>SXGT01335980.1_pt1 | contig 34588 bp, 32 predicted proteins | sample 3176221 | NCBI WGS metagenome assembly SXGT01 (sample SAMN11356862, study PRJNA531348) | freshwater metagenome | isolation source: freshwater sample F1-120 | place: China: Fuxian Lake, Yuxi | collected 2017-12-25 | reverse complement strand
CGCTGGACGCGGTGGACGCCGCTCTCATATTTGAGCCGCTTGTAAACGTCCTGCCCGATCACGCCGAAGGTGACATCCCTCATGCCGCCCAAGTCCGACGGGCTGGAATCCATCGGGTCAATCTTCCAGCCCTGCGTCTCGGCATAGCGGGTGAACATGCGGTAAAGATCGGCTGCGAAGAGCGCTGACTCCGCCCCGCCCGCGCCCGCGCGAATCTCGACGATGGTGTTGCGCGAGTCGGTCGGGTCCGGGGGCAGGACGCCGCGCTGGACTTCAAGGGTGATGCGGTGCAGGTCCGCTTCGAGCCGGGCAATTTCCTCCTTCGCCATGAGCGCAAGCTCGGAGTCGGCCGGCTCGGCGGCGAGCAGCGTGCGGTTTTCATCGAGGTCGCGCTGGGCCTTGAGAAACACCGCGCCGGTGGCGACGAGTTCCTTGAGCCGGGCATACTCCCGGCCCAGCTCCTGCGCGCGCGCCGGGACGTCGAAGACCTTCGGATCACTCAACGCCGCCTCGACCTCCGCAAAGCGGCGGTTGAACTTCTCGATGTGCGGACGGAGTTCCATGGGAAGGTTGGGGAAAGTTGAGAGTTTGGGAGTTGATAGTTGAGAGAGGGCGGCGGGACTGCGAGCGCTGCTATCAACTATCAACTCCCCATCTCTCAACTCGCCTCAAAAAGCAATCGCCCGCCGGGCGTGAACCCGGCGGGCGAAGGCGCGGCGGAAAGCTACTTCTTCTTTTTCTTCGACGCGGCGTCGGCCACGGCAGTCTGCGCGGCCAGAGTCTTGGCGGCGCGCTGCTGGAACTTGTCCACGCGTCCGGCGGTGTCCACGAACTTCTGCTGACCGGTGTAAAACGGATGGCAGGCGTTGCAGAGGCCCAGGAGCACAGTGCGGCGGGTGGAGCGGGTGGTAATCACGTTGCCGCAGGCGCAACGAAACTCGGCGGCTTCGTATTTCGGATGGATGTCCGTTTTCATGTCAAAGGGCGCGCAGAATACAAACGAGCCGCTGCTTGGCAAGCGCCGTTTTCAGGTTTTGGCATCGCGATTGCCGGTTCGAGGCTCTGATGGCACGTGCGGCGGCGCTCCCTTGCCGCGATAGGCGATCAGGAAATAGGCAAGCACCCCCGCCACGACGGCGGCCAGTCCGCCCCAGAAGACCGGCCAGTTCTCCCCGCCCGGCCGAGCGTTCGCGGAGAACCACCAGCCGGTGCCGAGGTAGCCGATGAGATTTCCCACGCCGCCGGTCAGCAGCGACATGAGCGCTTGCGCCCGCGCGCGCCATGCGGGGTCGATCCGCTCGTCGAGGTAGATCTGCGCGGTGATGAAGACCAGCGTGAAGGCGCAGCCGTGCAGCGTGACGCCCAAGAGAATCCACACCTTGCCGTCCAGCGCGCAAAGGGCATAGCGCATCACTCCGCAGGCGAGGCCGGCGGCGATGATCCGCTTGAGCCGCCAGTTCGTCAGCAGCCGCGCGAGCAGGAGCATGGCGAGGATTTCCGTGACCTGGCCGAGCGTCATCCATGCGGTGGTGTGCGTGAAGCCGAGCTCCTTCAAGTGCGGCGGCGTGTAGGGATAGAACGCCGCGAGCGGGATGTTGAACAGCGCGGCGGTGATGAACACGACGCGGTGGTCGTGGTTCTTCAGCAGCGCAAGCGCGTCGAGGCCGAACCGCTGACTGAGCGAGACGTGACCGGTGGACTTGGGTGATTCCACCTCGGGCAGCAGCCATGTGAACCCCGCCACGGCCAGCCATGCCACTGCGCCGTTGAAGCCGGCGCGCGTCGAGGCGTCGGCGTTGAGCGCACTGACGAGCCAGCAGCCGGCCATCCAGCCCAGCGTCGCCATCGCGCGGATGGGGCCGAACTCGCGCTTCGAGTCGCGCAGGCGGGAGAAGACGATCGTGGACGCGAGGCTCCAAGTCGGCGAGGAGCAGAGCGCGTGGAGCTGGATGAACGCGAGCACGAGCCACGGGTTCCAGCCGAGTTGAATCGCCGTCGCGGCCATCGCCATCGCAGCGGCCGTCGCCAGCGAGAGCCAGCGCAACACCCTGACCGGCGACGCGTGACGATCCGCCATCGCGCCGAAGAACAGCGGCGAGACAAACGCGGCCACCGCCGTCGCGGCGAAGGCGAAGGGCTTGATGGCGTGCAACCCGTGCGCGTCCAGCACGGTGCTCAAGGGCACAAACCACATTCCCATCGCCGCTCCTTGGATGAGGAACAGCGCGGTCAGCTCGGTGTATTCGACCCACGGGAGGGTGCGGCGCTCCGCTTGCACGCGCGGACTGTAGCAAAGGCCACTTGCGCCGCGCAGTTTCATTTTCCCCGCCGCTTGCTAGAGTGCGCGCGTGAACCAGTTGGCCCTCCACGAACTCCACCAGCATCTCGGCGCGCACTTCACCGAGGTGAACAGCGCGGAAGTCGTCGCGCACTACGGCGACGCGGCGGAGCGCGGAGCGTTGCGCGAAACCGTGGGTGTGCTGGACTTGAGCTGCCGCAGCCGGCTGTGCGTCACGGGCGCGGACCGCGTGAAGTTCCTCCACGGCCAGGTGACGAACGACGTGCAGCGCCTGCGCACCGGCGAGGGCTGCTACGCCGCGCTCGTCAACGCCAAGGGAAAGATGCACAGCGACCTGAACATCTATCACCTCGCCGACGAGCTGCTCCTCGACTTCGAGCCGGGCTACAGCGCCGCCGTCGCAGCCCGCTTGGAGAAATACGTCATCACCGAGGACGTGCAGTTGCTCGATGCCGCGCCGCACTACGGGTTGTTGACCGTGCAGGGGCCGCGTGCCGGCGAGGCCATCAAGCAACTCGATCTCCCGTGGGAACTCCCGGCCAAGCCGCTCGCCTGCAGCGCGCATCTGGACCCCATGCTCGGCCAGCTTTACCTGATGCGCCGTGCGGGCGGTTTGCAACCGCCGTCGGGCGCGTTGCCCATCGGCGAAGGCGGCGATTGCAAGTCGCCGGCACAAGGCTTCGACCTCTTCGTCCCCACCGCTGCGCTCGGGGCGGTGTTCCACAAACTCGTCGCGGCCGCGAAGTCGCTCGGTGGCCGCGCCTGCGGATGGGACGCGCTGGAGACCGCTCGCATCGAGGCGGGCATCCCGCGCTTCGGGCAGGACATGGACGAAACCAATCTCCCGCCGGAGGCCGGCATCGAGTCGCGCGCCATCAGCTACAGCAAGGGCTGTTACATCGGCCAGGAACTCATCGCCCGCATCCGCACATACGGGCAGGTGGCGAAGACCTTGCGCGGCCTGCGCCTGCCAGCCGGCCTCGCCACGCTGCCCGCGAGAGGCGACAAGCTCTTCGCCGACGACAAGGAGGTCGGCCACCTGACGAGCGTCGTCCCAGGCTTTGCGCTCGTGTATGTGCGCAAGGAGCAGAATGCGCGGGGAACAACCCTGACCTTGCGTGGCGCGGCGGGCGATTGCGTGGTGACGGTGGAGGCAATTCCCGCGTGACTTTCCGCGCTCCGCGTGGCATTTCCTCCCCGCCATGCATAAAAACATTTTGCTCTGCCTCACTGTGTCCGTCCTCGCCCTCGGCGTCGTTTCCGCGCCTGCGCAGGACAAGAAGGAATCCAAGCCCGCCGCGAAGGAAGTCGCCGTGCTCAAGTTCAAGGACTTCGGCGACATCGTCGTGGAATTCTTCCCGGACGTCGCTCCCGAAACCGTCAAGAACTTCAAGAAGCTCGCGGGCGAGAAGTTCTACGACGGCACGCAGTCGCACCGGCTGATCCCCGGCTTCATGGTGCAGCTCGGCGACCCGCTGACGAAGGACCCGAGCAAGGAAGCCTTCTGGGGCACGGGCGATCCCGGCTACAAGATCAAGGCCGAGTTCAACGCCCGCCCGCACGACAAGGGCGTCCTCTCGATGGCCCGCAGCGCGAACCCGGATTCCGCCGGCAGCCAGTTCTTCATCTGCTTCAAGCGCGCGGCGAACCTCGACAACCAATACACCGTCTTCGGCAAGGTGCTTAAAGGCGTCGACGTGCTCGACAAGCTCGAGGCCGTGCCCGTCGGCGGATCGCAGGGCAGCAAGCCGCAGCGCCCTGTCGTCCTGGAAAGCGTCAAGATCGTCGCCGCTGACTCGATCAAGTAACTCCGTCCTTTCTTCCCCAACATCATGAGCACACCCAACGAAGTTGCCCTCATCAACACCTGCCAGGGCCAGATGATCGTCGAGTTCTGGTCCGACGTTGCGCCCGGGCACGTCGAGAATTTTAAGAAGCTCGCCAAGCAAGGCTTCTACGACGGCACCGCATTTCACCGCGTCGTGAAGGGCTTCATGATCCAGGGCGGCGACCCGCTCACCAAAGACGCCGCGAACGAGGCTCGTTGGGGCACCGGCGGTCCGGGCTACAAGATCAAGGCCGAGTTCAATGAACGTCCGCACGTCCGCGGCGTGCTTTCGGCCGCGCGCTCGCAAGACCCGGACAGCGCGGGTTGCCAGTTCTTCGTCTGCCTCGGTGACGCGAAGTTCCTCGACCGCCAATACACCGCGTTCGGCAAGCTCATCGCCGGCGACGACGTGCTCGAAGCCATCGGCACCGTGGAAACCAAGTCCGCCGGTGGCGGCGAGAAGAGCCGCCCGACGCGCCGCATGAGCGTGGAGAGCGTGCAGATCGTCCCGCGCGATTCCGTGAAGGTGTAGCGCGGGCCGGAGCGCCCGGCCTGCTCCGCCCATGCCCGAGTTCCCCGACCTCCGTGCGTTGCTGAAGCAATACTTCGGCTTCGCCGCCTTCCGCCCGCTCCAGGAGGAAATCATCCGCGACGCGCTCGCGGGCCGGGATGTGATGGCGTTGCTTCCCACCGGCGGTGGCAAGTCCCTCTGCTTCCAGCTCCCTGCGCTCGCCCGTGACGGACTCACCGTCGTCGTCTCGCCGCTGATCGCGTTGATGAAGGACCAGGTGGACGCGCTCACGGCCAGCGGTGTCCCAGCGACGTTCCTGAATTCCTCCCTCAAGGCCGACGAGTCACGCGCCCGACTGCGCGGCCTGCACAACGGCGAGTTCCGCCTGCTCTACGCCGCGCCCGAGCGGCTCATGCTCTCGGGGATGCTCGACGACCTCCAGCGCTGGCGCGTGAACCTCTTCGCCATTGATGAGGCGCACTGCATCAGCGAGTGGGGCCACGATTTCCGCCCCGAGTATCGGCAGATTGCCCAGCTCCGCGAACGCTTCCCGCAAGTCCCCTTCATGGCGCTCACCGCCACCGCCACCGAGCGCGTCCGCGAAGACATCGCCGAGCAGCTCAAGCTCCGCGATCCCGCGCGCTACGTCGCGAGCTTCAACCGCCCGAACCTCACCTACCGCATCAGCGCGAAGACTGGCGCTTACGGGCAAGTGCTCGACTTCCTCCGCGCCCACCCGCGCGACAGCGGCATCATCTACTGCCAGGCGCGCAAGACCACCGAGTCCCTCGCCGAGAAGCTCCGCGCCGACGGCATCAAGGCCGCGCCCTACCACGCCGAAGTCCCGAAGGAAGAACGCTCCGGCAACCAGGAAGGCTTCCTCCGCGACGACATCCGCGTCATCTGGGCGACCATCGCGGTCGGCATGGGCCTCAACAAGCCCAACGTCCGCTTCGTGATCCACTACGACCTGCCCAAGAACATCGAGGGCTACTACCAGGAGACAGGCCGCGCGGGCCGTGATGGTTTGCCGAGCGAATGCCTGCTGCTCTTCAGCCCCGGCGACGTGCAGAAATACCTCGGCTTCATCACCGAGAAGCCGCCCGCCGAGCAGGTCATCGCCCGCGAGCAACTCAGCCAGATGGTCCACTACGCCGAGTGCTCCGGCTGCCGCCGCGTCGAGCTGCTGGCCTACTTCGGAGAAGGGTCGGAGGAAGAAAACTGCGGCGCGTGCGACAACTGCCTTACTCCGCGCGCGACCTTCGACGGCACTGTCGCTGCGCAGAAATTCATGTCCTGTGTCTTCCGCATCCGGCAGGCCAGCGACTTCGGGACCGGGCTGAACCACGTCATCGAGGTGCTCACCGGTGCGCAGAGCGAGCGCGTGCTCAAGTGGGGCCACCAGAAGCTCACCACCTACGGCATCGGCCACGAGCACACGCGCACGGAGTGGGCCGCGATCGGGCGCGAGCTGATCCGCCTCGGCTACCTGCGCCAGACCACGGACAAGTTCCCGGTGGTCGAGTTGACCGACGCCGGCATGGCGGCGCTGAAGGCGCGCACCAAAATCACTTTGACCAAGCCCGTCAGTGCGCCCGAGAAGGTCGTGAGCCACGTCGGCGAAATCGCCTGCGACGAGTTGCTCTTCGAGAAGCTCCGCCGTCTCCGCAAGGAACTCGCCGACGCCCGCGCCGTGCCCAGCTACATCATCTTCAGCGACGTCGCGCTGCGACAGATGGCGCGGCTCTACCCGCAGACCGAGGCCGAGTTCAGCCGCATCAGCGGCGTGGGCGCGAGCAAGCTGCGCGACTTCGGCGTGCAGTTCCTGGAGGAGATCGCCGCGCACCTGAGAGTGAACCCGAAGCAGATTTTCGCCGACGATTCCTTCACGCAGAGGCCGGTCGTGCCGCAACGAAGCAAACTCACCGAGACGGTCGTCGCCACGCTGCACTACTGGCGCGGCGGACGGACGGTGGAGGAGATCGCCCACCTGCGCGAAGTGAAGCCCACCACCATCTACGGCCACCTCGCTGACGCGGTGGATGCGGGCGAGCCGTTCGACCTCAACGCCGTGATGACCGCCGACCAGCAGACGCGGGCGGTGAAGGCGTTTTACCAGTTCGGCTGGGGAAACATCACCGGCGTGAAGGAGTCGCTGCCGGACATTGACTACGGCCCGCTCCGCATCTTCCGCGCGATGAAGAACCGTGAGGCGCGGCAGGGCTGACATTTGCGCCTGGCTCAAGGTGAGGACTTCGGCGGAGGCGGTCTGGCCAGCGCGTTGTATTTCTCGACCAGGGCGTTGAACTCACGGGTGCGCTGGTTCAACTGCTCGACGGCTGCGGTGTGCTCCTTCGATCGCTTCTCCAACTCCCTCACGAGGTCGTTTTGCTTTGCAGCAACCTCGTTGAACTTGAGCACGGCGGCGTTGCGGTCGGCAGCGAGTTTCTGCAAGTCCGTGCCGGCCTGCGCAAGTTGAGTGTCGCGCGCGGACACGGCGGCGGCCCATTGAGTGACGCTGGTCTTGAGCTGGTCGCGCTCGTTGGTGAGCTGCTTCACCTGCTGTTCGAGCGCAGCGAGTTTCGACTCGGCCTGCTTCAGCGACGCGGTGGCGCGCGTGAGCTGCTCGCGGAAGCCGTCGAGGTCGGACGCGCCGCCGGTGAGGCGCTTCGCTTGCTCGTCCAAACGCGCGGCCTGCTGCTGCCGGGTTTGCTCCGCCGCGTTGAGGTCGAAGTTGAGCTGCCGGTTCACGCGCCATTGCAGGACGCAGAGCACGACAAGCGCGAGGACGCCGACGAGGTTGAACCAATGGAGGAAGCGGTTCATGCCGGGGAGCCGAGTTGCAACCACGGATGGACACGGATGAACACGGATCGGGCCGGAGCGCGGCCTTCAGGCCGCAGAGATCTCGATGGGGTAAGTGCGCTCAATTGAAGTCTGGCTCGCGCACGATTCGGCGGCCTGAAGGCCGCGCTGCGGCCCGCGTGCTTCAGGAGCTGCTTTCCCCATCCGTGTTCATCCGTGTTGGAAAACCCTTTCATTTCTCCTGCGCGCCGATCTCGAAGGCCACCTTCTGGATGCCCGTGCCGCGCACGATGTCCAGCACGCGGATGACATCGCCGTGGCGCGCGTCCTTGTCGCCGCTGATGAAGACGCGCGCCTCAGAGTTGGTTTTCGCCAGTGCGGCCAGCGCGAGCGCGAGTTCGTTCAGGGCGACGGGCCGGGTGTCGAGGTAGGCGAGGCCGGCCTTGTCCACGGAGATGTTGACGAGGTCGCGCTGGGCGTCCGCCGTGGCGGTGGTGGCGGTGGGCAAGTTCACCTTCACGCTCTTGAGGTTCACCATGCTCAGGCTTACCAGCATGAACGCGGCGAGCAGGAAGAACATGATGTCAATCAGCGGAATGATTTCGATGCGCGCCTCGGCGCTTTCCGGGGGGAGCTTGGAGCCAAGTTTGACGGGCATGGGAGGAAGGTGTGGTGCGTGAAAGGAAGGCGTCAGTCAGCGGCGGTGGAGGCGGGAGGCGTTTCTTCCTTCGGGCGGAAGGCGCGGGCACGTTCGCGGAGGGCGCGCTGGCGGGCGAATTCTTCGAGGTCGTGGCCGTGGTGCTTGGCGGATTCCACGAGCAGTTCGACGTGGTTGATGGTGCGCTCCAGGCTGGCGCGGTAGTGGGCAAGGCGGCGGTTGAACCAGTTGTAAGGCAGCAGGCAGAGAATCGCGATGCCCAACCCACCCGCCGTCGCGATGAGCGCCTCGGCGATGCCGCCGCTGACCTTCGCGGGGGCGAGCGCCTCGTCTCCCACGAAGTTGAACGAGTGCATGATGCCGGTCACGGTGCCGAGCAGGCCCAGCAACGGCGCGAGCGTGATAAACGTGCCGAGCACCCACTGCCGCTTCTCCGCGCGCTCCAACTCGTCGGTGGCGCGGAGCTGCATCGCGCCGAGCAGGGACGTGTGTGCGTGGGCCAGGCCTTCGCGGACGGTGAGCAGAAACGGGTCGCCGGAGGATTCGGTGAGGCAGACGGCGCGGTCGAAATTACCGGCGGCGATGGCGTCGAAAGTCTCGCGCAACTGAGCTTCGCGGCAGCGGCGTTTGTGCTGCCACCACCACAGCGCACGCTCGGCCACGACGACCAGTGCGGCGATGAGGCAGAAGAGAATCGGCCACATGACGGGGCCGCCCTTGAGGAAGGTGTCCACTGCGACGTTTGCAAAAGTCGGGTTCATTCGGGAATCACTTCTTCAATTCAAAGCGTATCGCCACTTCACACAGCCGCGCGGGGCCGGGCTTGAAGCGCCATTGCTCGCGCACGACGCGCAGCGCCTCGCGGTTCAGCGCGCCCCAAGGTGATGGTGAGCTCGGTTCCGCAGCGCGCACGCGGCCATCCGCATCCACGCTGAAGCGGATGCCCACCGTGCCTTCCTGTCCGGCGCGGCGCGCGGTGTCGGGATAGCGCGGCGCGGGCTGCGTGCCTTCGCCTTCGCCAAATGTGAGCGTCTGCACCGCGGGCGCGGGCGTGATGCCGGTGCTGGGTTTTCCTGTGCCTGTAGTCGGCGCAGTGCTCGGCGCGACCGGTGCCGGCTGCGGAGCGGGGCGAACAAACGCGGCTTGGTTCACCTCGACAATGCGCGCGGGTGCTTCGATGGGCAGCGCGAACGCAACCGCCGGACTCGACATCGCGACGGCGATGAGCTGCGGCGCTTGCGGTGGAGTGGCCGGTGCGAACAACGGCGGTGGTTGCGTCGGACTTGGCGATGGCACAGCGATGTTCGCTGGAGCCGGGGCGGGAGTGCGGGTGAGTTCCACTTTGATTAGCTCCGCCTGCACGGGCGGCGGGGTCGGAGCAGCGGGACGCGGGCGCGCGTATGGCAGCGCGAAGCCCATCGCGCCGACGCCCACGCAGCCGAGCCACAACACAGCCGTCAGCACGCCGACGGGAGCGACGTCTTCGGCAGTGCGGGCAATGCTGGGCTGGGCGGCAGCGGATTTCAAAGCAGTCGGCGCAGTGTAGCGGACACGCACGGGATTACCACCACGGCCCTGCGCGGCTCAAAACTTCACCGACACGCCGAGGTAGTAGTTGCGCCCGTAGGCGGGGTCGATCCCGTCGCTACGGATGCGCGAGTAGTAGTCCTCGTTGAACAGGTTGTTCACGCCGGCGACGACGCTGACGGAGTCTTTGTAAACCTTGAACTCCGCCGTGAGGTCACAGGTCATGTAGGCGGGCACTTGGAAGTCCGCGCTGTTCCCGTCGTCGGCGAAGTGGTCGTCCACGAACGTGCCCAGCAGCGACACCTTTGCGCGGTCGCGCCAGCGGTAGTTGAGGCCGGTGCGGAGGATGTATTCCGCCGCGTATTGCGGGGCCTTGCCGTTGTTCGCGCCGCCCTTGAACGCGGCGTCGAGCAGCATCGCGTTGGCGTAAAGGCTGAGGGAGCCCCAGCGGTCAGCGGCATCGGTCTTGTTCAACTGGTCGTAAAGCCCGACGAGGTTCAGCTCCAGCGCACCTTCCCAGCCCTTGTGAATCGCACGACCCACGTTCTGCACGGTCGCGCCGACGTTCCCGATTTGGTTGTCGAAATCGAGCCAGAACAAACTGGTATCCCACGTGAGCCACGGCTGCGGGTTGCCACGCAGGCCGATTTCGTATTGCCAGCTCTGGCCCTCGGCGAGGTCGTTGTTCACCGTGGCCCCGCCGGTGGCCGGCACCGCCTCGGTGAAGACCGCCGGGCGATACGACTGCGAGACGTTGGCGTAGGCGGAGACCTTGGGCTTCAGCTCGTATTCCAAACCAAGCCCGACGAGCGGGACGAACGAGTGCTCGTCCTTCACGCCCAGCGGCGTGCCGGCGCCGGTCTTGGCCGTGTTAATCTTTTCGCGCACACCCTGAACGATGTTTTCAAGGCGCAGGCCCGGCGTGATGGAAAGCTTGTCGAAGGTGAACTTGTTCTCCACGAAGACCGGCGCGTAAAGCATGTTGCGATCAGATTGGCGCGCGATGGTGCCATCCTCGGCGGTGGGTGTCGTGCCGGTCTTGTCCACGCGCGGCGAGTCCATGTGATACAGCATCACGCCACCGGCGAACGTGTGCGTGTGCTCGCCCAGCGTCCAGTCGTGCCGCAGCCGCGCCTCGGCGGCGGCCGTGTAGAACTCTTGAAACTCGATGGCGTTGCCTCCGCCGACCGCCGTGATGCCGAAGGAAGTTCCCGGGACACCCAAGGTCTGGCGCTTGCTGAAGCGCGCGTAGTAGCCGCCCCACGCCTTCACTTCGAGCTTGGCGCCCTCGCTGAAATCCTTCTCCCAGGTGAGCGATGGGAAGAAGCGCTCCAGCCGGAAACGGTCGGTGACGCGCGTGGTCGCGTTGCGGTCCACGTTGTAATTCGGCCCGGCGGTGAGCGAGAGGCCGCCCGGCTCGCCGTGTTCCTCCTGATAGCCGTCGAAGCCAAAAATCCACCGGCTGTCCGAGTCCGCGTCGAGCACTAGCTTCACGCTGCCGGTGTGGAGGCTCACGTCACTGTTGGCCGCGCGGAAGCCGTCGGTCTGGCGGTGATTATAGTAGGCGTAGTAGCCCACGCGACCCTCGGTGCCGGTCGCGTAGTTGAAGGTCGAGTAGAGACCGTCGCTGCCGAAGATTTGCGACGATCCCCCGGAGAATGCCTGTCCACGGCGCGGCAGGTGCGTCACGTAGTTCAGCGCGCCGCCGGGCTGCGGGCCATACATCAGCGACGCGCCACCGTGGAGGAACTCCATGCGGTCCACCGTGTCGAGTGGCGGCGTGTAGTAAGCCTCCGGGTAGCCGAACATGTCGGCGTGGATAGGAATGCCGTCCTTCAACACCTGCATGAACTGCGTGCGGTGCGGAGCTAGTCCGCGGTAGCCGATGCTCACCCCCGGCGTGCTCTCCTCGCTCAACAGCAGGCCGGGCGTGAGCGCGAGCGCCTGCCGATAGTTGTTGTTCACGATGGCCGGCAGCGCGGCGAGGTCGAGCACGCTGGTCTTCTTGCCGGAGAAAATGCGCGTGCCTTCGACCGGCGGCAGGAAGGGGGGCTGCACCTTCGCGTCCGCTTCGCTCTCGCCGGTGACGACGACGGTGGGGAGCTTGACCGGAGCGTTGGTGGACTGCGCGTGCGCGGAGCCGGCGAGGAGGATGGTGTTGACGATGGCCAGAGCGGTGGCAGGACAGCAGCGGCGGCGGAGTAAAGTTTCGTTCATGCGGCGCGCAGAGTGGAGAGGCTGCGCGTGGTCTGCTTCCGGAGGCTTGCGGAATGTTTGCGGTGAGTTGCGCCCGTGCCAGCGATCTACAGCCGCCGCGTTGCGCGTGAGTTGGGACTGATGGGATCGTTCTGCAGGACTTCGCGCAGTTGCTGGCGAAAGCGTTTCTGCCGCAGAAAGTGCGACCAGACGATGAGGCCGCCGTGGGCGGTCAGGCGTCCAGGAAGGCGGCGTCATTTTTTCCTTTTGCCATTCGCCATTTTCCTTTCTCCTCGCGACGCAGCTTTTCGTCACCAACTCAACGCACATCGCACTATGGCCAAGAAACAACTCCGCATCGGTCTCATCGGCTACGGCTTCATGGGCCGCGCCCACTCCAACGCCTTCGCCCAAGTCGGGCATTTCTTCCCCAGCGAGCACGAGATCGTGCTGCAGGCGGTCTGCGGCCGCGATGCTGTCGCCGCGCAGGCCTTCGCGGACAAGTGGGGCTACAAGTCCATCGAGACGGATTGGAAGAAGCTCATCGCGCGGGAGGACATTGATGTCATTGACATCGCCACGCCGAACAACCTCCACGCCGAGCAGGCCATCGCCGCCGCGAAGGCCGGCAAGATGATCCTGTGCGAAAAGCCGCTCGCGTTGAACGGCAAGGAGGCCGAGAAGATGGTCGCCGCGATCAAGAAAGCCGGCGTCGCGAACATGGTCTGGTATAACTACCGCCGTTGTCCCGCCGTCACGCTGGCGAAGGAGCTGGTTGACTCGGGCAAGCTCGGGAAAGTTTTCCACTACCGCGCGAACTTCCTTCAGGACTGGACGATCAATCCCGAGCTTCCGCAGGGCGGCACCGGCCTCTGGCGTCTCGACGCGAAGGTCTCCGGCAGCGGCGTCACGGGCGACTTGCTCGCGCACTGCATTGACACGGCGATGTGGCTCAACGGCAGCATCAAGAATGTCAGCGCGATGACGGAGACGTTCATCAAGGAGCGCAAACACAACCTGACGGGCAAGGTGCAGAAGGTGGATATTGACGACGCGTGCGCGTTCATGTGCCGCTTCAACAACGGGTCGCTCGGGCTGTTCGAGTCCACCCGTTACGCACGCGGCCACAAGGCGCTCTACACCTTCGAGATCAACGGCGAGAACATGAGCCTGAAGTGGGATTTGCATGACCTGCATCGTCTCCAGATTTATGACCACAAGGATGTCGGCACCGAGCGCGGGTGGAAGAGCGTCCACGTCAGCGACGGCGACCATCCCTACTGCGGCAAGTGGTGGGTGCCCGGGCTCCAACTCGGCTACGAACACAGCTTCGTCCACGCGGTCGTGGAGTTCATCAAGGGCCTCGAAACTGGCAAGGCCGCGAAGCCCGACTTCAAGGACGGCCTCGCGACGGACTACGTCGTGGACGCGGTGCTCGACTCGGGCAAGTCCGGCAAGTGGGTGAAGGTGAAGCAGGCGAAGTAGGCGCTGTGGCGGCGCGCACCGCACTGTAGCGGCGGTCTGTGACCGTCGGCCCTGCCAACGTCGGCTCTCGCCGCTACAACCCCGCTTGACACTTACGCCGCGGGTTTTCCAAAGCACTTCTTCAGCGCCAGATGCGTCGGGAAGTAGAGCAGCGCAGGCAGCCCCGCCATCAATGCCGCCAGCCACGCCAGCGGTGGCATCCATGATTGCGCCGCGTCGTCGCTCATGCCGTGGACGTAGTTGATGTTCACCGGCGTCGTCGCGTTCGGCATCGGACCGGGCATGAAGAACTAGCAGAACATGACCATCGCCCAGGCCAGCGCCCACCAAGCGGGGAAGGCGCGCTTGTCGTAGCCGAGGCGCTTCACGAGGAAGAGCAGCAGGAACGGCAGCCAGCCGTGGAAGAGCGAGAGGCCGCGCAGGAACAGCGAGCGGCGCTCATCGAACATATAGGCGGTCATGCCCAGCAGCTTCACGCCAAACAGACCGGCCGCAAAGCCCAGCACCCAGATCATCTGCGGCAGGACGATCCCCACGGCGGCCATGCCGGCGAGCAGCGCGCTCTCCGTCCACACGGCGACGAGCGTGAGGAAGAGCGCCACGTCGCAGAAGTAGAGAAAGTTCGTCGGGCCGTAGTTCGCCCCATAGACAGGCACGAGCACGGCCATGAAGGCGGTGTAGCCGAGCTTCACCGCCATTGGCAGGCGGCGCGGAAGGGCGTGGGTTTCGGTGGTGGATTCGAGCGGCAGGGTCTTATTGTTCATAAGTCAACAATCAAGTTTCAGTTTGCGGGAGCATGGATAGCTGGGGAATTCGAACCGGTGTGATACCAAATACGGATAGAACCTGTTCAAACGCTCTGGATCGGCGAGGCCCTTCTCCCTCACCCCGGTCCTCTCCCGCTGGGAGAGGGAGCTACGCAGTCTGCGGTTCGTGAACCCGCAGCTCAACTGCGATGCGAGCGTGGTCGAGTGGTCCCCCTCTCCCGCTGGGAGAGGGCCGGGGTGAGGGAGAAAGTGTCCAGCCGCCAGCCGAGTGATTATGCCAGCCTCCATCCGTGGTTGGTATTAATCGAAAAACCCCTTGGGTCGGATTGAGGAAAACTCCGTGCCAGCGAAAACTTCCGCGCCTGCGGTCAGAGATCTTTTCCGGCCTCGGCATCGAGACCGGCACCGGAGATGCGCGAGAGCCTCTTGAGCGCCTTGCCACCGGCCTGGGTCTCCGGGTGCTCGGCGGCGAGGCGGCGCACGAGCTCCAGCGCGGTGCGCGGCTGATTGAGTTTGCCGGAGTAAATGTTCGCGAGACGGATGGCGATCCAGCCCCATTGCTCCGGCGGCAGCTTGAGCTGGAGGAGCTGCTCGTATTGCAGCGCGGCGTTCTGGAAGTCGTGCAGCTCCTTGTCGTAAAGCTCTGCGATGCGCAGGGTGGAATGGATGTGGCCCGGATGCTTCGCGACGATCGCCTGCAACAGCCGGATGGCCTCGTGATGCTGGCCCTTGAGGGCGGTGCGTTCAGCGCGGTCGTATTCCGCTTTGCGCGCGGACCTGGCGTCCACATAGGAAACCTCCCTGCCGAGCTGGGACTTCAGGAGATGGCCGAAATCCTGCGCGGCGACGAAGCCAAGGCCGAGCAGCGACACCGCGAAGCCGACCGTGTAGCCCAGCAGGCGCAAATAGTTCCGCCCAACACGATGGTTGGTGCGCGTGCCTATGCCTTCATCAGTCTCCTCGCCGGTCGTGGCGGTTTGGGCGCTGGCAACGGATTTCCGTGATGGGGGCGAGTTCGTGGCTGGGAGAGTTTCGTCCGCATTGGCAGCCGTTGGAGGGGAGTTCGTTTCTTTTCCCGGTTTCCCTGGCTTGACCCGGGCAGAGCGGGACAAGCCGTCGCCGTCGTCCATCATTAACTGCGCGTAGTCTCCATACGCGCTGAAGCCGCACCAGTAGCACGCGGCGAGGAGGGCCGTGTAGAGCAACACCTTCAGGATAGAGCGCATGTTTGCGGTCGGATCAAAGCTGGCTTGAGCAGGCAGCAGTCGGAGACCGGTAGCAGAGTCCCGCGCAGGTGAACAGTGGGAATCGGCCCGGCTCAGAACGCCAGTTGCACCAACCGGTCTTGCAACTGCGCCGTCCATCGGCTGAGAAAGCTGAACGTCCTGTAGAGCTGCTCCAGTCGCGCCAGCGGCAACGCAATGCGTCGTGCTTCCGACTCCGATGGCGCGGCGGCCCACACCTCGTTCATCGCGGCGAGCGCGGCCTCCAACTCACCGCGCTTCGCATTGAGCCGCTGTTGCAGCGTGTTGATCTGGTTCGTCCAGTCCATCGCGCGCTGAAACATCTTCACCTTGAGCAGCGGCGAGTTCGCGCGGCCCTTCTCCAGCAGGAAGAAATCCACGTCGCGACACAGCCGGCCCACCTCGAAGAACAGGTCGGTGAGTTCAGGGGGCGTGGACTGGATGTTGCCCGGCTTCGCGCCGGACTCCAGTTCGAGCAGGTGCTGCAAGCGGTCCTTCGGCTCGCGCAGCGTGTTGAAAGCGGCGTTCAGCGCGGTGTAACGCTCCTGCGCGGCGGCGCGCTCGGCCTCGGGCGCGTTGTGGACGCGGTCGGGATGCACCTCGGCGGAGCGGGCGTGGAACTTGGCCCTGAGTGCGGCCACTTCCAGCCACGGGCGGCACGGCTCGTCGAGCAAGGCGAAGCAGTCGGTCACGCGCTAAAACTCTCGCCGCACGAGCAGCTCGTCGCGGCGTTGGGATTCGTCACCTTGAACCCGCCATCGGTCAGCGCCTCGACGTAGTCCAGTTCGCTGCCGGTCACGTAGAGCGCGCTCTTCGGGTCCACGACCACCTTCACGCCCGCGCTCTCGACGAGGAAGTCGCGGTTCTGCGGGCGGTCCTGGAGGTCCATCTTGTATTGCAGGCCGGAGCAGCCGCCGCCGACGACCGCCACGCGCAACACGCCGGCTGGCCGGCCCTGCTTGGTGAGCAGCGTGGAAACCTTCTTCGCGGCGTTGGCGGTGAGCTTGATCAAGCGCTCGTCGCCGACGCGAAAACTCGGTTGGGTGGTCGCGGCGCTTGCAGTTGCAGTTCGAGCCATCATGGGGCGTGACGGTATCGGCGTGCGTCGGTCGAGTCAATGAGCGGGCCGGAGATGCGGGACTCGGACAAGCTGTAGCGGCGCTCTGTGAGCGCCGGGCCAGCGGAAATGGGCAGAGTTCGGCGGTCACAGACCGCCGCTAGACGCCGCTACACGCCGCGCTTGCCGTCGAGTGACTGCGAGATGGCGCTGGGCGTGGGGCGTGGGCGGAGGAGATGGGCAATGATACCGCCGGCGAGGACGAGCAATCCCACGGCTGCGGCGAGATAAACCCAGTTGCCCCTGCGCGCGGCGGGAGAGGCGACGGCGAGTTGTCCGGCGGGCTTGGCGGGCTTGGCGGGCTTCGGAGTTTCGGTGGCAGGGACCGGCTTGGCCGCAGGCGCTGCGGCTTTCGGAGCCGGGACTCCGACCTTCGCCTTGGGTGGCGTGGCGTTCACGCTGGCGACGGCGGTGTTCGTTTTCGCTGCGGGAGGATTGATCGCGGCTGAGATCGGCTTCGGCGAAGGGACTGGCGCGGTCACAACGCGCGGCGGGACGACGATGGGGATAATTTTGGGCGGCGAGCTTGTGACGGCTGCCGTGTTCGTGGCGGGCTTCGCGACGGGTGGATTGGTAGCGATGGGCGGAGCAGGAGGCGCCGTCTTCGTCACTAGCAGCGGCGCGTTCGTGAGTTTCGGCGCGACGGTTTTCGGCTCTACGACGCGAGCTTCGAGCGGCTTGGCGGGCGGGGCGGAAGTGGCGGTGGATGGACGGAGCAACTCGACATTTGCCAGCGCGTTCGAAAAGTCCACCACGCTCTTGGGCTGGCGCAGCGCGGGCGGGATGACCAGCGTCTCCTTCGTCTTGGCGACGGGCAGAGGCGTGGGCGCGGGTGGTGCCGGAACTACAGTCGGCACCAAGGCGACGTTGGGCTTGGGCGCGGGGGCCGGAGGCTTCGGCGTTTCAATCACCGGCTTGGGCGGTGGAGGCAGTGCGGCTTTCGCTTCCTGTTTCGGAGCGGGCGCTGGGACTGGAAGAGGCGCGTTTGGTTTGCTTGGAGATGGCACCGGGACCGGCTCGACCTTCTTCGTGACAACGAGGACGGGCGCGGGTTCGGGAGGCTTCGGGTCGGGAGTTGTCGGAGGCTTGGCTGGAATTGCGTTGGTGTTGATCGCGACTGGCGGTGGGGCCTTGGCTGTCTCGACGGGCTTCGGTGTCAGCGGCGGTGCGGGAACCGGAGGCTTGGGAACCGGTGTGGTGACGACGACGGGAGGCGGGACGTTCGTCGGCGCGACAGGCTTGGGTGCCACGACGACGGACGGAGGCGGCGAAGTTGTGACGACCGGAATCGGAATTGGCGTCGGGGCCGGAGTCACGGGCACGGGCGCTTGTGCAACCAACGGCACAAGCACCACAGGCTTCTCCGGAAACGGCAGACCCATGTCCTCCAAGCCGCCGCGCACCGACCAGTGCGTGAACTCACCACCGCGCGTCACCAGCGCGGTGACGAAGGGCATCTTGGCGGAGCGCATCTCGCTGGCGCGCCCGCCGTAGGTGACGTTGATGGGCCGGTCGAACGGCGTGCCAACGATCACGTCCGTGCCGTCGGAGACCAGGACGATGGTGAGATTCGTAGCGATGGCGAGCGCCTGCCCGAGTTCGGCGAAGACAGGGCGGAGGTTCGATTTGCCACGGAACTTTTGCTGCGCGAGGAATTCGTAGGCGCGGTTCGCCAGTGCGACGTTCAAGTCAGGCGTCCAGGCGTTCAGCGGAAATTCGCGCGTCAGCACCGTGTCCGCGTAAGTCCAGACCGTGAAGACATCGCCCGCCTGCATCCGCCCGCCGAGGCCGTTGGCGAGGAGCCGGTGCGTGGTCCGGTAGAGGCCGTCGGCGGAGCGCTGCATCGCGGACGAGGTGTCCACGACTAAGATGTAGCGGCAGTCCGGCGTGATGGGCGAGGGGCCGACGGGCGGGATGGGCAGGATCATCTTGGCCGCCTGCCTCGGAAATGAGGGCGCGGCCGCGAGCGCGGTCTGCGCCGCGAGGGCCAGGGTCAAAAGGATTTGCAACGCGCGCTTCATGTCAGTGCGGCTGCTTGAAGCGCGAGCGCTCGCGGCGGTTGTGCTCCTTCAAGTCCATCGCCATGTCGCGGTTGGCTTCGCCCATCATGCGCAGGAAGTTCTCGCAGCTTTGCGCCATGCCGCCAAAGGAATTCACCGTGTCGCGCTCGGCGTAGTCGTTCGTGATGACCATCACCTCGCCGAGCTGGCTGAGGCGATACGCCGCGCGCTCGATCATCTGGTCCGCCGTCTGGCCGGCGCGCGAGTAGAGCACCTCGACCTGCCGCGTGGAGTGCGTCTGCGGCGTGCCCTTGGGCGCGCCCGCGCCATCGAAGAAGATCGTGAGCGCCGTCCCGGTGGCGTCGTGGTAGTGCGTCAGCTCCTGGATGAGTGCCTCGCGCGCGGCGGCGGAATGGCGCGCGCGGCCCTCGGCCAGTTCCGGCCAAGCGTGCAGGAGGCTGTAGCCATCCACGAGAATGCGGAGCAGAGGCACGCGCTCAAAGTAGCAGCGGACGAAAACGCGGGAAGCCCAATTTCCGCCACTCGAAGTCGAGGCCGACGACGTGACGCATGAGTCGGAGGTGAAGCGGCTGGACGCGAAGTGAAGTTCCGCTAGTCTCCGGGGCATCATATGAACTCCGGCTCCACCTAAAGTCCCGGCCGTGAGGTCGCTCGTGGGGGCATGGGAGCGATCCTCGCCGCCACCGACCAGACCCTCGACCGCGAGGTGGCGATGAAGGTCATGCTGCTTAAGGATGAGGCCTCAAGCACCTCCCGGCAGCGCTTCAAGCGCGAGGCGCTCGTGCTCGCGCGGCTCGAACACCCGAACATCGTCCCCATCCATGAGATGGGCCGCAACGCCGAGGGCCAGCTCTTCTACACCATGAAGATGGTCAAGGGCCGCACGCTTCAAGGCATCCTCACCGCCATCCGCAAGGGCGACGAACCCACCATTGAGCACTACACGCTCGACCGGCTGCTGACCATTTACCGGAAGGTCTGCGACGCCATCGCCTTCGCGCACCACCAGCGCATCATCCATCGCGACCTCAAGCCGGAGAACGTGATGGTCGGCGAGTTCGGCGAGGTGCTCGTGATGGACTGGGGACTGGCGAAGCATCTGGACGACCATCAGCATGCGAAGGCCGAGGCGGCCACGCAGGCGGAGGTGGAAGGCTTCACGGAATTGAGCGACGCGGAGCTGGCCGCCGGGGCCGGTGCGCTGACGATCGAGGGCGCGGTGATGGGCTCGCCGCAATACATGCCGCCCGAGCAGGCCGAGGGCCGGCTCGCGGACATCGGCACGCACTCGGACATCTATTCGCTGGGCGCGATCCTCTACGCGATTCTTACTCTGCGGCATCCGATCGAGGGCAAGAAGGTCGAGGAAGTCCTGGCCAAGGTCATCAGCGGCATCATCACGCCGCCGAGCACTTACAACACGAAGAGCGCGGCTGCCGCCAATCCGGCCGGCGAGATCGCGGACGCGCGGAAGGTCACCGGACTTCCGCACTGCCCCGACGGCAAGGTGCCAGCGTCGCTCTCCGCCGTGACCCTGCGCGCAATGGCCCTCAAGCCCGAGGACCGTTACGCGACCGTCGCGCAGGTCATGGCGGACATCGAGGCGTATCAGTCGGGCTTCGCCACGAGTGCGGAGCAGGCCGGGGCGTTGCGCCTCGTGCGCCTCTTTCTCGGGCGCCACAAGACCCTCGCCGCCGTCGCCGCGTTGGTCGTGCTGCTTTCGCTGGGCTTGATGGCCAAGGTCATTTCCAGCGAACGCAAGGCCACGGAGAACGCGCTTCTCGCCGAGCAAAACGCGCGGGCCGCGCAGGCCAGCGAGCACGTGGCGAAAACCAACGAGTTCAAGGCCGTCGCCGCCCAGCAGGAAGCGCTGGCCGAAAAGGAACTGACTCGCCGCGCCCTTGCCCGCGCGCAGACGGCGTTGGCGGACGCCGCGCTCCGCGAGCTGGACGGGCCGGCGGCGCGCGCCGCCCTGCTCGCCGTGCCGGAGGAATTGCGCGACACGAGCTGGGGCTACCTGCTCGCGCGCTCCGATCCCTCGCTGGCCACGATTCGGTCCCTCGCCACCGTGGCGATTCGTGGCGTCGCGGGGCATCCACTGCGCCCGGGCATCTTCGCAACCGCGGGCGCGGACGGATGGATCGAGTTGGTGGAAGCCCGCACCGGGGCGCGCGTGCTTGAGTTCAAAAGCCCCTTCGGCGGCGCACCCGGCGGCAACTACCACCTGTCCTTCTCCCCCGACGGCGAGGAGCTGGCGGTCGGCAACCAGTCGGTCACGAATATCGCATTCCACAGCACGCGTGACGGCCGCAAGCTGCGCGAGTGGGTCACGCCGCCGCCGTTCACCCTCGAGTTCAGCCCGGCAGGCGGCCAATTGCTCGTCACGTCAACCGATCGCAGCGGGCGCACCGAGCTTCGGATGCACGACGCGAAGACCGGCATGGTAAAGTGGGTTTTTAATAGCCGCTCATCGTGGGTCCGCGGTGCCTTCCATCCCACCGGCAAGTCCGTCGTGGCCATCGCCGGGCCCAACAGCGTGAGCCTGCTGGACGCGCGCGATGGCAGCGAAATCCGGGCGCTGCCAGACAGCGGGCCGTTTGTGCACGCCCTCGCAGTGAGTCATGACGGTGAACTGGCTGCCTACGGCGACGAGCCGGGCGGAGTGCGCTGTGCACGACTCAGTGACGGAAAGCTGATGCTCGACTTTCGGGCAGCGAGCTGCGCCATCCGGCAGCTCAGCTTCACCCCGGACCACCGCCGCCTCGTCTCGCTGACCTACCCGGACAACCGCTCCTACAACCACCTGCGCGTCTGGGATGCGCGCAGCGGCTATATGCTCCAAGCCGTGCTCGGCTTGGACGCATCGCCTATACTTGCCCGTGTCCATCCGTTGTCCGGCTAACTCGTGGTCGTCGGCGACGTGACGAAGTCCTGGGACCTCGCGCAAACCGAGCCGCGGTGGCAACTGCCTGCTACCGCGAACAGCCCGTGGGTGAGATTCCTCGCCCATGATGACGCGGTGTTCCACTTCGACCGGCTCGGCGCTGCCCGCGTCGAGCAACTTGCCACCAATGGTGCGCACGCGCCGCTCTGGAAGACGGACATTACCTCGTCGCGCCCCATCGGCTCCGTGAGCGCGGATGGCAGGGTCGCACTTGGCGGCAATCTGGCGGGGTCGAAGGAGTTTTTCCTGCTCCAGCTCGATGGGGTTGGCGTGAATGAAATTGGGCGTTGGAAGCTGCAGGTTACGCCACGCATACTGCGCTTAAACCCCGCTGGCGACCACGTCTGGACGGGCGCTCACTTGCTCGATGCCGCGACGGGGAAACAGCTTCGCGCGCTTGCCGTGAACGCAGTTGGCAGCATCGTGGATGGGGATTGGCTCGGAACCAACCGCCTCATCGCTGTGTCGCATTCCGCGACTCGTTCCTTCCTCACGCTGGCCAACGCATCGAGTGGCGAGACGCTTGCCGCTGCCACCAACAATTCGCGCCTGTTGGCCTTTGCCGTCGCACCCGGCGGCAAGCTCATTGCGGACGCAGGCCCTGAAAAGATAGTGCGCATCCGCGACCCGGAGACACTGGCGTTACGGCGCGAGTTCCGCGCGCACGACGGAGGCATCACCGCGTTGGCCTTCCACCCGCGTGAGCCAATCGTCGCCACGGCATCAGACGACCTCACACTGCGGCTCTGGAACTTCGAGACCGGCGCCATGGTCGAGGAGATGCGTGGGCCGCTGGTCATTCCCATCAGCCTGGCGTGGAGTCCCGGCGGCAAACGGCTCGCGAGCATCGGCATTGATCGGCTCGTGCGCGTCTGGGAACCACGCGCGCTCAACACCCGCGCAGCCTCCACGCCGACACGTGCGCCGGGCGAGTGGGAGTCGCTCCTCGACTCGCTCATTCCCAGCAAGATCGACGCCAACGGCCAGGGCTGGGCATTCGACAGTGGCAGCCTGCGCAGCCCCGACAGGATGTATGCGACAGTGCCGTTGCCCGGCGACTTCTCCAACACCAGCTATCATCTGCAACTCAACATCCGCCGGCTCACACCCGCGGACTCGCTCACCGTCTTCCTGCCCGTCGCGGGCCGGCAAACGGGCTTCGCTCTCGACGGCTACCCCAAGGCGGGTTTCGTCTCCGGCCTGCACTACGTGGATGGTGAAGGCATCAAACAACCCAACGCCGTGATCGGCTTGCAAATCAGCGACTCCGAGGCGCACCAACTCGACCTCACCGTGCGCGTCGGTCCCGTGACCGCAATCATCGAAGTGACGCTGGATGGTCGGCCGCTGTTCCGGTGGACCGGCCTGCCGACCGCGTTCAGCATGAATGGCCGTTTCACCGGCCTCGCGCCCGGCCAGCTTGGCCTCGGCGCGCACAAGCCCGAGTGGATCATTCAAGCCGCGCGGGTGAAGCGGCTGTAGGCGGGGGCGCAACGGGACAGTTGCAAGCTGACGCTTGGTTGTGCCGACGGGTTCAATTCCTGACTAGACCGGTGGGCGGGGAAGCCGCACTGTTTCGCGGCAGCCGAGACTTTGACTGAGCGACAACGCGAGAACGTCCAACGCCGCAAGTTTTATGACCGAGACCATCGCCTTCAAGCCGCCCGGCAGCTACACCTCTGCCGCCGTCCCGAAGCACGTCGTCCAACAGCGCTTCCGCACGCCGAAGAAGAACATCCCGCAGACACCCATTGAGCGGAACCACTTCCTCCACGTCATCCGCAACTACGTCGCCGAGTTCAACCCGGTGCCGCCCATGCCCACCGCCGAGCTGAAGGTCCACGCCGACCGCGTCATCGGCATGCTCCGGTGCGACCCCATCTACCGCGACTACATCGGCGTGCTCATCAACAACGAGATGTGGCGCGAGCAAATCGCCGCCGTGCCCTTTGAGCGCCGGCTGTTGTTGCTGCCCAAATGCCTCCGCGTGGAGAGCAAGTGCCCCGCCCCGTTCGATGAGTTCGGCCTGCTCTGCAAACAATGCGGCCTCTGCACCATCCAGGACTTGCAGGCCGAGGCGGAGAAGCTCGGCTACGCGACGCTCGTGGCGGAAGGCTCGGCCATCGTCATGTCGCTGATTCAAACCGGCAAGGTGGAGGCCATCGTCGGCGTCAGTTGCCTCAGCGTCCTCGAACGCGCGTTCCCCTACATGGAAGCCGCCGCCATCCCCGGTGTCGCCATCCCGCTCCTGCAGGACGACTGCATTGACACCACCGTGGACCTCGACTGGGTCTGGGATTACATCCACCTCACCAGCGATGACCAGACGCGCCGCCTCGACCTCGGCGCACTCCGCGACGAAGTGGATTTCTGGTTCAGCCCCGTGGCGCTCGACACCATCATGGGCAACGCCGAAGGCGAGACCGAACGTATCGCGCGCGACTGGCTCATGCGCGCCGGCAAGCGCTGGCGGCCCTTCCTCGTCGTGTCCACTTACCAGGCGCTGCGTCGCGACACCGGCAAGCCGCTGCCCGAGGACATCAAAAAGGTCGCCGTCGCCGTCGAGTGTTTCCATAAAGCCTCCCTCATCCACGACGACATCGAGGACAACGACGCGCTGCGCTACGGCGAGAAGACCTTGCACGAGGAATACGGCACGGCCGTCGCGCTGAACGTGGGCGACCTCCTCATTGGTGAAGGCTACCGCTTGCTCGCCGCGTGCAAGGCCAGCCCGGCGCAGAAGGCCGAGATGGTGCGCATCGCCAGCGAAGGCCAGCGCGAACTCTGTCGCGGCCAAGGCGCGGAACTTTGCTGGGCGCGCAACCCGCAGTCGCTCACGCAGCACCAGGTGCTGGACATCTTCCGCAAGAAGACCGCACCCGCCTTCGAGGTCGCGTTGCGCGTTGGCGCGCTTTACGCGGGCGTCGAGCAGCACGAAGAAGTCGAAGACGTGCTGCACGTTTACAGCGAGGCGCTCGGCATCGCGTATCAGATTCGCGACGACTTGAGCGATCTCGGCGACACTGGCGAGACCAACGACATCGCCGGCCTGCGCCCGAGCCTGCTGCTCGCCGTCGCGCATGAGAAGGCGAAGGACGCCAAGAAAGAACTGCTCGCGAGCGTCTGGCGTCGGCAGCTCCCCGCCGGCACGACCGTGAAAGACATCGAGGCGCTCTACACCGAAGTCGGGGCTGACCTGCGCGCGAAGACCTTGCTCGAGACTTACAAAGAGGAGGCCATCCGTTGCCTGCAAGACTTGGAGAACCCGAACCTCAAGGGCCTCCTCCGCCGTGTGCTCGGCAAGATTTTCAACGACGTGGAAATCAAGGGCTGGTGCAAAGAGCAGGAGCAAATGAACGGCATCCGCGACGGCGTGCGAATCGAGTCCGGCGCACCCACGCTGGCTTCGCGCGAGCTAGAGGTGGTGATGGCGAAGTGATGTGAAGCGGACACTCCTGTCCGCCGTGGGAGCGACTTTCTCTGATTGCACGGGGACAAGCGAGTCCCCGTCACGCGCCTATTGAGGCAAAACTTTGACCGACTTCGACTTCGCGTCGATCACCAGCTTCGTGCCGGCCGGTGGATTGGGGATAGACATGCCACTGTCGCGTCCGAGTTCGTTGAGATCGGCGGGCAGGCGTTGCTTCTGCGTGAGGAAGATTTGGAGGTTCTTATTCAGGTCCGCGAGGACGACGCTGGACTCGAACTCCTTGAGCGTGCTAGGCACAACGTGCCCCGTGGTGAGCTTGGGTGGGGGCGTTGCCGGAGCAGTGGTTTCCGGCGCGGGCGAGGGCGGGGCTGGCTGGCGTTTACGGCAACCGATCGGGCAAATCAGCAACAACGCTGCGAACAAGGGCAGGGTGAGCAGGGATTTCATTTCGGGGCAGAAGCGTGGTCGGAGAGCCACTGTGCATCTAAGATGGACTGATTGCCGGGGGGGGCAGCGGGGTAACGAATCACCGCCTGCATCACGGGCTCCGTCCATTTGTGCAGCTCGGTGTGGCCATCCACGAAGGAGAAGGCGCTGGCCATGTTGTGGTAGTTGGCGGGGAAGTCGATGAGCAGGCCGGCGGCGGATGCGTTGGTCTTGATGGCGACGCCGAACGCGTCGTCGTTGATGATGGACGGGTGCTCGTCGGTCATCACGAAGAGGTCGGACGGGCTGGGGCGGACCACATCGGACTCGCGCTGGTAAATCATGAAAAGCTGGGAGGGGCGGAACGGGGCATAGTTACGATCCTGCCACGAGGCAGTGGCACCCCAGCCAACACCTTGGTTCATGGCCACACTGCGGACGCGCGCTTGGCCGTTGCCGACATCCGTGCTCTTGTCAGCGGGACACTTGTAGATGGCGTAGTTCTTCGCCACGTAGGGAGACAGGTGAGAGTTGTTCTGGATCGCGAACCAGTTGGTGTTGCCGGGTGTGTTTGGCGCGGTGCCCATTGCGTTGGGGCACCAACTGCCCGGCCAGTTCGGGATGAACTTCCCATCGTAGTCGGGTGAGTAGAGGTTGAAGCCGAGTTGGAGCTGCTTGAGGTTGCTGGCGCACAATGTGCCCTGAGCCTTCTGCTTGGCCTTGCTCAGCGCAGGCAGGAGCATTCCGGCCAGAATGGCAATGATGGCGATGACGACCAGCAGTTCAATGAGAGTGAAGCCGGCAACCGCAGGGCGGTGAGCTTTGAACCGTATCATGGCAGTGATATACTGGCCTTAGGCTATGCCATCTTGCTCGCCTGTCCATGCCTTTTGCGGTGCTATCGCAGCTCCGCGTTGTCAATCAACCGCGTCTTCCCGATGAACACCGCCAGTGCCATGTGCGTGTCCCGCGTGACTGAGGTGGTCGGCTGAAGCGTTTCTCCGTCGAAGAATTCCACGTAGTCCAGCCGCGCGGCGGGCTGTGTGGCGATGAGCGCGGCGAGTTCCTTCTTCAGCACGTCCGCGTAGTTCGGCGCGCGTGAGCTGAGGACAACTTCCTTCGCCAGCTTCAGCGCCCGGTAAAGAATCGTCGCCTGCGAGCGCTCCTCGGTGGAGAGGTATTTGTTCCGCGAACTCATCGCCAGGCCGTCCTTTTCCCGCAAGGTCGGAGCCACCACCAGCTTCAGCGGAAAGTTCAGATCGCGCACCATGCGACGAAGAATCGCGGCCTGCTGCCAGTCCTTCGCGCCCAACACGGCCACGTCCGGCAGCACGAGGTTGAAGAGCTTGGCAACAACCGTGGTGACACCGCGAAAGTGTGTCGGGCGCGCGCCGCCCTCCATGCCTTGCGAGAGCTTCTCCTCGACGACATAAGTGCTGTAGCCGCCTGCGTCGCGGCCCGGATACATCTCGGTATCCGACGGGAGGAACAGCACGTCCACACCCGCTTTGCGACACAGCGCCTTGTCCCGATCCAGATCACGCGGATAGGCGGACAAGTCCTCCGTCGGCGCGAACTGCGTCGGGTTCACATAGATGCTCGCGACGACGATGCCGCGCTTGCCGACGAGCCGTCGCGCGCGGCTCACGAGGCTGAGGTGGCCGTCGTGCAGGTAGCCCATCGTCGGCACGAAACCGACCCGCGTGCCGGTGCGCCGCCAGCGGAGGGCGAGGCATTGCATGGCGGCAGCAGAAGTGACGATGCGCATGGGCGCGGAGTCTAGGTGGAGAGATGGCCACGTGTCCAATGTGCCGACGGCCTCTCTCCCTCCTGCTCGTAATCTTAATCCTAACCGTAATCCTCCCCTTGAAGCTCCAATCGGAGGAGCAGGATTAAGATTAAGATTACGAGCAAGAGTCAGAGCAAAACCCGCGCACCTTTACGCACGGGCAGGGTTGCCCGCCGCCTTGCTGCGCGCCTACATTGGCCCCGTGCAAACCGAGCGATACACCGGCGAGGTCGTCTTCATCTACGCGTTCGACGTGGCCTACGACATGGTCCGCCAGCCCGTGAAGGAGCTGCTAGGCCAGCCGGTCGCCCAGTTCAGCGTGGACGCCAGCAAGCGCAGCCCGCGCCAGCTCTCCTTCTAGCGCCCGCAGATGGTTCGCCTGCCGCCGCAGGAACGCATCGGCCCGCTCGGTCCCGTGCGCGTCCATCGCACCATCAAGCTCCTGCCCATCGGCGCCATCAGCATCACCGTCCATGTGCCGTTCGAGGTGAAAAGCCTGACGGAACTCGTCGTGTTCCACGACCTCCAGTTCAGCAACGGCTCGCTGCACGACGAGGTGAAGCGCCTCGCCGAACAGGTGCGAAATGAGCTTCGCCCCTTCTACATCAGGCCCGTCGAGCCGCTCAGTGAGGAGGAGGCTTACACGGTGTTCTGCTTGCACTCGCCCGCCGCCACGACGACGGACTTCCGCGCCGAGGACTGGCTCGCGTGCCATCGCCGCGAGGTCGCATCCATGCTCACGCAGGAGCACGACGTGCAACTGCTCTCCGATCAGGAGGTCGAGGAGTCAACCGGGCGCTTCCTCAGCTACTATCGCGGCGACATCGCGGTGGTGGACTGGGACGCGGCGCTCATCGTGGACGACCCGCGCAACTTCGAGGAGACGCTCTACATCATCGAACTGGCGAACGTGCAGCTGTCCGAGCTGGAAGCCTACGACCGCCTGCTCGACGACGCGCTCGAACGCTCCTACCGCGACCTGTCCAACCAGCCCGGCCAACGCCGCTCGAAAGTGGTCATGCAGGAGTTGCGCGAGATCCGCGTGGACATGGCGCGCCTGAGCGACGAGATCTCGAACATCTCGAAGTTCTTCGGCGACTGGCATCTCTCCCGCATCTACTCGGCGCTCTCCGCGCGCTTCCACCTCGGTGAATGGCACCGGACGATTGACGAGAAGCTCAAGACGCTTGACGGCCTCTACCAGCTTCTCAAGACCGACCAGAACAACCGCTGGATGCTCATCCTCGAACTGACCATCGTCCTGCTCTTCATCCTCGACCTCGTGCTGCTGTTCCTGCTGAAGAAGTGACGCCGCGCGGGCCTCTCACTTCAGCGCCGACTTCCACCGTGCGAGCTGCTTGGCAACTTCCTTCGTTCCGGGCGCGCCGGTGAGATTCCGCCGCGCCATCGCCTTGCCGAGGTCGAAACAATCCTTCGCGTCGGGGCCAAACGCGGCGTTCACCGACTTCAACTCGTCTGTCGTCAACTCGCCCAGCGGCTTGCCCAGCTTCTCCGCGAGTGCCACCGCTGCGCCGACTGCGTGGTGCGCGTGGCGGAACGGCATTCCCTTCCGCACGAGATAATCCGCGAGGTCCGTGGCCAGCAGCGCGGAATCGCTCGCGGCGACGGCGCAGGCGGCGGCATTGACAGTCGTCTGCCGGAGCATTGCAGCCATGAGCCGCACGCTCGCGCGCACCGTGTCGGCGGTGTCGAACAGCCGCTCCTTGTCCTCCTGCAAGTCGCGGTTGTAGGTCATCGGCAGGCCCTTCAAAAGCGTGAGCAGCGCAACGAGGTTTCCATACACGCGCCCCGTCTTGCCGCGCGTCAGCTCGGCGATATCGGGGTTCTTCTTCTGCGGCATCAGCGAGGAGCCGGTCGTGTAGGCGTCGGCGATCTTGATGAAGTTGAACTCGCTGCTGGCCCAGAGAATCACGTCCTCCGAGAGGCGTGAGAGGTGCATCGCCACCAGCGCGGACAGCGAACAGAACTCAATCGCGAAGTCCCGGTCGCTCACCGCGTCCATCGAGTTCTGGGTCAGCTGTGGCGTGCCTTTTGCATCCACGAAGCCCAACTCCTTCGCCACGAACTCGCGGTCGAGCGGGAGCGTGGAGCCAGCAATCGCGCCGCTGCCAAGCGGGCAGACGTTCACGCGGTTGAAGCAGTCGAGCAACCGCCCGTAGTCGCGGTCCAGCATCTCCACGTAGGCCAGCAGGTGATGCGCGAAGTAAACCGGCTGCGCTCGCTGCATATGCGTGTAGCCGGGGATGATGACTGCCGCGTTGGCCGCGCCCAGCTCGACGAGCGAGCGCTGCAAGTCACGCAGCTCGCGGGCGAACTCTATGATCTCGTCACGCAGCCACATGCGCACGTCGAGTGCGACTTGGTCATTACGCGAGCGGCCGGTGTGAAGCTTTGCGCCAGCGGGGACGCGCTTGGTCAGCTCCGCTTCGATGTTCATGTGGACGTCTTCCAGCTCGGCCTTCCAAGTGAGCTTGCCGGTCTCGATCTCGGCGGCGATTTGCCGCAGCCCGCCTTGAATCGCCTTCAACTCCGCGCGCGTAAGCACGCCGATGCGCTGGAGCATCGCGGCGTGCGCCAGCGAGCCGTGGATGTCGTGCCACCACAGCCGCCAGTCGAACGAGATGGACTCGGTGAAGCGCGCGACGTCCTCGCCGGGGCCGCTGGCAAAGCGTCCGCTGCGGGACACGGGAGCGGGAGATTTCTTGCTCATAAAACGGTGCGGAGATTGTTGGCCGACCGGCGGAAAGTCACGCGGGAAAGCCACGCAGGCTGTTCACAGAATCATGCGGCACATAATCATGTTTTCAGGGCTTATGATTCTGTGCCCCATGATTCTGTGAAATGCTTTGGCTACGGCTTCACCACCAGCTTGCCCAGCACCTGCCGGCTGCGGAGCTGCTCGAAGGCGTTGCTAACTCCGGACAGCGGGATGATTTGGTGGATGACTGGCTTCAAGCGCCCGTCCGCCGCCCACTCCAGCGTCGCTTTCAGGTCGCCGCGATTGCGGCCGTAGCTGCCGATGAGCCGGTGCTGCTTCACGAAGAACGGCCAGAGCTGCATCGGCACCTCGCGCCCGCCCGTCGCGCCGCACGTCACCACCGTGCCGCCGCGCGCGAGGCAGTGGAACACTGACTGCAATACCACGCCGCCAATGTGCTCGACGACGAGGTCCGCTCCGCGCTTGTCCGTGATCTTGCGCACCTCGGACGGCCAGTCGGCCTTCGATGAATCCACGGCGAACTCCGCGCCGAGCTTGATGGCCAGCTCGCGTTTGGCCGGAGAGGAAGCTGTCGAGATGACGCGTCCGCCAAGCTGCTTCGCGATCTGGATCGCTGCCGAGCCGACGCCGCTGGACGCGCCGATGACCAGCACCCAATCGCCCGCGCGCACCTCCGCGCGGTCCGTGAGCATGTGCATCGCCGTGCTGCCCGCGAGCGTGAGCGCGGCGGAAGTCTCGAACGAGACCGCCTCCGGCAATGCCACCACGCACCGCGACGGCACGAGAACCTTCTCGGCAAACCCACCGTCACACTGGATTCCGAGCAGCTTGCCGTTCAGGCAAATCGAGTCCTCGCCGCGCAGGCAGAACTCGCAGGTGCCGCAGAAGAGATTGGACTGCACCGCCACACGATCACCCACGCGCCACTGGTCCACGTCCGCGCCGAGTGCGAGGATTTCGCCCGCCACCTCGCAGCCGCCGATGCGCGGCAACGCGACGGGCGTGGGCAAATCCCCCTGCTCGAACCACAAGTCGAGATGGTTCACCCCGCACGCGCACACACGCACAACGACTTCGTCGACAGCGGGCGTGGGGTCGGGGACTTCGCCGAATCGGAACTGTCCCGGCGTGCCGTGGGCGAAGAGCTGGACGGCTTTCATTTCGCGAGGTTTGAAGCGCGGCCGCCGCCAGTGATTCAAGCGCGGAAAGCAATGGCAGGTCGGCTGCTCGTCCTGTTTAGGGTGCGGTTGCCAAGCCCGCGGCTCTCACTAGCTTCGCACGATGGCCTTGGCGGAGAATCCCCACCAACTCCCGGCGCGACCCGGCACGGCGCGCACGCCAGGGAAGATTCATCGCTCGGTGGTGCTGCTGGTGGCGGCGGGCGTGGTTGTTTTCGCGTGACTGTTCCAGAAGGTCGGCGTGCAGGAGCGGGAGCGGGTGGAGGCGGAGTTTCATCGCCGGGTGGCGAGGCAACACCTGTTCGTGCAGCAGTCGCTTCAGAAATACACCCACCTGCTGACCTCGATCCAGAAGCTCTACGACCCGGAGCCGGGAGCGATGACCAACCAGGTGAAGGCCGCTGCCGAGCTGCTGAGGTCGCAGGGCGTGCTGATGTTTGCTTTGCAGTGGACGCCGCGTGTGCCCCGCGCGCAGCGGGCTGGGTTCGAGGCGGAATTGCGCCGCGCGGGAGCGCCAGACGCGATGATCCGGGAGTTCACTGCCAACGGCCAGTGAGTTCTGTCCCCGGAGCGCGAGGAATACTTTCCGCGCCGGTTCTCAGTGCCACTGGAGCGACCGCAGACCTTGGGAGCGAACTTCGCCTCGGAGGGTGTCCACCGCGAGGCGATGACACGGGCGCGCGACACGGGCGAGCCGGGCATGGACCTGCGGGTGGGCACCAACGGGCTGCCGACGTTTGTTTTCATCCTCCCCATTTAGCAACTGCTGGCGGACCTGGACACGCCTGCGGAGCGGCGCACCAACCTCACGGGGTTCCTGCTCGCCTACGTGCGCAGCGCGGACCTCGCGACGGCGCTCTCGCAGTGCCAGCGCGCCGACGGGCGGACGGACTGGGTGCGCTGGGCAATCCATCCGTGGCGCGACACCGCCGGGGCCATCGGCGGCCTCATCATGTTCACTGAGGTCATCACCGAGCGGCAGCGCGTGGAGCAGGAGCGCGCGGGCATCGAGAGCAAGATGGTCGAGAGCCTGGGCGTGCTGGCCGGCGGCATCGCGCACGCCTTCAGCAACCTTCTCACCAGCATCCTGGGCAACGCCAACCTGGTGCGCTACGACCTGCCGAAGGATTCGCCGTTCCACGCCTCGCTTGAGCAGATCGAGCAGACCTCGCTGCGCGCCGCCGATCTTTGCCGGCAGATGCTGGCCTACTCAGGCCGGGGGCGTTTCCAGTTGCAGCGCGTGGACCGCGCCTACCTCACCACCACCTATCTCGCGCCGGAGCTGCCCGAGGGCGAATACGTTTTCCTGGAGATCAGCGACAACGGCTGCGGCATGACGTCGGAGGTGAAGGCGCGCATCCTCGATCCTTTCTACACAACCAAGTTCACCGGTCGCCGTCTCGGGCTGGCCACCGTGCTGGGAATTGTGCGCGGCCACAAGGGCGCGCTGAAAGTTTACAGCGAGCCGGGCCGCGGCACCTCCTTCAAGCTCATCCTCCCCGTGGCCCCAGGCGCGGCCAGCAGCGCGGCCGGCGCGGCCACCGCCCGACCTCTGGCGTGGCCACGGTCACATCCTCGTGGTGGACGACGAGGAGTCGGTGCGCACCGTGTCCGCCCGACTGCTCGCGAGCATCGGCTTCACAGTGACACTCGCCGAGGACGGGCGCGACGCCGTGGAGAAGTTCGAGGGCAACCCGGCGCGTTCGACCTCGTGCTGATGGACCTGACGATGCCGCATCTCGACGGCGTGCAATCCTTCGCCCTCATGCGCTGCCTCCAGCCCGACGTGCAAGTGATCCTGATGAGCGGCTTCAACGAGCAGGACGCCATCGCGAACTTCACCGGCAAGGGCGTGGCGGGATTCCTGCCAAAGCCCTTCGAGCTGGCCACGCTCCGCGAACGCATCCGCGCCGCGCTGGAGGCGAAGAGCTGACCGGAGTTCGGGTTGAATGTCCGCCGGGCTGGCCGGTCAACCTAGGCGCAACGCATCATCCCGATCTGCTTATGAAGAAACTCCTGCTCACACTCGCCGCAGCGTTCGCACTCGCCCTGCCCGCGCTCGCCGCTGACCTCACGTGGCTCACTGACCTGCCCAAGGCCAAGGCCCAGGCGAAGGCCGAGGGCAAGCTGGTCTTGATGGACTTCACTGGGTCGGACTTCTGCTCGAGCTGCATACGTCTGCACAAGGAGGTCTTCGCGACCAAGGAGTTTGCCGAATACGCCAAGAAGCGGCTCGTGCTGATGGAACTGGATTTCCCGCTCAAGAAGAAGCAGCCCGCCTCGCTCAAGGAGGCCAACGAGGCGCTGGCGAAGGAGTTCAAGGTGGACGGCTACCCGACGCTCATTGTGCTCGCGCCGGATGGCAAGAAGCTCGGCGAGGCGGAGTTCGACCTGTTCGACGCGACAGCGAAGGACGTGATCGCGGCCATCGAAAAGCTGGCGAGCAAGACCAAGTAACATGAGCCGCTGCACTTGGGCACGGACGGAGCTGTCCATCCCGTATCACGATCGCGAGTGGGGCGTCCCGGTGCATGACGACCGCGTGCTGTTCGATTTCCTGAACCTCGAAGGCGCGCAGGCGGGCCTGAACTGGGAAACGATCATTGCGTGGACTGCCCGCGCTGGCGGGAGCTCGGAGGCCGGACTTGAACTGCGCCCGACGCCTCCGCTGGGCCTCGGCGATAGCTGAACTCACTCCAATCTGATGAGCCTTCTCCTCTGGCAGGAGCGCGGACTGCTGCGCGCGGCCACCCTGCTGCTGCTGGCCCTCACTTGCGCAGCGCAGGATAACAGCGCCCCACAGCTCGCCCTGCGAGGCGGCGAGCTGGATGCGCCGAACTGCATCGCCTACGAGTCGGGCCGCCCGGATCGCGGATGCACCGGCGGTCGCGGTGCTGGAAGGGCTGTTGGGAATCAAAGCCATCGCAGCGGCTACGCGATAATGCGACATGGTGCGAGAATGGGCTGTCATCGTTGATGAAAATGCGAGTCCCATATTTTGACCGTCCCGCACGATGGCGCACGATTCACGCCTTCGCGTGACCCCAAATGACCCCAAACTTTCGCGGAAGCAAGAAGGCGGGCGGGGGGGGGGGTGCGTTGGGGCGGGGGTGAGGTGAGACGATGGATTGGGCCGGCGAAATTGTTTCGCAAAAGGGCGCTTGTGCTCGACATGGAGAACCGCGCAGCAAAGATGCGCCCATGAGATTCATTATTGAGAGGCTGGCGCTCGTGAAGATGGTGGAGCGGTTGAAGGGAGAGCGGCTAAGGGACGAGCGCGGCAGAATGAAACGCGACGAGGGCGAGCTACAGTTGACCGCCTGTGGCGCGATGGTGTTCGTCGAGGCGAATGGCGTGACAGGCGGGTGCGAGGCGATGGTGATGGACGAAGGCACCTGCCGGCTGCCGCGCGTGAGGTTTCTGGAGGTTCTCAAGAGCTTTGCGCCGAAGCAGAATCTCCACTGCGGAGCAAATGACGAGCGGCTCCGGGTGGAGCGATTTGAAATTCGGATGCGCGGTTACTCGCCGCACACGGTCGCGCCGGAAGGTTTCACTCCGTTCCCGGCGACTCCAAACTGGTTGGAAATCCCCGGAGCACTCGGCGAGCGACTGGAACGCACGCG
>SXGT01728286.1_pt1 | contig 34622 bp, 30 predicted proteins | sample 3176221 | NCBI WGS metagenome assembly SXGT01 (sample SAMN11356862, study PRJNA531348) | freshwater metagenome | isolation source: freshwater sample F1-120 | place: China: Fuxian Lake, Yuxi | collected 2017-12-25 | reverse complement strand
GTAGCCATTGATGGTGCCCTGCACCTGAATGGCCCCACCCCGAACCCCCGCAAGCGCGTTGGCTACACCAGTGCCCGCGTCGTCGTGCAGATGCACTGCAATGCCGACGTCGCCACCGAAGTAGTCGTACACCGCACTCACGGTTTCTTCTACTTGAAACGGCAGGGTGCCGCCGTTGGTGTCGCACAGCACGAGGCGCGTTGCACCGGCCGTTACTGCACCTTCGAGCACCCGCAACGCGAATTCGGGGTTCGACCGATAACCATCGAAGAAATGCTCGGCGTCGAAAAAAACTTCGCGCCCTTCAGCCTTGAGGAACTCGACAGAGTCGGCCACCATGGCGACGCCTTCATCGAGCGTGGTCTCTAGCGCTTCGAGCACGTGGTAATCCCACGTCTTGCCGACGATACACACGACCGGAGTATTCGCTTCGACAAGATTTCGCAATGTGTCGTCGCTATCGACCTTGCCCTTTACTCGGCGGGTCATACCGAACGCAACCAGGGTGCTGGTGTGAAGTCGTAGGTCGGTCTGGGCTCGTTGAAACAGCTCGATGTCTTTGGGGTTCGCGCCGGGCCAACCAGCTTCGATGTAGTGCACACCGAGCCAATCAAGTTGCTCGGCAATTCGAAGTTTGTCGTCAACCGTCAGCGAGATACCTTCGAGCTGCGCACCATCGCGACACGTCGTGTCGTAAATCTCAACGCTTGACGGAGTCCGTGGGTTATCGGCACTAGTTGACATGCTCACACCAGTCTTTGTACTTGTCGACTTGACCGCGAACTGCGCGGCCGTATTCCTCACCAATCGCGAGCGTCATCGGCCCCGGGCACGGAATCGAGCGGTCATCGACCGAATTCACTGAGCTCACCTCCGCCGCGGTGCCGACAACAAACATTTCTTCAGCCGTGTACAAATCGGTGCGAGAAAGTTCGCCGACGCGCACTTCGTAGCCAAAATCGCGAGCGATCGTCGTGACCGAATCTTGGGTGATGCCACGCAACGCTCCCGCAGTACTAGGCGGGGTGACGATCGTGCCGTCGACGACAACGAAAATGTTTTCGCCCGTGCATTCGCTCACCATGCCTTGAGGGTTCAGCAACAGAGCTTCGTCGTACCCGGCCTTCAACGCCTCCACCTTGGCCAGCGAAGAGTTCACGTAGTTACCAGTGGTCTTCGACGCAGGCGGCATGATGTTGTGGTCATGACGGCGCCACGACGAAATCTTCATGCGCACGCCTTTGGTGAGTGCGTCGTCACCCAAATACGCCCCCCATGGCCAACACGCAATCGCCACGTCCACAGTGCAAGGAATCGTATTGAGCCCCATTTCTCCGTAGCCGTAGTACGCGATCGGACGGATGTAACAGCTCGGCAAGCCACTCGCACGAACAACATCTTTGGTTGCTTGCACAAGCACATCAACCGAATACGGCATGTCCATTTGCATCATGTGCGCGCTTCGGTGTAGCCGCTGCATGTGTTCAGTCAAGCGAAACACTGCAGGTCCAGTTGCAGTCTCGTAGGCACGAATTCCTTCGAACACGCCCATGCCATAGTGCAGCGTGTGGGTCAGGATGTGAATTTGGGCTTTGTCCCAGTCGACCATTTCGCCGTTCATCCAGATCTTGGCGGTTGGGGTAATCGGCATGGTGGGTGTCCTTTCGAAACAACGAGGTAGGCGGTACAGCGTAGGGTCGGTTACAGGTCTTGCAACGCGCCGCGGATAGCAGCGCCAATCTGTTCGGTGCTTCCAGAGAAATCGTCGGTAGCCGCAACTGCGCTGCGAATTCGTTGCGCGGCATCGTTCTCGCCGAGGAATTCCAGCATCATCACAGCACTGAATACCGCGGCCCGGGGGTCGGCGATTCCCTTTCCTGCGATGTCGGGTGCAGAACCATGAACCGGTTCAAAAAAAGAAGGTGCTGTTCGCGCCATGTTCATGTTGGCGGATGCGGCTCGCCCGATTCCACCGCTGATGGCGCCCGCAAGGTCGGTGAGAATATCGCCAAATAAATTGTCGGTAACAATGACGTCATAGCGCGCGGGGTCTTGCACCATGTAAATACAAGCGGCATCGACGTGGTTGTACGCGGTGGCCACATCGGCGTACTCGGCGGCAACCTCATTAAAGGTGCGTTGCCAGAGATCACCGGCAAATGTCAAGACGTTTGTCTTGTGCACCAAGGTCAAATGTTTGCGGTCACGAGATTGTGCGAGATCGAACGCGTACCGCACGCAACGCTCGACCCCCATGCGTGTATTCACTGAGCCTTGCGTCGCGATTTCGTGCGACGTTCCCTGACGCAAAAGTCCACCTTCACCCGCATAGGTGCCCTCAGTATTTTCGCGGACCACCATGAAATCGACGCCATCGTTGTACTGGCTCTTTGGCGCTTTGAACGGGCGTAAGTTGATATAGAGATCCAGCGCAAAGCGCATTTTCAGCAGGAGACCCCGCTCCAGGACTCCGGGGGGCACCTCAGGAGTGCCGATCGCACCACCGACGATTGCGTCGAAGGTTCGCAATTGGTCGAGTTCTGCGTCGGGCAAGATGTCGCCAGTGCGCAGGTAACGAGCTCCGCCGAGGTCGAAATCAACCGTCTCGATCGCCACGCCAGCCGCGCGGACCACATCGAGGGCCACTGCAGTGACCTCGACTCCAATTCCGTCACCGGCAATCACGGCAATCTTGTGGGCCATGGGCAATCCTTCGTTGTTGATGCAGTCAGAATGAATAGTCGTGGAGATTCGGACATGAAAAAGCCGCCCGGTTGAGGGCGGCTGACGCGAACACCGGAACCCGGCGTTCGCTACACAATCACAATGATTCGGACAAATGCCAAATCGATGTTGTGCTGGTAGGAGGTCATACGGCGGATCTTACCGTACGCATTGCACGCACGGGTGAACACCGTTAACCTACGCTCGCTTCGCGCCCCAGCCGTGAACATCTAACCAACATTTGGAGAGTCCGTGCGTACGCCAAAACTGCTCGCCGCTATAGCTGCGATTTCACTCTTTACCGCGGCTTGCAGCGAAGAGACTCCCGGAAACAAGGTTGACGGGACCACCACCACCGTCGCCAAAGCTGTTGTCGATTGCCAGACCGCCGAGTCAGTTGTGGCGTGTGCGCCCGACGACAGCACGATCGACAAATTGCTCCCAGCAAAAGCCACGAAAGCCACCGGCGCTCCTATTCGTATCGGCACAATCAACCAAGACACTGGTCCGCTGGCCGCATTCCCGGAACTCACAAGTGCCGATCAAATGGCGATCGATTTCATCAATACTGAACTCAATGGTGTCGACGGGCGTCCACTGGAGCTCATTACCTGTGACACGCAGGGCAGCCCTGACATCTCGCAAAGTTGCGCTCAGCAGATGGTTACCAAGAAGGTCGTTGCCGTAATCGGCGGCATCGACATTTGGGGTACCGGTATCCAGACGCTGGTCGACAATGGAATTCCGCTGGTGGGTGGTATTCCGGTGAGCTTCGACTCGGTTCGAGGCGAGACAGTGTTCCAGTTCAGCGCGGGAACCTGGGGCGCCGCAGTCGGCATGGCTCAGTATGCGATGGACACGTTGAAAGCCAAGAAAATCGCGGTGATCCACGCCGAGTTTCCGCCCATCACCGACGCGGGCAAGCTTGTGGAAAAAGCAATCATTGCGCACGGCGGGACTCCGGCGATGATCACGGTGCCGATCATCGGAGGTGACATGGCGCAAGCACTCAACCAGGCCGCTGCGACGGACCCAGACGCAGTGCTGGCGTTGACGGCCGACACCGGCTGTGTGCCGACCATGAAAACTGCCAAGCAGATTGATCTCAAAGTGCCGCTCATGGTCACCGGCGCGTGCGCCGCCCCCAAAATCATCGACTCGGTTGGTGACGCTGCGGAAGGCATTATTTTCAATCTGGAATCCGACCTGACGCCGAACAATCCCGACTCGGTCTTGTACAGGGCGGCCGCGAATCGCTACGGACCAAAGTACAAATACGAAGCACAAAGTGCCGGGACGCTGTCGTTCAAATCGACGATGATTCTGTACGGCATCATGCGCAACATCGGTGGCGACAAGGTCACACCGGAAGCGATCCTTGCAGGATTCCGCGCCGCGAAGAACGAACCAGGGTTTTCAGGCCACCCTTTTACCTGCGACGGCAAACAATTCCCTGGCTATCCGGCAATGTGCTCGCCACAGCAAACCCTGGGCCAGCTCAAAGACGGCGCGATTCAACAAGTCACGCCATGGCTCGATATCGCAGCTTGGCTCAAACAATGAGCTTGGCGTACCACTGCGTCGAGTCCGTAGCTGCTTCAAGGCGGTCCCAAGATCATTAGGTATTTTGAAAGTGCGTTGACCGGGCTGCAAGGAGGCGCGGTCATCGCCGCGCTCGCACTGGGCCTTGTGCTGTCGTTTCGCGCCTCCAATGTCATCAACATCGCCCACGCTGCGGTCGGCATGTACAGCGCATACGCGTTTTATGGGCTCCGAAACTACGATGTGGATTCGACCGAACGGGGCGGTGATTTGTGGTTACCGATCCTTGGCGCGCCCAGCAAGGTGCACATCTTGGATCGTCCGACGGTCGCGGCGGCGCTCAGTATCGCGCTGTTACTCGCGGCATTCTTCGGAGCACTGCTCTATGTCGCAGTATTTCGACCCCTTCGCAACGCTCCGCCGCTCGCCCGCGTGATTGCGTCACTCGGTATATTTCTGTATCTCACCTCCACAATGTCGCTACGGGCGAAGGAGATCGGTAGCGGTGCGGCATCACTCAAGCTCACGTCGATGCTGCCGAGCGGAGTCATCAAGATCGGAAGCGCCAAGATCCCGACCTCAGCCTTTGTACTCTCGGGTTTTGCGGTCGTGGCGGCGCTGCTGCTCGCACTCGCGTTCAGCTACACGCGGTTCGGGTTAGCAACCACTGCGACGGCCGAGCAAGAAAAGGGTGCAATTCTCACTGGTATTTCTCCACATCGCATCGGGATCTTCAACTGGGTGCTGGCATCGCTGCTTGGTGCCGGAGCCGTCATCTTGATCGTGGGCGTCTCGGGCGTGCTCGTGCCTACCGAGACCAGCCTCTTGGTAGTGCCCGCGCTTGCCGCGGCTCTGCTTGGAGGCCTCGACAGCTTCGCAGTGACAACCGCCGCCGGGCTCGCGATTGGGATGACCCAAGGTTCACTCGTGTGGTTTCAGCTGCAATCCAAGTCACTCCCCGATTGGCTCCCAAACAACGGACTGAGTCAAGCCGTACCCGTCATCGCGATTCTCGTGGCGATCACGTGGCGGGGCTCCAAGTTGCCGAACCGAGCCGCAATGATCGAATCTCGGCTACCCGAATCGCCCACACCGAGGAATCCTGTCGCGTGGAGTTTGGTGATGGCCACCGCCGCGATCGTCGCGTTACTGCAACTCGACGCGCAGTGGCGTCTCGCCATCGTCGTGTCAACAATTGCCGGTTTCGTAGGTCTCGCCAGCGTCGTGGTGACGGGATACGTTGGCCAGATCTCGCTCGCTCAGTACGCGTTCGCAGGCGTAGCCGCATTTGCGACGGTCAAACTGACGAAACAGGGTCTGTCGTTTCCGGTTGCGCCGTTCCTCGCGATCGCCATCACAATCGCCATCGGTTTGCTGTTGGGCTTACCCGCTGTGCGCGTGCGGGGCATGACCCTCGCCGTCGCGACAATCGCAGCCGCGGTCGCGATTGAACAACTGGTTTTCAATTCACCATCGCTGGCCGGGTTGGGAGCAATCCCGCGGCCCGAGATCTTCGGAATCGATCTCGGGTTCTCGGCTACCGGCGACGAAAACTTTCGCGCCGCGTTCGGCATCTTCGCGGTGATCCTCTTCGTACTAGCCACGCTCGCGGTTGCGAACCTTCGACGCAGCCCAACTGGATTACGTTGGCTTGCAGTACGGGGCAACGAACGTGCCGCGGCCGCCGCAGGAATCGACGTAACCCAAACGAAACTCAGCGCCTTCGCAGTCTGTGCTGCGCTCGCTGGCACCGGCGGCGCCTTGCTGGCGTATCAATCGCCAGCACTCTCTGCGCAACAGTTCATGGTGGTGGGCGCACTCGCAGTGCTTGCACTGTGTTTCCTGGGAGGTATCGCATCGATTAGTGGCGCATTGGTCGCGGGGCTTTTGGCTTCCGGAGGGATACTCACCCAGCTCCAGGGGGGCAACACCGGCAACGCGTCGAATTACCAGTTCGCAATCAGCGGACTCATGCTCATAGCCGTCGCGATTCTGTACCCCGACGGTGTGGTCGCGGCGGTGCGTCACAGCGTCGCAAAACTTCGGCGCATGAGCACCGCATGAATCCGCTGCTGCACATCCACCAACTCGGCGTGAGCTACGGCGGGCTCCGGGCAGTCGACGACGTCAGCATCGACGTCCACACCGATCGCGTCATGGGTCTCATCGGACCAAACGGAGCGGGAAAAACAACTACGATCGACGCGATTTGTGGCTTTGTCCCGAAGGCGACCGGCATCATCGAACTCGCAGGACGACGTCTCGAATCGCTGCCTCCTCACAGCCGGGCCCGGGCCGGCCTAGTGCGGACCTTCCAATCCGTTGAGCTCTTCGACGATCTCACGATCAGAGAAAATCTCATCGTCGCGGCAAGCGCGCCCCGCTGGTACTCCACAATGTTGGACGCGATTCACCCGAACCGCCGAGTCACCGCCGAGTCGGTTAGCGATGCCATCGAAATGACCAAAATCAACGATCTGATCGACCTTCGTCCGAAGCAATTGTCGCATGGTCAGCGGCGCATCGTTGGTGTTGCGAGGGCGCTCGCGGGAAAGCCAAAACTCGTGTTACTCGACGAACCCGCGGCTGGTCTCGACCCCGACGAAACCGACAAGCTCGGCGAACTCATTGCTTCGTTGCCCAAGCGAGGCATCGGAGTGTTGCTTGTCGACCACGACATGACATTGGTGCTTGACGTCTGTGACGACATCACAGTGCTTGATTTCGGCCGCGTAATTGCAACTGGCACGCCCCAAGAAATTCGCGGCAATCAAGCAGTGATCGCCGCATACCTCGGATCTGCACATGAGTGACCAACCGAGTGAAGCGGGAGCCCTTACCTCTGCGGTGGCGCAGCTGCCGCGTCGTGAGCCGTTGCTGTCGGTTCGCGGCCTCACAGCCGGATACAACGACGTGGAAGTCGTTCATGGCATCGACCTCGACGTGTGCGCAGGCGAAGTGGTCGCGCTGCTTGGTCCCAACGGTGCAGGCAAAACCACAACGTTGTCCACAATCGCGGGCCTGCTGCCGCGCATCGGCGGCGACTGCACAATCTTGGGAGAAGTTCAGCCGCTCAACGGCAAACGCAAAGTGGTCGCGACGGCACTCGGGTTGCGAGCGCGAGGCCTCGCCTATGTGCCCGAAGACAGGGCCTTGTTTTTCGGGCTCACGGCACGCCAGCACCTCAAGCTCGCCGCTGCCCGTCGCGATACCGATGCAATCGAAGCTGCCGTGGCTCCGTTTCCGGCTCTGCGGGCAATCCTGGATCGCAAGGCCGGGCTCATGTCGGGCGGCGAACAACAAATGCTTGCGGTCGCCCGCGCGTTAGCTGCTCGCCCCAAAGTGATCATGATCGATGAGTTGAGTCTCGGCCTCGCTCCTATCGTCGTGGAGCAGTTGTTGCCGCTCATGCGCAATATCTGCCAGGACCAGGGCGTGGGCGTGCTCCTTGTGGAACAGCACGTCAACGCTGCGCTTTCGACTGCTGACCGTGCCTACGTGATGGTGCGCGGAGCGATTTCGATCAACGCATCCGCCGCGGAGCTCCTGGCGGACTCGACGGCGCTTTCCAACGCCTATCTCGGTGAGGCATAGTCCTGTACCACTCGACTTGCAGGTAGCCTCCCGTACGTCATGGAACCTCTCGAACTATCTCAACCGGCCCTCGACCGCCTCACGGCGGAATTCGAAGAGCGCACCACCACGCGGCGCAAGGAAATCGTCGCTCGCATCGAAGAAGCCCGCGCCCACGGCGACCTGAAAGAAAACGCCGAGTATCACGCGGCCAAAGATGAGCAAGGCCACAACGAGTCACGAGTCCGTCAAATCGAAGACATGCTGAAACGGGCTGTGGTCGTGGCGCACGTCGAAGGCGACGATTCAGCAGCCCCTGGGTGCCTCGTTGAGCTCCGCTATGAAGGCGATTCCTCAACCACCACATATCTCATGGGTTCCATCGAAGAACGCAACGACACTTACGAAGTGTTGTCGGTTTCGTCGCCGTTAGGCACAGTCTTGTTGGGCAAACACCCTGGCGATAGCGTCACGTATCAGGGGCCTCGCAAAGAACTGCGCGTCGAGTTGGTTTCGGTCAAGGCCCTGTAACGGCAGCGCCTAGGCGCCTTGCAATAAATATCCTCGCGATCTGATGGTGCGCAGCTCCAAGCCGATGTGCTCGAGCCGACGCCGCAGGCGCAAAACGTGCACATCGAGCGCATTGCGGCTTGGCAAACCTTCGGGCCAAGCTCGATCGGCCAGCAGCCCGCGCGACACCACGCCTCCGAATTTCTCTACCAATGGGACTGCGAGGTCGCGCTCCAACGGCGACAGGCCGACCCACGCCCCTTGAAACCGCAACACGCCATCGGAATCGATCGTAGGCCGCACCGCATGTTGGCTCGCTCGCAACTCGACGGCCATCCGGCGCGCTTCCAGATCCGCATCAGCGACCGGCAGCCGAACCCAATCTTCCAAACAATCCGGCGGCACCGGCACGGGTTCGCCATCTTCGATCAGCAGCACCCTGGGGACACCATGAGCCCGGAGGTCATCGATGGTGAGTCGTTCCGATGGCCAACGCAGTACTTGTACATCCACAGCACCACCGTACGGCAGATTTGTAAACGGATCGTTACAGCGGCGCGACGACTACGGGTCGTATCGCTTGCGGTCAAAAGCTCTCAAACACTGGGTTTCGGCACGGTTCCCGAGCGGCTACCGGGGCAAACCATAATTACAGGCATGGCTCGCACACTGTCGCAAAAGATCTACGACCGCCACATCGTGCGCACAGGGGGCGGCGAACCCGACCTCTTGTACATTGACCTGCACTTGGTCCACGAGGTCACATCGCCCCAAGCCTTTGACGGCTTACGTCTCACTGGGCGTCGAGTGCGGAGACCCGATCTCACGGTTGCGACGATGGACCACAACGTCCCGACCAGCCTCACCGAGACCATCGAAGAAATCTCGCAGTTGCAAATGGCCAAATTGGCGTCAAACTGTGCGGAATTCGGTATTCGGATGTACGGGATGGGCGACCCGAACCAAGGCATTGTGCATGTGATTGGCCCCGAACAAGGGCTCACCCAACCAGGCATGACCATTGTGTGTGGCGACAGCCATACATCCACCCATGGCGCCTTTGGGGCACTCGCCTTCGGCATTGGCACAAGCGAAGTCGAACACGTCCTCGCCACCCAAACGTTGCCACAGACCGTACCCGGCACGATGGCAATCAACGTCGAAGGTGACGCGCCTCGGGGGGTCACGGCCAAAGACATCGTGTTGGCCGTCATCGCTCGCCTCGGCACCGGAGGTGGCATCGGCTCGGTATTGGAGTTTCGCGGATCCGCATTTCGAGCGCTCTCCATGGAGGGCCGCATGACCGTGTGCACCATGTCGATCGAGGCGGGCGCTCGCGCCGGGCTCATCGCTCCCGACGACACCACGTTCGCGTATCTTGAAGGTCGCAGTTTTGCGCCGAAAGGTCGGGCGTGGGAGCAAGCCCTCGACGATTGGCGGTCACTTGCCACCGACGATGACGCAGTGTTCGACAACGTAGTCAACCTTGACGCGACCGTCTTGCGACCACATGTTTCTTGGGGCACGAACCCTGGCCAAACAATCTCGATTGACGACGTCATCCCATTTCCTGACGCAACCGACGACCCGGTGGAACGCGAGGCAATCACCCGCGCGTTGCAGTACATGGGCCTTCAAGCCGGCGCGTCAATGCGTGATGTACCTGTCGATACTGTGTTCATTGGCTCGTGCACAAATTCGCGCATCGAAGATCTCCGTGCCGCGGCGGCCGTAGTGGCAGGGCGCAAGGTAAAAACTGGCGTCCGCACCCTTGTCGTTCCCGGCTCCCACGCGGTGAAGGCACAGGCCGAAGCCGAAGGTCTCGACACGGCCTTTCGCGCCGCGGGATTCGATTGGCGCGAACCCGGGTGTTCGATGTGCCTCGCGATGAACAACGACAAACTGACCGCTGGCGAACGAAGTGCCTCAACGAGCAACCGCAATTTCGAAGGGCGTCAAGGTAAAGGTGGCCGAACCCACCTTGTATCACCCGAAGTTGCGGCTGCGACTGCCATCGCTGGCCATTTCGCTACGCCCGACGACCTCGATTGAAATCCAAGGACTGCCATGCAAAAAGTCAACATCATCACGGGGACAGGCGTGCCGCTTCGGCGGTCCGATGTCGATACTGACCAGATCATTCCCAGTGATTGGCTCAAACGCATCGAACGCACCGGGTTCGGTGAGGGACTATTTGGCGAGTGGCGCGAGTCCTCAGACTTCGTCCTCAATCAAGAGCGCTATGCCCGCGCTTCTATTCTCGTCGCGGGGCCAAACTTTGGCACGGGTTCAAGCCGCGAACACGCAGTCTGGGCGTTGCAACAATACGGATTCGCCGCAGTTTTGTCGTCGCGATTCGCGGATATCTTCCGCAACAATTCGACAAAAACTGGATTGCTCACGATCACCATTGCGCAATCCATCATCGAGCAGCTTTGGGAATCGCTCGAAGACAACCCCGGCATCGAAATCGTCATCGACGTGGAAGCACGCCGTGTCGCGATACCCGAGCTACAGATCGACGAAGCCTTTGAGCTCGACGATTTCACGCAATACCGTTTCCTCAACGGCCTCGACGATATCGGCCTCACGTTGCGCTACAACGACGACATCACGTCGTTCGAAACCACACGACCAAGTTGGCTCCCCGCCGCCGCAAAATAACAACGCAACGTCCGGCGCGACCCAAACCCCCGGCGCGGTCACACTAAGGCCGCGCAAACCGCCAGATCGTGGGACAACCCAAGGCCCGACGTGACGGTGTTGGGGCTACGCGGCATTGCGCACAATTTCGTGATAGCGCCCAGGTCGACTCGCAGTTTGAATCTGGTCGCGCCCGGATCGCTTCGCTCGCAAGAGCGCCTGATCGGCGAGTTGCACAACCGTATCGAAGGTTTCGGCCATCGTCGATTCCGAGATGCCGAAACTGGCCGTCACCTCAGGGAGATCTCGAATTCGAAGCTCTGCCTTCAAGTACGCGCGAACCCGTTGCATGGCTTCAGCGGCGTGGCCTTGCGTGACTCCTGGAAACACGACGATGAATTCCTCGCCCCCCATTCTGCATACGACGTCGCGATGCCCCACCGAGGCCAACAGCGACTGTGCAAACACCACCAAAGCCACGTCGCCCAGATCATGACCGTGGGTGTCGTTCAACACCTTGAAGTAATCGAGATCCGCGATCGCGACCGAATACAACTCGTTCTGCTGCGAGAGTCGCGTTGCCTCGATGTCGAGCATCCTGCGGTTCCAAAGCCCAGTGAGCGTGTCGACGGCGGCCGCGGTGTTGCTCAACGCCAAAGAGTGCAATACCTCAATCCGCTGTTGTGCGAAACGGGTCGCGGCCTCGTCGGCTTCCTCGCCGGTGAGCGCGATCCACGTCGTCAACATCGCGTTGACCGTCTCCGCGCTCATTGCCTCATCGAGCTCTTCACGCAGGGCCAACAGCCGTTCTAGGCGTTGCGCACGGTTCCGCTGCCGAATCCATGCCACGGCCAGCGCCGCACAAGCGCCCGCCAACACCGTCACCGCAGCCACCATCATGTCCATTGTTTCGGCTTCCCGCACTACGGCATTAAGTACGATATGCGGCTTTCCGACACTAGTCACATTGATCACGACCCCAGCGCCGAAATCCGCTGCTCCAGCCCGTTACCCCTGCCGGTTACCCCTGCCTCTGTATGTGCTTTAACGCCTCACGCTGCGAAAGCCCACTCAACACCGCAGCATGATCAACAACAAAGCCCCGCACTGCGTCTGGGTTGGTCTTGGAGTATTCCCGCAACGCCCACCCGATTGCCTTGCGAATGAAGAATTCCGATTCATGGGCCCTGCGGGCACAAAACTCAAACAGCAGATCCGCGTCCGTATCGTGTTTCCACCGCAACTGATGCAAGATGGCAACGCGCCGCAGCCACATGTGATCGTGGTCAACCCACTGCGACATCAACCCCGACACATCACTATCGGATTTCGCTAGCCCTCCGACGACCGGCGCAATTGCATCGACCGTGTCCCACCAACTTCGGGTGACCACAAGCTCTTCCAAAACGTTGACGCTCGATGGCGACAACACTTTCCGATGACGGTCCAGCGCGTCGCAAGCCACATATTGCATTTCCCGTTCGGCAACTCGCCATGCCGCGCGAGCAAAAGCAACCAGGCTGGCTGCATCGGGGCGCCAATCAAGCAACGCCTCGCGTTGACACGCTTTGCGTTGCGGCGCGGGCACTCCGTAAAACGCAAAGTGACCCTTCATGTACGCAGCCATCGACATCGCGCGTTGGGCATCAGCGTATTGACTCAACGCGAGTTGGACAGCAACAACGCGCGCATTCATATTCGGCGCTACTCAGGTCAGTTCGATTGCCTTGGCGTCGATCACGCCAGCACTGTCTCGAATCGCATCCACAACTGCAGCTGGCACTGCTTCTGCAGTCGATATTGCCATCATCGCGGCTTCGCCAGTAGGGCTGCGACCAACGTCCATATCGTCGATGTTGACGCCCTGCGCTCCAAGAATTGTCGCGACAGTCCCGATCATCCCGGGCACATCGGCATTGCGCACCACAAGCATGTGCGCAGAGGGCGGCAGATCCACAATGTGATGATCAATTCCCACGATACGCGGCGCGTCATTCTTGCCGTACAACGTGCCGGCGACATGGGTGACGCGGCCACCGATCTCGCCGCGAATGCTGATGAGATTCACATAGTCCTGGGCGCTCGCGCTTTTTACTTCGCGAATTTGGATGCCGCGTTCATCGGCAAGCTGCGGTGCATTCACGAATGTCACCGGTTCGCTGACGACCGGGCCAAGCACACCGCGGAGCACCGACAGCGTGAGTACCCGACAGTCGAAATCGGCGATCGCACCTTCGTAGGTGACTTCGAGGGTGGCCGGCGCCCCTGCTCCAAGGCCAGTAAAGAGCCGACCCAATCGCTCGCTCAACGCCAGAAACGGTCGCACCGTCTCGGCAGCTTCGCTCGCAGCAATGTTGACGGCAAACGGGACGAAATCACCGCGCAGCGCCAACAACAGTTGTTCGGCGATGGTAATCCCGGCTTTGTCTTGGGCCTCAGCCGTTGATGCACCAAGATGCGGGGTCACAACCACTGACGGCAACGCGAACAGCGGCGAGTCCGTCATCGGTTCTTTGGAAAACACGTCCAACGCGGCGCCCGCTACCCGACCTTCGCCGATCGCGGCGACCAGCGCGTTTTCATCAATGATTCCGCCGCGCGCAACGTTGATGATGCGCAGGTTCGGCTTTGCGTGTTGCAGCGAGGCCTCCCCAATGAGCCCAACCGTCTCGGGCGTCTTCACAGTATGAATAGTCAAAAAGTCGGATTCGGCCACAAGTTCGTTCACCGAGTCGACCAGGCGCACGCCGATACGACGCGCGCGATCGGGGCTCACGTATGGGTCAAACGCCACCAAGGTCATACCGAAGGCCAACGCGCGCTGAGCGACAAGCGTGCCAACTCGGCCAAGTCCAAGTACGCCCAACGTCTTGCCGTACAACTCGACGCCCTCCCATTGGCTGCGATTCCATTGACCATTGGTGAGATCGCGATGGGCTTGCGCGACGTTGCGTGCGCTCGCGAGCAACATCGCCATGGTGTGTTCGGCGGTGGAGAGAATGTTCGAAGTTGGCGCGTTCACAACCATCACTCCGCGACGGGTTGCTTCAGCCACATCGACGTTGTCGAGACCGATACCCGCGCGACCGACCGCAACGAGGTCGGAGCCCGCCTCCAACGTGGCCGCATCGACGTTGGTAGCAGAACGGATGATCAGAGCGTGAGCACCCTTGACCGCATCAAGCAGTTCTGTCGGCGATAAACCAAGTTGCACGTCGACGTCGAATCCCGCGGCTCGCAGTTGATCGAGCCCAGAATCGGCGATCTCTTCCGTGACCAATACGCGAGTCGTCACTGTGCCGTCTCCAAAAGTTCAGCGATACGGCGCACGCCTTCGCCAAGGTCATCGTCGCCGAGCGCAAACGAAAGCCGACAATAACCAGGTGCCCCGAAAGCTTCACCGGGCACGATCGCTACTTTTGCTGCATCGAGCAGGATCTCACAGAGTTCCAACGTGGTCGCGGCAGTACGCCCGCCGATCGATTTGCCGAGCACTCCGTGGAAGCCTGGAAAGCAGTAGAACGCGCCTTGTGGTTCCATACACGTAACACCAGGGATCGCAGACAGCATGGCGTGCATCAATTTGCCGCGGCGGGCAAAGGCGTCGCGCATTTCACTGACCGCGTCGAGATCACCCGCAACCGCCGCGAGTGCCGCCATCTGCGCCACGTTGGAAACGTTGCTCGTCGAGTGCGACTGCAAGTTGCTGGCGGCCTTGATCACATCGCTCGGGCCGATCATCCAACCAACCCGCCACCCAGTCATCGCATACGTCTTCGCCACTCCGTTCAGGATCACGCAGGTGTCGATGAGTTCAGGCACAACCGCGGGCATCGACGTGAATTCATGATCGCCAAATGTGAGATGCTCGTAAATCTCATCGGTGACAACCCAAATTCCGTGCTCAACGGCCCACTGACCAATCGCGGCAACCTCACCGCGCGGATACACGGCTCCCGTGGGGTTCGACGGCGATACGAACAACAACACCTTTGTGCGCGGAGTCCGAGCCGCTTCAAGCTGCGCCAATGTGACCCGAAAACCGTTCAACTCATCGGTCTCAATCACAACCGGAACGCCCCCACCCAATTCGATGGCTTCGGGGTAGGTAGTCCAATACGGAGCAGGGAGCAACACTTCGTCACCGGGGTTCAGCAGCGTTTGGAACGTGTTGTACACGGCATGCTTGCCGCCATTCGTCACAAGGACGTTCGCGGCGTCAACATCAATTCCGCTATCGCGCTTCGTTTTGGCTGCGATCGCATCGCGCAGAGCCGGCAACCCTGGCGTTGGCGAATACCGGTGATATCGAGGTTCATTGCACGCCGCCACCGCCGCGGCAACGATGTGTGGCGGAGTAGGAAAATCTGGTTCTCCAGCACCGAATCCGACAACCGGTTCCCCAGCGGCCTGCAATGCTTTTGCTTTCGAGTCCACGGCCAAAGTCGCCGACTCTTTGATTGCGGCGATACGTGCAGAGATTCGTTCCATTGCAGCTATTTTCGCACTTCGTAGCAATGCTCCTCCGATCGTTTTCGGGTTTTTTGCATCTCGCGTACTGAGTGGCGGCGCCGTTGCACACACGGCGCGGGCATCCGCGGGCTATGACTCGGCTCCAAAGCGCGATTCGCCTAACGTGGGCCGCTCATGCGGCATTCCTTTTCTCGCCGCACCGCGGCTGCGGTGCTCATGTGCGCCTCGGTCAGTTTTTTCGGGGCCGCGACGACTACGGCCCCAGCCGAGGCCGTCGAACCGACCACTCCCGAACCTGCAGGTTGGATCCTCGTCGATGCCGGTACCGGCAATGTGTTGGCATCCCGCGACGCCCATACGCCTCGCCCACCAGCCTCGATGGTCAAGATCGTTACTGCCTTAACAGCCCTTGATCGCCTCAGCGTCAACAGCAAGATCTCGATCACTGCCAAAGCTGTACAACATGGGTCACAGAATCGGTTTCCGAACGGCATGCAAGCTGGCCAAACCTGGTCCATGAAGACCGCACTCGGCGTGCTCTTGGTGAGTTCGGGCAATGACGCCGCATTCGCGATCGCCGAAAATGTCACCCCCGACGTTGATGATTTTGGGGCCGCAGCAACTGATACCGCTCGCCGCATCGGAATGACCGAGAGCACGTTCAACGACCCGTCAGGCCTCGACGATGAACAATCGATCGGCGGTGGACCTTTAATGAGTCCATACGACGTCGCAATCGCAGTCCGCAACGCCCGAAGCGTTCCGCAAATCCAATCGTGGTTGGCCACCACCTCCTACACGTACACAGATCCGCAAGGCGTCTCGCACACACTCAAGAATTCCAACAGCCTGCTCACAGGCCTCAGTCGTTCATACCCGGGCGCCGACGGAGCAAAGACCGGCTTCACAACCAAGGCCGGAGGCACACTCGCCGCAACCGCGACTCGCGATGGGAGAACGATCATTGCGGTAGTCATGTCATCAGCTGACACATTCGGGTGGGCCCAGAAGCTCCTCGATCAAGGCTTCGCCACACAGTTGGGTGCTGTCGGCGATGGCAACGAAAAACTGCCGGCCGTGGCTTATACAAGCTTTAGCCAACGCAAAGCCCTACAGCGCGACTTTGCCGCACTGGCCACGCAATCCACCGCCTCCACGTCATCGGGGTTGGGTGCCGCTACAACAGTGGCTACGAATTCCGCTGTATCGACATCTGCGCCCGCAACAACTTCTGATCCGAGTCGCACCACACAAGAACGAAACGGCAACGTCGCAACAAACAGTGATTCGAGCGTATCGACGCTGACCTTCATACTCATCGCGGCGGCCTTCGTCGGGGCCATCATCGCTCGCCGTGCGCAGGTTAAACGCCAAAAAGCTCGCCGGCTGGCCAAGCGGCGCTCAATGCAGGCTGCGCTACGCCGAGGATCCCTGCCGGTAGTCGATGGCAAATACCGCGCGGGTATGCGCACAGGGCCACCTGTTGCCAGCAACGTTCGCGTCACGCGTGGTCGAGACGCCGACTAGTAACCCCAGACTGGTTTCATAACTGGTTGCGTGACTGGTTCGTGTTAGGCCCGCATTTTACGCCACACGAACCGCGGCACGATTTGCAATGCAGGCATCACAAATCGCAGTATCGCCGGCGCGTACACGACAGTCGACCGAGCCCGAATGCCATCCACAATCGCACGCGCGACGACGTCGGTCGTCGTCGCAAACGGTGCAGGCTTCATGCCCGTGGTCATCCGCGTTGCGACGAATCCCGGGCGCACTGCCATCACATGAACACCAGTGCCCGCATACATATCGGCCAAGCCATTTGTGAATGCGTCGAGCCCAGCTTTGCTCGACGAATAGACGAAATTCGCGCGCCGAGGCCGCACCGCGGCAACCGAAGAAAGCACTGCGATGGTTCCGTGACCTTGCCTCGACATTGCGTCGGCAATAGGAATCAGAACCGACACTGCGCCCTGGAAATTGGTGTGCACGATCTCGAGTGCGTGCTGCGCATCGTGATCGGCCTGAGCTTGGTCACCGACAATTCCGAACGCGACGAGTACAAGATCGATATCACGATCGGTGAACATTGCAGCGACGAACGCTGCGTGTGATTCGGTGTCCGCAGCATCGAATTTTACGACGTCAACGCTGACACCCGCAGCGCGAATTCGGTCGGCCTCCTCGGATGCTGCTTTGGGGTTGCGCACCGCTAAAACTGCCCGTTGGAGGCGCTGACCCGCGAGCAAATGAACGGTCGCCAATGCAATCTCAGAGCGACCTCCGAGCACTAACACTGACTGCACATCGCCAAGCGCGTCGCGCATAAGGAGTTCCTTTCTCGACCAAAAATTGAAGCCAACCGACAGAACTTACAAACCCAACCGACGCGATAAGTCGCTTTGGAGCGCGCAATTCGGGTCGAGTCGGGCACGCACCTCACGCCATCGCTCGAGGTGAGGGTACATCGCCGCGAACCTCTGAGGTGCGACTCGCGCGTCTTTTGCTAAGTAGACGCGCCCGTCAGCTTCGAGCACGAGATCGTCGAATGCGTCGAGGATCTTGTTCAAACCCGGATGCATTGCAGGGACATCAAGCGCCAACGTCCAACCCGGCATAGGGAACGACAACAGCCCCGCGTTACTCGTCTCGAACCGTTTGAGTACCGCAAGAAACGACGCGCATTTGGCTGCTGACAACCGCTCCAAGATGATGCGTACAACATGTTCATGACCGTAGGGAACGACAAACTGGTACTGCACGAATCCGTGACGTCCATAGATACTGGGCCATCCCTTCACCATGTCGAGCGGATGAAAAAAGGTGGGAATGCTGACCGTGGTGCGATGGGGTCGCTTCGGTGATTTTCGAAACCACAATTCGTTGAACGCTTTAACCGTCCACGAATTGAGCAATCCATTGGGCATCCACGGCGGCGCCGAAACGCTGAGTCCCGCACCGTACGCGAGTGGGTCGCGCGCACGCTCTGCCGGTAAATCACCGACCGTTGCATGAACTGCGGTCTCCAATATCGATCGCCCTAGGTTCGCGCCATTCGCAAGGCAGTCGATCCACGCGACGCTGTAACGCTCGCCACGCGAATCATCCATCATGGCAGTCATGCAGTCGTCGATGTCGCGACACCGAGTTGTGTCAACCCGCATTTGCGAGGTAGCGATGCGATGCAAACGCAACGTCGCCTCAGTCACAACGCCGGTAAGCCCCATTCCTCCAGCCGTTGCCCAGAAAACATCCGCGTTGGTTTCGGCACTGATTCGCATCGGGCCGAGCGCAGGCGTTACCAGCGTCGCGGAATCGACAAAGTCGCAGAATGACCCATGACGAAACTTGCCATGAATGTCGGCGCCAATGCCGCCACCGACGGAAACTATGCCGGTACCAGGAATGACCGTCGGGAAGAATCCGCGCGGCACGAGAAACTTCAACAGCGCTTCGATGCTCACGCCTGGTTCAACGCGCACAGTCGCTGCGGCGCGGTCGAGCTCAAGAATTCTCGACAGCGCAGCCGAGCTCACCACTGCCCCACCAGCGTTTTGTGCGGCGTCGCCATAACTACGCCCGAGCCCGCGCGCGATGGATCCGCGCCGTTGAGCGCCGCCATCCGATTCCCACGCTTCGAGAATCGCAGGCACCTGGAATTCGCTATCTGGTTCGTACACGGTAGATTCGCTCGGCGACGTGCGACCCCACCCCTGCAGCGTCTCATGACGGACAAGAGGTGTACTCACAGCAAGTACACCGCAGCAGCGAATACCGCGACCCACGAAACGCCCACACCCAACAACACCGGGTCGGCCAAAACCAAATCTTCTGGCGCACCACCTTCGCCATGTTCCAACAACAATGAATACCGCAGCATGCCCACCACGAATGGCACAATCGAGAGTTCAAACCACGTTGAGTTGCCAGCTTGCTCAGAAAATTGAAACGCCCAAAGGCAATATCCGAGTATCGCTACCGAAGACGACACTGAACGCACATAGAGAAGAAACGAATCGGAGTATCCCTCAAGTGCTTTGCGGTGCGAGGTCGCTTTGGTCCCGAGCAGCTTCACTTCGGCAGTTCGTTTCCCAGTAACGATAAACAACGACCCCGCTCCAGCCACGATGAGGAACCAAGTGGAAATGCGTACTTCGCCAGCAGCCCCACCGCCCACGGTTCGGATCACAAACCCGGATGCCACCGCGACAAGATCCAGTACTGGCTCGTGTTTGAGCTTCATTGAGTACAACAGGGTCAACACGATGTAGGCCACAATTGCAGTCCCGAGATTACGGTTGATCGCAAAACCTACGGCACTGGCGCCAATGAAACATGCAACGCCAAATACTTTCGCGGCTAGCGGTGATATTGCTCCACTCGCCACCGGACGAATTCGTTTCGTAGGATGATTTCGGTCAGATTCCGCGTCGAGCGCGTCGTTCCAGGCGTAGGTTCCGGAAGCGGCGAGCCCGAAGGCTAGGAACGAAATACTCGTACGAATGAGCGGCGCAGCTTCAGTGAGAACCCCTGCTGCGCCCGGCGCGGCAAACACGAGAACATTCTTGATCCATTGTTTCGGACGGGCGAGTCTCAGATACGCAGCAGCCATAACCGACTCCGGGTCCGACTAAACAGCAGTCGCCGCAGGATCCCAATTAGCAAGATCGGCGAGCACCGGATTGTTGGAGAAGATCTCGGGAACCGGGCAATCTAAACCGAGGCGCCGTTGCAAAAATCGGACGGTATTTTCTTCATTCCACAGCGCCAATGTCACGGCAACACCGCTCTCGCCCGCACGCGCGGTCCGACCAGACCGATGAAGATACTGCTTGTGGTCTTCGGCAGGGTCGTAGTGCACCACAACGTCGACCGCATCAATGTGCAATCCACGCGCCGCGACATCCGTCGCGACCAACGCCTTGACCTTGCCGTCTGCGAAATCACTCAAGGCACGCTCGCGCCCGCTTTGGCGGAGATCGCCATGCAGGGCAGCAGCCATGACGCCTTCGCGTCGCAGCGCCATTTCAAGCGTGTCAGCCATACGTTTAGTTCGGCAGAACAACAACGATCTTTCAGATCCCCGCACAATCGCTGCCGCGACTTTCACTTTGTCCATTGCGTGGACCCTCAGGAAACGGTGCTCCATCTGTTCAACGGTGAGCTCATCGGCGCCGACCTCGTGGGAGATCGGATCCTTCATATACCGACGTACGATCGCGCCAACGCCACCATCAAGTGTCGCTGAAAACAGCATGATCTGTGGTTCACCGGTGATTCGGTACAGAATCTTTTGCACCTGGGGCAAAAACCCCATGTCGGCCATACGGTCGGCTTCGTCGAGCACCAGCACCTGAATCGCATCGAGGTGCAGCTCGCCGCGTTCCATCAAGTCGATGAGCCGCCCCGGAGTGCCAACAACGATGTCGACTCCAGCATGGAGCGCAGCAATTTGACGATCCATCGAAGTACCGCCGTACATGGCATCAACTACGAGGCCCAAAGCCTTCGCGAGAGGCTCGAGCACTTCGCTGACCTGGCTCGCAAGCTCGCGAGTGGGTACCAACACCAATCCGGTTGGGTGATGAGGCGTAGCCGACGACACGCGGTCAAGCATCGGAACGCCGAACGCCAAGGTCTTGCCCGATCCGGTCTTGGCTTTGCCGAGTACATGACGGCCCGCAAGCGCATCGGGCACTGCCAACGTCTGAATCGCGAACGGCTTTTCAATGCCCCCGACGGCGAGCGCTGCAACAAGGCGAGCAGACACACCAATGCTGGCAAATGTTGCTTCGGGAGGGTCGAGTTCGGAATCCACAAGAAATCTGAGAAAAACCTAGCTCACGCGCCGCGACGTGAGTGGATTCGCGCTTTTATGGTGGGTATGCGCGTATTGATGATTGAAGACGAAGTTGCACTCGCGGACGCGGTGCAACGCGGCCTGATCGCAGAAGGCTTCGACGTCGAAGTCGTGCACGACGGCAAGCTCGGCCTTGAAATCGGTCTCGAACGTCGACACGACGCGATCCTTCTCGATATTTTGCTTCCTGGGCTTAACGGTTTCAAGGTCTGCGAGCTCTTGCGAGCGGCCGATGTGTGGACGCCCATCTTGATGCTCACGGCCAAAGACGGTGAATACGACGAAGCCGAATCACTCGATACCGGAGCCGACGACTTCTTATCCAAGCCATTCTCATTCGTGGTACTCGTAGCTCGATTGCGAGCGCTCGCGCGCCGCACCCAGGCCCGCCCGAACATCCTCGAACTAGGGCCGCTCGCACTCGATCCCGGCACGGCCGGTTGCACACGAGACGGCATGGAGATCAGCCTGACCCGCCGTGAATACGCGCTCCTGGAAGCACTGCTGCGCCGCGACGGTTCCGTCGCACCGAAACAAGAACTCCTACGCGAAGTATGGGGACCAGAATTTGAAGGGGATCCAAACATCGTGGAGGTATACGTGGGGTATCTCCGTAAAAAGATCGACGCTGACGCCACCACCAAACTCATTCACACTGTTCGCGGCGTTGGCTACCGCATCGTCGTCGAGGACAACGACTGAGCCATGCGGCAATCAGTTCGCGCCCGCGTAACAATTGTCGCGACCGAAGTATTCGCAATCGCGTTTATCGTGGCCGCATTCGGACTTGTGCGGGTAGTCGACGACCGGGTACACGAGACCGTGAAGAACGCAACGAACGCCGCCCTCAAAGGCGTGGTGCAACAAATTCTCAACGGCACGCCATTCGCGCAACTTCAAATCGAAGGGCAGCCGGTGTACTACCAAGTCATCAATTCCAACAACGTCATCGAGAGCACAAACCTCAATGGAAGTGATCCCATTCAACCGCTATCAGCAGGCGTTCGACCGCGCGAACTGCCGGGAAAGAGTAAATACGAACGGCTCAGTCAGCGCGTCATCAACCCAGTAACCGGAAAGTGTTGCTACACGGTGCAAGTCGCGAGCTCCCTCGACAGCGCAGATCGCAGCGTAGAGACCGTGCGACGGTCGCTACTCATCGCAACACCGCTGCTCATCGCATTGGTTGCGGCAATGATTTGGACATTCGTGGGAAGAGCATTTCGGCCAGTGGCGAAGATTCGCGAAGAGGTCGAATCGATTAGTGGATCGACGATTGATCGTCGCGTCCCCGTCCCCGAAACCGACGATGAGGTCGCGCGACTCGCAGCGACGATGAACGCGATGCTCGACCGCCTCGAATCTTCTCAGCTACGACAACGCCAATTCGTTTCCGACGCATCACACGAATTGCGATCGCCGATTGCATCGATGCGTACCGAACTCGAGGTCGCGTTGGCACACCCCGACTCTGTGCAATGGAGTGAGGTTGCAGATCGAGTCTTGTCGGAGCGCGATCGGCTGGAACGGCTTGTCGACGACCTATTCGCACTCGCTCGGATCGAAGAGGGACAGCCACTCAAACGTGTTGAAGTCGACCTTGACGACATCGTGCTCGCAGAAGCCAGCCACGCACGAGCCAAACCAATCACGACAGCTGCTGTCTCGGCTGGTCGCGTGATCGGCGATCGTCGCGCACTTGAACAGGTGGTGCGGAACTTGTGCGACAACGCCGCGAGGTATGCCCGAAACGTTGTCCGACTCGAACTCGTTACTGAAGGCCACGAAGTCGTGTTGCGCGTCGACGACGACGGCGACGGCGTGCCGGAGTCGGAATGGCGACGCATCTTCGAACGATTCGCCCGATCTGATCTAGGCCGAGGTCGAGAACTCGGAGGCGCAGGGCTAGGGCTCGCGCTCGTACAGCGGGTTGTCACTTCGCATGAAGGCTCGGTGACATGTTCTCGAGCGCCGCTGGGCGGCGCCCGTTTTGAGGTGCGCCTCCCGTCGGTCAGGCTGTAAGACGCCGGTGCACGCTCACGGCATAGTCGCCACCGACGTACGGATCCCCTTGCCACGTCGCGAAACGTGTAAGTAATTCGAGCCCGGCTCGCGACGCAGAGACGTCGTAGTCCAGCAGCGAAAGTCGGTCGGGCCGCACCTGAAACCCAGCCACGACAATCCCTCGTGCATGCAACGCCCGGGTCGTCGATTCCAGCACCGCTTGTTCGGTCCCGGCCGCAACAAAGATCATGACGTTGCCCGCCAATACAGCGACATCGAACTGCATTGGTAGTGCACCCTGCTCCCCAGGAGGCTCCCAATGCGCCAAATCGGCAAGCGTCCACTCAAGATGTGGGGCCTTAACCCTGGCGCGCTCCAACATCGCGAGATCAGCGTCCACTCCAAGCACGCGAAACCCCCTGGCCGCAAGCTCAATCGCTACGCGACCAGTGCCGCAGCCAGCATCGATCACCGAACATCCCAACTCAAACTCGTGCACCAGTCGCTCAACGCAGTCAGCTTCGCCGTGCACGTTGACGCCCTCAGCTTGCAGGGTCCGCCAGCGGGCGTCGTATGCATCGCCACGGGGGACATCGGTATCGGACCAACGATTCTCCATACCCAAGTATGAGCGATACAACGCCGCGATGCGAAGCGCCGCACGGCGGTGCAGCACAATGGACAGGTGATTGCTGGAGTATTTCAGCGTTTCGACAGCGTCGGACCCGGCTCGTTTCTCATCGCGTTTGCCGCGGGCATCCTTTCGTTTCTATCTCCTTGCGTGTTACCGCTAGTCCCTGGATATTTGTCAGTCATCACTGGCCTCGATCTCGCAACGCTGCAAGAATCACCTCGAGGCCAGCGTCGAAGAATAACGGCTACCACCGCGCTATTCATCGCAGGATTCGCGTTGGTATACGTGCCAACCGGCTCTGCACTCGGAGCCTTTGGGTCTGCTCTGAAGTCACACCAAGTGCTCCTCACGCGCGTCTCGGGGCTCATTGTGTTGACCTTCGCAGTATTTCTCGCCGGCTCAATCGTGGCGAAAGCACCTTGGGTATACCAAGAGTTTCGATTTCACCCGAAGCTCGATCGAGCCGGGCGGGCCGCACCACTCGTGCTCGGCTCGGCCTTCGCGTTCGGGTGGACACCCTGTATCGGTCCGATCGCAGGCTCAGCCGCGACCATTGCGATTCAAAATGGCGACGCAGTCGCGGGGGCCGCACTGTTGCTGGCTTTCACCCTTGGGCTCGGCGTACCGTTTCTCGTCACTGGGCTCACGATGGCCCGCTCAGTTCGAGCGATTTCTCGGCTGCGGCGCCACTTCAACAAAATCGTGATTGCCTCGGCTGTTGTGATGGCGATCTTCGGGGTGTTGCTCATTACAAACGAGTTCACCAAGATCACAAGCGGGCTTTCCAACTTCCTTTCAGACCACGGTTTGAGCTGGATCAAGGATTACAGCTAGTGGATGAGGCATGCTGTGGGCAATGGAACCAATCTGGATCGACACCGACGCGGCGCTGAACACAGTTGTGGCGTCACTCCGCAGCGCTGCCGAATACGCGCTCGACACGGAGTTTCATGGCGAAAAGACGTACTTTCCGAAGCTTGCGCTAGTACAGATCGCATGGGAAGGCGGTCTCGCGCTCATCGATCCCTTAGCAATTTCAATGGAGCCCCTGGCTGAAATCCTTGATGGCCCCGCCACCATGGTCGTCCACGCTGGGGATCAAGATCTCGCGATACTCGGCCGAGCCACAGGGTCGACTCCGACCCTCATGTTCGACACCCAGATCGCCGCTGGGTTCTGTGGCATGGGCACTCCATCACTTCTGCACCTCGCGGAGCGCCTCGCCGACGTGGAGATTTCCAAAGGCGATCGCTTGACCGATTGGACCAAGCGCCCGCTCACCGACAATCAGCGCACCTACGCCGCCGGAGACGTACTCCACTTGCTGCACATTGCCAACCGCCTTCGGGACGACCTCACGAAACGTGATCGACTTGCATGGGCCGAACTCGAATGTGAGGAACGTCTGCTGCGCAATCGGGCATGGCCCGACCCGCGCACAGCTTGGTGGAAACTCAAAGGGCACCGTCAACTTCGTGGCAAGTCGCGTGGGGTCGCGCAAGAGGTCGCCGCGTGGCGCGAAATGCGGGGTGCCGAACTCGATCAACCAACCCGCTTCATCCTCTCCGACTTGGCGATGGCCGGTGTCATTTCACGTCCTCCCCGAACTCGCGATGAACTCGCCGCGGTGCGAGGTATCGACGGTCGCGTTCTCAAAGACACCGTGGCCAATGGTCTGCTGGCCGCGATTGAGCTCGGAGCCAGCCTCAAGACAGAAGATCTCGTGTTGCCGGCTCGTGACGAAACGGACCGAACGCTCGCGCCAGCAGTATCGGTCATCGCAGCTTGGCTCAATCAACGCGCGAGTGAACTCAAAATCGAATCGTCGTTGCTAGCGAGCCGATCCGATCTGACTGAACTCATCAACTCCGGTGGCGGACGCCTCGCCGACGGCTGGCGCAAAGAAACGGTCGGAGAACCGATTCGTCAGCTGCTCCACGGCGAAGCGGTTGTGCGCCTCACCGACGGCGGGCGGCGCGTCGATCTTCAACCCGCGCCGTGATGTCCGCAACTACAGTGAGGGACATGGCACGTGTGAAAGTCGGTGTACAGCTACAACCTCAAGGCACCACCACGGACGCGCTCCGAGCAGCCTGGCGGGCAGCCGACGAACTACAGGTCGACACGATCTGGCTGTGGGATCATTTCTTTCCTCTGTTCGGAGACCCGGATGCTACGCACTTCGAGTGCTACGCACTCCTAGCGGCGATGGCCGTCGAAACAAAGCACGCAGAATTTGGGGCACTGGTGACGTGCAATTCGTATCGCAATCCTGATCTACTTGCTGATATGGCGCGCACCATCGACCACTTGTCCGATGGACGATTTATTTTGGGCGTTGGTTCAGGATGGTTCGAACGTGACTACACCGAATACGGATACGAGTTTGGTACCGCCGCAGCGCGGCTCCAAGCACTCGACGTAGCACTCGATCGCATCAACCATCGTCTCGACACACTGAACCCGCAACCGCCTGGACACATGCCGATTCTCATCGGTGGCAGTGGCGAAAAGGTCACGCTTCGCCTCGTCGCCGAACACGCTGACGCTTGGAATACCTTCGGACCACCAGCAAACTTCGCCAGCAAAAACGCGATCCTGAACGAGTGGTGCGCAAAGGTCGGCAGGAAACCCAACCAGATCGAACGAACTGTCGCGATCATGCCTACCGAAATCAATATTTGGCGAGAGTACGTCCAATCCGGTGCCGAGCACATCATCGTTATGATGAGTCAACCCTTTGACATGACGCCGGTCGAGGAACTGCTAGCGGCCACACGTAGGAGTTAGCTGTCGAAACCGACGCCAAATCGATCAAGTAGCTTCAACCACGGACCCCGACGACCTTCATTTGCATCGCTCCGCGCGATTGCGCGGCGAGTCATTTGGATGCCGAGATACCTCGCAGGTTCGGGCGGAAACGGAATCGGAGCGTTCTGGACGAAATCAAGTTTGAGCAGCTCCGACCCCGGTTGATCGATGAGATCGAGAGCGACTCGAGCACCGAACCGAGAAGCCCCTACCCCTAGGCCGGTATAGCCCGCTGCGAAGGAAACCCGACCTTGCATCGTGGTACCGAACGTCGCGCAGAACCGCGACGTCGTGGCGATCGGCCCGCCCCATCGATGCGTAAATCGCAAACCTTCGAGTTGAGGGAAGGTTGCAAAAAACTGTCGAGCCAACAAATCGAACGTCTTCGGACATTGTTCGCGACGTTGAATATCAACCTTGTCGTTGAAGTAGTACAACGCGTCGTAGCCGCCCCACAGGATTCGGTCGTCCGAGGTCAAACGAAAGTAATGAAACAAATTCGCCGCATCTGAAAGCCCCTCGCGACCGGCCCACCCGATCGCGGAAAGATGCGCAACAGACAGTGGTTCCGTCATGAGAACGTAATCCCAGACCGGCACAACCCGCCGACGTATGACTGGAATCAATCCCGGAAACGCGTTGGTGGCGATTACAACCTTGCCCGCACGAACGTTCGCGTGTTCGGTCGTTGCATAAATCATTGTTCCATGAACCGCAAGCCCCGTACACCGCGTTGCGTCGAAAATTCGTGCGCCGAGTTGTTCACATACCTCTGCCAACCCGCGACACAACTTGGCCGGATCAACGAGCGCATTGTTGCTGCGGTGCAACAAGCCACCGTGGAGTTGCGGCGATACCACGTGGTTTCGGAGTTGCTCGCGATCGAGCACCACCGCGTCTTCGCCATGGCAGACAAGTTGCTCACAGTCTTCGAGAAAGCTCTCAACCTGCCAAGGTGCGTTCGCAACCGAGATCTGGCCCGTGCGCTCGAAATCTGCGTCAATGTTGTACTTATGCAATGAATTCTCCATCGCGTCAAGATTGTCGCGACCAAGTTGTAGGAGCGTCTCGATGTCTTGCGGAAAATGGCTCAGGCCGTTCGCAATACCGTGCGTCAATGAGGCGTCGCAAAATCCGCCGTTACGACCCGATGCGCCATACGCGGTTGTGGTGGCATCGATGACCACCACATCGCGTCCAGGATCGCGCTCAAGGGCTTGGAGTGCTGTCCAGAGACCGGTATACCCACTGCCGATGACCAACAAATCGCAGTCGATTTCGGCAGTCAACGTCGGTCGCACTGACTCAAAGCCCGCGCGATCAAGCCAAAACACGCTTGGCGCAGCGTCGCGCAACGCGGGGTGTGTCACCTTTGCTAGGTGGCCCTGCCCGATCTTCCTACGATTTGCCACCAACACCGATCGTAACTGATCCCTGGGTCAGTAACGGACAATCCAACGTTTTGAATGACCTCACACAAAGGCAGGCCAGACCCGCCAACGCGCACCGTCTGGCGAGTACCACTCGACTTCGTCACGCGACCGTTGGCAGACCACCAATTCTTTGAGATCCCGAGGTAAATCTGCGAGTCGATAGATATCTCGGCTGCGTGATTCTCCATCGCTGATCTCAACATCGAATCCAGCTTGCAACACAAACGTCATCACCCACATTGTGCACGGGTTGCGATTAAATGTGGTGGATTTCCGCCAGCGTTGCCAACGGCTATTGCGCGATTATTGCTCCGATACGCCGGAGCTGAGCCGTCGCCGAACCCAAGGTGAACTCAGCCTGTTTGATCCACAAGAAGTAACGGTGAATCGGATAATCGAGATCAATGCTGATCCCGCCGTGAACATGCAAACAAGCATGGCCAATTTGATTACCGCCTTCGCAGGCCCACCATTTTGCAGTCGCGACTTCTTCGGGAACGATGCGCCCCTCGTCAAGATGAGAGGCTGCTTGCAACATCGTGAGTTCAATCGCCTGATTGTTGATGTATGCGTCGCCCATTCGTTGGGACACCGCCTGGAACGTGCCGATTTGGCGGTCAAACTGCTTGCGGTCGATCGTGTACTGAGCCGTGATCTTCACAGCTTCGTCGCACGCGCCACCAACAACTGCACACATCGCAAGCATCGTTCGATCGAGGATCCATTCGAGAATTTCTCGACCTTGCGCAACGCTTCCAATTTGACCATCTCGCCCCGCTGGCGTATTTGTGAAGGTGATTTCGAAAAGGTGCTCATAATTTTGGCCGACCTGACGGTCGAGCGTCATCCCACTCGCATCTTGCATCACATTGAGGATCACGATGTCATGAGTGCCCTCAACACGAGCGGGCACGAGAATCGCACCAGCGACATCAGCAAACGGGACGGCGGTCTTCACACCGTTCAGGAGCCAGTTGTCGCCGTCGGGGGTGGCGGTCACATAAGGCTGCGACGCGTCGGCCCCGTATTCTTGCAACGCCGCTGTGCCGATGAACTCACCTGAAACCACAGACTGCATCCACGCTTGTTGTTCCGGGGTTCCGAACTCCACGCACGGCAACGCCGAAGATACCAAGCAAGCGACAGCTGGAAGCGGAGCCACGTAGCGACCGATTTCGCGCAGCACCAGGCACAGGTCGGTAAAGGTCAGCCCGAGACCACCGTTGGATTCGGGAATACAAATCCCGAGCAAATTCGCCTTCGCGAACTCGTTCCACGTGTCGCGATCAAAGCCTTCCTCTGAGCGCTCGACTGCCTTGAGGTGCGTCAATGTCATCCGGTCCGACAGGATCTGGCGGGCCAATCCTGTGAGATCGTGCTGAGTTTCTGAGAGTGAAAAGTCCATGTGATGTCCTTAGCGAGAAATCGATGGCATGCCAAGACCGAACAGCGTGATGAGATCGCGCTGCATTTCATTGACGCCGCCGCCAAAGGTGAGGATGTGCATCGAACGCACCATGTGTTCGAGTCGCCCGCGCACCACAGCTCCCGGCGACCCGCGACGCAACACTGCCGCGCTACCGAGAACCTCAAGTAACAGCCGTGCAGTTTCCAAATAGAACTCGGTGCCAAACACTTTGATTGTCGACGCTGCCGCAGGGTCGAGGGGTGCTCCCGCGGTCGCGTTCCACGCGACTTTCCAGTTCGCGAGCTTGAGAAACTCAAGCTTTGCGTGCACCTTGGCAAGGTTGATCTGGACCCATTCTTGATCGATCACGCGAGTGCCGTCGGCCAGGTTCGTCGACTTCGCCCACTGCGTGACATCACCGAGCTGGCGTTCCACGATCCCAGAACTGCACAGGGTTACTCGCTCATGGTTCAACTGATTGGTAATTAAGCCCCACCCACCGTTTTCCTCACCCACGAGATACTTCGCAGGAACCCGGACGTCCTCGTAGTAAGTGATATTCGTGTTCATTTGCCCAAAGTTCTCGATTGGTTTGTGACTAAACCCTGGCGTATCGGTGGGAACGATGATGATGGAAATTCCCTTGTGCTTCTTGACCTCTGCATTGGTACGCACCGCGAGCCAAACATAGTCAGCGCCTGTCGCCAACGAGGTGAACACCTTCTGGCCGTTGATGATGTATTCATCTCCATCTCGCACCGCACTGGTCTTCAACGACGCGAGGTCGGTACCCGATTCAGATTCGGTGTATCCAATGGCGAAGTGAATCTCGCCGGCGAGAATTCTCGGAATGAACTCTTGTTTGAGTTCCTCGCTTCCATAGCGCATGATCGTCGGCGCGACTGAGTTGATTGTGAGCATCGGGACCGGGGCACCCGACCGCATCGACTCGTCGAAAAATACAAACTGCTCGATCGGAGTGAGATTCTTGCCGCCATATTCTGTGGGCCAGCCGAGGCCACACCAACCATCAGCAGCCATCTTCTTCCAAAGATCCTTAGAAGCTTGACCGACACCCTCGCCTTTGCGGAGATCCTCTTCGACCTCGGGAGTGATCAGCTGTGCGTAATACGCCCGCAGTTCATCTCGCAGGTCCACGTGCTCTTTGTCATACCCGACGTACATGCAAGCTCCTCACCACACCAGATCCGCCTGCCCAATTGCGAAGCGAGAACACGTTCTAGTTGTGTGGAATCGCTCGCGCAAGCTCACAGCGAACCTCTTCACCTACCATGGCCTCCATGATGGCACTTACGCTCAGCGCGAAATTGCCGATACATCCCTTATGGCACGCGCAAAGTCCAGTCTCATGACGCATCGCGTCGTGAGATTTCTTGCCGTATTCATGACTGCGACCGCGGTCGTGGTGGCCGGGATCACGCTCAACCTTGGCATCTTGTCCAACGACCGTTGGGGTCCCGGAGGGCTCACGCTCGGCGCAGCGGGAGTCGTGAAAACCGACGATACGGCTCCTATCAATCCAAGAGGCAGCGATTCTCCCAGCACAACTCGCCGTCGAATATCAGCTTCCACAACCACGGTACTGGCGCCCTCCGAGTCGACCAATGGCGACGGTTCCAAGCCCTTTCAGCCCTCATCTCGGCCGAGTAGTGCACCAACCGAAGCCACGCAACCGAGCGGCGTCACCTCAACGTCGGCCGCCCCGGAGGTGACCACAACCACAAAGCGCAAGCCCACTACAACAACTACAGATTTAGGCGATCCTCAACAGTTTCGCGTCGCCACTTGGGCGATTGCGACGGTTCGGTTTACCTCGCCCAGCAAGCTCCGAGTCACGACCAGCCTCAAGCGAGGTTGGACCGTTGATGAACCCGTGCGGACGGGCGACGACATCACGATGGAGTTCCGCAACGGCCCGGTTGAAGTCACATTCCGCGTGTGGATCAACGATGGCGAAATCGAGAGTACAAGCAAACGCGTCAAACACGATTCTTAGCCACGCAGAGCGAGCCAACGCAGCGTCGAGGTAACCCGCCGGCGCCTCGCGTGCAATCGCGTTCAGTTCTTTGCAAAGGTGCCGATCAAGAACCCATGCGCTGCAGCAGGACGCAACGATGCCGCGGCGATCGCATGCACTACGAAACAGGATTCACCCTTTCGGAACTCCTCGTTGTGATTTCGGTGCTTGGTGTCTTGGCTGGCGTCGTGGTCTTCGCAGTAGGTGGGATTAGCGATCGGGGCCAGAATTCAGCATGCGCATCCGACGCACGCGCGCTACGCACCGCGGTCGAGACCTATCAAGCCAAGAACTCTGCGCTCCCTGCGAATCAGGCTGCGCTCGTGCAAGGCGGATTTCTGGCGAAAGCCTCCACCCTCAACGATTTCACAACTAGCGGCGCCACGATCACCTACTCCACCATCGGAACGTGCGCCGGATCCGCTCCCGCACCAACGGGGCAACCCGGGACCTATTCATCCACGGTACTGGCAAGTAATCCAATCGCGTACTACCGCCTTGGCGAAGCAAACGGTTCGACGGCCAACGACAGCAGCGGCGGCAACCGTCACGGCACGTACGGCAATTCCGTACAAAAAAGCCAAGCTGGCGCGCTCACCAATGACGCCAACACTGCCGCCAACTTCGTAGGATCGCCCGTAACGTTGTCGGGGCTTCCAGTCAACGCAACTGCCGGTGCTTCAACAACAGTCGAATTCTGGATGTACTGGAACGGGACCCAAGGTGTGATGCCCTTCGGGTGGCAGTTGACCGACCTGTGGTTTCAATATGGCGGCCTCGGCTTCAATAACGGTTGCAGCAATGTCGAAGGCACCTCATCGACCGGCATGGCGAACCGATGGGTGCACGTTGCCGCGGTATGGGTGAGTGGCGATCTCTCACGAAACAAGCTGTACATCGATGGCCAACCAAGAACCATCTCGCACCTCGGCGGCAACAATTGGGGCAGCTGCGCGGCATGGGCCAGACTCGGACCCAATGCACGTATTTCCGGCTGGGCCAATGACACGGGGTACCAATTCCGCGGCCGAATCGATGAAGTCGCGATCTTCAACGGCGAGCTGAGCGCAGCCACGATCGCCGCCCACTACGCGTCAAGATGATCTCACGCCGTCTGTGATCAGTCTGAGATCACGATCGCTTGTTCGGGACAATTCTGCGCACCCAAACGAGCTTGTGCCTCCATCATGGAACCAGGGGCCACTTCATCGATGAGGATTTCGCAATGACCAAAATCATCGGGGCCAAACACATCAGGGGCAAGCGCGTAACAGCGTCCGTGGCCCACGCACTGTGCCTGGTCGACAGCAATTCTCAACATCGTGCTCCCTCCATGAGTGCGCCAGCGCGACACCTACGAAACGTTAATCCGAACATGATCGCGAACGCGGGGCTTCCTGTGATCGACACACACCGAGAGATGCAACGCGCCGCACATTCGGACGCTCTTCGGCAGCCATCAATCTGGTATACCCATCATTCAGCTGAACCCATCAAGACACTGCGACAAGAAATGCATCCCGGCTCGCAGGACCCATCAACGGCTCCGGCGGGCGATGCTCCCGATCTTGATACGAGGCCAATACGGCACCTATCACCGCAGGATCGTTCATCAGCGCATCTGGCGTCGCGAGCAAATTAAACCACCGCAGAAACGCCCGAAACACCACCGGCGATGTCCTCATTGCTGGCATCAAACCTTCACGAAACACATCGCGCGCCCATTGCTTTGGGTCAACTACATCGCTGGTATCCACCCGCTCGCCTGCGCTCGCGCCCTCAAGGGCACGCGACTCCACCCGCTCGCCTGCGCTCGCGCCCTCAAGGGCACGCGACTCCACCCGCTCGCCTGCGCTCGCGCCCTCAAGGGCACGCGACTCCCGCAGTTCGATTGTTTCGAGGTCTTGCTGGACCGCGGCTTTGAACCACGGGTCAAGTTCTCGCCTCGTGAATTCATCCACTGCAAGCGCAAGCTCTCGAAGTTCAGCTCCGTGAAGTTTCACCAAATCTGCAACGCCAAATGCGTGCACCAAGGACAGGGAACACCCACGCCCATAGAGCGGGTTCGTGCATACCGACGCATCGCCAACACTCACCACACCCGTAACGATGGGAGATCCGTCGACTACGAAATGTCTTCGCCGGTTCTTCAAACCTGCCATTACGTGTACCTCGGTAATCGGTTCGCTACGCCCATCGATCCAGGGTCGAGCAGCCATCAGCTGTTGCGCTGCAAGTTCAAACCCATCGGCATCAGCCAAGCGGCTACGCAATTCTTGATCCTGCGAATCAACGGCGTAGGTCAACGAAAACGTACGGTTGTCACCAACGAACACCGCGAACTTCAGATAGCCGAGGTCGCCAGCAACCGGGCCCGCAAGCACCGGCGCTTCAAAACCCTCGCGCAGCCGGTAGAAGCGCGAGAAATACACAATCTCGCTCATCTGCACGTCGGGTTCAGGCTCAATCACGCCAATGTCGTGGAGCCATGTCGCCGAGGGAGTTCGAGGCCCGCTTGCATCAATCACAAGATCCGCTAGTTCTAACCCCGCGTTGGTTCGAACACCAACGACGCGGGGAGTCTCAATACGTGTTTGAGCAACCTGCGGTTCATCAACGACGAAACCGTCAACCAGCACGCCATCTCGAATCTCGATGCCTGTGATCGACAGCACATAGCGGCGCAACACCCACTCAAAGGTCGTGCGTCGGCACGCCAGAGCCACGAGGTCTTCATCGCCATCGCGAGCGTCGAAGTCGGTCAATGTTTCAGGGAGGTTTTGCATAAACAACATCTCGGTAGCACCCGCATCCAGCAATGCCTCTAAAACATCCGGGCACCGATCGCGCAGCAAATTTCGAAGCCGTGCGAGCATCGCGTGCGAGTGCCGCACTTGTGGAGCACCACGTCGTGCCCACAGAAAGGCTTCGTCAGCCGACGCAGGCATGGGCGTTGCGTCACGCTCCAG
>SXGT01847452.1_pt1 | contig 34627 bp, 38 predicted proteins | sample 3176221 | NCBI WGS metagenome assembly SXGT01 (sample SAMN11356862, study PRJNA531348) | freshwater metagenome | isolation source: freshwater sample F1-120 | place: China: Fuxian Lake, Yuxi | collected 2017-12-25 | reverse complement strand
GCGTCATGTATTGGCGTCCTGACGCGCAAGTCGCGTGCAGGAAAGGTGTTCTGTCTGTCAACAAAAATGACGGGCGTCAAGGCGTCCGTCACGTTGGGAATTATATCACCAAATCGTCCGGAGGGAACTCCCGGCTTCGCTTTTTCTGAACGATTCATCAGAATCATCGAGTACTCGTGTGATATCGGCCGTTCAGTTTCGCCTACCCTTGCGACCACGTCCTGCGCAACCCCTTACGTCAAAGGCAAAGTTTATGCGACCGTCGATTCTTCTCCTCTGTGCGGCCTTCTTCGCCGCTGTCACAAGTTCTGCCGCGTTTGCCGAGGATTTTTCGCCGCAGTTTCAGCAGATGCTGTCGACGAAAACACTTTCCAAAACAGCCGAGGACATCGCGACACTTCAAAAAGCCACCCCGTCAACGCAACTGCAAACCGCTCTGGGCATCACGCAATTCTTCCAGGCGATTGAGCACCTCGGGCAGCAGCATTATCGTTACGGCGTCTTCTATAAAGACTTACGCGGTCTTCCCTTGATGCGGATGCCGGTGCCCATCAACGAGAATCCTGAGCCAATTCGCTATGAGCAGGCTGCACAGATTCTCGCCGGGGTGCGTGATCGTCTGGAACTGGCCGAGAAGACGTTATCGCAGGTCAATGATCCGGGCATGAAGCTCTCGTTCCCCGTTTTTCTGGTCATGATCGATTACAACAACAACGGTAAAGAAGACCAGGACGAAACGCTCGGCGAACTCCTGCTCAACCTGAACCCGACGTTTATGCGACAGCCTGGGCAGGAGCCGATGCCTCTGGAGAACCTCGCCGAGCAGTTCGTCATTGGGTTTGATCAGACGGACGTCTACTGGCTGCGTGGCTACTGTCACCTGCTCATGTCATTTTGCGACTGGGCTCTTGCTCACGAGATGAAGGATCTTTATCACGTCATCGCACCGCGGGTTTACGCCAAGCCGGTCGACGCTGCGGAGCCGTTTCCCAAGAAAGATGGGGACTGGACGGGCGACATCGCCGATGCGATCGCAGGGATTCACCTGGCCCGTTTCCCGGTTGTGCATAAGGAACGCTATCAGTCGATTCGTGAACACCTCAAACAGGTCATTGCCTTGAGTCGAAAGACATGGGAAGCCGCTGCTGCTGAGACCGACAATGATCGTGAGTGGTTACCGAGTCCCAAGCAGACAGGCATTCTTCAAGTTCCGGTCACCGAGGACATGGTCGCGACCTGGAAGACGTTTCTCACGGAGTCAGAAGAGATCCTCGATGGCAAAAAACTGGTCGCTCACTGGCGTTATCCGAACGAAGCCCGCGGCGTGAACCTCAAGAAATACTTCGACAACCCGCCGGCGAACTTCGACATCATCCTGATGGCTCACGGCGTCGATCTGCTGCCCTATATCGAGAAAGGGGAGATGACGTCCCCGGAAACCTGGAACGACTTCAACGACATGTTCCGGGGCAATTTCTTCGGGTATGCGATCTGGTTTAACTGATCCGGTTTGTTGGCGTGTCCGCAGTCTGGTCTATTCACGACTGCGGGCATGTTCGCGAAACGAACGAGGCGACATGCCTGCTTCGCGTTTGAACGCTGCTGAGAAGTAATCGAGTTGCGGGTAGCCGCTGCGTTCGGCGACTTCATTGATGCCGAGATTCGTTTCTATCAGCAGGCGTTTCGCTTCGGAGATTCGAATGCGTGTGATCTCCTCGTGCGGCGTTCTGCCCAACAGCTTGACGAAGCGGTGCTCCAGGCTGCGCCGAGATAATCCGACAAACGACAGCACGTCCGTGACATTGATCCCTTCGAAAGATGACTCGCGGATGAACTTTAGGGCTTTCGCGACGAACGGATCATCCACCGCTCGCTCACCCGATGATTGTCGCAGACAGATTTCCGATGGCGGAACCCGCACGCTGGAGGGCGAGGTCTCCTGCCCCGACATCATGCGAGTCAGCATCTCGGCAGCGATATAGCCAACGGTTCTGGTATTGAGCGCGATGCTCGACAGTGGCGGGTCTGAAAAGTCACAGAGAAGTTCGTCGTTATCGACCCCCAGGACAGAGATTTCTTCCGGGACGGCGATCGATAGTTCACGACACAAATCGAGAATCTTCTGCGCCTTGATATCGTGACAGGCAAAAATCGCACACGGGCGTCGAAGAGACTGCAGCCAGACGATGAGCCGCTCTCGTTCCAGATTCCAGGAGAAGTTCGGCTGAGCAACTGGCAAGGCATGATAGACATCGCAGCTGAGGCCCATCTGCTGAAGTTCGCTGACAAAACTCTGCTCACGCTCCATCGACCAGCGAAAAGCAGGGTCACCGCAAAAACCAAACTGCCGATAACCGAGTTCGTTTAAATACTCCACGGCCATCTTCGAAACTGCGTGGTTATCAGCCGTCACGGAGGGAATCCCGGGGATGAGTTCGAGCAGGCTGAGGTTAACGATCGGAATTCCCAGTTCAGAAATCGCCTGGGTCATTTCGACCGACTCCAACCGCGAAATGATTCCATCGCCCGACCACCCCTTCAGCCAGCCAGGAGTGACTTCGCGCTCGTGCTCTGGCAGGTAAATTGACCAATAGGGATTGATGGACAGAAAATCTCGGATACCTCTTAAAAGCTGCCTGGAATACTCATCAGACCGTTCGACGAGCAAGGCGACGCTTTTTCGTTTTTTCATCTTGCTGCGACCTTCTGTGTCGAACAGTGCACGCATGAACCTAAGTCGAATGACGCTAAATTGTTCGGAATATGCGCATATTTCGCTCATTTTGGCCCAACGTGTAAAATAACACAACAAACGGTTCGCATCAACGCATTGAAATAGGTCTCTTGAATGCCGATGATAGCATTGCGAGGCCATGAACACATATCACCATCCTTTCTTTTCCGGTCAATCTGCTCGTAATGCGATTTTCTCGCTTTCATTTCTCATTTCATCTCGGGAGGCGCCATGACACCAAGTATTCTTAAACGTAGCAAAGGGTTTACCCTGATCGAGTTGCTGGTAGTCATCGCAATTATTGCGACACTTGTCGCAATTCTTCTGCCAGCTGTGCAACAAGCCCGCGAAGCCGCTCGGCGCTCGACCTGCAAAAACAACCTGAAACAAATCGGGCTAGCGATTCATAACTACCATGACACGTTTGTCGTCATGGTGCCCGGCAGTATTAAGCATGCCGCCTATGGCGATGGGTGGAATCCCCACGGCTGGGGGGCCATGATCCTGCCATTTCTTGAACAGTCAGCCGTCTATGATGCCCTCGCTCGAGAAACAAATAATTTCGCCACCGAGCCCAAGTTCAATGCGGGAGACAACCCGGTCGGGAAAAGCGTCATCCCAGTCTATATCTGCCCTTCCGACATCATGGCGAACAACAACACCTACCTGGAAGGCAGCACAAACGCCAAATCCAATTACGTCGGTAGCGGCGGCTCCGTCTTCGTAAACGACAACGATTACAACCCACAATCATTCAATGGACCATTCGCCGTCAACGCTTCTCGCAGGTTTGCCGACATCACAGACGGCCTGTCCAACACGGTCATCGTGGGTGAGCGCGATGGAGGTTACGATAGCGGACGAACGCTGCGTTTTGCAGCCTGGTGGCTGGGAACGGATCATGTTGGCTGGCACGACCGTATGTACGCTTTCACCAGCAAGCAGTACCCGATCAACAACCGGATCGGAACACTGTCACAACAGGCTCGCTCCTTCGGCAGCTTCCACATGGGTGGCGCTCAATTTGTCATGGGCGACGGTCACGTCATCTTCATCAGCGAAAACATTGATGGCAATACGTACGAAGCGCTCGGCACGATCAATCGTGGCGAAGTCGTGGGGCAGTTCTAATCCGGTTGATTGACTCCAAGTCGAGACAGGAATGTCTTCCTGTCTCGACGCTGTTTAAGGACTCTTCCCATGCCAACTACGATTCGCACGCTCTGCGTGATGACGCTCTGCCTTCTATCGGCAGCCTGCAGTTCAAAATCCGATCTTCCGCCGCTGATTGAGGTCACCGGACAAGTCATACAAGATGGCCAGCCTCTTGCCGATGCAGTCGTCGAGTTTTACCCCACCAGCGGAAAACGCTCGGTTGCTTTTACCGACGAGGAAGGGAAGTTCGAACTGCTTTACGATAAAGACGTCAAAGGAGCAGTCGCCGGGAGTCATACTGTGAACTTCATGGTTCCTCCGAAGACCGTCAAGAAGATCGACCCCAAGTTCAACGACTACGAAAAGAAACAGGCCGAACAACGTTACGGCGAACCGACACCAATCAAGTATGAAGAACACGTCGTTGTCGATAAGGACCATACGACGTTTACTTTTGACCTCACCAAGCAGAAGTAATTGTCCGCTGCTACCAATAGAAAACTCCGCCTGTGTCGCGAGGACACAGGCGGAGTTTTTTCGTGAGCTGACTGAAACTCACTACTTCTTCAACTCGAACGCAGGAAACTCGTTCTTTCCATCTTTGACTTCAACGCGAAGTCCCGAGGTGGAGAAATTGCTGTACTGCTTCGGAACCTCTCGTACTTCTTTGACATCACCCGGCTCGCGTATCACTTCGACGGGATTGCCCTGTTTATCGACGAGGGTCGTTTTCTCTACGGTGACTTTGTGAGGACCAGCTGTCAGTCCATCCTTGGGTTCGAAGGTTTCTGCATCAAAACGGCCGCTTTTATCCGTGATCGCAACACCAGGTTTTCCAGCTGGATCTTCAGGGCTGAAGATCACGGTTGCCCCTTCCAGTGGCTGCCCATTCATCGTGACGCTGCCTGACGCAGGGTAGACGGGAGGGCGACCATCTTTCCAACGATCAGAACTGCCACAACCCGCCAATAACAGAGCCAACAAAGATAGATTCGAGATGCATCGTTTCATCTGAAAGCCTGCAAGAATTCAACCGGAGGGAAATAGAAGACAATGCAACTTGATTAGAAGTCACTCAAAGCTTCGCCACCATCGCGAGTCCCCAACTTACCCCAGACACCATAAAGACTGGCTCCTGACGTTGCTGGTGCAAGACTCAGATTGCCAGTGTCAATGTTCTCAGAAACAAATCGAACTGCCCCGTCAGCAAGAAGCAAGTTTGCGCCACCTGCATGACGGCTGGAAACGGTATAAATTCCTGAACCACCTTGCGAACTACACGTTGCGTTGTTTGGAGGAAGGATATTGTTCACACCAGCATAGCCAGGACGTCCATCCTGCCAGCGATTGCCGTGGCAGCGGAACTGATGAATCAGCGTACCCGATGTGTAACGTCGCTGAACCATCGTTGCACGGCATGCCAGGGGACTCGTCGTATTGGTTCCAACAGCTCTTCCCAAACCATTGTCCGCAGTGGCAGCAACGACTTCGGACATTGCCATCGTGTTGCTGAGTCCATCCGTGATATCGGAGAACTTGAAGTTCTTTCGAAATCCAAATAGACCACGAATGTTGGCATCGCCAGTAACGGTATCAGTGTTGAGATTAAAATTATCTCCCATTCCTAAGGCGTAGTTCAGGGGCGAATACGCAGCATTTCTATCTGTTCCAGTCTCCAGCATTGGTCCGTCTGAAGGGCAAACGTAAACAGGAATAACACCTATATATCCTGAGTCAGCATTCCCGTGCCATGCATGACGTCGAGAATTGAATATCTGATCGTGCCGTTGAGATTGCTCAATAAATGGCAGTATCGCCACGAATGCACTATGACGAGGTGCAACATTCACTTCTGATGGGGGATCTGAACCAGTCCAGTTCGGTCCACCTTGCCTTGCTGGCAATGTCAGAAACACATCGTGATAGTTATGAAGGGCCAGCCCCATTTGCTTGAGATTGTTCTTGCAGGTTGAACGCCGTGCCGCTTCACGTGCCTGTTGCACCGCCGGCAGGAGAATCGCTACAAGAGTCGCAATAATCGCGATGACGACCAGCAATTCAATCAAAGTAAAGCCACGCTGACGGGATTGAGGTATTTCGTTCATCAGCAATTCCTTCACGGTCAGTTCATGGAGAGAAATGGAGTCATCAGATCATTGAAAATCGGTTCCTGGCTTACCGTTCACAAACTCATGAACAGATGAGTATAAGACACACCACAAATAAACGCATATAGATTTCTGGAAATATTTTTCTTCAACCGGTTCACTGGCACGTCTGTGACATACGCATGTCACAGATTATCGAGGCCAAGCTCGCCAAACAAAAAATCCATGGTCACTTACAAAGCAACCATGGGTTTTGATGAGGTCTTTTGCCGTGCTTGACGTTTAGAACTCCGCATTCTTCGGCGTGCGGTGGAAGGGGATGCAGTCGCGGATGTTGGTCATGCCGGTCAGCAGTTGGATGAGGCGTTCGAAACCGAGTCCGAAACCTGCGTGGGGGACCGTGCCGTATTTGCGGAGTTCGAGGTACCACCAATACTCGGCTTCGGGCAGGTTCCACTCGGCCATGCGTTGCTTGAGGGTCTCGAGGTTTTCTTCCCGTTGAGAGCCGCCGATGATTTCACCGATGCGGGGGACGAGGATGTCCATCGCGCGGACCGTTTTTCCGTCATCGTTGCACTTCATGTAAAACGGCTTCAGCGTTCGCGGGTAGTTGTACAGGATGACCGGCTTTTTGAAGTGCTCTTCGGTCAGCCAACGTTCGTGTTCCGATTGGAGGTCGATGCCCCAGCTGACGGGGTATTCAAACGACTTGCCGGACTTGGTTAACAGGTCGACGGCTTCCGTATACGAAACTCGTTCGAAGCGGTTTTCTCGGATCGAGGTCAGTGTCTCGATGACCGTCTTGTCGACCCACTGGTTGAAGAAGTCGAGATCTTCTGCGCACTTCGTCATGACTTCCGTAACGACAGTCTTGATGAACGACTCTGCGATGTCCATGTTGCCTTCGAGGTCCGTGAAAGGCATCTCGGGTTCGACCATCCAGAACTCCGCGAGGTGGCGCGAGGTGTTGGAGTTCTCAGCCCGGAACGTCGGCCCGAAGGTATAGCAGTCCCCCAGCGAGGTCGCGAAGATTTCCGCTTCGAGCTGGCCGCTGACTGTCAGCGAAGCCTTTTTGCCGAAGAAGTCCTGAGTGTAATCGACTTCGAATTCTCCTTTGGCGTTCTTCAGCTGAGCGAGCTTGGCCAGGTCGAGCGTGGTCACCTGGAACATGTGCCCTGCCCCTTCGCAGTCACTGGTCGTGATGATCGGGGTGTTGACGTACATGAAGCCGCGAGCCTGGAAGAAGGAGTGAATCGCGAATGCGGCGGCGTTGCGGACACGGGCAATCGCACCGAAGGTATTGGTTCGAGGACGCAGGTGAGCGATCTCACGCAGGAACTCAAAGCTGTGACGCTTCTTCTGGAGGGGATAGGTCTCGGGATCCGCGGTCCCGTAGACGGTGATCGACTTGGCAACGAGCTCGATCCGCTGACCTTTGCCGGGCGACTCTTTGAGCTCCCCTTCGGCTGCGATACTGGCGCCGACCGGCAAGTGCTTGACGACGTCTTCATACCCGGGCACGGTCTTATCAACGAAGATCTGCAGGTTCTTCATCGACGAGCCGTCATTGAGCTCGATGAAGGAAAAGCCTTCCTTGGAATCACGACGGGTCCGGACCCAACCTTTTGCTGTGACTGCTTCCCCCGGCTGACCTTTTTCAATCAGGTAGGCCAATCGACGCTTCTTGTAGTCTTCTGCTCCCAGCATGACGCTCTGCTCCAACGATCAAAGAGGTTTTAACCACAGAGGACACGGAGGAGGAAGTAGGGGCTGGTGCGGTTCGAAGACTCACCAGCATCCGACTTCTGACTTTCGAGTTCTCTGTGCCTGTGGTGAATGTGACTGGTTCGACTGTGTTGTATCACAGGTGATGGAAATCTGCAGTAGAAGTGCGAAATTCGCGGGATTATCATTTGGTCGTAACATTTTGGATGTTGTGTGACAATTCAAAGATTTTGGCCGCTGCGGACGAGCTGACGCCAAAAGAGCGAGTTGTGCTTCTGAGGGTAATGATTGGTCGGTATTCGCCAGTATCGAAACCAGGCATTGCCGAGTTGGGACGTCGTCGACGGGAAATGAAGGAGAATTCGGCGATGTGTATCGATGGACCGACAACGATGACCGGCGTTCGTGCATTGTTCGGCAGCCATGCTTAGCCATCACTGCAAGTTCATCCCACGTCTCCGAGGAAGAAGAATGCCTGATCCCAAATTACTCAAAGTGGGCGATCAAATTCGGATATTGAAAGTCCCTGAATGTGACTTGCTTCAGCGAAAACAAGAGGTTGCGGATGCCATTGAGATGGCAGGATGGACAGCGGATAGCATCGAACAAATCATTGCGCAGTGTCCGATCGTAAAAGTTTCCCATGTCGATGAATATGACTGCGTGTGGTATGAAGCAGAAATCGTCGGGAAGGATGAAGATATCCAGCATCATTCGCTGATTATCTACGACGATGATACTTGGGAACATGTGTAGAAAAACGATCTGAGGTATCCCTCCTCTTTGAGCATTCTCTCGCAAAATCCTGTCTTCTACTTCACCCGCTTGGCTTCCAGCAGCCGCCACATGTACCAGGCTCCGATCGAGCGGAATGGTCGCCAGTGTTCCGTCAGTTCGAGCATCTGAGCTTTCTTCGGCAGTTCGGGTAGCTCAAACAGATGCGCGACGCCTGCTTTGACGCCGTAGTCATCGACCGGCATGACGTCCATGCGTCCGAGCGTGAACATCAGCAGCATTTCGACCGTCCAGCGGCCGACGCCTCGGAGTTCGATGAGGCGTTCGATCAGTTCTTCGTCGTCCAGTTTTTCCGCTTCAGATCGTGAAGGGATTCGACCATCGATCGCGGCCTGGGCGATACCATGAATCGCAGCGACCTTTGCCTGTGAAAATCCGAATGCCCTCATCTGCTCGACACTGAATGACGTGATCGACTTCGGCGTCGGGAAATCCTCTTTCGGGCAGGCGGCGATGAGACGGTTCAGAATGCTCTGGGCGGCTTTGCCGTGAAGTTGCTGAAACGCGATGGCGCGGACGAGTGCTTCATACGGGCTGCACTGCCAGGCGACTTCCATGCTGCATTTCCCGAACTCAGTCTGCCATGTTTGGAACTTCGTACAGACTGTGTTCAAATGCCGTTCTCCCCGACGCAATGTTCGTTGAAACGCCTTCTCTGGATCTGTGGTTGTGGACTTCCGAGGCATGATTGACAGCTCGCTATGATGACTGTTGTTGACTTTGCACTCTACGCGACCGCATGATCAGATCGCTCGCTGCACCATCAATTGCAACACTGAGAACGAGGCCAACATGCGTGAAATTAACGGGACGATGATGCAGTTTTTCCATTGGTATAACAAGGCCGATGGATCACTGTGGAACGAGTTAAAGGATCAGGCCCAGAGTCTTGCGGATGCGGGAGTGACCGCTGTCTGGCTGCCGCCCGCTTACAAGGCGGCGATGGGAGCCGAAGACGTCGGGTATGCCGTCTACGACATGTATGACCTGGGAGAATTCGACCAGCGAGGGACGGTTCGTACCAAATACGGCACCAAGGACGAACTCCTGGCAGCTGTTGAAGTTGCTCGCAGTGCAGGCCTGCAGCTTTATTGGGACGTCGTCCTCAATCACCGCATGGGAGGCGATGAGGAGGAAGAGTTCCTCGCCACGCCGTACAGTCCCGACAACAGACACGAGCAGATCGGCGAGCAACGGACCATCAAATCTCATACCCATTTCACGTTCCCCGGTCGAGGGGACAAATACTCTGCGCTGAAGTGGCACTGGTGGCATTTTACTGCCATCGATACCAATGCCCACGATCCTGATTACCATGCGGTTTATCTGTTTGAAGATAAGCAGTTTTACGAGCAGGTCGATCTCGAAAAAGGCTCCTTCGATTACCTCATGGGTTGCGATATTGATGTGCTTCATCCCGAAGTTCAAGAGGACATCAAAGCCTGGGGAGCCTGGTTTCACGATACTGTCGGCATCGACGGTGTCCGGTTTGATGCTGTCAAACATGTCGAAGCCGGATTTTTTCCACAGTGGTTGCGACACGTTCGCCAGCATTCCAAGCAGAAGGTTTTTGCGGTCGGAGAATACTGGTCTCATCACGTCGAAGCGCTTCATCACTTCATTGAAGTGACGGAAGGCGGAGTTGCTCTCTTCGACGCGCCCCTTCAGGGCAATTTCTCCCGAGCCAGTAAGGGCGGCTCCGATTTTGACATGACCACGATCTTCGACGGGTCACTAGTCAAGAACGAACCTGCTTTGGCCGTCACGATCGTCGCCAATCATGATACCCAGCCACTGCAGGCCCTCGAAGCCGTCGTCGAGCCCTGGTTCAAGCCGCTCGCCTACGCCCTCATCCTGCTGCGACAAGACGGCTATCCGTGCCTCTTCTATGCTGATTATTACGGAGCCGAGTACACCGACACGGGACGCGACGGCAATGAGCATCACATCGTCATGCCATCTCATAAGTTCGTGATCGATACATTTCTGGGCGCCCGCAAAAACAACGCATTCGGCGATCAGATCGATTACTTCGACCACCCCAACACCATCGGCTGGACCCGCCTGGGGACCGAAGAACACCCCGGCAGCATGGCCGTCGTCATGACCAACGGCGAAGCCGGCAACAAACGCATGCAGACCTCACTGCTTAATCACACCTTTAAGGAAGTCACCGGCCAGTTCGATCACGAGATCACCACCGACGGCGAAGGCTGGGCGGAGTTCCCGTGCAATGAGAAAGCCGTTGCGCTCTGGCTGCCTGCGTGAATCAGGATTGAATCGCAATGATGGACCGAGTTATATTGATCCGAATCTTTGCGGAGCAATGTAGCGTTGATGTTTAGCCGAGAAGCCCAGGATAACGATCTTCTCTACCGGATGGGGACAAGTCCGGAATCGATCCGACGCCTGACACTTAAATGCGAACAGGCTGAGGTTGCTGGCTTTGGATTCGGAGTTTCCGTCAGTTTGAACCTGCCTTCAGGAATCGATTGTTCGTCAGCTACAAAACGCATATTGAAACATGCCGGCTTCGATCTCAACTATACTCCGACTATGCGAGATCCCGGACATCACACTGTCATTTTCCCACAACCGTTGACGGGCGAGGTCGTTCGCACGTTTAATAAGGTTCTGGGACGAATCTTGGATTAAGCTGAATGAACAACCTCGAAAAACAACTCGGCAGTTTCTCACCTGAAACGTGGAAGACAGACCAGGTCATTATTCTGGACTGGATGGACGGCCCACGTTACGGGGTGTGTCGGCTGGAAAAGCCGTCCTGCGAGTTTGTTTTTGATTGTGTTTATGAATCGAACGATGGTGAAGGCCTGGAAACACGATTCTTTGGCCTTCGTGAGCTTCCAACTGGCGCTGTTCAAAAACTAATTATGGCGTTGAGTCGTCTCGGGACTCCAACGGGAACCATTTGGGTTCCACGATGGAGTTTCGCAACCGAGCAGGAAAAGGAGGATGCAGAAGCAACGGTCGATCAAATCCTGTCACTTTCGAGCCGTTCAACTCTGGCAGTGCAGACGGATGACTTCCGCTCATTTCTTCGATGTATGACGATACCGCTTCACCCAGAACGCCTCTCTGCGTGACGTTCTACTCTTCTTCCGCATACGCGACCTGTCGCGCCATCACTTCTCCGCTCGATTCGAGCGTTGCTTCGGCGAAGGCTTCATCGGTTTCCCAGATGACAACCTTGCTTGCTTTGACGCCCAAATCCCCTAATACCTGTGGGCAGACGACTTCGAGTAGGTAGCGGGCCATGTTCTCAGCCGTCGGGTTATACGGCATGATGTAATACTTGCAGGGGACGACCTGTTTGATGGCGTTGATGCCGTTGTCATCGCCTTCGTAGAGGAGGAAGCCGTGGTCCCAGTGCTCATCGAGCCAGCCTTTGAAGAGAATCTTCAGCTGTGAGAAATCGATGATGCGGCCGACCGAGTCCATCTCTTCTCCCGAGACGTAGAAGTCAGCAGTGTAGTTATGGCCGTGGAAGAAGGCACACTTGCTTTCGTGCTTGTAAAGCCGGTGACCAGCACAGAATTTGATACGACGCATGATCGTCATGCACATGGGGAGAGGTCCTTGGATTTTATGTAGGGTGCTGGTGAGGCTTTGCGAACCGCACCAATTGCGTGTGGAAAGGTTATCGTCGAAGAGAATCGAGGTAGCGATCAAATGTAATGAGAGTGTATTTGGTGCGGTTCGAAGACTCACCAGCACCCTACTCTCGATCCAGCTAAGCTTTCGTTCGCTCGATTTGGGCGTAGGCTTCGTGATTGTGGATCGACTCGAAGTTTTCAGCGGAGATCTGGTACCAGGTGACGCGGTCATCGCTGTCGAGTCCTAACGCCAGGTCACGGACCATGTCTTCGACGAACTTCGGATTTTCATAAGCTGCCTGCGTGACGTACTTCTCGTCGGGACGCTTGAGGAGCGAATACAGCGGGCTCGATGCGGAGTTTTCCATGACCTCGATCAGGTCTTCGATGAACAGAGCCCCTTCGTACTTGACCTCTGTGGTGATGATCGAGCGTTGATTATGGGCCCCGTAGTCGGAGATCTCTTTCGAGCAGGGGCACAGGCTCTTGGCGGGGACTTTGACGCCGAGGATCGAAACCGATTCACCCGACTCATTCAGGTCGACGTGATAGTTTGCTTTATAATCGAGGTAGCCCTTGGTTCCGGTGACGGGAGCGGATTTCTCCAGGAAGAACGGACACTCCAGCTGAATGCGGGCGGACGGTGCATGCAGGCGAGACCGGACCGATTCACACAGCTCGAGGATCCCTGCATGGTCGAGAGGTTTTTGAAACGCCTGTAGCGCTTCGACAAACCGGCTCATGTGCGTGCCGCGTTGATCGGCGGGGAGGCTGACATAGAGATTGAACTTCCCAACGGTATGCTGGACCGACCCATCCCGCATTTTCAGACGAACCGGAAAAGTCACATTCTTGACGCCGACATAATCGATTGCGATCCCGCGTTTCTCGGGAGCAGCTTGTGTATCGTGCAGTTTCACACCCGTCATTTTTGAAGCAGCGTTTTTTTCAATCCCATCAGCCGTCATCGTCGTGGAAGACATCGCGAACCTTTCTGGCGCAACTGCGCCAAAGACCATCAATTACGCTTGTGAGCCTCGGGAAAAACGTGCCTTGAAGGGCACATCCGGCGGAACACAATCGACAGGCGAGGTGGATCTGCTCAAGATCGGTGACAACCCTCGGCCCAAGCTTCAGTTCAAGTCGCTTCCTATTGTAGACCGACCCGCCAACTGGAACACGGCTGACAAATGTTTTTTCCCCCGAATGAGGATTTTTCTCAAGCACCGTTGGCAAAATCCCACAGTTGCTTTGAACAAACGAACCTGTCCTGCCGTATTTGTGTCCTTACCAACCCGAAAACCAGAGACTGGAACGCAGAGGTAACAGAGTGGGGCAGAGCACGCAGAGTTGTCTAATCCAAACTCGAATCCCTTAAACCCCTATTCTTGAACACTTTGTAGTCCTTTACATTGTTGCGCCGTTACGTTCAATCTGGATTCTCTCCGCGACCTCTGCTCCACTCTGTTACCTCTGCGTTCCAGTCTTTCCCCCGTCCTGAGATTGCGATTCATGAACCGTCGACAACTCGAAAAACTGGGCGTCCCTGAATACGTCATCCGTGAAGCCATCATTGGTGTTGGAACTGCTGCCGCGTCTGGTGACCTGCGTGGAGCGGCGTTGAAGGCTCATGTTCAGAATATTCTGAACGATCCTGCCGCTCACCTTGGCGATCCGCACTTTGCAGCGATGGCGCAAGTTCTCGCAGAAGGTGTCGATTTGCCGGACGCGCCGTCCGAACCGATTCGTTACCAGACTTGGGGCGACCAGATTGATGACGGCGCTCATGCCCAAATGCGTGAGTCGTGTACCCTTCCGTCGGCGCGAATGGCCGCCCTCATGCCCGATGCGCACGTTGGATACGGCCTGCCGATTGGCGGCGTCCTGGGACTGGAGAATGCGATCGTCCCGTATGCTGTTGGCGTTGATATTGCCTGTCGCATGAAGATCTCGATTCTCGACATGCCAGTCGAGTCGATGGAAAGCAAGTTTGACGACTACAGACGAGCCCTCGAAAAAGGGACGCAGTTTGGGGTCGGGGCCAAATACGATCATAAACAAAACCATGACGTCATGGACCAGGACTGGACCATCACACGTATCACCCGGGAGAACAAAGACAAAGCCCACAAACAACTCGGCACCTCTGGCTCGGGAAATCACTTCGTCGAGTTCGGACTCTTCACGTTGACTGAGCCCGCTGCAGATCTCGACCTCCCCGTCGGCCAGTACGTCGCGCTGCTCAGTCACTCCGGTTCACGCGGCACAGGGGCGTCGGTCTGCAGTACCTACTCGTCGATCGCGCAGTCGCGCCTCCCTCAAAAGTACAAGCACTTCGGACGCCTCGCCTGGCTCGACATGGACTCCGAAGCTGGCCAGGAATACTTCGCCGCGATGAACCTCATGGGGGACTACGCAGCCGCCAATCATGACATCATTCACAAGAACGTCACCAAATTCCTCGGTGCCAAGATCCTCACCGGCGTCGAGAACCATCACAACTTCGCCTGGAAGGAAATGCATGACGGCAAGGAATTGATCGTCCATCGCAAAGGAGCGACTCCGGCAGGCCCGGGTGTCCTCGGCGTCATTCCTGGCTCGATGGCTGACCCGGCGTTTGTCGTCCGTGGAAAGGGAAAGGCAGAGAGCTTGAACTCTGCCTCTCACGGAGCAGGACGAAAGATGTCCCGCACCAAGGCTCTCGAACAGTTCAACTTCAAATCGATCGCCAAGGACCTGAAAGCCAAAGGAATTACCATCCTCTCCGCGGGTGCGGATGAAGTCCCGTATGTCTACAAAGACATCCACTCCGTCATGAGCCAGCAGCAGGATTTGGTTGATATCGTGGCGCGGTTCGATCCCAAGATCGTGAAGATGTGCGGGGACGGGAGTAAGGCGGAGGATTGAGGGTGGGGGCTTAGGGATTGGGGCTTAGGGCTTAGCCTGAAGGGAAGAAGATCATGACGGAAACCGTTTTCATTGCGACGGAATCGTTTGGTCCACAAAACGCCCAGAAGTGGTTGTCGTACTTCGAATGGGCAAAAATTCCTCAGCTTGAAGAAGTTGTTTCACTCGACTTTATGCTCAACCCTCGAATTGTCACGACGCTCATCGACGAGGACTGGGCGCACATTGTGAATGCTGATTATCGACTCAGTTACTTCACTGATCTGCCTTACTTGCTCAGCCGAATTACGGATGGGACCGTCTGCAATATTCTCGGCCTTTATCGGAATCCTGAATACCATATTCAAGTACCTCCTTCGTCAGGATCCTTTACGTTCATTGGCTATGATCTGATCGAGGAGCAGACGAAAATCAGTGCTCTGACGAACTGTGGTGGCTTCCCTGAATCGTTCTCGAATAATCAGTTGAACCAGTTTGGGCTGATAACAGATTTTCAACTTGCGGACGAGATCCGTTATCGTCTTACGGTGAACAACCCTGATGACCCACATGTGGATTGTGAGCTTTACGCGATCTGGCGACTTAAAGAACCTGTGAAGTAATATGCCTGATACCAATTTCAATCTGGCTCATTTTCTTAATCGTCAAATCGATCTTCTGGTCGAGTCGGTGTCGCATCTGCAAGCACAAACAAGGGAATCGGATATCGTCAGAGAATGCGAGCTTCTCGCGAAATTCTCTAGTGACCTCTTCTCATCTTTGCACGAGCTGGATCTGCACCGGACCCTTCAATTACTCGATGGTGATCGCAAGCGACCAGCGATTGATGATGTTGTATTGATGTACGAATCATGGCTATCGCCGACTTTAATCCTTGCTGATCTGGCAAACGAGGAGTTGTCACAAACGCGTGACTATTCGACCAGATTTCTGGGGGAGTTGCCTGCGCTGATCAATGAATGCCGCTGGATGCTCACCCCGACATCAGAACTATTCTGCGTCCCAGCATTTGAGGGCTTGAGAACTCATGCGGAAAGCGAACTTGGACAGATATCAGCGGTTCATTCCACCAGCAGCCATTCTCGGCTCGCTCTGACCTCTCGGGTCAAAGACGCTGTTGCGACGTTCCCAGTCCGATTTCGCTGGCGAAATCTTGCAGAAGCCACCATTCAGAATTTCTGTAAGGACTTCAATGCCCCACGCTGGGACATCCAAAAGTTTGTCAGCCATACGTCATCTCAAATTCTGACGATGAACATTACACACCGTTACCGCGTTCTGATGTTCAAACAAAAACAGGATATGACTTGGTACTGGCTGGGAGATTTTGAGAGCTATCAGCAAACTGTTGGAGTTGAGCTCACATGAGAAATCTCTCGTGGATTATTTACTTCTTCGGGACAACGTGCACATCCCGCACATTCTCCACATACAACTCGTATCTTCCTTGCGGAGACTCCTTCGAAGCCGGATAGACCGTCAGCTTCCCCGTCAAACGGACGTCTCGCCCGGTGGGTTGGACATCCAGGCGGTCCATGGCGATCGCTGCTTCGTTGATGATCACGGCGGAGAACTCAGGAGACTTTTCCTTCACCTCGGCCATGAGCAGACGTGGAAATGCTTCGCAGTCACGACACCCGCCGCTTTTGATCACTTCAGCCTTTGAGACCCGAAACTGAACGTGAACGCTCTCCGCGATCATCACCGGCTCTTTCAACCCGGAAGGGAGCTTGGGCTGGAGACTCTCGGCTAACTCGGCGATCGATTGGTAGGCGATGAGCGTCGATTTCGTCGGGGCGGACGCGGTTACGGGATGCACCTCTGCTCCCATCGTCAACATGATCACTGCGACAAATCTCAGCCCGTTTCTCATGACCCATTTTCCTCAATACGACAGCGACGAATCTTCTGAACGATATTCACAGATCACTCAGACGGTCAACGGATACAAACGACACTGACTATGGAATGCATCATCTTCTGTGGCTTGCAGGCAGCCGTGAAGTCTTCGTTTTATCAGGCACGCTACTTCAAGACGCACGTCCGCATCAGCATGGAGCTGTTGCGGACCAGACACCGCGAACGTGAGTTGATGAGGGTGTGTCTGGATACTCAGCAGCGATTCGTCGTTGATAATACGAACCCGACCAGCGCAAAACGAGCTGTCTACATTTTAGCTGCCCGGGAACATCGTTTTCCGGTTATCGGTTATTACTTCGAATCCCGTCTGGAAGACTGCCTGACTCGGAATGCGCTGCGCGATCAGCCGGTTCCTGACGTGGGCCTGCTTGCGACAGCGAAGAAGCTGGAGCAGCCAGGATTCGCAGAAGGATTTGACCAACTCTATTACGTCCGATTGACTCTGCGTGGGTTTGTCATCGAGGAATGGAACGATGAAATTTGATGAACTGGATACCAAGATGCGTCGTTTCGAAACGGCAGCAGACTATTGCGTTCTGCCGGGCATCTTCATGGTGGCTCGACTGGATGGTCGAAGCTTCACGCGACTGACCAAAGAGCGTTGCCAGTTCGACGTTCCCTATGACACGCGGTTTCGAGACATGATGATCACGACCGCCCAGTCACTGATGACTTGTGGTTTCCAGGTTCGTTATGCCTATCTGCAAAGCGATGAAATCTCGCTGCTGTTCGACTACGAAGAACGCATCTTCGGCCGGAAGCTGCGCAAGTACAATTCGACGCTCGCCGGGGAAGCCTCTGCTCGTTTCTCTCTGGAACTGGGACAGGTCGCGACCTTCGACTGTCGGATTTCGCAGCTCCCTTCTGTCGATCTCGTCGTCGATTATTTCCGCTGGAGAAGCGAAGACGCGGCTCGCAATGCCCTCAACTCCTGGTGCTATTGGACGCTCCGCAAAGAAGGGGTCAGTGTCAACGACACCAACGAACAACTCAAAGGATTGAGCGTCGGCCAGAAGAACGAGCTCCTCTTCCAGCGAGGCATCAACTACAACGACCTCCCCGACTGGCACAAACGAGGCGTCGGGCTCAAATGGAAATCGGTCCCGCGCGAAGGGTTCGATCCAATCAAACAGAAAACGGTGATCTCCCAGCGACGTGAGATCGTCGTCGATACTGAGCTGCCGATGAAGGATCATTATGATGCGTATGTGCGGAAAGTGATCGGGCGGAAGGGGGAATGAATCTTGTTTCTGCAAGAATTCTTTCGACTGAATGGAACTTCTGATCATCGAAAAGCATCTTGATTCTTAATTGAAATCAACTCTGTGGAAATCCGGGAGTCATTATGTCAGCCTTAAATCGAAGAGAACTGGTCACTGCAGTCGCTGGGATCGTTTCGACACTCTCACTTCCGGGACTTTCAACGGCCGTGAGCGAAGAGATTCAGGCACAGCCGCCCAAAATCACGGACGAAATCCTGCATAAAGTCAAATCTGGATCGGTGGGTATACGACTGAGCAATCCGACGGTCTTCAAACTGGATGAGGACGATCGGAGTCGGGACCTTATCTTTTCGAATGTTCTCGATGAATATGGACGAACGGTCGATTCGTTACAGAAACAGGGAACGATCCGGATCTTCCGGCCTGCACCTGACGACTTCAGAAAAGACCCTGTCCTCAACTGGAAATACAATCGACAGGCCGGACATGTCAAACTAGACGAAGTCCTTGACGAATTGACCAACGGTCCAATTGTGATGGTCATTCGTGAAACGGACGGAACAGTTCGCTGTTACACACTGACTTATGACCTGCGCTGCTAGGCAGCCGCCATCTTTGCAATCTCCAGGTACGCTCGTAAACACTGATCCGTCGCCATCGCGGCCAGCAGGATGCCGAGGAGTTTTGTGACGACCGTTGCTCCGGTGTCGCCGATGACGTGGTGGATGGGGCGGGCCAGCAGAAGCAGAACGTAGGTGATCAGCAGGACCACCAGCAGTACGGCCGCCGTGATGATCTGCTCGTGCAGCGGGTGGATATTGCGATCCGTCAGAATGATGACGGCGAGAATCGAGCCCGGCCCGGCGATCGTCGGAATCGCTAGTGGGAAGACGGCGATGTCGTGCCCTCGTTCGCGCGGCGGAGGTGTCAACATGTCTCCCGTCCCGAAAACCATTTTGATTCCGACCAGGAACAAAATGATCCCACCCGCCAGTCGAAACGAAACCAGCTGGATATCGAGGTAGGTCAACAACAGCTGGCCGACCAGCAAGGCGGAAAAGAGAATCCCCGCGCCGATCAGGACCGCTTTTAAGGCGATCGCGGGTTTCTTCTCCGCGGGGACGGATGTCGTCAGCGCGACGAAAAAACACAACGATCCGATCGGGTCAATCGTCGTTGCGAGAATCAGGAAATGAGTGACAATCTGGTCGAGCATAGGGCTCCTAATGAGTAGAAGGCAAAGTCAAACCACGGATGAACACAGATCGACACGGATAAGAACAAAGCAGTTGGGCACTCGTCATTTTTGTTCTATGGAATTCATCTCGCCAGAAAGTGACTTCTGACTCCTGCCAATGACGAATGCCCAATGAGGTTTCTTGCCACGACTTTTCCCATCTGTGTTCATCCATGGTTCAAGTCTTCTCGGAGTTAACCGGGAAGGACTGATACCAGTGATAATTGTCTGGCAAGACCGCCGAGTTGGCAAACTCCAGATGAAGAATCCGACGGTGTCGTGTTGTTCCGGGTTCACTACGACCACTGGCATGGGCCAGCAATCGGTGCATGACGAGGACTCCACCCTGCGGAGTCGTAATGAATTCGCTTGGGCGGCCGTCCAGTTGTAGCAGTTTACCGCTGCAATGTGACCCGACTGCGACCTCCAACGGTCCGTTTTCGTGGGTCACCTCGTCGAGGTGGATCCGCAGCGTCAACATTCTCTCCAGGACCTCCAGCGGCGGTTCGGTGTGTAAAACCCCCAGGCGATCCCTCGGCGGCGAGTATGACGATGAGAGCACTGTCGGGGGTTGGATCGCAATCAACAGGTCTTTGTGCCAGGGGAGTCCCCAGGAACTCGTTGGCGGTTTGTCGAAGAACAAACCTCGAACCAGGCAGGCCGCTGGCCCCAGAAGCTTGAGCACGATCGACGTCATTGCGGGCGTTTTCCAGAGCTCAGCGATTTCTGGACACAGATCGAGGACGTTCCGAGCTGCGTAAACATCGCCGTCACGCTGACGGATGGAGGTTGTTTCCTGACCGGTCATCCACGTCATTCGCTCGCTGAGTCGGGACAACTGCTCGCTGGAGTAAATGTTCTCAAGCAGACAGAAACCATCATTCTCATAGCGGTGTTGAATCGGTGTAAAATCCGAAGCCTTCAGCAACATAAAGCGGTCATCCACGTGCATGTCATGCGAGATTGGAATGGAAATTGTTGAGACTTGTTCTCACTTTCGCAAGAACAGTTGAATCCCCTCAAAATCGACTGTCCAAATTTCCGCCACCAGACGTAATTAATGTAAGATGACGCCACTGTGAATTCCGCTTCCGGAGCAACACGATGTCAACAGGCGAACCGGCAACTATCGTGAAACGAGAAAAACGCAAATCGTTTCTGACCAGGCATCTTCCGCTCGAACACGAGACAGCGCTCTTCGTTCTGGTCTCTGCTCTTGATCTCATGATGACCTGGGTGCTGCTTTATCGAACAGCGGGTGGGCCGGTCGGGGAAATTGTTGAATCCAATCCCCTCGCCAACTTCTTCCTCATGCGCTGGGGTCTGAGAGGTCTGGTTGGCTTCAAATTCGGGGTCGTTCTGTTTGTCTGCCTGATTGCCCAGTACATCGCACTGCATGACATGCGCAAGGGGAGCTTTGTCCTCAAAGCCGGCACACTGGTCGTCAGTGGGGTGGTCGTTTATAGTCTGAGTTTGTACTTACGACACCAGCATCTGCTGGGCAGCGTGTGGTAACAGACCGGAAAGACGACAGTGAACTTCGGCTCTGCAGAAGCGGCCATGAGCCGCGCGATTGAACTTGCGTTCCGTGGACAAGGTCGTGTCGAACCCAATCCCATGGTCGGGGCTGTCATCGTCGATGACAGTGGCGAACTCCTCGGTGAAGGCTATCACCGGAAATACGGCGGACCTCACGCTGAGGTTTTCGCTCTTGAACAGGCTGGCGAAAAAGCCCGCGGCGGCACGCTTTACGTTACTCTCGAGCCCTGCAGCCATCACGGCAAGACACCCCCCTGCGCCGAGGCAGTAGTCAAAGCAGGTCTGAAAAAAGTTTACGTCGGGATGGTCGATCCCAACCCGGAGGTGTCCGGACGCGGGATCGAGAAGCTGAAAGAGGCGGGCGTCGACGTCCACGTCGGAATCCTCTCAGAACAGTGCCAGAGACTTACTGAGCCATTCGTGAAATTAATGACTCATCATCGCCCCTATGTCATTGTCAAATGGGCGATGACGATAGACGGCAAAATCGCCCGCTGGAACGGCGACTCGAAATGGATCTCCAACGATCAATCACGTGCCAGAGTGCATCAGCTTCGCAGTCGAGTTGACGCCGTGATGACCGGTGTGGGGACTGTCAAAAACGACGATCCCCTGCTGAATGCTCGTCTGGAGAGTGACGAGAGGCCACTTCGCGTCGCTACTCGTATCGTTGTCGACTCTCGTAGTGACATCGAGCTCACGTCAAAGCTTGTCCAGACCGCCAGAGAGATTCCCCTGCTCGTCGCAACCACTCATGCGATGGACGCTTCCAAAGTCACCGCCTTAAAAGCGGCAGGGGTTGAAGTGCTGATCCTTCCCGCCAATGAGTACCGACGGGTCGACCTGCATGCGCTGCTGGATGAACTGGGCCGGCGTCGCATGACCAACAGTCTCGTCGAAGCGGGCCCGGGTCTGGTAGGCGGCCTGTGGGATGCTCGCGAGATCGACGAAGTCCAGATCTTTCTTGCTCCCAAGATCATCGCTGACGACCAGGGCTACGGCCCGGTGGGTGGTCCCGGCGAAACTCCCATGAGCGAGGCTGGCGTGATGGACCTCGCAGCGGTCGAACCGATTGGCAACGACGTCTGGATGCGTTATGTTCGCGTGCATCATGAACCTCAGTCATGAGGTTTGAGTCGTGAGTCCTAAGGCTCAATGAGATGTGGTGCAACAGCTCTCGCTTCCGCCCCATCCTACATCCTTCCGAATTATCCTTCCCTGAATAGATCCCCCATGAGCTCTGGACGTGTCTCCACCGGTCTTGCCAAACTCGATGCAGCCCTCGGCGGCGGTCTGCTCCCGGGCAAACTGACTGTTCTCCTCGGTGCCACCGGAATTGGCAAAACGCAGCTTGGCGTCACGATCCTCCACGCTGGTCTCCAGCAGGAAGGTCAGCGCGGCATTCTCTTCGACATGACCTCCCGCGGCGATTCTCAGAATCAGGCGGAATACGCCAAGCGGATGTTCGGCTGGGAGATGACCCAAGCCAACGCAGAGACTAATCCGACCATCGAAGAAGTCTGGGAAGTCGAGCAGGCCCGTCGCGATGCTTTGCACCTCTTCCAGCGGTCAGGCAAACGGGTCACGATCCAAGACCTCGAAACCGAGCAGTGGAAAGAATGGAAGGCGGAACTCAACAGGAAGATTACCCGCGCCATCGGCTTCTTTTATGCCAACTTCGTTCACGGGGTCCGTCGTGTCATGATCGATGGAATCGAGCCAACCGACCGGGCCAGTGACTCCTTCCAGATGCACGTTTTCGAATACCTATATCACCAGATTTTTCAGAAGGACCACGACTGGGTCGCCCGCGATCTGTTCCGTGCCCAGTTCCGCGAGCAGCAGGACAAGGTGATGGCCCATGGTTATGACCACAAGGAAATCGCCTCCTTCATCGCCTGCACCTCAAAGGAAGTCATGCTCGAAGAGTTGATGCAACGCCCCATTGAAGCGGGGGACATCCTCTCCAACGCCAACACCATCATCGTCATGGGCAAAATCCGCGATGGCCTGTCGATGAAGCGGGGACTCTTCGTCGCCAAACACCGCGGCAGCGCCTGCTCGGAAGATGTGTTGCTGTACCGGATTACTGAGCAGGGGATTGAGTTCGAAGCGTGAGAGGCAGTTTCACCACCAAGATAGGCAGGCCCCTCAAGGGCCCGCTGCTCTTTGAGAATAACGAATCTCATCTGTTGAATATGCGAACGTATTCTGTGGCATCGAATTGATAGCGATATTCAAAGTTCAGTTGCTTGATCTCCACCGAAGATTCCCATGCAAAGTCTGACCACACAGCGACGTTATCTTCATACGAAATTCGACATGCGATTGTACCACATCCGTAGTCCGCACATTCAGGGCAGATAAACAGAGGTACGCGTAAAGATGGCAAGTCACCACTTGCTTTTCCTTCTAGCATGCGGACAAAGTGTTGTTCATTTTCCTGATTTAACCAACCCAACGGAGTGATTAGATCACCCGCATCCAATATTGTCGCGAGACGTTTCTCGTTCACATAGAGATCAAGATATGACGTACGCGATTGTTCTCGAATAGCCGGTTTCAGGGTAAGAGTTGATACCTTTTTCATACAGAAAATATTACCAGAATACGCATTATAAAACTTTGGTAAACTGAGTGACCTCGCCTTTCCAGTCTTTTCTTGAGCGCGCAAGAAAACGCCCAGCGAAGGGGATCGCCTTTCGACGACACCCTCCGACTGGGCATTCTTCATAGGACGACAGTAGACTGTCTTGTCATGCTTTCGCGGCGACGTTCACCTTCTTGCTGAGCTGAGTCAGCTTCTTGTCGGTCTGTTCTTCTTCGTTGAGAGTTTCACCCAGGATCTTTTTGATGTTGGTATAGCCGAGAAGATTCGCCCAAGTACACAGTGTGCCGTAGGTGGCGATTTCGTAGTGTTCGACCTTTTGTGAGCAGGCGATGATCATCGCGTCGCAGAGGTCGGGATCTTCGCAATCGCCGATGTGTTCTTCTGCCTCGGTGATGAGTCCCTTCATCGCTTCGCAGGTCTTGGCGCGGGCGGTCATGCCGAGTTCTTCGAAGCATTGTTCGATCCGCTCGATCTGATGTTTGGTTTCTTCCAGATGGGCTTCGATGCCAGCTTTGAGCTCTTCACTGCTGGCTTTCTTAGCCATCTTAGGGAGGGCCTTGGTGAGTTGCTTTTCGGCACTGAGGATGTCTTTGAGTTCGTCGACAAAGCCTTCTTCAAGGGATTTCATGGCTACATAGCTCCAGGCGAGGTGATTTTAAATTGCGACGAGCAGGACTCATCGATGTCAGATACGATGAAACTATGGAAGGCAATCGCCATGCCAAACAAAGAATTGACGCCGAGTCACCTGCAATTGATCCCGCCCGACACAGAATGCGTATCAGCAATGACAGCTCGTGTGACACGATGCGAGTTTGGAAATCAATTCGCTACGAATCGTGAAGTCTTCTGCGTGATGTCGTTGCTTATGACGGACTACTCATGCCTCATGGGCCAAGTCTGCTAAGTGACATTGGCCGACGTCGCCTGTCTACTCCGCTGGTACGAACAATTCTTCCGTCGTGATCACCACCTTTTCTCCTTCCACCAGCCGTTCAAAGCGATCTTTCTCGCCATAAACGTCTTGCCGCTGGTAGCGCGCTGGCTGATGATCGCCGGCAATCGGCTCCGTGTAGACCTCGATCCTCCGACCGGGCAGGTTGACGATCCAATACTCTCCAATCCCAGCCTCCGCATACAACGACAGCTTTTCGCCTCGATCAAATGCCAGGGTCGTATCCGAAACTTCGATGATCAGGCAGATGGATTCTCCAGTCGCTAAACGCCTCATAAAATTCCGACGTGGGCCGATCGTCACAAACACATCCGGTTCGGGTGAACTCGTCCCAAGACAAATGGTCGACTGCGAAAATACCCCTAAGCGGTCGCGGGGGAGTTGATGGTCCAACAGCGAATCCAGTTCAGCCACAGCAAAATTGTGAGCCGGGCCCTGTGCCTGCATCGCGCGAATCTCCCCGTTGATCAGTTCCGTACGTTCGCCTTGAAAATATCCCTGCTCATGCAGTCGCATGTACTCCTCATGCGAAAACTTCCGGACTGGCGAACACGCCACTTCACGACCGCTTGATATTCGAATCTCAGTTACGGAACTCATCGAGAGATCTCCTGCGACAAATTCTATCCTGACAGCGTATCAGACTCAATTGGCGTGATGGCTTGTTCGCGATCGAAATCTCTTTGCTTCCATTCTTGTTCATTCCTGGTGGCTGACTTCCTTACCGATACCAGTCCGGAATCGCAAACAGCCCTGCCAGTGAGAAACTCAACGATGGCAATTCCGGGATCGACTCGACGGTTTCCGTCTTCTCGTAAAACCGCTGCGGGTAATTGCCCGAGACCACTGTCATCATTTCTTTCTGAGTATCGATCTGCCAGACACCCGTGATTCCCCAGTCGAGATATTGCTCGACGCGACTGGCCATGTATTGCTTGCGGTCAGACGTCGACGCCATCTCAACGACAAGACGCGGCACCGTTGTCGACACAGCCAGATCCGCTTCTGCGAATCGCTGTCCTTCTATATAGATCGCGATCGCTGGAAACAAAATCGTGTCGGGGGACTCCTTGACCAGAAGTCCCAGGTCAAAGCAGGCATATCCCTGTGGCTGCGACTGGAAGTAGCCCGCGAGGTGTTTGGAGAGATTGAGAATCGCGTTTCCGTGATCGACATCCGGCGGCTGGAAATGAAACGGCCGGCCGTGATGCAGTTCCGACCATTGCCCGCACTCGGGCATGTCGTTGCGTTGCTCCAGAAACTGGGACGCGGTCAATATCGTCGGATCAGGGCCTGCGATCATGGGAAAACTCTTACTGCGAATGACCTTCGGGCGATTTATCGAAGTTTCAATTCTAGCCTGTCACCGTCGCTCGATCTATCCGCAAGGAATGATTTGACGTAACCTCCTGCTCCCTCCTTATCTCTTCACCTCATCACGTCTTATGGTTTTCCCCCGACGATTTGCCGATCATCGTCCGGGCCAGCGATGGATCTTCTCGCTGCTGCTCGCGGGTAGCTGCGCGGGTTGCGGAACTCTAAACGGCCTGGCGATTCCGTTCGCGTCTAAGTCCGTTCCCCCCTCAGTGACGCCAGTCGTTAATCCGCTCGATGCCAACTGGGATCGTCAGTTCAGCGATCGCTTGCAGCACCCACTCTGGAAGAAACGTCCCGACTGGACTCCCGAGGCCGCGGCTCGTGATGGCCAGACCTATTGGATTCTCGGCCTCCCCAAAGTTCTGCCAAAATCACTCGACGCCCCCAAAGTCCGAGGCCAGTCCCCTGATGCTCCAGCAGCACCAGTGACAGAGGCAGTTCAGGACGTCCCCGAGGAGTTGGTCGATCTTGAAGACCCGCTTACCTTGCTCTCGACCGATCGCGCCGATCAGGTCATCGCCTCCCTCAAACGCATCGCGGACGAGGACGACCTCGTTGCCTTGCAGGCGATTGTCACTCTGGCGTCCGAGAACATTCCTCTCACCCAGCGACAAAAAGAACGTCTCCTCAACGCCATGCTCACTGGCGATTGGCAGCCCCATCGCGTTGGCATCGATTTCGACTTCAATACAGGGACATCAAGTCCATCGACGACTTCGGTCGCGAACAAAGACAAGATTGTCCTCAACGATGCTTCTCGCGCCGCCGCGACAGAAGCCTGGTGTCGCAGCTTGCTCACCACCGGCCAGGGAACTCCCGCCGGTCGCCTTTCTGAAGCCGGGCTGATGTTGCGAGACAGCATGCTCACAACAACCGTCCAAGCCCAGTTGATCCGCTCGCTGAGTTCCGAACTGACTCCATCGCGCATTCCGATGGTCCAGTCCATGTTTATCCCGGACAAAAAAGTGGCAGCCGCCAAGGAGCTGAAGATTGCTGCGATCGAAGGCTGCCTGGTTCATGCGTACCAGCAACCGATAGCTGTGGATTATCAGCCGAGTATGTGGCCTGAAAAGATCGAAGACCTCGAAAACGATCGCTCGACCGAATTGCGAAAATACTTCGCGTTGTTCGTCGCGAGAACCGGCCACCCACGCGCGATCGAGATTCTCAAACACCAGCTTCACGATTCGGACTACAGCGTCAAAATCTCTGCTGTCCATGCCTCTGTCGAACTGTTGAATTACCCTGCGCAGCGGGAAGCTGCTATTGAGATACTGCGAAGCGCTTCGCATCAGACAGCCGAGCAACTCCGCGTTGCCTCTCTGGATGGTCTGGCGAAACTCTCGCTCGACGAGCTTCGCCCTTTCATCAAGGACCCGTCTGAAAAAGTTCGCGAAGCCCTCGCAACCACTCTCTCTGCCTACCCTAACGCGATCGCGGGGACGTTCCTGATTGCCCTGGCCAGCGATGCCAGCTTGCAGGTTCAACTTGCCAGCGTGTCAGCGACTCGCGATTGGCCTGTTGAAATGGCACAACCTGTGTGGATGGAAGCCTACCGCGCGGGGAGTGTGAAGACACGCCAGGAAGCAGCCGAGTTGTCTTACACCCGTGCTCACATCACGCTGGAAAAATGGCGTGACTCGATCGACGTGCGTCAGCATGAGATCCAGCAGGTCGCCGTCAACCATGCCGTGAAGACGCATTATGATCGCGTGACTCAGCCCATCGTGACCGCCGAGCGCAGCACCAACGAAGCCCTGCGTCGCGACGAACTCCTCGAAGCCATCGCTCGCCTCGAAGACGACGTCCCGACCAATGACGACGAAGCCATCACTCTCCTGAAGTCCCTCAAGCCTTACGAACTCGGCTCACTCGAATCGCGTATCCGCTCACTCCCGGTCCCTATACGCGAACGCTTCGAAACCGACATCCTCGTCCATGCGCTTCCTGAGTTCGCTGCGCTGGCCGACCTGAAGTCCTCGGACGTCATGGCCCGTCGCTCGGCTGCCACCGACCTCAAGCATGTCGGCGACGAGCGCACGATCTCCGAACTCGTGACGACCCAGCTCCCTGCCCGCCTCAAGCAGGAGTACGATGTCCTCGTCTGGCGTTACATCATGCAGTCGATTGAACGGGATGCCCGCCCCTCGTGTCAGGAAATCGCCAGAGAAGCACTTCGCTCCCCTTGGGCTGACATCCAGATCCTGGGCTGCGAGTACGTCACCCGCCACCGCGCAACCGCACTCACCAGCGAGATTGCACACCTTCTTAATTCCAGCGAGACGACCGTTCTGCTATCTGCCATTAACGCCGCTGCTTCCACGGGTCATCCCTGGCTGATCGACGGCATGGCCAACCAAAACACCGGCGACATCGCCAGCAGCGCGACTCTGCGATCCCTCCTGACCTATCCTGATCGACGCGTTCGTCAGGCATCGGTCGTCGCGCTGGCAAAGCTCGGCGATCCCCAAGGGAAAGCAGAACTGACCAAACTCAGCTATGATCTCGAACCCAAGGTCCGTATCGACGCCATTCGTGCGCTGCGAGAGATGGCGTCGACCGACTCGGCTCGCTCGCTCGTCAAAATGCTCTGGACCGAGCGAAACGATCAGGTGCGACAGGAAATTCTCAACGGCCTCGATGAACTCGTCCCAGCCAATCAACGCCCCGCGTCGCTGGCGTCTGCCCGCACGCTCCACGAAAAGGTCGAATCCTGGATAACATGGCTCGACCGCCCAGAGAGCATGGTCTATGATCAAGCAAGTTTAACACGAACATCAAAATAGCTCGGTGTGCCCTTAAAAGTCGTGCCATGCTCACAGCTTTGGGTGAGCATGCCAGCGGTGAGCAATCACTGAGAGTCTGAAACATACTTGCTCAAAGCCGCAAGCATGCCACATTGAAACGGATGGACGCCGATGAAGCAGACACACGATGATTTCCAACTGATCTGGCACGGCGATGTCATCATCATCGTCCCCGCCAGCAATGTCGAACAGATGAGTTGGGAGCTGATTGAACAAGCCGCGGGGATCGTCATGTCGCCTCTGAAAGAGGTCGAAGTGCCGATGGTGATCTTCGACCTGGGGGAAGTGAAGTACTTCGGCTCCGTCTTCCTCGCTCTGATTCTCCGCTGCCACAAATTCGTAAAAAGCAAAGGTGGCGAACTGGTCATCTGCGGCGCCAGCAAAATGGCCCGCGAACTCCTCCACATCACCGCCCTCGACACCCTCTGGGCCATCTACGAATCCCGCGAAGAAGCCCTTGAGGCGATTTCGTGACACGTAATTAGTAATTCGTAATTGGTAATTAGCCGGACGCGCAAACGCCAATGACGATTACCACTCGTCTGTTACGCTATCGATTTACCGGAAGCTGCTCCAACTAGCGAAGCGGCTTGGCTAATTACCAATTACTAATTTCCAATTACGATCCCCCCATGTCCAAACCACACGTCCCCGTCCGACCGAATGTCTCAGAGCAGGAAGTCATTCCAGGCGACCTTGGCTTACCTCTGGAGCCTCGCGAGAAGCTGGTCAATGAGATCAAGGAGACAGCCGATAAGCTTCAGCGGGATGAAGCCACAATCGGCGATATGAAACTCCTCTCGCGCACGCTGCGTGAACTTCGGTATGCCTTCAAGGTCTTCAAGAAGTACCGCAGGAATCGAAAAGTCACCGTCTTCGGGTCCGCTCGACTCCGCGCGGGCGATCCTGCGTACGACGCTGCTGTCCACTTCGGCCGCATCATGGCTAAGAACGACTGGTACGTCCTGACCGGCGCTGGTCCGGGGATTATGCAGGCTGCTCACGAAGGCTCGGGACGCGAGAAAGCGATGGGAGTCAACATCATGCTCCCCTTCGAGCAAGGGAGCAATCCGATCATTGATGGCGACGAGAAGAACGTCCACATGAAGTACTTCTTCACGCGAAAACTCCTGTTCGTCAAAGAAGTCCACGCAATCGCCCTCTTTGCGGGAGGATTCGGAACGCTCGACGAATGCCTGGAAACCTTCACTCTCGTGCAGACCGGCAAGCGCGACTTGATGCCGATCGTCTGCGTTGATGCCCCGGGCGATACCTTCTGGAAAGACTTCCAGGAGTACATCAATAACCAACTTCTCAAACGAGGCCTGATCTCCCCCGAAGACACCTCGCTTTACAAAATCACCGACGACGTCGGCGAAGCGGTCCGTGAGATCTTCACGTTCTACTGCGTCTACAACTCGATGCGCTACGTCAACGGCAAGCTCGTCCTGCGTCTGCACAAAGACCCGCCCGATGACTTCGTCGCCCGCCTCAACGATGAATTCAGCTCGATCCTGGAGTCAGGTAAGATCGAAAAAACAGGCCCTCACCCCCACGAAGCCGACGACGCCCACCTGGCCCACCTGCCCCGACTCATCCTCGACTTCAACCGCCGCGATCTGGGCCGCCTGCGACAGATGATTGATCTGATTAATACGAGCCTGGATGACTGCCCGGAGGTGTAAGATACTTCCAACTATAAACTTGCGACAACGACGCTAGAATGCAAGCAGCCTTTTTTCTTTTCAAACAGAAATAGCGCTGTAAATATGCAAAATTCTCGTTTCAAATTTTCATGTGTTTCAAAAAATAGATAGGCCGTAATCAGCTGACTGGTGGCCGCCTTTGGTTGGCGTCACGATTCAGTGATTTCCAATCAATTGGAGACGGCATGAACGTAATTCTTAGTGTCAGTGACGGGCTTGTTGCTCTTGTCGCAATCGTATCCATTTCTATTTCGCTTGTCTCAATTGTTGCTATTGTCTTTCGGGCTCAGTTTGGAGCAAGAATCGAGAAGAATGCTGTAGAGGTTCGAGTCAACAAGAAGGGGCGCACATGAACCCCTACCGAAGACAGTCTCTCGTTGAAACGACAAAACATGCAATTGATCAAGCAATTGTAGAAGCAAGACTTTACGACATAGCAGCAGCCTGCGATATCAAACAAAGCAGCCTCAGTTCATTTCGAAGTGGCAAACGCGGTTTACGCATTTGCGAGCTCGAGCGTCTCGCAAAGACCGTTGGAGTAAGAATGATACTGAAGAATAGTGGATTTCCAGTTCCCTTTTCGATTAATACCATTCGGTCAAAGGCCAAAGATGCATCATCATTGCGTTGGCTACAGAAACATACTCAGATTGATGCTGGAAATCTGAGCAGATTTGTTCGTGATTGCGGAAATTTGTCAATTCAAACATTAGAAGATCTATGTCGCTTCTTTGGTTTTTATTTCTATTGTCCTAATACTGTTGTATTGCAAGTTTGCGGCATAAATGACTTTCAAGCATCACGACTGAAATTTCGCTGTTGTTTTCAGGGCAGTAGTGCGGAAGATTCCCCTCAACAATTGGATGAATTTAGAATCTGCGAATTTGAGAACATTTCCCCTGATACCTCATCAGTAGCAATCTATTGTGAAAAGCAGGAGATTTATCATTGTTGGCTGCAGGACGAAAGAGTAGTGCACGCCAAAATCGATTGGCGTTTAATTTGAGTAAATAGTATCGGCAAAGAAAGCTCACTCCGAAATCGAAACCACCAACGTCGAACCTTCCTTCCGTCGACTTTTTTTCACTACGGGAGTCCGCTCGCTCTTCCACTCGAGTTTCATCATCCCGCCAACCGCATGAAAGGCTCGTACGAGTTGATCCAGCGAAACGTCTGCGGACGCCCGCTCGATCTTCGCGACTCTCGGCTGGCTTGTATTGAGCTTCTCTCCAAGCGTCTTCTGGGTCCAATTCTTTGCAATACGCAATTGACGCACTGCCATCGCCAGTTTCACTCTGGCATCAAGCAACTGTCGCTCTTCTTCAGGCATCTGGAGAAAGTCCGCTGCATCGCTGACATTCCAGCCACCTTTCTCAAGTGCCTTCTTCTTTGAACTATCCATTCCCTTTTCCCTTCGACTTTGATCTGCGAGACGTCTCAACGATCGAGTCATAATGCTCAAGTCGCTTCTGGCAATTCTGGATGACCTGCTCGGGAATCTGACGTGTTTTCTTATCGTAAACTTCGACCACAATCACGGCGTCGCGATCGATTCGATACATGATCCGCCAGTTGTGGCTTTCATCACGTATTCGAAGAGCACCGCAGCGTTGTCCGACCCTCGGAACTGGTTCTGCCTGTGGCATCGACAGCGACTCACCTTCCTGAAGCAGTCGAAGAAGCATTCCGGCTTCATATCGCGCCTTGGCTGAGAACGGCGGAGTTTTGACTTCCCCCTCCAACCAGACTAATGGTTTTCGCGAAGATGTCTCGTCCATAACAGATCCATTTTATACCATATCCAATATAAAGCCAAGATAACTACGCGCAGCAAAAAAGCCCCCGTCAAGACGGAGGCTTCCTGTGTTCAATAAGCTGCACTTAACCCTTTCGGCTAAGCCCTAAGCCCCAATACCTAAGCCCTGCTGAACTACCAGCTGGCTTTCTTCAGACCTGGGATCAAACCATCCAAAGCCATGTCCCGCAGCATGTTACGGCACATTTGGAACTTGCGATAGTTGCCACGTGGGCGGCCAGTGATCTGGCAGATGCGTCGCAGGCGAGAAGGAGCAGAAGCACGTGGCAGCTTACGCAGACCGACATAATCCCCGGCAGCGACCAGCTCTTTACGCTTGGCGGCGTACTTGTGGACCAGCTTTTCAAACTTCTTCATCTTCGCGATTTTAGACTTTGAGGCCATGTGCTTACAACTTCAGCTCTACGGTATCTACGGAATGAGTCGTCAAAACAATGAACCGGGGATTATGGCGCCCCGGCGGCAAGTTGTCAACCGACTTGAAAGCTCTGCGTGTTCCGTATTTTCTTATCGTAGTGGGACGAAAAGTCGGATCAGCATGTCCGCTCACTGTTCGTCCTGAACGCTCACCGCTCAACAGTGCTTTGCCAGGCCAACGAACTTCTCCGGCTTTAAAAAAAAGTCAACACGTTTTTTCGTTCGCTGTAAACAGATTCCGCCAATTGCCCAAACATTGACTAATACGCCTTGCCCAACTGGCACAACCGTTGCAACAGCGTAAATGCCAGTTCGTCAGTCAGTCTCTGACACATCCATAACACCGCGTTCGGGAACATCCATCACCCCCGGCGCCTCACCAGGAGCCTCCTATGAGACCCTTGATGCACACCTTCGGAATCGCACTGATCACAGCAGCATTTGCTGCCACTGCCTCTGCCCAAAACGCCCCCACTGCCGGCGTTGGCACGCAAGCACAATCTGACGTGAATTTCGGAGCGAGCCGCGCTGAGCAGAACAGCAATCCAGACGCGCAGGTAAAAGCCCCTCTGCAAGGCAACACTCCCGTCGACGTCAACGCTTCCGCTGATACACGCATCAATGCTGAAACACCGGCCGTTCGCCAGAATCAGCCAGTTGATCGCGAAATGCGACAGGAACAACGCGAAGTAAACCGTGAGGTCCGTCAGGAAGCACGCGAAGCCAATCAACTGGGACTGACCATTGATCAGAACGCTGACAGCATTGTCATCCAGGATGTCACCCGTGATAGTGCAGCTGCCCGCATGGGACTGCGTCGCGGCGATCGGATTGTCCGCTACAACAACCGCGATTTCAATGACCATCAGGCCTTTAACGAAGCGTTGATGAACACGCCACGTGATTCTCAAGCCACAATCGTTTATGAACGCGGCGGTCAGCAATACACCCGCACCATGTGGCTGGGCGAACAACCACAACAACAAACGTACGCGGAAAATGGTCGCGTTGTCACCAGTGATCCTTACATGCAAGACAGCTATCAGAATCAAAACCGTACAACCATGAAGCCAGTCGGCGATAACCTCGTTCCGATGGCTGCTGGGACAACTGGTTATGTCATGCAATCAGGCTGCGGTTGCGCCGCTGCACCAGCACCGGTTGTTTACCCACAACCAATTTACCCACAAGCCGACTGCGGTTGTGGCCAACCAGTCTACAATGACTGCGGCTGCGACGATCGTCATCGCCGTGGTCGTCGTCACCACCGACGCGGTGCCTGCTGCCGGTAATCTGCAACATTGACACGATGAACGGAGTCTTGTGAGGGAAGGCTGTCTTCGGACAGCCTTCCCTTTTTTCGTTCGTGATCCTTAAATCCTTATTGCGCCCCATCTCGTCACCATTTCCACTAGCAACATTGCCCCCTCGTTTGAGATAATGGCGGTCAACTAACTTTCGACTCGCAGCCTACGTGAACTACCATGAATACACACAACCCCCTCAATGACGAGGTGACTCCTTACGACGCCTACGTCAACCGTCGTCGCTTTCTCAAAGCCGCGATCACTGCCGGGACCGTGATCACCACCGGCGCGCTCTATCACTTCTCAACCGAACCCGATGGCGAAGGGGCGAAAACGGCTCCCCTTGAGCCCAGCCCGCCCACAACCGTGCAAGCAACGGCCGAATCAACGGCGACGCCCTCTGCCTCGCCAATTGAACTCACCAAAGAAGACAGAATCAAAAAAGGCTTCCTCGTCGACGAGACGCTGACCCCCGAATACGACATCACTCACTACAACAACTTCTACGAATTCACGACGAGTAAAGAAGGGGTCGCCCCCGCTGCGAAGAACTTCTCCACCGCGGGCTGGAAGCTCGAAGTTGGTGGGCTTGTCGACAAACCACAGACCTTTGATATCGCTGGACTAAGGGCTCTGGCCCCACTTGAAGAACGCATTTATCGCATGCGCTGCGT
>SXGT01542636.1_pt1 | contig 34627 bp, 31 predicted proteins | sample 3176221 | NCBI WGS metagenome assembly SXGT01 (sample SAMN11356862, study PRJNA531348) | freshwater metagenome | isolation source: freshwater sample F1-120 | place: China: Fuxian Lake, Yuxi | collected 2017-12-25 | reverse complement strand
CGGCAACCCCATCGCTCGATAAAACACTTCTGCGGACATGCTGCTCTCTCCTTTCGGGATTCGGAAGAAACACACAACCCGATTGGAAATCAGCATGTCCGCTTATTCAAACAACAGCCCCCAAGAGTCCCGTTGAACCCCTTTTTCGATCAAGATGATGGTCGGACATGCGGCCGCTTGAGCAATCGCTAGTTCGTAAAACACGTTCGGGTTATAGCCCGTCAAAACCGCGACACACAGGTCTCCATGAAGAATCGATTTGAACATCTGGTCGGAGATTTTTCATGGCTCTCGCAGGTGATCCGATCGAAACGCCTCGACGTCGCAAGAATCCAGAGCCGGCTTGATAATGAAGTCATAAACTTCGTCCGCGTGCTCTCGCACCGGCGAGCCTTCGGCCCCAATGGGACTGATGACAAAGCAACTTCGTTTCGCAGGGGCTGTCATGCGCCATTGCCTCCAGAACTGTGTGGTCAACACGCGATGGATTGATGCCACCAGCAAGCTACAGCCAGTGAACGACTTTGCCAACAAGCAGCGGCCCTGCCCGACCGCGATACCAAGCACTCTGCACTCCTGACACAGAAACCAGAACGCCTCATGGAAACATTGAGGGCTTCTGATTCTGAGGCGGCGAGATAAGATCACGACATGGCTACCGCTGACACCCTCACACAACTCAAGTCGCGCATCCTGTCGCACTTCTCGATGATGTTTCTCTCGACGTGGGAGGAAGAGCGTTGGGAGGCGGAGTTGGCGGCGCTGGCCACGGAGATGAATCGCGGATTGGTGACGTGGACGGTGACACGCGGGGCGCAGCCACCGCTCAACGGGGATGCGTCGGCGATGACCGACTCGGCGGACTTCTTGCGGCATGTGCCCGAATTCCCGCGCGAGCAGTTGTTCTTGCTCAAAGACTTTCGGCCTTTTTTGGCCGATCCGCAAATCGTTCGCCAACTGCGCGATCTTGCGCCGGTGTTGATCGAGCAGAGCAAGACGCTGCTGTTCATGGGACCGGACACCGAGATTCCGCTTGAATTGCTCCGGGATGCTCTGAAGTGTGAATTGCCGCTGCCGGGGCTCGACGAATTACACACGGAGTTGAAAGCAGTGCTGGCGTCAGAGAGTGCGAGCCGCCCTGCCCCGCTGGCGGTCACGTCGGAACAAGAAGAGCGGCTCGTGCGAACGATGCTGGGGCTGACGTCGGCTCAGGCGCGGAAATCGTTTCAACGCGCGTTCCTCGGCCGCAGCGAGATCGATGAAGAGGTTTACGCGCAGCTCATCGGCGAGAAGAAGGTGATGATCCAAGGCTCGGAGATGCTCGAATTCCAGGAGCTGACCGAAGGGGTCAAAGACATTGGCGGACTCGACGCCTTGAAGGACTGGGTTTCGAAACGATCGTTGGCGTTTAGCGAGACCGCTCGGAAGCAAGGCATTCCGGCTCCGAAGGGTGTGTTGCTGTTGGGCGTACAAGGTTGCGGTAAGAGCCTCACGGCGCGAGCGATCGCGCGGCTGCTGGCGTTTCCGCTCGTGCGGTTGGACGTCGCGACGCTGCTTAGCGGAGACAAGGGGCAGTCCGAGAAAAACATGCGAGACGTGTTGGCGTTGATGGAGATGATTGCTCCGGCCGTGCTGTGGTTGGACGAAATCGAAAAAGGATTTGCCGGCGCGAACGGCGAAGCGGGATCGGACTCGACGATGGTCCGCATCATGGGACGTTTCCTAACCTGGATGCAGGAAAACCCAGCTCCGGTGTTCGTCGTTGCGACGGCCAACAGCGTCACCGGTCTGCCGCCCGAAATGCTGCGACGCGGACGCTTCGATGAACTCTTCTTTGTCGACCTGCCGAACTATCACGAACGCAAACAGATCTTGGAGATTCATCTCCGCAAGCGTCGGTTCGATCCGACGACCTTCGACATCGCGAAGCTGGCCGAACGGAGCGAAGGCTACAGCGGTGCCGAATTGGAACAGGTCGTCCTGGCCGCGATGGTCGAGACCTACGGCAGTACCGACGGCATCACACAAGTCGCGATGGAAAAAGCTCGCGAGGAAACCGTGCCTCTGTCCGTCACGATGGAAGAAAAGATCTTCCAGCTTCGCGAGTGGGCGAAGGGCCGTTGCCGCCCGGCGACTCCCGACAGCCGTGTGCTGCAAATGCTTGAAGCCGAGCAACGGCAAAAAGCTGCCGCAGCCGCCAATGACGAGCAAGCCTTCGAGGACAAGCCATTCTCATTCGATCCAACCGATCTCGAAGAGGAAGACGAAGTCGAGCAATGGAAGACGCTCGCGCAGAGCGGCGACCTCCCCTCCGCCCTGCTGGAATACGTTCGCTCCCACGACGGCACGACGATCCCACAACTTCAATCCGCCTTCGCCGAGTTCACCTCCACCAAGGGCGAACAAGGTCTCGCATTGCGAGCCGATCCGAACCTTATCTTGTGGTTGGGACTCAGCGCCGAATTTGCAGGAGAGATCTCCAAGCTCATCACCAACAAGCGGCTCTATCTTCGCCTCGCCGCTGCCGACACATTCGGTGACGCGGCCTCCGAGATCAAACTCCCAAAGATCACCTCACTCCCTGACAACAAAGTCTCGAAGCCCACCTGGCTGCCAACCTGTCTGACTGATCTCGCTCCGGATGAACCGGACCCGCGATTGGATCGAGTGGCTCGAATGATGCTTGCCAAATGAATCCGCGACGAATCCCAATTGAACCACAGCAAGATGCACTGAGTGCGATGTTGTCACTGGTAGCCAGTGTCTTGATTGTCTTTCAGTTCCAATTCGTGGCTGGTCAGGAACGCGAAAAGGTCGCCGTCAAGGCGTCGGGAACATCCACTCGTGAACCAATTCCGTCCGAGGACGCTCCCAAAGAACTCCAGCGACTGATCAAGGATGGCAAGGTAGAGGTCGTCTACGACTCCGATCCGGAGTTCGTCAGAGAGTCGCGCGGTTGGGCGGACTTTCATGTTCAGATTAAGTCCTCGTTCAAGTACGACCTGACGAAGACACGCAAGAACGGTCGCTGGACCGTGACGCTCGACAACATCACGCTGAAACCAACGATTGAGCTGACACATCTCATCCGTTTGCCCAGCACGTTTAAGTCACCGGATGTCTGGACGAGTCGTACCTTGCGGCATGAGTTTGATCACGTTGCCGTCAGTCTTGATCCGCGCGCGATGCTGCTGCTCAGACACTTGCTTGTTCATCTGCCGGACATCGAGCGGACGTTGGAGCCTAAAGAAATGCCGACAAATGATGTCCTCAACCGGCTGGTGGATGAAGAGGTTGTCAAACGCCGCCGGGCCGTTGTGGAGTTGATGCGGCAGAACAATCAACAGCTCGACAAGATCGGCGCTCACGGGGCCGAGTTGGTGCCCAACCGCGCCACCTTCTTCTCGCAGCTCTACACCAAAGAGAATCTCGCCGAGACGAAGTTCCCGTTCATCGAGCAGGTGCTCGATCTGCTGGAGACTGCGGAGTATCAACGGGCGGAGTCGCCGTTTCTGGCTCGCGACCCCGCGGATCGCTGAGCACTCACTGCGAACAGGCGAGCGGGGCGGCGTCAGCCCCCTGGTGCATTCGCCGGACGACGAGACCGGGGGGCTGACGCCGCCCCGCTCGCCTGAATGTCTCACTTCAAACCGTGTGACTGACACCTCCGGGGACACCGGCGATTCCGTTTGACTGCTCGAATTCGCGACCTATGGTTGTGGAGCCAACTTTGGACTCTCGATTCGGGCTGCCTTGGAAGACGGTGATCATGGTCGGGTTAGTGTTCGTCATTGCTGCGTTGAGTGCCGCGATCGGCTACATGACGGCGGTGGTCTTCAATCACCGGCAACTGGCCACCGAACGCGAAGACCACAAGCTCAGTCAGGAATTGGAACGCAAAGAACTGACCGAGTTCATGCTCAACGTCCAGGGCATCGCCTCCAACGTGGATGAAAAGGTCGATCGGCACTCGCTGAACTTAACGGCCATCAATCTCAACATGGCGGAGAACCAGCCGACTGATCCCAAAGCGGCGTTGCAAGCGGTCAAACAGCTCGTCGAAGCCAACGCCACGTTGCATGGCGAACTGACCGACGCACAAGTACGGATGGACGTCAAGCAGCATCAGCTTGAGTCGTACATGGCAGAGGCTCGGACCGACACGCTGACCAGCGTGTCGAATCGCCGCGCGTTTGACGAGCAAATGCACCGTCTGTTCGCCATTCACGAGCGGCGGCCCACCGATCTCTGCCTGCTGATGGCGGATATTGATCACTTCAAGCTCTTCAACGATTACCACGGCCATCAAGTGGGCGACATCATGTTGCAGCGCGTGGCGGAGGCGTTCGAGTTGGCGACTCGGTCAACCGACATCGTCTGCCGATATGGTGGCGAAGAGTTCGCCATTCTGATGCCGCGCACCAAACTCGTGGACGCATTCCGAGTCGCCGAACGTGCTCGACGCGCGATCGAGGTGATGCGCTGCGACATCGGCGACATCGAACTGCACGTCACCACCAGTTTGGGTGTCGTCGAACTGCGATCCGGCGAAGGCATCGCTGAATTCATCAAACGTGGCGATCAAGCGCTGTACTCGGCCAAGCAAGCCGGCCGCAACTGCGTGTGGCACGAACCAAGTCGCGCAGCACAGAAACTCGATCAAGTCATGTCCACCGTGGCCGACGCTGCCAGCGTCGGTTCGGACGCGAACAGCGTCCAGCACGAATGCGCTTGAGGTATCGCTCGCGCGGCGACAACATGCTGCGGTTGATCGACACCACGATCCCGCTGCCCCTTTCCCGCCGAGGTCCGTTCATGCGCCAAGGTCACTGCCTTCCAGCGACGCACCGAGCCTCACTCGCACAACATACTATCGCGGGGTCGAACATAAGACTCCCGCGCTGGCACGCCTTGCTCGTCTGTAGCGCGCTGCTGACCGCGACACTCGACGCTGCAGAACCGGCCAATGCCCCGGTGGATTATCTCAAAGAGGTGAAACCACTGCTCACCGCCAAGTGCGTCGCGTGCCACGGCGGCCTAAGACAAAAGGGAAACCTACGGCTCGACACCGCAAAGCTGGCGATGAAAGGGGGCGACAGCGGCCCGGCCATCGTCACCGGCGATAGTTCCAAGAGCGTGTTGATCGAAGCGATACTGGGCGAGAACGGTCGCACGAAGATGCCCATCGAAGGGGAGCCACTCAAGCCGGAGCAAATCGAACTGCTCCGCCGTTGGATCGACGCCGGCGCGAAAGCGCCGACCGACGAACCAATCGCCGACCCACGCGATCACTGGGCCTTCAAGAAACCCGCTCGTAGTGACCGCATTCATGCGGTCAAAGGGAGATCAACTGATGCCAACAACATCCACAACCCCATCGACCTCTTCATTGCAGCCGAACAAGAAACGCGCGGCCTCACTCCCCTTCCCGAAGCCGACAAGGCGACGTTGCTGCGGCGAGTCTTCATCGACCTCATCGGTCTTCCTCCAACCTCTGACGAACTGCACGACTTTCTCAAGGACGATGAACCTGATGCCTATGAACGAGTCGTCGATCGCCTGCTCGAATCGCCGGAGCATGCGCGGCGCTGGGCGCGGAATTGGATGGACATCTGGCGGTACAGCGATTGGTACGGCAGCCGGGGCGGCAATGAACTCCGCAACTCGCGGCGTCATATCTGGCGCTGGCGAGACTGGATTATCGAATCGCTCGCCGCCGACAAAGGCTATGACCGGATGATCGTCGAGATGCTGGCCGCCGATGAGATCGCTCCGGGCGACCGCGACATCGGCCGCGCAACTGGCTTCCTCGGCCGCAACTATTACGTCTTCAACCGCAACGTCTGGCTGCACGACACCGTCGAGTTCACCAGCGCGGCGTTTCTCGGCCTGACGTTCAAGTGTTGTCGCTGCCACGACCACAAATACGACCCGCTGGCTCAAGAGGAATACTTTCGACTGCGTGCCTTCTTCGAGCCGCTCAACGTTCGCACCGATCAGCTCGTTGGCAAGAGCGAACTCATCACTGGCATTTGGCCAGCCGGAGCACCTCCGGGCAACACGCTGAAAGACGGCGACGATTTCGTGTTCGACGCCGACCTCGCCGTGCCGACGTATCTTTTGGATCGCGGCAACGAAAAGAATCCCGTGACCGACAAGCCGCTCTCGCCCGGCGTGCCGAGCGTCTTGAATCTGCCGTTGCCACCCATCGCGCCGATCACGCTGCCGCTCGCAGCGTTTTACCCAGGCCTTCGTGCCGATCGACGACAGGAGTTGATCGACAACGCGAAGGCTGCCGTCACGCAAGCCGAGGCTGATGTCGCCAAGAAACAAGCCGCCGTCGAGTCCGCCAAAAAGAAGCTCGCGGCAGCAGTTCCACGACCGTCAGGGAGTGGCCAAGGCGACACAACGGGACCGCTCCCTAACGGTCGCGGTACGGATACGGTGACGCCGTTCCTCGATGACAACTTCGCGACGCACAACAAAGACGTTTGGAAAATCCTCAGCGGCGATTGGCTCTTCGAGGACCAGAAGCTCAAGCTGAAAACGCCCGGCCACTTCGTGACGATCACGACGCTGATGAATCATCCGCAGGATTTCCAGGCGACTCTGAAATACCGCACGCTGACTGGCGGCTCGATCGGTTCGGTCGGCCTGTTCTTCGACATGGTCGAGCTCAAAGACGCTCAAGCCGTCTACACTGCACTGGGCACCGGCAACTCGACAGTGCAAGCCTTTCACCGCCGAAACGGAGCCGAAGTCTATCCCGGTGCCGGTACCGTCCCGGCGGTTGTGAACGTCAACGAAGACACGACGCTGGTGATTACCGCTCGTGGCCAAGAGCTGAAGATCAGGCTCAACGGCGAATTGAAGCTGACGTACGCGATGCCGACGCCTCGCCAACCGGGCCGCTTCGCGCTCTGGTGTCACGCCGGAGTCGCCGAGTTCCATTCCTTGAAGATCGTGCCGTTTGAGACAAGCGTCGAAGAGTTACGGCTCGCCTTACGAACGGCGGAGTCCGAAGCTGCGCTCGCGGCGAAGTCCATCGAAGTCGCTCGCGCGGATGCGGTGGCGATCGAAAACCGAGTCGCCGCCGAGGTCAAAAAGCATGTCGCTCGACTGCCCTCGGCCGAGGGCGGCCAAGCGACGAAAGCCAGCCACGCTGAACGACTCGCCACGCTCGCGAAAGCGGAGTTCGTAGCGCTGCGTGCCGAACAACAACTCGACAACATCCAATTTGAGATCTCAAATTTGAAATCTCAAATCTCTAACCCAAAGTTGGCGGAAGCTCTGAAAGCCGCCGAGTCCAAACTGGCAACCGCTCGTGCCGCCGTCGAAGCGGCAAAGACCACCACCGCGAAAGACGACGCGACCTACACGCCGATCGGCGCGACCTACCCATCGACCAGCACTGGTCGGCGACTCGCGCTGGCCAACTGGCTGACGCACAAAGACAACCCGCTGACCGCGCGAGTCGCCGTCAATCATGTTTGGAAACGACACTTTGGCTCCGCACTCGTGCCGAGTGTCGCCAACTTCGGACTCAACGGCAAACCGCCGACCCACCCTGCCCTGCTCGACTGGCTCGCCGTCGAATTCGTGGATTCCGGCTGGAACCTCAAGCACCTGCATCGCTTGATTGTCACCAGCGCGGCGTATCGGCGGGCGTCGTCGGAAGGAGGAAGGCAGCAGGCGGAAGGCGGAACGGAAAACACTCCGACTTCCACCCTCCCACTTCCGACTTCGCTTGATCCCGACAACCGCTTCTACTGGCGAGCCAACGTCCGCCGCATGGAAGCCGAAGTCGTGCGTGACACGTTGTGGACGTTGACCAATGGCCTCGACCGATCCTTCAGCGGCCCCGAACTCGATCCCGTCACCGCTGACACGACGCCGCGACGCAGTCTCTACTTCCGACATACGCCCGACGATCAGGCCATGATGCTGGAACTCTTCGACGGCCCCTCCGCCGCCGAATGTTTCGAGCGAACCGACAGCATCATGCCGCAGCAAGCATTGGCGCTCGCCAACAGCTCGCTCGCGCTGATGCAGTCGCGCAAGCTGGCCCGGACGTTGTCGGAGGCTCCGGCCGGCGCGGCACTGACCAGCGATGCCGACTTCTTGCGGGCTGCGTTTGAGCGAGTTCTCAGCCGCATTCCGAATGCCGACGAACTCGCGAAGACCGAAGCCTTCTTGCAGCGGCAGGCCGCCGCGTTGGCCGATCCGTCCAAGCTGACGCGGACGACGACAGGGCTGAATAGTTCGCTGGCTCCATCGACTGATCCACGCTTGCGTGCCCGCGAGAACCTGTTGCATGTCCTGCTGAACTATCACGAGTTCGTCACGGTGCGCTGATCGACCGCTCGCACCACGACCGTCACAGCTTGCTGACAAATCTAGCCCGAATCGTGAGTTTTGAAGTTGCGCATTTAGACGGATGTCACTGCGGATGTAGCCGAAATCGTCAGATTTCGGAGGTCGATGGCGTGACGTCCGAAATCTGAAGATTTCGGCTACGAACACGCATTCTTCCGTGTCTTTCGTGCGCTCTGTGTCTAATGGCGCAACTTCAATGCTCACACCTCGCGTTACGTTTCTGGTTTTTTCAATAGGCCCTGACGGACACGGCGCGTATTTGAAACTACGGCGCGAATTCTTGAATCAATTTCCGACTAATGAAATCGATGTTGTGCATCATCATCGCATTCAGTTCCGAGCGGTCATTCAGTTGGACTGCATCCACATCTATCGTCCACAAGATTCGGCAGGTCAGTTCCGGCTCGCAAGAGAGGACGCCTCCCTGCAAGTCGTCGCGTGTGCCGGTCTTGAGCAACGGATGCTCGACCACGGCCTCCACATGAGGGAGCAATCGCTGGCGAGTCGTCTCGTCAAACACAGGTTGCGTGATGATTAGCCGCCGTAGCTGGTTGTCCCAGCGAAAGTCGCCCCACCACTTCATATGGCACGATTGGTCTCGCACGAATTTTTCTTCGGAGAACTCGGAGGGGAATAACGCGATTCCCAATAGCCACGCGGCTCGTTCAATTCTCCTTAACTCTCGATTCTTGCGAGCCTCCTCGGCGATTGATTCATTTAGGCGCTGGACTCCGCGTTGCACTTGGACGGCGAGCGCGATCAGGTCAGTCGTCACCACCAGCGCCACGGCGACCAAGGCCCAGTGTCCGTAACGATTGAGAACCTTCAGCGCACGCTCGGGCGGTTCGCGCAGTTCGCACACCCACGAGATCAATCCGAGGATCAGCAGCGTCAGCGGCATCACAGACATCGCGAATTGCGAATTGAGATCCCGCCACAGCGCGGTTATCTGAGTCCAGGCGATCGCGGCGATCACGGCGGAGATCAGAAATCTATTTAGCTTCAACCGCCATGACAGCGAAATTAGAAGGACCAAACTGAGAACGGCCGACGGGACAAACCAGTAAACGAGATAGCCCAGCCATGGGAGCGTCCACGCTTCGCGATCGCAGGTCGCGGCGTATCTCAGTCCGCCGACACCCACCAGCAACGCAATCACCCTCCCGGCGAGACGTAAGAGACTCATCGCAGCCTTTCGGAGTTGGAATCGCTCAACACCCAGAAAAAGGAAATCGACCATCGGCGTTCGGCTCACGGCCGAGCATTTCTCGACGACGCTTATGTCTGCGACCAAGAGACTTTGAGGTCATTGGCCAATTGCTCGGTGACACTCGACAGCGTGCTTTGCGTGTGGCGATGGGCGTCCTGGTGAAGGTTGGTTTCGAGCAGGACGTACCGCTTTCGGCCGATCGTGAGATAGATGCGAGCGGTCGTTTTCTTTTCCGCTTCGCCAGAGTCGTTCGACACCTTGACAGGCTTCGGGACATGCAGCGTCAATTCGTGGATCGCGTCCAGCGGATACTCGCGAGCGGACCAGCCGACTTGGAGTCGGATCGTGCCTCGGTTCCAATCGATCAGTGTGTCGCGGCGGCGGCTGTCGAGCCCCAGCCAGATGCCTCCGCCGATTGCCAGCAGCAGCGAGACGCCTGCGTAAATTTGAGCGATGAAGAACGGACCGCGCTCGGAAAAGAGCCACAGCGCGGAAGCCAGTCCGAAGATCAAGCCCGCGATCAATCCGGCGATCAATGCTCCGCCGATCACGGTGATTGGCCCCAGGTGATCGCGGTGCAGGTGGATGAGGTTGCCCGGTTCCCATTCGAGGAACCGCTCGCGAAATTCGAGCCCGAAGCGCTGCCGCTGTTCTTTGGTCTTGAAGTGCGGGTCGGATCGTTCGATGGCGTTCGGCTGCCATATCATCCGCAGGAACGCCAGCGGCAGAAGGATGAATCCTCCGGCTAAGGCGAACATCAGCCCACTGCCGGACCAGCGTCCCGGTTCCAACAGGCTCTCGTTGGGATCGGCTGGGTTGTACGAGACTTGGACCTTCGCTCCGAGTGGGTACTTCTCGCTGATCGCTCGCGCGTGGGCCTCGTCGCCGAATTGTTCGCTGACGGCGGTGATTCGCGAACCGTGCAACGTCTTTCCCTCGACTTGGAATTCGTACTCGATCTCCGCCGAGTACGAATGCGAAATCCGCTCGCGGCTGTTGCTCTTGCTGTCGCGCGTTCGAGTGGTGGACTGCGAAACGTGGGAGTGCGTAATCGAACCCTCGACCTTTGGCCATGACAACGAAGCCTGTGCTTCGCGAACTCCTTGAATGCCCAGCCACAACGGCACGCCGCCGATGCCAATGAAGGCCAGCAACAACGCGGTCGCTCCGAATTTGAGTTTGTTCCCGGAGGAGATCGTGTTCGTAGTGCTCACGGTGGAGCGAGGCTTCCAGAGGAGGATCAGCAGCCCCAGCGGCAGCAGTGTGAAGACCGCTCCCGTCCCGAAGAAGACAAGAACGCCGCCCCAGCGTCCCGGTTCGAGCACGCAGACGCTGGGGTCATTCAGCTTGTACGACACCGTCACCGCCGCATCGACCGGGTATTTATTGAGAAACTTCTGCGTGTGCGACTTGTTGCCGATCATCTCCTGAACGGCGGCGATGCTTGGTGCCGTTGACCTCGAATTCGTACTCGACCTTGGCGGTGTAGGTCGTCGAGTCGCTTGATCTCTCGCGATTCCCGGTTCGGCCCGTATCGACCTTCATCTCGGACGTGACGACCTTCCTCGCGACGGTCGGCCACGAGCCGGACTCCCTCGCCTCACCGACGCCTCGAACTGCCGTCGCGATCATCGCACCGCCCCCCAAGCCCATCAGGAGAAGCAATACGGTTAAGCCGAATCGAACGAGTGGCGGCGGTGGTTTAGTTTGGCTCATATTGATTTGGCTTCTCATTTCGAGCGAACAAAGCTGACGATCGCGAACAGTAGTGCGGTGAGCGGGCCGATGACGAATGCTCCGGTCATCGCGGCTTCCATCGAACGGTCGTGCTGGTTGCTCGACAGCAACAAGACGAGGCCGAGGCCACCGAACAGTCCGACGGCGTAACCTATCGCCCCCAATCCCAGCGACAAGGCGGCGCGTTTGAAGAAAGTCATGGCTTGGTCTTTGAGTAGCCACGCTCGCCAAGAGTGTGGGAAGTACGCGGAAAACCCACGCTCTCGGCGAGCGTGGCTACAAACTCAGCCGGTCACTCTTTGGCCGTCGCGGGCAGCTTCAGGACTTCGACATCGAAGGTCAGGTCGAAGGAGAAGGTCTTGCCGAAGAACTCCGATGCCTTACCGAGTTTCGCGGTGCCGCGGGCTCTGCCGTCTTCCACGACCACGTCGCCGATCAGGTCGGAGTTGCTGTTCAGTGAGGCGTTGTCGTGCCACAGGTTCATCATCGAGAGCTTGTCGTTTTTGTCGATCAGGACTTTCACCTGAGATTGAGGCTCAAAGGCCGATCCGTCGGTGCCGTTTTTGGCGAGTGCTGCCTTCAGCTCGGCCATGTTGATCGGCTTCTCGGTGAAGAAGATCGCGGTGCGAATTTCGTCAGCGTACTTGACCTCGTAGGCCACGACGCTGCCGAGCTTGATCGGCTTGTCGTTGACCAACAGCTTGCCGGAGGATTCCAGCTTCTTGGCGTTGGCCAGTCGCTTGGTCGGTTGGCTGTCGCGAGTCAGGACCGGAACGTCGAAGGTAATCTCGCCAATGATTGTTTTGCCGAAGAACTCAGACTCTTTCTTCGCCTTGAACGAGCCGCGTGCTCGGCCTTCTTCGACGATCGCTTCGCCGATCAGGCCGCTGCCGCTGGCACTGCCCAGAGAACGGTTACCGGCGTAGCTCATGTCGAGCGGCTGGTCTTGATCGTCGAGTTCCACGAGCACTCGCGGCGATCTCGACCGGAACTCGTCGTCCGGGCCATTCTTCTTCAGGATTTCGATCAGTGACGACTCTTTGATCGGCATATCGGACGCGAGGATGCGCGTTACCCATTTGCCGTTGGCGACAATTTCGTAGGCGATGACGTGCGGCAGCGAGACCGGTTTACCATCGGCCACGAGTTTCACTTCAGTCGGCAGCTTTTCGAGCTCCGCAATGCCACGCTTCGGTTTTTCCGGACGAGCCGGAGCGGCGACGGGGGCGTCTCCGTCGTCGTCCGACTTCGTCGGCTTGCGGCCAATTTTCTTTTTCGCGGCTTTGAGCGCATCGCTCGCTGGATCGCCCTCAGGTTTCGACTTTGGCTTCGACGAGGCCGTCGGAGCCTTCGCATCCGGATCGGCCTTCCCCTCAGAGAGCTTCACGCCGATTCCGATCAGCATCATGTTGACGTCGGCGAGGCCGGTGTCCACGAAGCTCATCGTCAGCGTCTTTCCATCCTTCGTGAACGTGACGTTGCCGGAGCTCTTTTCGATCTTGGCGTCGTCCTCCGCTTCCCAACCTGCCGCGAGCAGTTGATCGCGCAGAGCCTCGGCCGACGCTTTCCCTTTGTTGGCAGGCCACTTGACCTGCAAGACGTTGCCGCTGGTTTGAGTGACCTTCTTGGCTCCTTCTGGGATCGGCACGCTGACGGCATCTTTATCGGCGGCGTTCGCTTTGGCGGCCCCCTTCAGAGGCTTCTTGCCGTCGAGGCCGGCGTCCTTCAGAGCGTCTCCGACCGCGCTCTTGATCAGCGCGTCGACATCGGGAAAACCATCTTCTGAGTCTGCTGCCGGTTTCTTCGCAGACGGCTTCTTGGCTGCGACTTTGGCTTCAGCCTCGGCCGCTTCTTTTTGAGCCTTTTCTTCCGCGGCGTATTTCGCATTGGCCTCTTGCAGGTTCTTTTCCAACGCGGCCAGGTCTGCGACCGTGCGCAGGCTCAATCTGACTTTCGTCGCTCCGTCTTCCTCGGTCAGTTGGAGCAACAACGAGTCCTTCGCTTTGTTCTTGAAACGAAGTTCACCAAACGAACGATCGTCGCCGAATTTCGATCGATACAGCTCGTCTGTCTCTGGCGTCCAACCATCCTTCGCGAGCCGCTGCTTGTAAGACTTCGCGACGTTGTCGAACGATTCCGTCGTCTTGAAGTTCAGCTTTTTCTGAGCGTCGTCAAACTCAATCTCTTTGGCGTTCGGCAGTGCGGGGACGTCCGCCGACAGCAACATCGCGCTGTAGCTGATCATCACCTGCCCTTTCTGAGCCGGCGAGACTCCCACGAACGCGACTAGCCGGACGGCGTTCCGCTTGAACATCATCACTTCCGAGTCCGGCGGATTGCCGTTCGAGCCATACGGCTCCCAGCCCGCGTCCGTCAGCAGCTTGCGAGTTGCCTCAACCGCCTCGGCAGTCTTGATTGTGGATGAGTAACTCGCGGCCACGTCGCTTGCGAACACCGACTTGGCCCCCTTCACCACCGGCAACTTGCTGAGCCGCACGTTGCCCAAGTTCGTCATCGTGACCATCGATAACTTCGGCTTGGACGGATCGCCGTTCGGATAGCTCGTGACCGAGACCGTGAAGCCGCTCTTCTGAAAGTTTGAGGACTGGTATTCCGCCGTACTGGTCGCTCCCGGCAACTCTTTCCAGCCGAGCTTCGTGAGCTGCTTTTGCTGAAACTGAAATGCCGTCTTGAAATCGCCGACGGTTTCATAAGTCAGCCCCCCCAGATGCCGCCCGAACGAAGCATTCGCCCCCTCTGGCAGCGGCAACGTGCTCAGGTCGACCACCTTTGCGGCCTCCTCGACCGTCGCCGCCACGCCAGCCTCGTCGGCCGCGATGACCGTTGATGGCAGCAACGATTGTCCGGCGATCACATTCAAGCCCAACGAAACTCCCGTCGCCAGCAACGCGGATCGCAGCAGATTTCGCCAAGTCAACTTTCGCATGATGTTCCCTTTCGTTGGAAGAGTTGTGTGCTCCGTCAGAGCTTTCACTTGGTCAAACGCATTCCGCCAGCGGATCGCACACAGAATCGGAAGATTTGCAAATGCCCGTGATTTCGCCGGGAATGTCGATTGATGATTTCCTCCAAATCGCCGCTAGACTCATTCCTGCTCACTGGACGCAAAGCAGGCGAGCGGGGCGGCGTCAGCCCCCCGGTAACATCGAGACGGACCCTGGGGCTGACGCCCAATGGCACTAACTTTGAGCGGAATGGCGATAAACACCGGTGAGGTGTCGGCGATTTTCCCGGCAAAAAACCGGCGGCTAGCGCCTTGCCGCTCACGAAAGTAAATGCCATTGGGCTGACGCCGCTCCGGTCGCCTGTTTGCAGTCTGTCAGCCTTGAATTTGTCAGGACGATTAAGGGACACGAGGAGTTGTTGAATGGGTGCGATATCCGTGGGGGAGCTGCTGGGAAAAGTTCGCGGAGGAGACGCGGCGGCGGCTGAGGAGCTGGTGCGGACCTATGAGCCGGAACTGCGGCGAGCGATTCGCGTGCGGCTGACGGATGCTCGGTTGCGGCGGCTGGTGGACTCGATCGACATCTGCCAGTCGGTGTTGGCGGGCTTCTTTGTTCGCACGGCCGCGGGACAGTACGACATCCAAACTCCGGAAGAGCTGCTGAAGCTGCTCGTCACGATGGCTCGCAATCGAGTCATCGACTGGGCGCGACGATCACAGGCGGATCGTCGTGACGGACGACGCGATGTCTCGATCGAACAGGACAACGGCGAGCAGATGCAGTTCGCGTCACCGCAGCCGGGACCGGTCTCGGTGCTCGTCAGCCGCGAGCTGCTCGAACAAGTTCGCAGCCGGCTCGCTCCTGAGGAATTGAAGCTGATGGAGCAACGAGCCGAGGGACTCGATTGGACCGCGATCGCCGCTCAGACCGGCGACCAGGCCAACGCCGTCCGCATGAGACTGACGCGAGCGCTCGATCGCGTTGCCGAAGAATTGGGATTGGAACAATCGCATGTCTGACAAACTCGCAGCCGAACCATCACCGTCCGTGCCGATCATCATTCGCGAAAACATCGACAGCCTCTCGGCATCGTTCAGCGATCAAGTCGAGATGCTGGCGGGTGAGTTGCGGAGTCGCTGGAAGAGCGGCAAGCGGGTCGTCGTTGAACAACTCGGCCCACCGTTTGAATTGGTTGCGAAGAACGAGGAACAACTGCTCGACCTCATTTACCATGAGGTGCTGCTTCGAGAAGAGTTCGGCGAAAAGCCCAAGCTGGAAGACTTCACCGCACGGTTCCCGTAGCATGTCGAGAGGCTACAACGACTGTTCGCAGTTCACGGAGCGATCGAGGACGAGGGCTGGGGCGACGAACTCGATTCCGCGTTCGCCGACAATGCCGCGACGATGATGCCGGACGATGTCAGTCGTGGCGACGGTCCTTCATCGACGGAACTGGGAGACAGCGATTCGCGGCGGAAGGCGCAGTGGCCGCGAAAGGCACGCGATGCACGACCGGTCGAACCGCCGCCGGGCTACGAACTGCTCGAAGAGATCGGCCGTGGCGGCATGGCGGTTGTCTTCCGAGCAAAATAGCAAATCCTGAATCGCATCGTCGCCCTCAAGATGCTGTTAGCCGGTGGCGTCGCCAACAAAGAGGTGCTCGCCCGCATTCAGCAGGAGGCTCAGGCCGTCGCGCAGTTGCAGCATCCAGGCATCGTGCAAATTCACGAAGTCGGCGAGCATCGCGGTCTGCCGTTCCTGTCACTGGAGTACGTCCCCGGCGGCACTCTCCACGAGTGGCTTGGCGGCCGACCGCTCCCACCGCTCGAAGCCGCCCGCATCATCGAGCAACTCGCGCGGACCACACAGTACGCTCACGAACGAGGCGTTGTGCATCGGGATTTAAAGCCCGCGAACGTGCTGCTGACCGAGCGGCCTCCCAGTCTGCAATCGAGCACAACAATCCCGATGGGGCAGATCACGCCACAAGACGTAGCTACGTTCGCCAAAGCATGGGATGGCGAAGACTCAAACCCACGCTCTGGCGAGCGTGGCTACGAATTGCAAACCAAGATCAGCGACTTCGGGCTGGCTCGCGTGCTTGGCAGTCACAGTGAATTGACTGCGACAGGGCAGGTCATCGGCACGCCGAGCTATATGGCTCCCGAACAAGCAGCCGGAACCGCGGATGATGTCAGCCCGGCTCAGGAAATCTATTCGCTCGGTGCGATTCTGTACGAACTGCTGACAGGTCGGCCCCCCTTCCGAGGTTCATCGCTGTTCGACACGCTCGAACAAGTCCGCACAACGGAAGCGGTCCCGCCACGACAATTGCAACCGCGCGTCCCGCGAGACCTCGAAACGATCTGCCTGAAGTGTTTGGAGAAATCGCCCGAACGCCGCTATTCCACCGCCGCCGCCCTGGCGGACGATCTGCGACGTGTGCAAGCAGGAGACACGATTTCCGCTCGACCGGCCGGCTCGTTCGAGCGGACTTGGAAGTGGGTCCACCGTTATCCGGCGATCTCGTCACTGACCATGTTGACGGTCCTGCTGACGATTGTCGGAGCCGCCGGCATCATGCGCGAGGCTCAGCGAGCCACGCTCAGTGAGCAGCAAGCCAGGCACGACAAACAGCGAGCCGACATCCTACGCATCGACGCCGATCGACAACGCGACGAGGCTCGCGAACAACGCCGCCTCGCGGAGGCCGCTCATTCGAACGCCGAACAGCAACGAGTCATCGCCGAAAACGCACTCAAGCAAGCCGAACAACAGCGAACGCTCGCCGATGCGGAACGACTGAAGGCCGAGCAAGCTCAGAATCAAGCCGAAGCCAGCTTGAACGAAACGATGAGGGCGATCAACTCGCTGGCCGTGCTGGGCGGGTCGCTCCGCAATCAGCCCGGACAACAGGCTCTCAGCAAACGGCTCTTCGACGACACGCTGCAGCTCTACGAAAACCTAGCCAAGCGACAGGGAGACAATCCCGCCGTGCGCCGGCAGCGAATCAAAGCGCTGATTAACTCCGGCGAAATTCTCCGCAGCCTGCGAGACAGCGAGAAAGCGGAGAAGCTGCTTCTCCAGGCGGCGGAACTCATCGAAGCGGATTTGAAATCCAGTCCCGATGATCTGTACTTGAACGACCTGGCAACCGTGCCGTACTGGCAGTTGGGAGTGCTCTACAAAGACATTGGCCGACCTCAGAAATCGTTGGAGTTCTTCCACAAAGATCTCGCCGCAATCGACACCGTCTTGCGGCAGCAACCGGACAACCTCGAATTTCTGGGCAAGAAAGGGAATGCCATCACCAACGAATGCGTGGTCCTCAGATACCTCGGAAAAGGAGTGGAGGCCGTCGGTCGCTATGAAGAAGCGATCGCGACGTTTCGTGATCTCCGACAGAAGTCGTCCAATCCCGTTGTGGCGAATGAGCTGGCAATGGCGCTGCACGACTACTCGACACACCTGCGATCGCTCGGTCGAGTCGAGGACTTCCAGAAAGCGTTTCAAGAATCCTTCGACATTCGATTGAAGGCTTATCAACAGTCCCCTAAGACGACCCACACCCGCATGTTTCTCTCCCGGATGTACGTCAGCCAGGGCTACTACGACCGAGCCGAAAAGAAACACGATTCAAGCTACGAACAGTTCGGAAAAGCGGTCGAACTATTGCAACCCAACGTGGATGAGTACCCCGATCTCTACGAGCATCATCGAGACTTACTCGGAGCAATGATCGAGCAGTTGACCGGTTGCCTGCTGACTCGAAACGCCGAGATCGGTTCTCCGCTCTGGCAGAAAGTCTCCGAGCGATTGCTGGTCGCGCGACAGAAATTTCCCAAAGACAATTGGATCGCCAGCCACGCAGCCAACTGGATGTATGCCTGGGCCGACGCGCTGTGGGAGAAGAATCAACAGGACCAAGCGATTCCGTTCTTGAAGTCGTCCATTCAGGCGTCGATTCAGCTCCCGTCGTTGGCAACCTCACCACTGACTCCGCAACAAGAAGCGAACTACTCCAACTCCACCGCCTGGCTGCTTGCTGTGGCCCCCGATCCCTCCGTGCGATCCATTCCCAAATCCATCGAACTGGCACGCCGCTCGGTCGAACTGGTTCCAAACAATCCCAACAGCATCCACACGCTGGGGACCGCGCTGTACTACGCCGGAGACTATCCGGCCGCTCGCGAACAACTGCTGAAGTCGATCCAGCTCGAACAGGCCGCCGACAAACGAGGCACGCTGGAGCAACTGCTCGACGCACTCAAAGCACTCCCCAAAGATGCGGCCGCCGCTCGGAAAGAACTGGAGGAATCGCTCGGCCTGAAAAAGCCATCGCCCAATGTGCTCGCCCTGCACTTCTCCATGCTCTCGATGACGCTTTGGAAACTCGGCGAACATCAGACTGCACGTGATATGCTTCGCTTGGTGGTTGATCTTCCGACCGGCTTCTCCAAGGACGCCCCCGAAACACGCCGCCTGATCGCCGAAGCACGAGCACTGATCCAACCGGAATAGAACAATCACATCGAGTCTTCCACTGGCATTTGTTACCTTGACGCCCCTGCCCCACGACATCAGTCCCTTCCACAGGAGCCTGACTGTGCCCTCGAAAAACCTACCCTTCCCCTGCGGCCGAACTCGCCGCAGTGTTCTCGCCGATACAGCCCTCAGTTTCACCGGTCTCGCGATGGGAGCCATGTTGCATCGCGACGGCATCGTTCGAGCCAACGACCGTAGGGTGGGTCAACCATCGGGCGACCCACCAGAAACGCCAATCATCGACGGCCGCGCTCAGCATCGTCCAAAAGCCAAGAGCGTCATTTGGCTCTTCATGGGCGGAGGAGTTAGCCAAGTCGAGTCGTTCGATCCAAAACCGGCGCTGATGAAATACGCCGGCCTGACGATCGAAGAATCTCCCGTCGCCGACCAAGTTTTGAAGTCGCCCTTCTATCGCAAAAACGTGCGCGACTTCGCCGGCGGACCACGCAAGCTGATGGCCAAGATCTATCCCATGCAGATCGGCTATCGACCGCGGGGCGAGAGTGGGGTCGAAGTGACCGATTGGTGGCCTCACGTCGGCTCAATGATCGACGACATCGCCGTCGTCCGCTCGTGCTGGTGTACCGACAACGATCACGCCGCCCAATACGAGATGCACACCGGACATCACATCTTCGACGGCTATCATCCGAGCGTCGGCTCATGGGCGCATTACGGTTTAGGTTCGCTCAACGAAAACCTGCCGAGCTTCGTCGCGATCGGCGATCCTCCCGGAGTCTGCTGCGGCGGCAAAGGTGCTCAGAACGGCGCGTATCTCGGCCCCGAACACAACGCCGTGCATCTTAAGTTCGACGCCAACAATCCCCTCCCCTACGCCTCCCCCGGACCGGAAGTTTTTCAAGAAGAACAAGCTGCCGAGTTCGAGCTGCTCCGCGAACTCAACAGCCTCTCCGCCGCAAAGTATCCCGAAGACAGCGCCGTCCGAGCACGGATGAAGTCGTATGAACTCGCCTATCGCATGCAGACCTCGATCCCCGAAGTCTTCAAGATTTCCGGCGAGACCGCCTCAACCGCCGACCTCTACGGCTTGAACAATCCCGTCACGAAGCCGTTCGGCGAGTCATGCCTTCTCGCACGCCGCTTGGTCGAAAGAGGCGTCCGCTTCGTCCAGCTCTATCACGGCGGCGGAGGTGGCGGCTCATGGGACGCGCACTCCAACTTGAAAGACAACCACGGCAAGCTCAGCCCGCAAGTCGATCAACCGATCGCCGCGTTGTTGCGAGACCTCAAACAGCGCGGCCTGCTCGACGAAACCATCGTCGTCTGGGCCACCGAATTCGGCCGCACTCCCGGTGAAGAGGGAACAAAAGGCCGCGACCATCATCCTTACGGTTTCAGTTGCTGGCTCGCCGGCGGCGGCCTGAAAGGTGGCCTCGCTCACGGAGCCACCGACGAAATCGGCTTCCACGCCGCCGAACAACGTCATTACGTCACCGACATCCACGCCACCGTCCTCACCCAACTCGGCCTCAACCCCCGCTCCCTCGAAGTGCCCGGCCACAAGCGACTGGAGATTGAGTTCGGAAAGCCGATTCGAGAGATCATGGCATAACGACTCCACATTGGCTTAGTGGTGACGCGATGGATCACTTTTGGCTTGCAATCTTCAAAGGCACCGTGAGAGGAGGTCTTTGGGGATTCGTGACGGTAGTCCTCGCTGGCGGCTTCGCGTCGATGTTCTTCGGCCTTCCGTTCTCCGACAAGAAGGGAATTGGAGTGTTCCCGACCGGAATGATCTTTACCGGCCTCTTTTTTTTGCGAGTGGGACAAGACCACTATCTGCGGAAAGGGGGTCGTCGATGATCACGGGGATTGTGACCGAAGACGGCGTCCCGCTGATTCACATTTCGGTCGGCGACTGTCTGTGGCCTGCCGCCATCGACACCGGGTTTAACGGTTGGCTGGAATTGTCAGACTCCTGCCGTGATCTGGTCAATCCCCTGTTTCTCGGACGAGTTGATTCCGAATTGGCAAGCGGAGTGAAAATCGAAGAAGACGCCTTCAGCGTTGAGCTTCCCTTTGATGGTGACTCCGTCGAATCAGAAGTCACCTTTGTCGAATCCGATGCCATCTTGATTGGCACTGCACTCATCGCGAACCATCACCTGGAAATCGACTTTCCCGCGAGGACTGTCAACCTGGAACGACTTGAATAATTCGGCTCTCCGCCATTCGTGTTGAAGACGAATCCGTGAGCCGCAAGGCGCGGGTCGAGGAAAAGAACCCGCAGCTAGCGCCTTGCGGCTCACATGGCACCGAAATCAACACGAATGGCGGAGAGCCAATAATTCCAGGACTCAATAACGCACCCTACACGCCGAACAGTTCCGGGATCGGCTTGCCGTTTTGCAGGATCGGGATGGGGCGGCCGGAGAAGTCTTGAAGGGCAATGTTGTTGGCGTCGATGCCGAGGTGGTGGTAGAGCGTGGCGACGAAGTCTTGGACGCCGACTCGGCGTTCGGTGGCGTGTTCACCTCGGAGGTCGGTGGAGCCGATGACTTGGCCGGGAGTGATGCCGCCGCCGCTGAAGACGAACGACATCGCGCTGGGCCAGTGATCGCGGCCTGACTGCATCGTGCCGGCGGGGCCGCTGGCGATTCCGCCGCCGGTGCTCGCCGCGTAGTTGATCTTCGGAGTGCGGCCGAAGTCGCCGCCGATGACGATCAGCGTGCGGCGGTCGAGGCCTCGTTCGTGAATCTCTTCGATCAACGCGGTGATGGCTTGGTCCATAAACGACGTGCGGTACTTCAGCGCGTCGAAGACGTGCTGGTTGACGGCGTGATCGTCCCAGTTGTTGGCTCGGCCACAGAGTTCACCTGCCAGCGTGACGCCGATCAGTTCCACGCCCGCTTCGACCAGCCTGCGAGCCAGCAGGCATTGCTGGCCCCACGCATTGCGGCCGTAGCGATCGCGGCAGGCGTCCGACTCTTTCGACAGGTCGAACGCACGAGCGGTGTCGGGACTCGTCAGCAGATTCCACGCCTGCGACTCAAACGTATCGAGCGCCGCCATGTTGCCGACTTTGTCGAGGTCTCGCCGAAAGTTGTCGATCCGCCGCCGCAGGTCGATCCGCGTGCCGAGCCGCTCTTGAGCCTGCTCCTTCAACCCGATGTTTGGCACCTCGAATTTCGGCGAGTTCGGATCACCTGTCACCGCGAACGGCCCATACGCCGGGCCGAGGTACGCGGGACCGAGATAAGGAATTGGCGTCGCGCCGACGTAGTTCGGGATCGTCCTCTTTGGATCGCGGCGGACATAGTTCGCGATCGTCAGCAAGTCCGGGTGATCGGGAGCCAGCCGCCGCCCCTGCAACGGATGCCCCGTGAAAATCTGCTGCGGCCCGTCGTCGTGACACGTCCCCGTGTGAACGAGCGACTTCAATACCGCACACTTGTGCGCAATCGCCGCTTGCCGAGGAAGCAGCTCAGCGTACTGCAAACCGGGAACACTCGTGTCGATCGGCGAGTACGGCCCGCGATACTCACTGGGCGCGAGCGGTTTTGGATCATACGTCTCCAAATGACTCGCGCCTCCGTGCAGCCAGACGACGATGAGAGCGGTTCGCTCTTGAGTTTGATCAGCCGCCTCGGCCCTCAATCGGTACAGAGCCGGCAGCGTCAAACCCGCGAATCCGGTCAATCCAAAGCGAAGAAACTCGCGCCGGCGTAGCGGTTCTGGAGAAGTGGCGGACAACATCAAACACCTCGCGGACTCGGAGAGGAGAGTTTCGAAGTGCTGTTCCATCGAGCGTTCGATTTCAAGCTGACTCTTTGGCGCAAGCCAATCCACGCAGTCGCGCAGCATCCAGTGACGTTCAACCAGCCTCACATCCCGCGCAGCGGGCCGTTGTTGGCGAACAGCGCATCGACTCGGCGCGTGACGCCCGGGTCTTCGATCAGCGGCGGGGCGTGATGCGGTTTGATTCGGGCGTCGATGATGAGTGAGCCTCGGCAGCCCCAATGCTTTTGATGGACGAACGCGCCGAGGCCGGTGATGTCGGCCGCCGGGTTCGAGCGAGTGAATGTCGTCCACAACCAGTTGTTGATGGTGCGAGCGGAGAACTCGCTGTCATCGACCAGCGTGACGAGCGGGAAAGTGTTGATCGGTGAGTTCGTATCGAAGTGCCGCAGGAACTGACCGATGGATCGCTCTTGCTCGCCGTCACTGGCACCGAATCGCGAGTCGAACGGCGGAGCGGCGATGACAAGTACGCCCGGCAATGCGACGCGCGGATCGCGGAAACCGTTTGACACGGACAACACCGACGGAACGGTCGTTGGCAATTCACGTCGCGGTGGACCGGCGGCGGCGATGACGAGTTTTGAGCCGGCGTTGAAGCCGTGGCCGGAGTAGTCGAGCGTGTCGATAGTCGTCTGCGTTTGGAAATGCAGATCGGTCCGCCAATCGACTCGCTCCAACAGGTGACGGAGGAAGTGGCGAATGTCGTGGATGTCGAGCTGCGGATCATCCTCGCCCGCGACGATAAAGAGGTACTTCGCGAGCGATAACTGTCCTTGGCCGAGAATTGCGTTGGCACACGTCAACAACTCTTGCGGCTTGCGTTGCGCCGCATACGGGACGTACCGCTCGCTGCCAATTGCCAGCAGCAGCGGGTGGACTCCAGCGGCATCGACGGCGTGGACGGCTTTCACTCCGGCAATGACTGTCGGAATGATCGGGCCGGTGATCTCGTGAATGATCTCACCGAAACTCGTGTCTTCTTGTGGCGGTCGGCCGACGACGGTGAAGGGCCAGATGGCACCATCGCGATGGAAGACCTTCTCGACTCTCAGCACGGGAAAGTCGTGAGCCAAGCTGTAGTAGCCGAGGTGATCACCGAATGGGCCTTCTTGTTTGAGGCCGTTCGGATCGACGGTGCCGACGATGCAGAAGTCGGCTTCGGCGGAGATAGGGAGCGATTCGTAGGCCGGACGCCCACGTCCGGTCGGTTCGATTGCTCGGACGTAGGCGTCTGAGCTACGGGGACGAATCATCCTGACCCTTCGCCCGCCGAGAGCGCCAGCGAATATGAGTTCGCTCATCCCTTCCGGCAATGGCATCACGGCGGAGAGCGTCATCGCAGGTGGGCCGCCGACGAAAATGTTAACTCGGAATGGATCGCCTCGGCGGATCGCAGCGGCGTGATGTACTCCGATGCTGCGATGAATTTGATAGTGCAGGCCGATCTCTTGGTTGGAGACGTATTGGCCGCCGGAGAGCTGCACGCGGTACATGCCCAGATTCGAGTGCTGCCAGCCGGGGCGATCGGCGTCCTCCGAGTAAACCTGTGGCAGCGTGATGAAAGCTCCGCCGTCGTTTGGCCAATTGACGATCTGAGGCAGTTGGTCAATCGTGGTCTCGTTCGCGAGCACCGGGCCGCGTGAGACAAACTTCGGCAGCGTGTGCAGCGCGGTGAAAGGTACGCCGCGATAACGCCACGGATGTTTGGCAAACGCCATCGGGTCGATCTTCAACTCGACCAGTCGCCGCACGGCATCGAGTGTGTCTCGAAACAGAAACCGAGTGCGGTCGATCGTGCCGAACAGATTCGTGAGAAGCGGGAAGCGACATCCCTTCCCGCGCGTGAAGAGCAGAGCCGGGCCGCCGGATTGATAGACGCGGCGTTGGATCTCAGCGACCTCCAAACGCGGATCGACTTCTGCGTCGATGCGAATGAGTTGTTTTGATCGCTCCAGGTCGGCGACACATTCTTGGAGATTGCGATAGCCCATGCGGTGGTTGTCTTCGGTCAGTCGCCATTTGCCAAGGAAGCGATTCCATACCGCGTCCATCAATGAGCGTTCCGCGTCGCTGATGGAGCCGCTCCCAGGCGGTCGCGGTACGGTTGGCCGAGAAGGTGATCTCCGCCGCATCCAAACAAAAAGACCCCCGGATTTCTCCGGGGGTCAAGAACACCGAGTTGTCAGGTGAGCCTGCCTTGAAGCGGGCTCGTCAGATTACATACGCAGTCCGAACAGGTTGCCGAGCTTGCTGGTCTTCTTCGACGTCGGGTTGTTCAAACGGGACGGGAAGTAAGCCTTGGGTTCGGTCGGAGGAGCCGGGGCCGGAGCCGGGGCCGCCTCTGGAGCCGGGGCCGGATGAGCGGCCGGGGCAGCACTGCCACAAGCACCGCACGCATTCGCGCCGCAGCCCTTGTCGCAGCAACCCTTGTCGCAGCAACCATCAACCACTTCGTAACCACAAGCACGCAGACCCTCTTCCGCTTGGCGGCGAACACCCTTGTCACAGTCACCCAGGGCAGCCGTCAACGCGGTCACAACTTCGCACGAGCAGCAGCAAGGATTCTTGCGGAGCTGGTCGCCAAGTTCATCGGCCGCTTCTTTGCGAACTCGCTCGTCGCAGTCATTCAGACCGTAGATGAACGCGGTCATGATCTCTGGATTGCAGACGCAGTTGAACTTGTCGCCCAACTTGTCGAGAGCGTTCCGGCGATCTTTCGCATAGCAAGCGGTTTGGGACTTGTAGATCAACTGAGCGATCTCGCAGGAGTGATCTTCGCAGCATTTCGTGCCACAGCAGCTATTGGCATTGTTGCCACAGCAGGCGTTGACATTGTTGCCGCAAGCATTCGCGGCCGGAGCCGCACAGCTAGGACCACACGCAGCGGGAGCACAGCAGGCCTTCGGGCCACAAGGAGCGGCGCAATTCGGAGCGCAGCCATTGTTGCCACAGCCTTTGCCGCATGGAGCGGCACAGCTCGGAGCACAATTGTTCGCACAGGCCGCAGCCGGAGCTGCACAAGCCGGAGCGCACGCGGCGGGTGCCGCACAAGCCGGAGCACAAGCCGCAGGAGCGGCACATGCTGGGGCACACTTCGGACCACAGTTGTTTCCACAGGCATTCCCGTTTCCACAGGCATTCGGGGCGGCGCAGCTCGGATCGCAGCCCTTCTTGCAGCAGCCGGAAGCATCCCAGCCACAGCAATTTGGTTTGCAGCACGGTGGTGTCAACGTCGAGCAAGCACGTTGATACGTGTGGACCGTCGGGCAACACGGCCGAGCGATCGTTGGTTTGCAGCACTTGGGCTGGCAGGTCGAAGTGCAACAGTTTGGTTTCACTGTTCCACAGCAAGAGTCGAACAGCCCGGCATTCGCCACGCTGCCCAACCCCAGAGTTGCGACCACGGCGGTCAAAGTCTTGATCCAGTACATAACGCAGCGTCTCCTTCCCTTGGGACTAATGTCAAACACGGACCGCCGATGGTGCCAGGGGGGCGAACAGGCGGTTTTTCAGACACCGAAGAGAAGCAGAAACCGCCCGCGACGCGCGTCGCGATCTTCCTAGCGGATCCGTGTTCCCACCGGCCGGGCCGTGGTGACAAAGTTCAAAACGCACCACAGTCTCAAAATCCACCATCTCCGAAATACGGGGCCACGCAGAGGCGTTTGCAGGTAGACGCCTCACAATCGGAGATGACAGTTCTAGGGCCTTGAATCGGCAATCTCGAAACGGCCCCTTGAACTTCTCAAGTCGCTAATCAGCAAATGAGTTACGTCGATTTCGCGTCCGGTCGCAGCGTGAATTCCGGATGGCCAAAATGGGGCCGACTTTGACGGCGTCGCGGTCGACATTCCCGGTCGAAACGCTTGAAACTAGGCAAGCTGCATGTGATTCAGGAGTTCGTGGGAACTCCTTCGGGTCGTGCGAATCATGCCTATGAAGACAGGCGACTTTGACGTTCCAGCGTGGTTCTATGTCGCGGGTGAACCTCGCCGGTGACGCCGGTTTGAACCGGCACTCCGGCAACGACAGCCGATGTAACTGTCTCGCATGCTGGTGCCGTTGAGTTTGCGTGTTGTGCGATGCGATGGTGACTACCGAGCGTCGTCCTACCGAGACAATTCTTCGTCCCAGAATTTCAGTTCGCGCGGCAGACTGCTCAAACAATGGCGGGCTCCTAATCCCAACAAACTGGGAACACCATCCGGCCCTCCGCCAAGTGTCGTAACCACGACTCGAAGGCTTTCGTCCACGAGCCTTTCACCTCCAAGGGCTTTCTCAGATCGCAGGGTATTAGCAACGCCTGCACCTGCGTTTTCACCTTGCTACGCTTGGCTGCCACGGTCACTCGCTGTCGCGCCACTTCCCGGTCGCCCCGCGTATGAAGTCCCGGCACCCACTCCGTCGGCAAGTTCGCCCCGGCCAACACATGTGCGCGGACCAAATCCAGAATCTTCTCCGAATCACGATCGTCGGTCTTCCGCTTCCACTCCCCCGGTGTCGTGGCCCATCTTCGTCGGAGCCAGAACCTCACACTCGATCCCCGCCTCCCGTAACTGATCGAACAACCCGAAACCTTGCCCCGAAGCCTCTTCCGCGAACACAATCTTCTCCGCACCGGCTGCCGCCGCATCCGATTTCAATCGCTCGATCAGCATCCGGCGACTCCCAAAATCGTACGGAACCGTCTTCGTCCGAACGGTTCCCTCACGACCAACACAGCTCTTAAACACCATCGTCCGGTCATGCAAATCGCAACTAACCATCAGCACGTCTGACATCACACACGTTCGTTGTCGGAGAATCAGGAATTGGGTTTGAACTCTCCATTCCAGGTTCGCCTTCAAGGAGCCTTTCCTCAAACCACCCATATAAATGACTGGCGTATCGAGTTGTTCTTGAAGCTTCTTCTAGGACGTGTGGAAACGAAGATCGGATGACTAATCGGCATCGTCTGCAAGTACTTCTGGAAGACAATCATTGCCTGGCGGTGCTCAAGCCGGCGGGGGTGTTGACGATGGGGGATCGGACCGAGGATGTCTCGGTGGTCGATCTGGCTCGCGACTACCTGCGGCGGAAGTATGACAAGCCGGGGAAGGTGTTTGTCGGGGTGGTGCATCGCTTAGATCGTCCGGTGTCGGGGGTGTTGCTTTTGGCTCGGACGAGCAAGGGGGCGGCGCGGTTGTCGGAACAGTTTCGGAAGCACTCGGTGCAGAAAGTTTATCAGTGCGTTGTCGAAGGACGGCCGCCGCAGCGAGAGGGAGAATTACTGGATTGGTTGGCGAAAGACGAAACGACGAATGTCAGCCGAGTGGTGACGTCCGGAGGAGACAGCGGCAAAGAATCACGGTTGAGATATCGGTGTTTGCAATCGGTGCGCGGACTGAGTTTGTTGGAGATTGAATTGCTGACGGGGCGGAGTCATCAGATTCGCGTGCAATTGGCGTCTCGCGGGATGCCGATATGTGGTGACGCGAAGTACGGCTCGCGGACCAAGCTGGAAGGTTGGCTGGCACTGCATGCCAGCTCGCTGACATTCGAGCATCCGACACGCGAGGAGTCGATCACGGTGGTGGCACCAAATCCGGCGGAATGGCAGCGGTTCGGATGCGACCGATGAGTCCTATGGGACGTATCCGTCTTATGAGACGGCTGCTTTCGAGACGATTGGACCGCGCTCTGTGATGGCCTTATTGATGCGGACGATTTGGTCCGAGGTGAGCGACCAACTCAGCGACTCGGCATTCTCGCGGATTTGGTACGGGCGCTTGGCTCCGCAGAGCGCGGCGGTGATGCCGGGGCGCCGGATCGTCCAGTTGAGCACGATCTGTGAGACTGGGCGGCCGATCTCAATCGCGATGGCCCGCAGCACGTCCAAGAAGTCTTGGTTCTTCTGCCACTCATCGCCGGAGAACATGGGATATTTGTTGCGGCCATCTTTGACGCCGAAGACGTGCTCGCGTGGCAAATGTCCGGCGAGGAGTCCTTTCATCAGGGGCCAATAGACGACGACCGCGACGCCGTGCTCAACGCACCACGGCAATGGCCCGTCTTCGATCTCACGTTGCAGCATGTTGAAGTGCGGTTGGAACGCGGTAAGCGGGCAGGCTCGGTGAAAGCGATCGAGAGTTTCGACGTTGGCGTTCGAGAGTCCTGCGCTCAGGACTTTGCCTTGTTGAATGAGTTCACCAATCGCGCCGGCCGACTCTTCAATCGGGACACTCGGATCGGGGGCGTGCAGGTAATAGAGGTCGATGCGATCCGTTTGCAGGCGTCGCAGGCTTTCGTCGCACTCAAGCCGCAGAGTTTCCGGCCGGCCACACCGAACTTGTTTTCTCGCGACCCAATGAATGCCTCCCTTGGAGGCGAGGACGATCTTCTCGCGGTCTTGCCGCAGCACGCGAGCGACCATTTGCTCGCTTTCCCCCTCGTAGCCGTAACAGTAGGCGGTGTCGAAGAAGGTAATCCCGGCGTCGAACGCAGCTCGAATGGTGGCGAGGCTGTCGACCTCGTTGATGTCGATGCTGGTGATGCCTGTGATCGGCCAGCAGCCCATTCCCAAAGGTGTGATTGAAAGAGAGGTTCGGCCGAGAGTTCGCAGCGTCATGGAGTGGCTCGTTGTTTGAGAAGGGAGCGAGTGGGGCGGGATCGTATTCGTCAAGCGGTCGAGAGTGAAACATTTTGGCGAGCGAGGTGGCGTCAGCCCCTCGGTTCAGCGATAGACAGACCAGGGGGCTGACGCCGCCCCGTTCGCCAGATTCACTGTTGATGATTGCCTCCGCCTGCGAGCCGCGCTCTAATAGCCGCCCATACGCTTTTCGTTCTCGCGGAGAATTGTCATGCAGCGCAATCAATGGTTTATGGTTTCAGCGTCGTTGTTGGTTTTGGCGATTTGCGGAGCGATCGTTTGGTCGGATGGTTCGCGAGCGGTCGCTCAGACGGGGACCAGCAAGGCCAAGGTGAAAACCGGGACCACTAAGAAGTCGGGAGATAGCAAAGAACTCGACCAGCGCGCGGAGAAGAATCTGGAAGGTTTCATCACCGATACGATCAAGCTGGCGGATGACTACGAGAAGGCGAAGTTGTTTGAAGAGGCTCAAGATCAATTGCGGACGGTCGCTCGCCTGAAGCCCGAAATGCCAGGGCTGAAAGAGAAGATCGACAAGCTGAACGAGGCACTCTTCGAGACCAATGACTTCGACATGGATTTGGATGTCGCCGACAGTTGGAAAGCTCAGGTGCAGGTCTTCAGAGGGAAGCCGGTCCGGGTGGAAGCTCAGGGGAGCTACAAGATCACGATGACCGGACCGTGCGATGCCAACGGCTTGCCAACCAAAGATCCGACCAAAGACATGGCGGCCGGCGTGCGCTGCGGAGCCTTGATGGGAATTGTCGTGCCGGACCCTGACTCTAGTGCTGCGAAAACCGGTGGCCGCGGCAACAACCCGAATGACAAGGACAAAATCGGCGAGCCATTCGAGGTCGGTGCCAGCAAGGAGTTCACGCCGAAAGAAGACGGCATCTTGTTGCTCAACGTGAATCTGCCGGCCGGACACAAGAGCACCGGCAAGCTGCGCGTGCATGTGTCTGGGCACATCAAGCTCCTGGCGAAGGGACCGCGGTAATGGCTGGCGACACCTTGCCACCGCTGCGCGTCGGATTGGTGGGATGTGGTCGCATCGGCCTGCACTTGATTGAGCGATCAGCCGTGGGAGGACCGTTTCAGGTGGTCGCCGCGTCAGAAGAATTGGACGTGAGCCGTCTGATTGCTCCGTTCGGTGTGCGGCTGATGAGTTTGCCTGAGCTCGCGCAGTCCACGGACGTCGACGTCTTATGGGGCACGTCGTATTGGGACTTTCCTTTCGACCGCTTGCCGCTCGAAACGAACCACGTCCAGCACCTGATCGTGGAGACGCCATTCACGCTTAGCCCTCCAGCAGCCGAGCAAGCGTTTGCCGATGCGTCTCGACGAGGTCGGCTGCTAATTCATCATCCTTGGCGAGCCGATCTGGATTTTCGTCAGGCTTTGGCAGTGGCCCGCGATGAGAAGCTCGGCGCGATTCGAGCGGTGAAATTTGTGTTGTGGAGTTACGCACGCCCCCCTCGTGGTGCGACTCGATGCGTCGAGCCCGCTGTCTGGGACGAACTCGCTCAGCCCGGTGCCACGAAGCTTCGCTTTGTCGCTCACGCCCTGGATCAACTGGTGCTGCTCGTTCTGAGCCGCCCAATCCGCGTGTTCGCTGTCGGCGATCGTGTCGCCGATGGCAACGATCTCTTTGCTGGCGACTCGCTCGCACTGCACGTTCTCTTCGAGTCAGGCTGTGAGGCGGAAATCGACGTACGGCTCGATAGTCCCGTGCCCGTTCAAAGCGGCTGGATGCTGACCGGCGAACGCGGCGGATATGCAAAGGGCCGACAACACACACTGACCGACGAAGGCGAAGTCTTTGACTCGCCGGTGACCCCCGCTGGCAATCCCGAGGACACCGATCAATTCGAGTGGCTGGCTCGGCAGATTCGCTCGGGCGTGCCGGATGCGACAGAAGAGGCTTGTGCCTGCTTTGTCGTCACGCTCTTGGACGGGGCGCAGCGATCACTCGTTACGAACCAACCGGTGATACTGAGCTGACTCGTCTGCTTTGCTCTAATTCTGCGTCCAATAGTCCACGACGCAGACGTCTTCAACGTGTGGCCCGACAAGTTTGACGAAGTCTTTGTGAGCCGCGTGCGGCAGGTAAGCGTCGCGTCCCTTCTCATCGGCAAACGTTACGAAAAAGCAGTGCGTGAACCCCTTCGATTTGCCTTCGGGGCTGATGTCCGTGCCCCACTCGAAGTCGCGGATCGAGTCGATCTTGCCAGGCAGGCTGCGGAAGTCGGTTTCGACTGCTTGGATTTGCTCCTTGGTCGTTCCCTCTTTGAACTTGAAGAGCACGACGTGCCGCAAGACTTTCCGTGGAGAATCCTTCGACTGCGCCGAGGACTGATCGCTGTTTATCAAGCTCATGATTGCCACCGCGATGAGTGCGGAAATGATCGCCGTTCCAATTGTCTGACGCATTCCAGATTCCTTGCTGCCGAGTATCGACGCTCTCTCCCATAAATCAGCCGTCGGGCGCTAGCCCCGGTTTGTCCGACAAGAACCGAGGCTAGCGTCCTGCGGCTTATTAGATTGCCCCGGCCGGTGCCGCTCGATCAAGTCGATTCCTTCAAGGTTTCGTACCCCATGTAGATCACAATGCCTGCCGTCACCAGGAACAGTGCGTCGAAGACCATGCTTCCCGAATAGGGAATGCCGAGAACCAAGTCGACGACCGCAGTCACGGCGACAAGACCTGAGGCCGCGATGGAACCGATCAACATGCGTTTCATCTGCTTCGACATCGAAAACTTTCGATTCTCGGTTGCGGGGAATTTTCTGAGAACGGGTCCACGAACGGAACCGAACTACGAATGAGTATAGGGCTGACGTGGTCAGCAACTCCAGCGGAGCGGAGGCGTAAACCGGCGCTGAAGCGCCGTTGCTTCAAAGTCGCGAGCCCACTACCTTCACTCCCCTCTGCAAGCCCTCGTCTGGAGCTTGCGGCCGGCAATTTCATCGCCGGTGAAGGAAACCTCTCTCACTTAATTTGTCAGGAGTATGCATCGTGGCGAAAGACAAGAACGAGACCCTCAAGCTGGACCCCGACACTGCCCCCGAGGCACCTGCCACGCCCGCCGCTGCCCCGTCCGGTCAGCAGACGCTGACCGTGGACGATGCCCGCATCGTGGCCAGCTACGCCAACTTTTGCCGCGTGTCGAGCACTCCGGAAGAGTTGATTCTTGATCTGGGACTGAACCCGAATCCGTTCGCTCAAGGAAGCGTGACGGTCAATGTCGGGCAGCGAATCATCATGAATCACTTCACGGCCAAGCGGCTGTTGCAAGCTCTGGCGGTGACGTTGCAACGCCACGAGCAGGCCTTTGGCACGCTCGAAACCGATGTGATGCGCCGCTTGCGTTCGGGAACCTAGTTACCTGAACCATAGCGGAATTGAACCAGAATAACGTCGGTGAGCGGACTTGCCGCCACCGACGTTTTCGTATCTGTCACCCGACCATGAATGAGATTTAGCCGGAACGCGCTAGCGTCCGGTTGACGATGAATCCAGAAACCGGACGCTAGCGCGTTCCGGCTCACCCGGCGAGTTTCCTTTCGGAGTCCCCCTCATGAACGACATGTTTCCCGAATCGAACGACGACAAACCTGATCAGCCGCCGCAGAACCGTGAAGTCGTCAGCCAGGAAGTTCAGAACACGCACATCGGGGCGCTCGTGCCAGAGAGCATCGCCGCTGGAGTCTTCACAACTGGAGCGGTCGTCCTCAACGGGCCGCATGAGTTCATCCTCGACTTCCTGCTGCGCATGTCGAAGCCGCAGCAGGTGGCGGCCCGAGTCGTTCTTCCCCCCGCCGTCGTGCCCAGATTCATCGCCGCGCTGCGGGACAACCTCAACAACTACACTCAGCGATTCGGCAACCCGGTCATGCCGGGAACGCAGGCACACCCGTTGTGTCCACCCGCCACCGCCGAAGCCTATCAGCAGCAGATGCAACAGCCGCAGCAACAAGGCTCGGCCCAAGAGCTGTACGAGCAACTCAAGATCAAAGACACCGAACTGGGCGGGGCGTACGCCAATGCCGTGATGATTGGCCACACGGCCACCGAATTCCTGTTCGACTTCATCACGACGTTCTTCCCACGTTCGGTCGTGTCGGCGCGAGTCTACATGTCGGCTCCCAACGTACCGCGCCTGCTCGAATCGCTGACGCACTCGTTCGAGCAGTTCCAGCGCAAGATCGCAGCCGCTCAGCAACAACAGCAGGAACCGCCGCAGCGGCCGCTCGATGATTTGCTGTGATTCTCGCTGCTCGTTGGGTGAGCAACTCGCAGAAGGAATTCTCAGTCGCTGGAGCGACTGAGCTACGTAGGCGAGTCGCTCCCGCGACTCGCATTCATCCGTCAGTCGTCGATCTTTTTCCCAGTGCTCCCCCGATGCCCTCCAATCGACGCTCACCGCCGCAGCCTCAGCCACAACCAGGCGACATTGAACTTGAGTTCGGCGTGCCGATCCCCGGCCGCATCTTGCCGCCCGAACAATGGGCGAAGACCGCTCTCAAGAAAGTCCCGTCTGGCCTGCTTTATTGGGAAGCGTTGTTCGGTCGAAGAGCACCCGTCGTGATCGACATCGGATGCGGCAATGGACGCTCGACGCTGGCCAGCGCGGTTGCTCGGCCGGAAGTCGATCATCTGGGGATCGAAATCCTGCCAGTCGTGATCCGCTACGCGACTCGCCGAGCGAATCAACGCGGGCTGAGCAACATTCGCTTCGCCGTCATCGGCGGCCGCGAGTTTCTCTCCGAGCACGTCGCCGCAGGTTCCGTCGCCGAGATCCACATCTATCATCCACAACCGTTCTACGATCCCGCGCAAATTCATCGCCGGCTGATCACGCCAGAGTTCTTGTCACTGGCGCATCGGTCGCTCACGCCGGGGGGCAAGCTGTTGTTGCAGACGGATCATCCGAGCTATTGGGCCTACATACAGTCGGTCGTCCCCTGCTTCTTCGATCTGCGCGCACTCAGCGGCCCGTGGTCCGATTCGCCGCGCGGGCGCACTCGCCGCGAGATCATCGCCCGACATCACGGCCTGCCAATCTTCCGCGGCGAGGCGATTCGACGATATGAAATCAGCGTGGATGAAGCGCTGCGATTAGCGAACTCGCTACCGCCTCCAACATTCAATGCCGACCGCCGACTACGCCAGTTGGATGAAATCGAAGCCAGGTCGTAGCAAAACTCTCAGGCGAGCGGGGCGGCGTCAGCCCAATGGCACTCACTTTGTGAGCGGCACGGCGCTAGCCCGCATTATTCATGCATCGGTCAGTGGCCAGTTTTTTCGGGTGCGCTGTGGATGGAGGCTGGTGGGGAGTCCGGAATGTCGGAGTCTGCGCGGAGGTTCCCCCTCCCCAAGCGTTGTTCAGCGGTGATGTCGGG
>SXGT01131898.1_pt1 | contig 34628 bp, 30 predicted proteins | sample 3176221 | NCBI WGS metagenome assembly SXGT01 (sample SAMN11356862, study PRJNA531348) | freshwater metagenome | isolation source: freshwater sample F1-120 | place: China: Fuxian Lake, Yuxi | collected 2017-12-25 | reverse complement strand
TGTTCGGAGACATCCTCACCGACCTCGGGGGCGCCGTGAGTGGTGGCATCGGTCTGGCATCGTCGGCGAACCTCAACCCTGCACGTACCGGACCGTCGATGTTCGAACCCGTTCATGGTTCCGCCCCCGACATCGCGGGCAAGGGCGTGGCCAATCCGATTGCCGCGATTCTCTCGGCGGCACTGATGCTCGATCATCTCGGTGAGTCGCGTGCCGCTGACGCGATTCGCGTCGCGTGTGCGCTGCCGGCGTCGGGTTCGACGGTTGCCGTCGGCGACGAAATCTGTCGACGGCTCCACGGATAGCGTCAATACGACACGAACGAGGTCACGATGCCCATCACGACGACACCGAAGATCTGGATGAACGGTTCCCTCGTGGATTGGGCCGACGCCAAGGTGCACGTGCTCACCCATACCTTGCACTACGGCACGGGGGTCTTCGAGGGCATCCGGGCGTACGAAACCGCCGACGGTCCGGCCGTCTTCCGACTCACCGACCACATGGTGCGGCTGCACAACAGCGCCAAGATCATGGGTATGCCGATGCCGTATTCGGTGGAGGAACTGGTTCGCGCCACCAAGGAAACGGTGGCATCGACCGGACTTGCTTCCTGTTACGTTCGTCCGCTCGCGTACTACGGATACGGCGAGATGGGTCTCAACACATTGCCCTGCAAGGTGGACGTTGCCATCGCATGTTGGCCGTGGGGCGCATATCTCGGTGACGATGCGGTGGAGAAGGGTGTGCGGATGAAGATTTCGTCGTGGACGAGACACGATCACAACACCATGCCGCCCGCCGCCAAGACGGTGGGCAACTACGTGAACTCCTCGCTGGCGAAGGTGGAGGCGCTGAAGGCGGGCTACGACGAGGCGATCATGCTTGCACCGAGTGGTTTGGTTGCCGAGTGCACCGGCGAGAACATCTTCGTGGTGCGCAACGGCATCATCTTGACGCCACCACTCTCGGCGGGAGCCCTCGAAGGCATTACCCAGAACAGCGTCATGACGATCGCCCGCGACCTCGGCTACGACGTGCGGGTGGACAACATCGCGCGCAGTGACCTCTATGTAGCAGAGGAGATCTTCGCCTGCGGAACCGCAGCCGAGGTCGGATCGGTACGTTCCGTCGACGAACGTGACATTCCTTGCCCGGGTCCCAAGACTCGGGCGATTGCCGCGATGTATTCGCGCGCGGTTCGCGGTCAAGAAAAGAAGTACGCCCACTGGTGCGAACTGGCCAAGTAGTCATGCCGGCCCGCTTCGCATTGCCCGCCAACACCGTGGAGGTTTTCGATACCACGTTGCGCGACGGCATGCAGGTGGAGGGCGTGTCGGCGAGTGTCAACGACAAATTGCGGATTGCCGAACAACTCGATCATCTCGGTGTGCACTACATCGAGGGCGGCTGGCCGGGCGCCAATCCCAAGGACGAGGAGTTCTTTGCACGAGCCAAGCACGAATTGCAGTTGGGCACCTCGATGCTGGTGGCGTTCGGGAGCACTCGCCGCCCGTCGGGCAAGGTCGACGACGACGCAACCCTGCGCAACCTCGTCGGTGCCGGAACCACCGGCGTGTGCATCGTCGCCAAGGCCTGGGACTATCACGTCGAAACCGCGTTGCAGACCACCCTCGATGAAGGCGTGGCGATGGTCGCCGATTCCGTCAAGTATCTCGCGGGTCACGACCGACTCGTGATGGTCGACCTCGAGCACTTCTTCGACGGCTACAAGCACAATCCCGAGTTCTCACTGCGCGTGCTCGAGGCTGCCGCGGTGAACGGTGCATCGCATCTCGTATTGTGCGATACCAACGGCGGATCATTGCCGCACGAAGTGGAATCGATCGTTTCAGAGGTCGCCCGCCATGTGGGAAGCGACGTCATCATCGGCATTCATTGTCACGATGACACCGGATGTGCGGTGGCGAATTCGCTCGCTGCAGTGCGGGCCGGCGCACGTCACGTGCAGGGAACGCTCAACGGTCTCGGTGAGCGCACGGGCAACACCAACCTCACCACCATCATCCCCAACCTGCAGTTGAAGATGGGCTTCCAGTGCCTGCCCGAGGGTCGCTTGGAGCGTCTCACGGCGGTGAGCAACCACGTCGCAGAGGTGTTGAATCGTCCACTCAATCCGCAGGCTCCCTATGTGGGAACCTCGGCGTTCGCCCACAAGGCGGGTTTGCACGTGTCGGCAATCGCTCGCGCGAAGGACGCCTATGAACATGTGTCACCCGAGACGGTCGGCAACGGCACGCGGTTCCTCGTGTCCGAGATGGCGGGGCGCGCAACCATTGCGATGAAGGCCGAGGAACTCGGTTTGCAGGCCGACGGTGCGGTCCTTTCGTCGATCCTCGACGAGTTGAAGCGACTCGAGTTCGAGGGTTACCACTTCGAAGCCGCCGATGCGTCACTCGAATTGTTGATGCGCCGGGCCACGGGCTGGGAACAGGAGTTCTTCAACGTCGAATCGATGCGGGTGATCACTGACGAGTCGACGAATGGTTCGTTCACGACGGAGGCAACGGTCAAGGTCTGGACCGGCGATCATCGTGAGGTGCACACCGCCGAGGGCAATGGTCCGGTGAATGCCATCGACACGGCACTGCGCGCGTGCTTGGCCCGCAAGTTCCCGCAACTCTCGCGCGTGCATCTCACCGACTACAAGGTGCGCATCCTGGATTCGTCCTCCGCAACGGGTGCCGTCACCCGCGTGCTGATCGACGCCACCGACGGTGACCGCACCTGGACCACCATCGGTGTGTCGCCCAACATCATCGAAGCCTCCTGGCGGGCGCTCGAAGAGTCGATCGTCTACGGCTTGTTGCACCTCGCGTAATTCTGGAGAAAAGTGGTGTCGCCCACATCGCCGAGCAGCGAACACGACTCTGCCCGTGACGACTATCGCGAGCACATCGTCAAGGAGATTGCCGGAGCCGACGGTGATGTTGGCTATGCGATCGCCATCGGGTCACCATCGTGGCAGGAGTTCGAGCGGATTGGCCAACTCGAAGTCGCTCTCCTCACCCAATACGGACTTCTGGATTGCGGGCTGCTGGTTGATGTGGGCTGCGGCTCCGGTCGTTTGGCGGTGTCGCTTCCAATGTCGTTCAGTGGGCGATATGTCGGCACGGATATTTCTCAACCGTTGTTGGAACAAGCGTCGCGTTTGGTGAACGGCCCGAGCTTTCGTTTCGTTCATGTCAATGGACTTGCCATTCCGCTTGAAGACGGTTCCGCCGACATGATCTCGATGTTTTCGTTGTTGACCCACCTTCGCCACGAGGAGTCGTTTCTGTACTTGCGTGAGGCTGTTCGCGTACTTCGTTCAGGTGGACGAATCATCTTCTCGTTTTTGGATTTCTCCCAGGAGAGTCATTGGTCGATCTTCTCCGACACTGTTGCGGCGGTGGAGTCTCGCGTGCTCCACCACGTGAATCAGTTCATGTCTCGCGATGCCGTGTTGGCATGGGCGCGGATGCTCAACTGTGGAGTGATTGACATACACGATGGCCAGAGCCGGTTCATTCGGTGGGCGCAACCTGATGGCACGGTGTCTTGGGATTCCATCGGTCAGTCGGTGGCGGTGTTGGAAAAGCCGTAGGAGTTCTCGTGGCGTTGGAGGACCCTCCCGCTGAACAGTCATCGACTACGAGGGGCGAACACCTGTTCGCTATGGTGTGGGGGTGACTACCGACCTGCGTTCCCGTCTCGGCATGCCGGCGGTGCGCGCGCCGTTGCCCGTGGCGTGTGCGCTTTCCTCCTTGTTCGCCGATGGCGGACTGCCACGTGGGCGAACGGTGGCGTGCACCGGGGACGCGGCACTCAGTGCAGCACTGGCGTTGTCCGCGGCCGCCACTCGGGCGGGGTCGTGGTTGGCGGTGGTGGGTGTACCACAGTTGGGTGTCGGTGCCGCGCTCGAAGCAGGTGTCGCCATCGAACGCCTCGTGCTTGCCCAGCCGCCAACGACCAGTCGCGAGTGGGTCACCACGGTCGCTGCGCTCGTCGAGGGATTCGAGGTGTTGGTCGTCGCTCCACCTGCATCACTCACCGAGCACGACGCCCGACGACTGCAGTCGCGCATCGTTGCTCGTCAATCGGTCTTGGTGGTGGTGCATGTTCCCGTGCCGCCGTCGGTGGTGGTCGGCAGCGGCGTCGGACACCGCACCGGCAGTGGCGCGTCGCGGGTGTTCAGCGCCGATCTCGACGTGCACGCCAACACGGAGTCGTGGTCGGGTATCGAACGAGGTGGTTCGCACATCACACAACGCACGGTGCACCTGCGCGTCGGGGGTCGGCGTGCGCCGTTGTCGCGCGAGGCAACGCTCGACTGGTCATGTCTGAACGACCAACCCGTGTCGTAGTCGTCCAGTTTCCGCACTGGTCGTCGTATGCCGCGGCGCGGGGATGCAGCGCGCGTAGCGCGTTCGAATCCATCGTGCGCGCGGTGGTGGTCCACGTGCCGTTGGTGGAGGTCACCGCGCCGGGCATCCTCGTGTTTGCCACGCGTGGTCCGTCGCGATACATGGGCGGCGACGAGCCGCTCGCAGCGGCGTTGCGCAACGCCATCGACCGTCAACTCGTGGTGGATTCCGGTGGCGCACCGGATGTCGCCTCCTCCACGCATGCGCGCTATGGCATCGGTATCGCCGACGGTCGCCTGGCGGCGGCGATCGCCGTTCGTCATTCCCTGCTGACGGGTGGGCCGTTCGTCGTTCCCGTTGGTGCGTCACGAACGTTTCTGTCCGACACGCCCGTGCAGGCGCTGGTGGAATGCGTGGATGTCATCGGTGCCGTGGGCGCCGGAGTTCCGGGTGCCGACGACGTGGCGTCGTATCGCGACGTCGTGTCGCTCCTGCAGCGGCTCGGGCTGTATCACTTCGGTGCCGTCGCTTCGTTGAGCGAGTCCGACCTCATCGGGCGACTCGGCGCGTTCGGGCGCGACGTGTTTCGGTTGGCGCACGGGTGGGATCGTCATCCACCGTTGGTCGCTCCGGCACCACCCGATCGAGTGTGCGTCCAGCGGTTCGATGCACCGGTCGAGTCGCGTGATGCGGTGTTGGCCACGGTCGACCGACTGGCCATCGGATTGGTGGAACATCTCTCCGCCCACGGTCTTGCCGTGGTTCGGTTGCATGCAGTCATCGAGTCCGATCATGGGGAGCGCAGCGAACGCATGTGGTACCGCGCCGACGGTTTGAGCGCGCAGGCAATCGTGGAGAGTGTTCGCTGGCAGCTCGACGCATGGATCCAGCACGAAGCACCCACCAGTGGGGTGGTGGGCGTTCGACTCGCACCCGAACAGGTGGTCAGCGATGCCGGTCGGCAGTCGTCGTTGTGGGGCGGGGTCCGTGATGGTGATCGTCATGCCCAGCGTGCGATTCGTCGCGTCACCGAGGTGCACGGCGCGGAGTCGGTGACGATTCCGACGTGGCGCGGTGGTCGTGATCCTGCGCGGTGGTTCGAGTTCGTGCGCAGCGACGCGGTCGATGTGGAGCGACGCCTCGCGCACGACACCACCATGCCGATGTCGTGGCGTGGATCGCTGCCGTCACCTGCGCCGTCGTTGGTGTTCGACACCGTCGACCACGCACCTGCTGCGGTGGAGATCATCGTGTGTGATGCCAACGACCGACCGTTGAGCGTCACCTCCCGTCACGCAATGAGTGGGGAACCAGCGTCGGTGCGGATCGGTGCGGCTGTGCACGACGTGGTGGCGTGGGCGGGTCCGTGGCCGGTGGAGGAGCGTTGGTGGGATCCACGGCGGGCTCGTCGTGCCGTGCGACTGCAGTTGTTGGTGCGCGAACGCAACTCCACGGTGACGCGCGCAATCATCGCCGTTCTCGAACACCACACCTGGCGACTTGCTGCGTGGTACGCCTGATTCACGAGCACTACCGTGGGCGCCATGTCGGCACGTTCCGCGCGTGATGCCGAGGTCGTGGCGACGTTGTGTGCGCATTTTCGCGCGGCAACGCCGGTCGACGAACGCGAACGCGAATCGATCGAGGAGTTCCTCGCCGTCGTGCCGCAACTCGAGGAACCGTTCCACGAACATGCCGACACTCGACACGTGACTGCGTCGGCGTTGGTGGTGGGCCGGCGTGGTGTGGTGTTGCACCTGCACAAGCGGTTGGGATTGTGGTTGCAGCCGGGCGGACACATCGACGTCGGTGAACTGCCTGCGGACGCGGCACTCCGCGAATCCGAGGAGGAACTCGGTCTGGCCGTGGTGCATCCGCCCGACGGTCCGCTGCTCATCCATCTCGACGTGCATCCGGGTCCGCGTGGTCACCGGCACTTCGATGTTCGTTATCTCGTGTTGGCCGGCGATGACGATCCGCAGCCCGGCGTCGATGAAAGTCCGCATGCGCGCTGGTTCACGCCCGACGAGGCGTACGACATCGCCGACGCAGGGGTGCGGGGCGGGTTGACGGTAGCCCTACGAACATATGTTCGCTATCGTGAGTGAGTGTCGCCGACCGTTGACTATGCCGAGTTGCACTGCCGCTCGCAGTTCTCGTTCCTCCACGGGGCATCGTCACCCGAGCGTCTCGTGGAGGTGGCCCGCCAACTCGGGTTGAGCGCCCTGGCGCTCACCGACCGGCACGGTCTGTATGGCGTCGTGCGGTTCGCACAAGCGGCACGCGAGTCGGGCGTGCGCACCGTGTTCGGCGCCGAGGTGTCGTGTGCAGCCGGTGACGTGGTGCTCATCGCCGACGGCCCGTCGGGATACGTCGCGTTGTCCCAGGCGCTCACCGACGGTCAGATGCGCGGCACCAAGTCGCGACCGGTGTTCGATACCGCCTCCCTTGCCGAACGAGTACGCGACCGGTGTTTCGTCCTCACCGGTGCCAGCGAAGGACCACTCACGCGCGCGTTGCACGCCGACGGCCCGCGTGCCGCGCAACGGTCCCTCGAGTCGTTGGTGGATGCGTTCGGTCGCGATCGTGTGCTCGTCGAAGTGTGGAATCACGGCGATCCACTCGACGTGTGGCGCAACGATGCACTGGTCAACGTTGCGGCCGCTTGCGGTGTGGAGTCGGTGGCCACCAACGACGTCTCGTACGCCGTACCCGGCGACCACGTGGTGGCGTGCGCACTGGCCGCGGTTCGTCATCGCTGCAGTTTGGACGAACTCGATCCGCACCTGCCACCTGCAGCCACCGCGTGTTTGCGCAGCGGGTCGGAGCAGGAACGGCGCTTTGCCCGCTATCCGGGTGTGATCGAACGTGCCGTGCACGTTGCTCGCGCGGCAGCCTTCGATCTTTCGCTCATCGCTCCGCGACTACCGCCGTACCCGTGCCCCGACGGGCTGAGCGAAATCCAGTTCCTGCGCCGACTGGTGGAGGAGGGCGGTCGCAAACGGTACGGCGAGCGTCCGTTGGGTGCGCACGAGGATTTGTCGCTGCGATCACGGGCGTGGCGCACCATCGACCACGAACTGGCGGTGATCGAGCGGTTGGGTTTCGCCGGTTACTTCCTCGTCGTGTGGGACATCGTGCAGTTCTGCGAGCACAACGACATCCTGTGCCAGGGTCGGGGGAGCGCCGCCAACAGTGCGGTGTGTTTCTCGCTCGGTATCACCAAGGCCGATGCGGTCTCGCTCGGATTGCTGTTCGAGCGATTCTTGTCCACCGAGCGTGATGGTCCGCCCGACATCGATCTCGACATCGAGAGCGATCGTCGCGAGGCGGTCATCCAGTACGTGTACGAGCGCTACGGTCGCATGCGCGCCGCACAAGTCGCCAACGTGATCACGTATCGTGCCCGCTCGGCGGTACGCGACATGGCGCGCGCACTCGGATACTCGGGTGCCCAGCAGGACGCGTTCAGTCGCCGGTTCGACTCGTGGAGTTCGATCAAGGGTCAGCACGAGGTGAGCGTGCCCGACCTCGTCGTGGACCTGGCGGGTCGGGTGCAGGATGCCCCGCGACACCTGGGCATCCACTCCGGTGGCATGGTGATTTGCGATCGTCCCGTCAGCGAGGTGTGTCCGGTGGAGTGGGCAACGATGCCCGGCCGCAGCGTGTTGCAGTGGGACAAGGACGATTGCGCGGCGATCAATCTCGTGAAGTTCGATCTGCTGGGGCTGGGCATGTTGTCGGCGTTGCACCGTGCCACCGACTTCATCGCCGAGTTCCGAGGACGAAGCATCGACCTGGCCGACATCCCGCAGGAGGACGACGTGTATGCCATGTTGTGTCGCGCCGACAGCGTCGGGGTGTTCCAGGTGGAGTCGCGCGCCCAGATGTCCACCTTGCCGCGCCTGAAGCCACGACGGTTTTACGACCTCGTGGTGGAAGTGGCGCTCATTCGTCCCGGGCCCATCCAGGGCGGTTCGGTGCATCCGTACATCCGTCGTCGCAACGGCCTCGAACCCGTCACGTACTTGCACCCACTGCTGGAGAACAGTCTCGGCAAGACGCTCGGTGTGCCGTTGTTCCAGGAACAACTCATGCAGATGGCGATCGACGTCGCCGGTTTCACTCCCACGCAGGCCGACGAACTTCGTCAAGCAATGGGATCCAAGCGATCGCGTGCACGCATGGCGCGGTTGCGCGACCGTTTGTACGACGGCATGGCTCAACGCGGTATCACCGGGGCGATTGCCGACGAAATCTACGAAAAGATGGAGGCGTTCTCCAGTTACGGCTTTCCCGAGAGCCATTCGGTGAGTTTCGCCTACCTGGTGTATTCCTCGGCGTGGATCAAATTGCACGAGCCGGCGATCTTCTGCGCTGCGCTACTCAACTCCCAGCCGATGGGATTCTGGTCGCCGCACACGCTGGTGCAGGACGCACGTCGGCACGGTGTGGTGGTGCGCACACCCGACATCAATGCGTCGCGTGCGAATGCGTGGCTGGAGATCGACCCGCAGTCCACCGGCGGACTGTCCGTGCGTCTCGGTGTCGGCTCGGTACGTGGCATCGGCACTGAACTCGCCGCGCGCATCGAGGCGGCGCGGCCGTTCGTCGATATCGAGGATCTCGTACGACGCGTACCAGGCCTGTCGGTGAAGCAACTCGAGGCACTCGCCACCGCCGGCGTGTTCGGTGAGTCGTTCGACGTGTCGCGACGAACGGCACTGTGGAATGCGGGCGCACTGGTGGAATCGTCGCCCGATCGACTGCGCGGTACCGCCTCGGTGTCGACACCGCATCTGCCCGGCATGCAACCGGTGGAGGAGGCGGTGGCGGATTTGTGGTCGACCGGGGTCTCGCCCGACGGCCATCCGACCGTGTTCCTGCGCGAGTCGTTGCGTGAACTGGGCGTCTTGACTGCAACGGAACTCAACGACATCGCACCACGCGAACCGGAACGACGCGTCCTCGTGGCCGGCGTCGTGACGCATCGTCAGCGTCCGATGACCGCCAAGGGCACCACGTTCTTCAGCCTCGAGGACGAAACGGGGCTCTTGAACGTGTTGTGTTCACGCGGGTGTTGGGCTCGCCACGCCGAGGTCCTGCGACGATCGAGTGCGTTGCTGGTGCGCGGTCGACTGCAGTACGCCGAGGGCGTGGTGAACGTGATAGGTGAACAGTTCACCGAGTTGCGCGTACCGATTCGCATGGCGGCACGCGACTTCCGCTGACGACCGCTAGTCGCTCGGGGTGTCGTTGAGTCCGTCGTTGAACACCCGGTAGGTGTCGTAGATGTCCTTGCACTTGCTGCACAACGGCAACTGTTTCGGGTCACGCGACGGAATCCATCGGTGTCCACACAGTGCCTCCAACGGAGTCCCATCGATGCGCGCCTGCAAGACCTTGGCCGCCGCCGATTCGTCGCCGTCGGTCTTCACGATGTGCGCACACTCGGGATCGCCGGTTTGTGGCGAGCGATCGAGCAACGTCTCGGTCGATCCAGCGGGCGTTGAATTCGCGGCTGCGAAGATCAGCGGTGACGACTGCTGCACGATCGACCTCAACCGGCCACGAAGGCCACGGCGATCGCCACGCACGCCGCACTCGTCACCACCGGCACGATGATGCCGGCCCACGCGGGAACCCGCCACGATCGGGGTGCCAGCGAGAGTGCGCCGACGAACGCGCCGATTGCAGCGCCACCGAAGTGTCCGCCTACCGACACCCCGGGTACCGCCAGGGTGAAGAGCACGTTGATCACGAACGTGACGCCGAGTCCGGTGCGCAACGGGTTGACGCCACGCTGGCCGACGCCGACCACGCTCGCCGCCATGAGTCCGAACACCGCGCCGGATGCACCGCCCGTCGCCGCGTCGGGTGACAACAACAATGCGCCGACCGAACCGCCGAGGAGCGCGGCGAAGTACAGGAGGGAGAACCGCAGCGAGCCGATGACCGGTTCGATGAGTCGGCCCAGTTGGTACAAGAGCAGCATGTTGAAGCCCACGTGGATGACGCCGAAGTGGACGAAACCGCACGACACCAGTCGGTACCACTCGCCGCGTTCGAGGAAGATTCGCGAGATGACGAAGTCCCCCGTGCGATCGGTGGACGTGGTCCCGAGGACGTCGGAACCGACCGCGCCGAGCGTCATCCAGATGAAGAGTCCGACGTTGATGGCGATCAACGCATTGCTCACGACGAACGGGGGAGTCGAGGTGAACCGCCGGTTGGGTCGACGGAACTCGAACGGCACGCGGCGCTCGCGTGGAGAACTCGAATCCGGCGGTAGTGGAGGCGGGAGTTGTGGTGGCGGCAGGTTCAACGCGGTGCTGCTTCGGCGCGTTCGCGGTTGGCGAGGTACCAATCCACCGTGGCACGAAGTCCTGCTTCGAACGTCGTGAGCGCGTGCCAGCCGAGTGCGGTTTCGGCCCGCGAGGCGTCAACCCGTCGACGCGGTTGGCCGTCGGGCTTGGTGGAGTCCCATACGAGATCGCCCGTGAAACCGACGATGCGCGCGATGGTTTCGGCGGTCTCGCGGATGGTGATCTCGCGATTGTTGCCGAGGTTCAGCGGCTCGACGTCGTCGTGGAGTTCGCCAGCCAGCACGATTGCGGCCGCTGCATCGCCGACGAAGAGATAGTCACGACTCGCCGCACCCGTTCCCCACACGTGGACCTTGTCGACGTTCTTCTCCTTGGCTTCCACGCACTTCTTGATGAGCGCGGGAATCACGTGCGACACCGAGTCGTGGAACTTGTCGCCGGGCCCATAGAGGTTGGTGGGAATCACGAAGGCGAAGCGCTGGCCGTACTGTTGCCGGTTCACTTGCGCGTGGACGAGCAGGGCCTTCTTGGCGATGCCGTACGGGGCGTTCGTTTCCTCGGGATAGCCGTCCCAAATGGACTCCTCGCGAAACGGCACCGGCGTGAACTTCGGGTAACTGCACACGGTGCCCAGCACCACCGTTTTTTCGACGCCGACTTCTCGCGCGGCTTCGATGACGTTGAGGCCCATCTGCAGGTTGTCGAGGAACAACGGTGCGGGTTCGGCCTGGTTGTAACCGATGCCGCCGACCCGCGCCGCCAGATGGATGACGTGGCTCGGGCGATGTTCGGTGAACAGCGAGTGGGCGACTCCGGGCCGCGTGAGGTCGTGTTCGGCGTGGCGTGGCGAGACCACCGTCGCACCGGCGGCGAGCAATCGTTGCACCACGTGGCTGCCGAGGAAGCCGGCACCACCGGTGACGACGACCGATCGGTTGCGCCAGTACGCCGGATTCGTGTGCGGAACGTTCACGGTGCAATCAGGCTATTCGCAAGCGTGTCGCCCGTGCACCGACAGAATGGAGGCAATGAGTCGCGTGCGCGTGGCGCTCACCGTGGAACAGTGCTGGCGCGAGTCTCCGGGTGGCACGGCGATCGCCGCCGTCGAACTCGGGCGGGTCTTGGCGACCCGCGACGATGTGTCGGTCGTCGGAGTCGCCGGTCGCCACCGTCGCGATGCAACCGCTGGTTACGCACCCTCCGTGGCGATGGCATACCTGCCGATTGCCGGGCCGGTCCTCGTCGAGTCGTCGCTGCGATTCGGGTGGCCCCGCGTCGAGCAGGCGACGGGACCCATCGACGTGCTCCACGCCACGAGCATCATCCCGTTCGCCGCTGCTGCGAACGTGCCGCTCGTGGTCACCGTGCACGATCTCGCGTTCCTGCACCACCCGCAGTACTTCACCGCTCGGGGTCGCAGCGTGTTCGCTCGGTCGCTCGACATCGTGCGACGACGCGCCGCGTTGGTGTTGTGTTCCTCCCGCACGACGTTGGACGACTGCCTTGCCAATCGATTCGATCCTGAGCGACTTCGTCTCGTGCCGCTCGGTGTACGGGCAAGAACCGCGACGAGGCAGGACGTGGTCGAGGCGCGTTCCCGTCTCGGTCTGCCGACCGAATTCCTGTTGTTCGTGGGCACGCTCGAACCGCGCAAGAACCTCCCGAGACTCCTGCAGGCCCATGCCCGTCTCGGAGATGCCGTGCCGCCGCTCGTCATCGTTGGCGCCGCGGGATGGGCGAACGACTCGCTCGCGCCACTCCTTGCCGAGGCGAAGAATGTCGTCGTCGTGGGACACGTGGCGGATGAGGATCTCCCGGCGTTGTATGCCGGTGCGAGCGCAATGTGTTATCCGTCGTTGATGGAAGGTTTCGGATTGCCGATTCTCGAGGCGATGTCGCACGGTACCGCGGTGGTGACGAGCTCGGGTACGTCCACGGAGGAAGTGGCGGGCGGTGCGGCGGTGCTGGTCGATCCGCTCGATGTCGATTCCATCGCCGACGGCATCCGCGAGGCGCTCGCGCGCCGTCACGAACTCTCCCAACTCGGCATCGAACGCGCCAAGGGTGCCACCTGGGAGGCCACTGCCGACGTGGTGGTGCGTTCGTATCGAGATGCCTTGCGCATGGGGGCACGATGACGCGTATCGCCGTGAACATGCTGTGGTGCGTGTCCGGTGCCGTCGGTGGCTCGGAGCAGTATCTGGTGCGCCAGTTGATTGGTCTTCGGGAGGCCACGAACGACGAATTCGACGTCGACGTCTTTGCACCCCACGGTTTCTCTCGCGCGCAACCGGAGTTGGCCGGAGTAGTCACACTGCACGAGTCGTCGTCGACCGAGCGCGTGCGTCCGCTGCGCGTGCTGCGGGAGGCCACGTGGTTCACGAGTCGGGCCAGCGGCGCGAGCGTCGTTCATCATGGTGGCGGTACGGTGCCGCCACGCAGTCCGTCGCCGGTGGTCCTCACCGTCCATGATCTGCAGTATCTGGTGTATCCGCAGTACTTCTCGCGCACGAAGCTCCGATACCTCACCAACCGCCTGCCTGCATCGGTACGTCGCGCTGAGCGTGTAGTGGTGCCGAGTGACTACGTGAAGTCGACGGTCGTTGATCGCCTCGGCGTGAGCGAAGAAGCGGTGTCGGTAGTTCGCCACGGCATCGAGCCGAATCTCGGTGTGGGCCGCACGGCGGAACGCGACTTGCGAGATCGCTTCGGAATCCGCGCGAAACACGTGGTGTCCTACCCGGCGGTGACGCATCCGCACAAGAACCACCGGTTCTTGCTCGACCTCCTGGCCGGTCCCCTCCGTGATCTCGACGTGCAACTGGTGTGTGCGGGAGGGGAAGGTCGGGCGCATCGTTTTCTCGAACGGTCGATTGCCACACTCGGTCTCGGCGACCGGGTGAAATTGGTGGGTCGTCTCGGCGACCGCGATCGCGACGGACTGTTGGCGATGAGCGCCGCTTTGATGTTTCCGAGTTCCTACGAGGGTTTCGGTGCGCCGGTGATCGAAGCGATGGCCCTCGGCACTCCGGTGATTGCGTCGAACTGCACGGCACTCCCCGGCGTGGTGGCCGACGCCGGCTACAGCCTTCCGCTCGACGCCGACCTCTGGTCGCAAGCACTTCGCGATGTGATCGCACGTCGGGACGAATGGCGCACGCTCGGACTCGCACGCGCCACGGTGTTTCGAACCCTGGACTCGGGGCACGATCTTGCGGCCGCGTATCGACGCGTTCTCGGAGGCACACGATGACCCGGCGTCGACTCATCGTCGTGTGTCCGCACTTCGCCCCCGACATCGCGCCGACGGGCAGGGTGATGACGAGCATCGTCGCCGAATGGGCGGCGTTCGGGCACGAGATTCACGTGGTGACGTCGTTGCCGTGGTACCGGGAACATCGGGTGGAGGAGGGTTGGACAGGTCGGCTCGTTCGTCGGGAGACGACCTCGTGGGGATCGATCACCCGAATTGCGCCGTTTGCCGCCGAGTCGAAATCCAACCTCCTTGCTCGGGCGTTCGGATTCGTTGCATTCAGCGTCCTTGCCGGCTGGTGTGCGACGCGAGTCGGGTCCCGTTCGTCACGCGACGGTCGGATCGATGCCGTGGTCGCGATGTCGCCGCCACTGACGCTCGGCACCGTCGGCTGGTTCGTCGCTCGTCGTCGGCGGACCCGACTCATCTTCAACGTGCAGGACGTGTTTCCGGACGCGGTCGTCAAGACGGGTGCGATGCGGAATCGGGCCGTGATCGCGATCGCCGCGTGGTTGGAGCGATTCACCTACCGGAAATCCGACGCCGTCGTCGTATTGTCCGACGACCTTCGGCGCAACGTCTGCGCGAAGGTTCCGCAGCGGTTCGCCGGTCGGGTGCACGTCATCGAGAACTTCGTCGACACGGCGGGCATCGTGCCGCGTGATCGGATGACTCCGTACCGGGCCGAGCTCGGAATCGGGGACGAAGTCGTCGTGATGTACGCAGGCAACGTCGGATATTCCCAGTCGCTCGGGATGCTGCTCGAGTTTGCGCGACGATCACCCAGGGTGACCGTGCTCATCAACGGCGCCGGCGTCGCACTCGAATCACTCCGCCTTGCGTCGCGCGACATTCCGAACGTGCGATTCGGCGCGTATCAACCCGAGGACCGGCTCGCGGAAGTCCTCGCCACCGGAGACGTGCACGTGGTGTCGCTGCGCGCCGGACTGGCCGCGGTCAGCGTGCCGTCGAAGATCTATTCGATTCTTGCCGCAGGTCGACCCGTCGTTGCTGCGGTGGATCCCCATTCGGAGATCGAACGACTCGTCGTGCGTGCCGGCGCGGGAACGAGTGTTGCGCCGGACGACGCCGACGCTCTCTGTAACGCGCTCGGACGCCTCGTCGACGACCCGGCTCGACGTTCGGCGTTGGGGTTGCAAGGTCGTGCGTACGTGGAGCGGCATCCGACCGCTCGCGACGTCGCGGAATCGTACGTTGGACTGCTGCCCGATAGCCTGACCAACTCGTGACGTCGTCCGCCAAGAAAATCGCCCGTCTTGCCGAGAAGAGCAAGACTCGTTCGCCCCGTGGCGTGCGCCTGCGCGGCGGCTCGCTATTTCCTACGGTCATCATCGTGGTCTTGGCGCTCGGGGCTGCTCTCATCGCGTACGCACGGCAGTCGCTCGAACAACGTACGGCCTCCGACATCACCAACGCCACGTACTACCTGTCGTTCGGCGTGTACGCCTGTGATCAGTGGGTCACCCTGCCCGATACTCCGGTACTCACCGACCTCGCCGAACTGCAGGAGGGCGCGGCTCTCGTCAGCGGCAAGCCGGGAGTCGTGGAGTGGCAGCCACAAGTGTTGAGCGGTCAGCGACGCGCCAAGTTGTCGGCGGTGCTCGACCTGTATTCCATCGAGGTTTCCGGCACCGAGCTCTCGTTTCCGTCCTCGATCAACGGCGGAGCAACCTTGACCGAGGGCGACGACGCCTGCGACGGCAAGGGCGGCACGCTGTCGGTCGCCACGTGGGACACTCTCGGTACCGATTCGTCGAAGAAGACGTCGATTGCCGAACTGGGTTCGGTACGACTCGCCAATGATGGTCTTGCGGTCGCGCTCGTCTTTGCTCCGGACGAAGTCGACGTCGAGCAACCGCCGTCCGCCACGGAAGTCGCCCTGCTCGTCGAGTCGGGCGAGTAAGCCGCTCGCGGCATGTTCGCCGTCGTACTGGTCGGCGGTTTCGGTACCCGACTTCGTCCGCTGACGAACGAAATCCCCAAGCCCCTCCTGCCGCTCGGGCAGCGCACGATTCTGGAGTGGCTGATGGTCCACTTGGCTCGTGGCGGCGTGACCGATGCGGTGCTCGCCCTCGGATTCAAGCCGCAACCATTCCTCGAGCGGTTCCCCGATGCACGATGTGCCGGGGTGCGGCTTCACTACGCCATCGAATCGTCGCCGCTCGATACCGCGGGTGCCATCGGATTTGCGGCGCGAAGCGTCGGTCTCGATTCGGGCCGTGAGGCGTTCGTCGTGGCCAACGGCGACATCGTGACCGATCTTTCGATTGCCCACCTAGTCGCCGAACATGCGATCAATGCACGGCAGGGAGCGCTCGCCACCATTCATCTGACGCCGGTTGACGATCCCTCGCAGTTCGGTGTCGTGGAGTTCGACCAACCCGTCGAAGCGACGGGACGACGAGTGGTTCGCGGTTTCGTGGAGAAGCCCGCACCGGGTACGACGATGAGCCGACACGTGAATGCCGGTACGTACGTGATGCAACCCGAGTTGCTTCGTCGTCTCCCCGGTGACGCGCCACTCTCCGTCGAGCGGGTGACGTTCCCCGAGTTGGCGAAGGACCATGCATTGTTCGCGCATCCCACCGCCGACTACTGGTTGGATGCGGGTCGTCCCGAAACCTACGTTCGCGCGAACCTCGATCTCGTTTCGGGTGTTCGTCATGATCGTGAAGATGCGGTGCATCGCTCGGCTCGCATCGACGCGACGGCACGCGTGACCAACTCCGTGGTCGGCGCCGGTGCGACGGTGGGACCAGGTGCAACCGTGTCCGATTCGGTCGTCTTCGCCGGCTCGAACATCGGCGCCGACGCTCGCGTACGCAACAGTGCGATCCTCGGCGACGTCCACGAGGGTGCAGAGGTGCAGGACGCACTCGTCGGACCCGACGGCGTCTAGCGGAAGAGATCCTCCTGCGGCGGACGCACGAGTTCCCGTACCGACGACTCCCGCAACCACGCAGCGTCCACTCCACGCACGACGGCGACCGGGATTCCCGACGACTTGCCCATGACGAGTTCGGCGGCGCTGGCGAGCTCGTCGGCAACGGCCACCTCGGTCACTTGCATGACCCGACCCAATGCATCCGGCGTGCCACGCAAATCGACCACGCCGGCGATTCCTGCAACACCGATCGCAACGTCGGTCAATCCCTTTCGCCAAGCGCGACCGAAGGTGTCGCTGACGATGACGCCGACCTCGACCCCGAGTCGTGCCCGAATGATGTCGCGGATGCGTCGCGCCGAGCGATCGGAGTCCTTCGGTAGGAGTGCGGCTTGACCACGCTCGACGTTGGAGAGGTCCACGCCGCTGTTGGCGCAGACGAAACCGTGGGTCGTTTCCGTGATGATGAGGTCGCCGCGTCGTCGCACGATGCGAACGGCCTCTTCCTCCACGAGACGCTTGTGACTCACGGGATCGGAGGCGTCGATCGCGACGAGTCGACCTTCGGCCTTGCTGACGATCTTCTGCGTGACGACGAGGACGTCACCGTCGGCGAGTGGCCCGTTGGGTTCACCACTGCATGCTTCGGCGATGATTTCCCCGAGTTGGTCGTCGGGCCGAATCTCGGGGATGCCGGTCACGCCCCAAGCAGCAAGACGGTTCGTCATCGACGTTCCGATGTGATGGGTACCGTACCGACGACGGTTTCCGCCAGGGTTCGTGCGACATCGGGTGATTTCATGATCGTGTTCGTGACGATACAGCGCATGCCGAGTGCTTCGATTTCGTCGTGCAGTTCGGCGTCCACGGAGTCGACGACGAGGGTGCCACAGATCGACTGGTACATCCGCGCCACGCCGAGCGCACTCGATTCGTGACCGAGTTCTCGCAGCATTCGGTCGGCCGGGCCCTTCAATGCGGCGCCGCCGACGATCGGCGAAATTGCGACGACGGTGTCGCGACGCGCCGAGAGCGTGGCGTCCACGTCGCGTAGGGCACGAATCGGCGCGATGGAGACCAGGGGATTCGACGGTGCAATCACGACATGGCTCGCGGCCGCGAGTTCGGTCAGCCCGAGTGGTTCGGCGGATTCGGCACCCGAGAACGTCACGTTTCTCACGGCAACGGCATGTCGAAGTCGCACGAAGTACTCCTGGAACGAAACGACGTCGCCGGATTGATACTCGTGACCGTCGGTGGTGGTGACCGACTCGGCGAGCGTCACCCGAGTTTCCACGGTCTGATCGGACATCGGCTGGATTCGGTAGGGCACCTGCCACGCGCGGGCCAACTCGGCGCTCACCTCGCTCAGTGACGCACCTTCACGCAACCGTGCAGCGCGGTAGAGGTGTGTCGCGAGGTCGCGATCGCCGAGGTTGAACCAGTCGTTCGGTGCGGTCGAACTCTCGGGTCGTGAGGCTCGATAGCGGGCGAGCGACTCCATCGTCCGCCATGTCTCGTCGCGCAGACCCCACCCACGATCCGGATCGATCGCGTCGGACAACGTGTAGATCACTGTGTCGATGTCGGGTGAGACGTGCACTCCATTGACGACGGTGTCGTCGCCGGTGTTGACGATGGCGAGTACGTCGGCGTGCGGACGCGCGGAGTGCAATGCGCGCAAGAATCGGGCCGCTCCGACTCCACCCGCCAACACCACGATGTCGGGTGTCGCCGTCACGTCATTGAGCGTATGAGTAGCCTTCATCTGGTGCCACGCGCCCTCATCACCGGAATCACCGGGCAGGACGGGCAGCACCTCGCAGAGTTCCTCCACGAGAAGGGCTACGAGGTCTTCGGTCTCATGAAGGGTCAGAACAACCCCAAGGCGGAGACACTGCTCGCCGAGTTTCCGTTCATTCGCCTGGTCAACGGCGATCTCACCGATTTCTCCAGTCTCGTTGCGGCACTGCGCGTCGTGGAACCCAACGAGGTCTACAACCTCGGCGCGATCTCCTTCGTGGCGATGTCGTTCAACCAGGCGGAGCTCACCTCCAACGTCACCGGTCTTGGTGTGCTGCGCATGCTCGAAGCGATTCGCCTCGTCGGCGGCGCCAAGGACAATCCGATCCGTTTCTATCAGGCGTCATCGTCGGAGATGTACGGCCAAGTGCGCGAGATTCCCCAGAACGAACTCACTGCCTTCCACCCCCGCTCGCCGTACGGCGTGGCCAAGGTGTTCGGTCACCACATGACGGTCAACTATCGCGAGTCGTACGGACTCCACGCATCGTCGGGAATCCTCTTCAATCACGAGGGTCCGCGTCGCGGTTACGAATTCGTCACCCGCAAGATCAGCCATTCCGTCGCGCGCATCAAGTTGGGATTGGAAGACAAGTTGCTCCTCGGCAATCTCGCTGCCAAGCGCGACTGGGGCTACGCCGGCGATTATGTGAAGGCGATGTGGCTCATGCTGCAGCAGGATCAGCCCGATGACTACGTCATCGCCACCGGCGAAACGCACGAAATCACCGAATTCCTCCAACTCGCGTTCGAGTGCGCGGGACTCGGTGACTGGAAGAAGTACGTCGGAATCGACAAGCAGTACTTCCGACCCGCCGAGGTCGACTTGCTCGTGGGTGATGCTTCGAAGGCCGAACGGAAACTCGGTTGGAAGCGCGAGGTCGACTTTCCGTCACTCGTCGAGATGATGGTGCGTCACGACCTCGATCTCGAGGCCAAGCGCGCAAAGTAACTGCGCAGCGCCGAGGCGAAGATTGCAAATGCCACGAGTGAACTGGCGATGAGGGCCAATTCGACGCGCAGGAACAAGGCGTCGCTCGACCACACGGCAACGACGACGAAGGCGCCGAAGCTCGCCACCCATCCGACGGCGACCAGCACGTGCCCCGACATCGCCAGCACGGATTGGGCGCACGCCTGGGCCAGCATGTACACCGCACTCGCGAATGCGAGCAGGGTGATCGTGCGACGGTCGATGCCGCCTTCGTAGACGAGTTCGAGCGCCCACGGACCGGCGAGGAACGCACCGACCACACCCACCACACCGACACCACCGACCAGGACGAACAACTTGCGCAACACGTCCCGAAATTCGTGCGAGTCTCCGAGTGCCGCGAGTTTCGCCAACCGCGGCAACATCGCAGCCTGCACCGCCTGGAACAGAAACAGTGGAACCCGCGCGAGCAGAACCGCGTTGGCGAATCGCGTCACCAATTCCGGAGCGGTACCGTCGCCGAGCAGGTCCACCGTGAGTGGTCCGGCGTTGATCAAGGCCCCGGAACACAAGGTTCCAAGCAGCAACCAGCCGAGGTTCGGTGCCAGTTCCCCCCACGAGGCAGGCGACCCCGTTTCGGTGCGGAGTCTCCCCGAGGCGAACGCCGCAAGTGCGATGATGAGCGGGACGACCGCCACCATGAGTGCGTACGGTCCGACCCGATCGAGTCCGATGCCGAGGAACACCGCACATGCCACCACCCGGAGCAGTCCGTCGAGTGCGATCATCGTGCTGTACACCCGGAAGTGCCCGAGACCCGAACAGATGCCTCTTGCGATGTGGAACGGTGCGTAGCCCACGAGTGCCACGGCGAGTGCGACGGTGACCACGGCCGAGCCTTCGAAGAGGTCGCTCGTCAATCGATTCCGCCCGATGAGCACGGCGACGGCGAGTGCGACCGTGATGACTGCTGCAACGGGGGCGACCTTGTGGACCACGGGACGAACGCCGTCACCGAGGGCCCGCCGATGTGCGACTGCTCGGCTGACCTCCTGTTCGAGCGGGAGGAAGAATCCCGGGACGAGGGCGAACATCACGAACCACAGCGAGACGATCGGCTTGAAGCCGTCCTGGCCGAGCGCCTCCTGGCCGAGTCGAAAAAAGACGTAGATCGACAGTCCACCGATGAGGAGTCCGGTGCCGATGGTGAGGCTGCCGCTCGGCAGTGCCGTGCGCAAACCGGTGGATGGATCAGCCGCTCCCGATGTGGATGTTCCTCCGTCGGAAGCTGATCTCGTCACGAGTGCCAAGCGAGCCGAGGCTACTTGCCCCGCCGCCTTGGCCGTCATGACGCGCGTTGCGCGTCATGACGGCGATGAATCGTTAGGCGACGTTCGTGGTGTCGCTGGTGGCGACGTTCTTGCGACGCTCGACGACGTTGCGCACCTTCGCGGTGGCTTCGTCGATCACACGCTGGGCCGTTGCCTGGGCTTCGTCACGCACGCGGGGGACCATGTCGTTGACTTGCTCCTGCAACTTGTTCACGCGCTGTTGCACGTCGTAGCGACGGGCACTCACGCGCTGAGCGGCGATGACACCGACACCGACGGCAACGTACGCAACATCACGCGCAATTTTTGCGGCGGGCGCGAGATTCTTGCGGAGATCGACGTTGGTGAGGTCGAGGGACTTGAGTGGATTGGTGAGTTGAAGTTTTGGCATGACTTCACCGTACCGACGAGTGCTAACTTTTGCAAGCACGACGGATATCTTCGTATGTGGCATGCGTCATCGGTAGGCTGACGGGGTCGTGACGACCCCGCAAGAGGAGCGCCCGACCGAGGTCGCCCCGCCCGTGGTGGCGGTATTGGTCGTCCATGAGCCGGGCGACTGGTTCGCCGAGGTGCTCGAAGGCCTTTCGACCCAGGACTATCCCGACTTGCGACTGGTGGCGTTCCTCACGAGCACCACCGACCCCGCCGTGGGCCAGAGAATTCGCGATCGTTTGCCCTCCGCACTGGTCCGCCAGGTGGAGGGGAATCCGGGCTTTGGGCCCGTGGCCAACCAAGTCGCCGGCGTTGTCGAGGGCAACGACGGTTTCTTCCTCATCCTCCACGACGACGTGGCACTCCGTGCCGACGCCGTGTCGCACTTGGTCGAGGAGGCGTTCCGCTCCAATGCCGCCGTCATCGGACCCAAGTTGGTCGAGTGGAACGCTCCGGACGTGCTCCAACACGTGGGCTTCGACGCCGATCGCGTCGGCAATCTCGTCGATGTGGTCGATCCCGGTGAACGCGACCAGGAGCAGCACGATGCCGTACGCGACACCTTCGCCCTGCCGTCGGCGTGCCTCCTCGTGCGCAACGACGTGTTCCGTGACATCGGTGGTTTCGCACCGCGGATTCCGTTCCTCGGTGAAGACCTCGACCTGTGCTGGCGCGTGCACCTGCTCGGGGCTCGCGTGATGGTGAATCCCGCCGCCGTCGCGCGACATCGTGGCGGTTTCTCCTCCCGCGCCAACCTGATCGGCGCCGAGGTTCGTGCGGAACGACACCGCGTGCGAACCGTGGTGACGTGCACGTCGTTGGGTCGGCTTCCGCTGGTGCTCGTGCGACTCGTGGTCCAATCGGCGGTCGACACGTTGATCGGGCTGTTCAGCGGACAATTTCGTCGCGGTCTGGGTGGATTGCGTGCAATCGCCGCACTCGTCGTCGACGCTCCGATGTTGGCGACGCGACGCAATGAGTTGAGACCGTTGCGCCGTGTTCCGGGGAGCGAGGTGGCGAGCCTGCAATTGCGTTCCAGTGCCCGGCTCGCCTCGTTCGCGCGACATCGTCGCGCGATGCGCGAGTCCACCACTTCCGAGGTGCCCGACGTTGGTCAGTCGTTGGCCCCCACCTCCCGCGGTGTGTCGGTGGCGGCGATTGGCGCATTGTTGATGCTGTTGATCGGTAGCCGTGGTCTCATCCTCGACGGCGTGGCCAACGTCGGACAATTCGTGCCACTCGCGTCGCCAAACGATGGCTCCCTCGACTTGTTGCGTTCGTATCTGTCCGGATGGTCGCCCGGTTGGTTCGGCGCACCGAGCGCGGCACCGACGTACCTCGGCGCTGTGGCGGTACTCGGTTTGGTGTGGCTCGGCTCCTGGCCGGGACTTCTCACGCTCCTCGTCGTCGCGTCGTTGATCGTCGGACCACTCGGCGCATGGCGACTGGTCGGTTCGGTGGCAACCGCACGAGCCCGCATGTTCGGTGCGATCGTCTACGCCGCATTCCCCGTTGGACTGCTCGCCGTACGCGACGGACGACGCGACGCATTGATCGTGTGGGCGCTCATGCCGTGGGTACTCGACTTCGCCAGACGAATCGCCGGACTCGGTCGGGACGAAGCCGACATACCGCGCGAGACCTCCGTTCGTCCGACCGGTGGTCGGCGGTCGCAGCTCTTGGCATCGCTGCTTCTGGTGGTGGCGGTGGCCGGCGTCCTTGCCCCGGTGATGTTGGTGATGGTGGCGAGTCTCGCCTTGGTCATGTTGCTTGCCTCGCTACTGTCGCCGACACCTGCGCGCGCGACGGCATGGTTGGTCGGCTCGCTCGTCGGCTCGGTGTTCGGTGCCGCCGTCCTGCATCTTCCCTGGTCGGTGCGTTTCGTCGACACCGACTGGTGGCAATCGTTGGTTGGTGCCCGATCGCCGGTGGTCGTCCGGTCGCTCACCGACACGCTCACGCTCGGGGTCGACAACGTGGTGTGGCGGTGGATGTTGCTTGCCGCGTACGTTCCGGTGCTGGCCATGCTGTTGGTCAATCGCGGTGCACGCTCGGGCTGGACGAGTCGGGCGTTGCTCCTCGTGGCGACACCGATCGGTGTCGGACTGGCGCGCGACCGCGGTGTGCTGGACTTCGCTCTGCCCGAGCCACTCGTGCTCTCTTCACTCGTCGCACTCGGTGGTTGTATCGCGGCGACATCGGCATTCGCGACCTACGTGGACGGGCGCGACGGAACGTTCACGTGGCGTCAGTTGCTGACGGTCGTGTCGACCGTGGCAATCGGTGTCGCGCTCGTGCCGAGCGTTGTGGCTGCTGCGGACGGAAATTGGTTGCAACCCAACGCGACGATCAGCCAGTTGGTTACCCAGCTGCCGGATGAGTCCGCCGGAGATTATTCGGTGTTGTACCTGGGCGATTCACGCATGCTGCCCGTCGCGTCGGTGGAGTCGCGCGTGCAGGGGGTCTCCTACGGCGTGATTCGTGACGGTGGAGCCACCGGTGTCGACGTACTGCCGTCGACGCCGACCGAAATGTCGGCTTCGCTGAACCGTGCCGTCGATGTCCTGCTCACCGGTGAGTCGTTGCGGGCGGGTCGTCTCCTCGCGCCGCTCGCCGTTCGATTCCTGGTGGTTCCTCTCCGCGACTCCACGCTGCATTCGAAATTGGATCCGCTGGATGGTGTGGTTGGCGATGCCGTGGTCGCCCATCTCGCCGACCAGCTCGATTTACGTCGCGTCTACACGGCGACGGATTTGGTGATCTTCGAGAACGTAGCCGCCTTGCCGTTGGCCAGCATGCTCGATGAGCGTTCGGCGGTCGCCAGCCGTCAAGCCCTCGAGTCGACGCTGCTCGCCGATCCTCTGGTTTCGCGTGGCGCGTTCGCCACGGGATTCGTCGCAGATGAAAGCGTCGAGGGCTCGTCGTCGGCGGGGACGTTGCATCTCGCCGTCCCGTTTTCACAACGGTGGACGCTGAGCGTCGACGGCGCCCGCGTCGCGCCACGAGTGGCGTTCGGCTCGACGACGGCATTCGATGCGCCGCTCACTGGTGATGCACGCTTGCGACTACGAGCCTCGTTCGGACACCGCTCGCTGCTCGTACTGCAATTGGGTATGTGGCTGGTGGTACTGGCGATCACCTTCAACCCGAGTCGATTCCGTGGTCGGGTTCGGGCGGCGCGCGAAGTGGTCGAGGTGTCGTTGCGCGGTGACGATGACCGTCGGATGGTGGTGTGATGGCGAAACGTCGTGCCCGGGTGGGTGGCCGGACGGTCGACCGCATGGCGAGAAGGGGAGTGGGTCGCGTTCGCCAGTCCCTCCTCGTGGCGGTTGCCATCGCGTGCGTCGGTGGCATGGTGTGGCTCGATCGTCGACCGGTCAAACTCGATCCAGGGATCGTCGAGGTGTCGGGTCTGGTGCCGCAGCTTCGTTCGTCGGCGTTGGCCTCGACGTGGTTTTGTCCCGGAGTCGTGGGCAACGACGAATCCATCGGTGGTTCGTTGGTGATCTCCAATTCGGCCGAAACCCCCGTGGGTGGCACCATCACCCGATTCTTCGTCGATGGCGCGTCGCGCACACAACGATTCGCCGTGCCCGCACGGGCGACGCTGGAGGTGAATGCGCTCGACGGTGTTCCGTCGCCATTCGTATCGACGCTCGTGGAGTCGCAGGGTGCGCCAGTTGCCGTCGAACAGCGCACTGCACATCGCGCCGGTGATGCATTGGCGAGTTGCGCGTCGTCGCCAGCGGCCACCTGGATCCTGGCCGACGGATTCACGGGTGCCGACAGCATCGAGAACGTCGTCGTGACGAATCCGTCGCTCGATTCCGCGATTCTCGATGTCGCGTTCGTGACCGCTGCCGGCGAGCGGACTCCGCAGTCGTTGAAGGGCGTCGTCATTCCGCCGGAGTCCGTTCGGGTGTTCGACATGGCCAGCCTCGACGCACGTAACGAGGCGATCGTGGCCGTCACGGTCCGAGCGTCCGTGGGTCGAGTGGTGGTGGGTCGTTCGCAGCACTATCTCGGACGTGGGCGCCTCGGCTACACGATGTCGCTGGCATCGTCGGTCGTCAACGACCGCTGGTACTTCGCCGACGGCGACAAGTCACCGACGGTCGTCGAGGAGTTCGCCATCTACAACCCCATGTCGTTCGATCAGTTGCTCACGTTCATCGTGGCGAGCGACGACGGGACGGCCATCGATCCCGTGGTGGTTACCGCCACGGCGAAACGCGTGACCAAGTTTTCGCCGTCCGGATTGAGTTCGCTTCCCGAAGGTCGATACTCGGTCATCGTCGCGGCTACGTCGGCGGCGGGCGAGGCGTCCGGAACCTCCTCGGCGGACGCGACGGATCGGGTCGGAGTCGTGATCGAACGCATCGCCACCCGAACACAGGGCAAATCGACCGCCACCGCCGTACTCCTCGGCTCGCCACGAGCCGCGAAGGCATGGATTGCGCCGGCCGGCGTCGCCATCGGTGTCGGTGATTCACTCCGCGTGTTCAATCCCGGTGCACTGGCTGCCACGTTTCGCGTCACGTACCTCGGCCCGGCGGGTGACGTGCCGGTCACCGGGTTCGAGGAAGTCTCTTTGGCACCGGGTGCGAGCACGAGTGTGCAACTTGGCGCAGAGACGGCCGGTGCCGCCGTATCGGTGATTGCCAACGAACCGATCGTCGTGCATCGCCGTACGTCGCGCGGATTGAAGCAACCGATCAACGGCGTGGCACCGTTGATCCTCGTGGAGACGGATTCTCGATGATGTCGAATTCGTTCGTGTTCGCGTTGACGACCGATGTCGTTGCCCGATTCGGTGCGGTGGCGGTTGCCATCGTCGTCGCTGCGTTGGTGTCGTGGCGTCGTCGCAGCACGACTTCGGCTCCGACTCAGCCACGCGGCGCGGTACCCGCACAGCTCGATCGCGCGGATTTCGTTGCTTCGAAGGCTCCATGGCTCGTGGTGACGTTCACGTCTTCCACGTGCGAGACGTGCGCCGACGTCGCGCGCAAGGCCGCCGTACTGGCGAGCAGGGAGGTGGCCGTGCAGGAGGTGGAATATTTACGTGACCGGGCACTCCATGACCGCTATCGAATCGATGCCGTTCCGACGTTGGTCATCGCCGATGCGAACGGTGTCGTTCGCTACGGTCATCTCGGACCCGTCAGTGCCACCGACCTGTGGGCGGCGATGGCGCGTTGTCGGAATCCCGAACTCGCCGTTGCCCAGTGCGAGCAACACGAGTCGCGCTAGTCGCGCTCCTTGGTTCCCTCGGCCGAGTCGGTCGGTTTTTCGGGGGTCTTTTCGTGGATGGTGGGAGCACCGAGCCCCTCTTGGATGAGTTTTGCCACCGCCGCACCGTCGATGGTTTCGTGCTCGAGGAGTGCGGTCGCCACGAGGTCGAGGCCGCGCCGGTGCTTCGTCAACGTGGTGCGCGCCCGCTCCTCCTGCACCCGCAGGATGCGTGCAATCTCATCGTCGATCTTCCGGGCGGTCTCGTCACTGTATTCGCGCCCCGAGGTCATGAGGTCCTCGCCGAGGAACACCTGTTGCTGACCCGACCAAGCCATCGGTCCCACGGCATCGCTCATTCCCCATTCGCGAACCATGCGACGGGCGATCGAGGTCGCCTGTTCGAGGTCGTTGGCTGCGCCACTGTTCAGACTGCCGAACACGATCGATTCGGCGACGCGCCCACCCATTGCCTTGCAAATCATGTCCTCGAAGTACTCCCGTGAGTACGTGTGCCGCTCCTCGGGAAGACTCCACGTCACACCGAGTGCCATGCCGCGCGGCAGGATCGTCACCTTGTGCAGCGGGTCGCTGTTCGGCAACACCGTCGAGAGCACCGCGTGACCACCCTCGTGGTAGGCGACTGCGCGCTTCTCCTCCGCATTGAGGGCCAGGCTCTCGCGGCGGGCTCCCATGACCACACGATCTCGCGCATTCTCGAAGTCGATGCGTTCGATGTGCGTCGAACCACGACGCACCGCGATGAGTGCCGCCTCGTTCACGAGGTTGCTCAGGTCGGCTCCACTCATTCCGGGTGTTGCCTTCGCCATGGTTTCGAGGTCGACGTCGGTTCCCATTCGCTTGCCTGTGGAGTGCACCTTGAGAATCGCGAGCCGCTCCTCGGCTTCGGGCAACGGCACGATGATCTGACGGTCGAAACGACCCGGACGCAGGAGCGCCGCATCGAGGATGTCCGGACGGTTCGTGGCGGCCATCACCACGACGCCCTCCGACGACTCGAAGCCGTCCATTTCCGACAACATCTGGTTGAGCGTCTGTTCACGCTCGTCGTGGCCGCCGCCCAAACCCGCGCCGCGCTTGCGACCGATCGAATCGATTTCGTCGATGAAGATGATGGCGCGACCCATCTTGCGAGCCTGTTGGAACAGGTCGCGCACCCGGGATGCGCCGACACCGACGAACATCTCCATGAAGTCGGATCCCGTGACGGACAAGAATCCCACTCCTGCCTCGCCGGCGACGGCGCGTGCAAAGAGCGTCTTGCCGGTCCCCGGAGGCCCGACGAGGAGCACACCCTTGGGTACGCGGGCTCCGATCTCCTTGAAACGTTCGGGCATCTTCAGGAAGTCGACGACCTCGCGGATCTCCTGTTTGACACCGTCGTACCCCGCGACATCAGCGAAGGTGGTGGATGGTTTGTCGGCTTGGTACGGCTTGGCGCGGCTCCGTCCGATCGACATGATGTTGCCGGCTTGCCCCATTGCACGGCGCTGCATCCAGATGAAGAATCCCATGATCAGGAAGAACGGCAGGAGGATCGGAATCAGGTTGGTGAAGAAGTTGCCCTGCGGAGTCGCGAAGTCGTAGTCGACTCCCTTGGACTTGAGCAGTTGTTCGTCGGCATCCGACAGTGAGTTGGCTCCCGTCGTGACGAATTCACGTGCATCTTCGAGGGTGCCGTTGATTTGATTGTTCAGGTTGTTGATCGTGACCTCGCGAACCTCGCCCCGTTCGACGAGTGCGAGGAATTCGGTGTACGAAAGCTTGGTCGGCTCGGTGCTCGGAATGAGCCGAGGTCCGACGAACAACACCGCCGCGAGGGCGATGAGTGCCCACACCGCCCAACGAGGCATGCCGGACTTCTCGCCGTCGCGTGAAGGACGGAATCGGTCTCGCGAAAATTTCGGACGACGCGACGGCGGTGGGGGCGGAGGTGGGAGGTTCGCCATGTCGTCATGCTAAGGCGCGGTCAGCGGGTGGTATCCACCGATATCCCGCATGAAATCGGTACTTTGGTCACATGCGTCGTCGCTGCTCGCGTGCATGCTGCAACGATTCAGCCGCGATGACCTTGACGTACCAGTACTCGACGGCGACGGTGTGGATCGACGATCTCTCCGACAACACCGATCCGCACGCTTACGACCTGTGTGAGAAGCACGGTCAACGTTTCGCCGCTCCGAACGGCTGGCGCCTCGAGGATCGACGCAATCGATTCCGCGTGGTGTTGCCCAGCCAACTCGCCGGCTGATCGAAGTGTCCGGCCCCACGTGGGATCCGCCGTACGGCGAACGGCCCTACGGTCAACGCATCTTCGCCCACGAGGTCCCGCATGCGTCGACGCCTCGAGTGCGGTACTCGTTCGGCTGGCTGATCGGAGGCTGGATAGCGGCCTACGTCGCGGCGACCGCCCTGCAAGTGCTGCTCGTTGCCAGCTTCGACGTGCCCGAGGATGTCGGCGTACGGCCTGATTGGTTCCTCCTGGCCGGAGCACTGACCCTGTGGGTTCCCCAACTCGTACTTCTCGCGATGTTCTGCCGGCGCGCCGGTACCCGTTCGTTCGTCGACGACTTCGCGTTGCGATTTCGCCCCGTCGACCTGTGGGGTGTACCCATCGGCGTCCTGTCGCAGGTGCTCCTCGTCGGTCTCGTCACGTGGCCGTTCCGGTACTGGTTTCCCGGCACGTTCGATTCCGACAATGTGCAGGATCGTGCGCGGTCGTTGTACGACTCGGCGCGCGGTCCGTGGCTGGTGGTGCTCGCGCTCGTCGTCGTGGTCGGTGCTCCCGTGGTGGAGGAACTGGTGTATCGAGGCTTCCTGCAGGCGGGGCTGCACAGTCGTATCAACGACGTCGTGGCGATTCTCGTGACAGCCGCGTGGTTCGCTGCGATTCATGGTCGCGTGGCGGAGCTCCCCGGTTTGTTCAGTTTCGCCCTGGTGTTGGGCATCGCCTTCCACATGACCAAACGACTCGGCATGTCGGTGATCGCCCACCTAGCGTTCAATGCGACTGGACTTGCCTTCCTTGCCTTGACGTAGCCAACCATCACCAGAACCATGTCCGAACCCACCACCGAGTCCACGATGATGGACGCCGAACAACGAGTCGTCTCGTCGCGCGACGTCCTTTACTTTGAACGGCGGACCAAATTGCTCGTTGCGGCCCTCGTCGTCGGTGTCACCACGACGATGGTGTTCCTCACCCTGCAGCCGGAGTTGATCTTCCGCAACAACACGCCGACGGGTGGCGACATGGGTGCCCACGTCTATGGACCTGCGTACCTGCGTGATCACCTGATCTCATCACTGCGTTTGTCGGGTTGGAGCAATGACTGGTACTCGGGACTGCCGATGTACCGGTTCTACATGGTGGTGCCCGCGCTCTTCATCCTGGCGCTCGACGTGATGCTTCCGTACGGCATCGCACTCAAGTTGGTGGCGATTGCCGGACTCGTTGCCTTGCCCTTGTGCACGTGGTTGTTCGCCAAGTTGGCGCGACTGGTGTTCCCGTTGCCGGAGTTGCTCGTCCTCGCCAGCACGGTGTTCCTCTTCGACGAGAGTTTCACCATCTACGGCGGCAACATCGCCTCGACCATGGCGGGTGAATTCTCCTTCTCGATCGCCCTGGCGTTCGGTGTCCTCGGATTCGGCGTATTCGCTCGCGGTCTCGAAATGGGCCGCCATCGAATCGCCGCAACGGTGTTGTTGGCGCTCGCGGCGTTGTGCCACGGCATCGTCCTGTTGTTCGTGTTCCTCGGCTACCTCCTCATTCTCGCGATGCAGCGGGAGCCCGCGAAGTGGAGGTTCGGGTTACCGGTGATCGGAACGGCGGTGTTGCTCTCGGCGTTCTGGGTCGTGCCGTTCGTATTGAACCACTCCTACATGACCGACATGAAGTACGAGCCCCAGCCGACCGGCTACGGCGAATCCTTCATTGACATGTTCTTCCCGTTGCACACGTTCTTCGACATCGTCGTCACGAGTTTCGCCCTCGTCGGTTTCGCGTCGTCGTTGTGGCGACGCAACAACGTCGGCTCCTGGCTCGGCATCTACGGGGCGGTGCTGGCGGTCGGCGTCTTCGTGGCGCGCGAGAGCCTGCCGATCATCGGTCTGCTGTGGAATCCGCGCATCCTGCCGTTCTTCTACCTCGTTCGGTACATGCTGATGATGATCGGCGCGTACGAGGTGATCGTTGCCGTGGCCCGGTTCGCCAGCCTCGAGTTCGCTGCCGCCCGCGTTGCCAAGACGGGCGAGGAACAACTGCTGTCGCCGTCCCCGCGCGGGCGACTCCGCTTCAACGTGGCCACCGCGACGGCGGTGTCGGTCGTGTGCATCAGCGTGATCGGATTCCGTTTCCAGGAACTGCCGTTCGGATCGGTCCGCGTGTCGGCCGACGGTAGCGAGCGTTACGGCATCGGTCCGTTCAGCGTTCCGCGATCCAACGATGGTTTCGTCGACGGTTGGGCTCGCTGGAATTTCACGGGATACGAGGGAAAGAACGCGTACGGCGAGTACCGCACGCTGGTCGAGACGATGAAACAGATCGGCGAGGATCCGCGCTACGGCTGCGGTCGCGCACTGTGGGAGAACAACGGTGAATTGAACAAGTACGGAACGACCATGGGACTCATGTTGTTGCCGCACTGGACCGACGGTTGCATCGGCAGCATGGAAGGACTCTTCTTCGAGGCTTCAGGTACGACGCCGTACCACTTCATTGCGGCGGCCGCGATGTCGAAGCAGAGCAGCAATCCGGTTCGCGAACTGCGCTACGACGACAACAATGCCGCACTCGGGATTCGGTATCTCCGGGAACTCGGCGTGCGTTATTACATGGGATTCACGCCCGAGGCGATTCGTGAGGCGTCTGCACAACCCGACCTGCGCGAGATTGCTCGCACGGGCCCGTGGGTGATCTACGAGGTCGCGGGAAGCGACCTCGTCGTTCCACTCTCGATTCAACCCGTGGTGGTGGATGGTCGCAGCGACGACGAGACGATGTTGGCGCACCAAGGTGACGCCAAGGAGCGATGGTTGGAGATCGGCACGAGTTGGTTCCAGAATCCGAACGATTGGGTGGCGATTCCCGCCGCCGACGGTCCCGACGAATGGCAACGAATCACGGTCGGGGTCGACATGAATCGTCGCGTCGGTGAACCCGAGGATTCCTCCCGTCGGGTGGACATCGTGGTGCCCACCCGGAACATCACGGTGGTGAACACCGAATCGGTGAAGGTCACCGACGTGGTGCAGGGTCGCAGCAGCGTCTCGTTCACCGTGGACAAGATTGGTACACCAATCCTGGTTCGCACGAGCTATTTCCCCAATTGGAAGGCCTCTGGTGCGAAGGGTCCGTATCGCGTGGCACCGAACATGATGGTCGTGGTACCCACGAGCAACGACGTCGAATTGAGTTTCGGGTGGAGCTTGCTCGACCTCGTTGCGTACCTGCTCACGATTGCAGGCATCGTGGTGCTCGTACGTTGGCGCCGAAGTCCTCGAGAACTTTAACTAGCCTCTCAGCGATGTCGAATCTCGACGCGGTCGTCAAGGCCTACGACGTCCGCGGCACGGTGCCCGACCAATTCGACGAGCCCCTCGCGCGCGCGTTCGGTGTCGCGTTCGCCAAGTACACGAAGGCCCGGTCGGTGGTGGTTGCCCACGACATGCGACCGAGCGGCCCCGGTTTGGTCAGCGCATTCGAGGAGGGTGTCACGTCCGAGGGGACTTCGGTGGTGAACCTGGGTCTGGCGAGTACCGATCTGCTGTACTACGCGAGTGGAGTGATGAACGCCCCCGGGGCGATGTTCACGGCATCGCACAACCCGGCCCAATACAACGGCATCAAGATGTGTTCCGCCGGTGCGAGATCGATCGGAATCGACAGCGGTCTGGCCGACGTGCGCGAACTTGCTCGAGTGGCGCTCGGTGTTCCGGTGCAGGGAGATCCCGACAAGGTGAGCAGACGGAACTTGCTCGCCGATTTCGCCGACCACGTGTTGTCGTTCATCGATGTCGCTGCCCTGCGACCGCTCAAGGTGGTGGCCGACACCGCCAACGGGATGGGCGGGCTCGTCGTACCGGCGGTGTTCGACCGTTTGGCTGCCGTCGAGCTCGAAGTCATGTACGGCGAACTCGACGGAACGTTTCCCAACCATCCGGCCGATCCCATACAACCCGCCAATCAAAGGGACCTCCAGGCTCGGGTCGTCGGCGGGGGATTCGACGTGGGCCTGGCGTTCGACGGCGACGCCGACCGCGTGTTTCTCGTCGATGAGTTGGGGCGCACCATGTCGGGGAGCACGACGACGGCGATCCTCGCCGAGGTGTTCCTGCGTCGCCGACCGGGTGCGACGATCCTCTACAACCTCATCTCCTCGCGGGCCGTGCGCGAGATCATCGCCGAGAACGGCGGTGTGGGCATTCGAACCAAGAATGGCCACAGTTTCATCAAGGGAATCATGGCCGACACGGGTGCCGTCTTCGCCGGCGAGCACAGCGGGCACTATTACTTCGCCGACAACTACCGCGCCGACAGTGGTCTCATCGCCGCGCTCGTCGTTCTCGAGGAGATGAGCCGTACCGGTCTGCCGTTGTCGAAACTTCGCGAACCCGTCGAACGGTACGCCAGCAGCGGCGAGATCAACACCCAGGTCAAGGACATCGCGGCGGTCATCGCGCGCGTCGCCGAGCAGTTCTCGTCGTTCCCCCAGGATCGTTTGGACGGTCTCACCGTCGACTGCGGTGACTGGTGGTTCAACGTTCGTTCGTCGAACACCGAACCTCTGCTGAGGCTGAATCTGGAGGCCGCCACGCGCGAACAATGCGACACCCACGTGGCGGAGTTGCTGCAGATCATCACTGCGTGAGGAAGGTCGCCGACGAGCGTGCGCACGACGGACCATGTGCCTCGTGACGTGCCCGCAAGTGGTGGGGAGTCGCGCAATAGTGTGGAGTCGATGAGCACCATCGACGCCCGACTTCTCGCCATACTTGCCTGCCCCGAGGACAAGGGTCCGCTCTATTTCCTTGCCGACGAGGATGCGTTGTACAACCCCCGACTCAAGCGTCGATATGACGTGCGAGAAGGCATTCCCGTGATGCTGGTGAACGAAGCCACGACGGTTGCCGATGCCGAACATGCCCGCATCATGGCCAGGGTTGCGACCGAGGGGATTGCGCCCACCTTCGTCGCCTGACGAATACACTGAAGCCTCGTCGGCTGACCCGACTCGGCGCCAGCAGGCCCCAGTCCGACGAGAAGTACTACGTAACATCGTCAACGAAACGGGGTCAGCCATGTCATCTTCCACCTTCGCCCAACGCAAGGACTATCGCGTCGCCGATGTGTCGCTGGCTCCATTCGGTCGCAAGGAAATCCATCTCGCCGAACATGAGATGCCGGGGTTGCGTGCTCTGCGCAAGGAATACGGCGCATCCAAGCCGTTGAAGGGCGCCCGCATCTCGGGCTCGCTCCACATGACCGTGCAAACCGCCGTCCTCATCGAGACCCTCGTCGAACTCGGCGCTCAGGTGCGCTGGGCGAGTTGCAACATCTTCTCCACCCAGGACCACGCCGCAGCCGCCGTCGCCGTGGGTCCGAACGGCACCGTCGATCAGCCCGATGGTGTGCCGGTCTTTGCGTGGAAGGGCGAAACGCTCGAGGAGTACTGGTGGGCGACCGAGCAAATGATGACGTGGCCCGATGGCGACGGTCCGAACATGATTCTCGACGATGGCGGCGATGCAACCCTGCTCCTGCACAAGGGAGTCGAGTACGAGAAGGCCGGCAAGGTACCCGATCCCACCACGGCTTCGAATCCCGAGCTCGCCATCGTGCTCGGTCTACTGCAGCGAACGCTCAAGTCCGATCCGACCAAGTGGACCCGAATGGCCAAGGGCATCCGCGGCGTCACTGATCCGATGCGATGGGCGGGTTGCGTCGTGTGCGAAACCATGTTCTGCATCGGGGTACTCCGCAATCGTGCATCCCGCTGATTGAATTGCAGCAACGTCGCCCGACG
>SXGT01769128.1_pt1 | contig 34632 bp, 22 predicted proteins | sample 3176221 | NCBI WGS metagenome assembly SXGT01 (sample SAMN11356862, study PRJNA531348) | freshwater metagenome | isolation source: freshwater sample F1-120 | place: China: Fuxian Lake, Yuxi | collected 2017-12-25 | reverse complement strand
GGGTCTGCGCACACAATCGACGCCAACATAGCTCAGCTGGTCGAGCAGCTGATTCGTAATCAGCAGGTCCCGGGTTCAAGTCCCGGTGTTGGCTCCAAAGAATTCAGATAGTTTCAGCGGAGCGGGTCGGATCGGAATCACGCGGGGTCGGATTTCGGGTCGGAATTCGACGAACCGACTGGCTGCGCTATGCGTGGAGCCCAGTGACGGCTAGCAGACTTCCGTGGAACGCGGGAATTCTGCGTCCGCTGCGTCCGTGCGTCCGCATGGCAGTAGTTTCACGGACTTGTCGGGCCGGGGTGCCAGTCGAGGCCGACACAACTGCGTCCGGATCGACCACTTCACTGGCTGGGCGGCAGCGATGTGCCCGGACACCAAGCGGCAGGCAGGTTCACAATTCCGGTTTTCGCAAGTGCAGAGAATTCTTGCGTGCGCTTCGCCGCTGCCACAACTACCCAGGACCTGCGCGTAGGATTTTCGCACGAGGTCTGCCAGCCGCAGATGGCCTGCCGTCAGCTTGGATTTGCGCTTGACATCGGCGCTTTAGCGCCGCAGGATGGCTGAGGCGCTGTTGCCGTGTAGTCACTAGTTGCGCGAGTGCCGATTTGGACAGGGGTGGCATGGCGAGTTGGGCGTTCGCAGCAGAGCTCCCTGCGAATCGTGGCGACAGTGCACGATAATCGGATTTCTCCGCCATTCCCGGCTGACCTCACGGCCGGGTGCCGCACGCTCTGCCGGGCAGATGCCGACGGGTGGCGCCCCATCCGCTTCCGAAGGCGCGAACCCGCTGAGGAAATTCTCGACCGGCGGCTGCTTCCCGCTGGCAAGGGATACCTTGGGCTTGGCGGTGATTGGGGCTAGGTTTGCTTCATGCGACTCGCTTCGGCCGCGCCCACGCTTTTAACCACGCTGCTGTGTTGGGCTTCCTGCGGTGCAATCGGGTCGCTCAGAGACAACTCCCTCTCGAAAAGCCCCACATCGTCAGACCGAATCGACGACGAGGTCGTCGCCGCCGTCGTCCTGGCAGGCTCCGGGCGATTTGACGAAGCGGTTGCGATGCTTGCTGCGACGGCGACAAGTGCAGACGACGTCAGCCCAGATCTGGCCTGCTATGCGCGGGCCGCGACCGCAAAACTGCGCGCCCAATGGGGCGAGCACCGGATGTCGATTGTCGAGCGCCAAGCCCTATTTCGTGACGCTGCCCAACGAGTCGAGCACCTCTGGGGCGTGGAGCATCCAGCGGCGGCGGCACTGCACGCAGAACTGGCGATCTTTCTGGCGCATTTCTACTATCTGCCCAGCGCCACTGCCGAAGCGGACCTCGCCGTCTCGTTGGCCTCCCGGGCCGTCGCAGTCGCTGAGTTCCCGGAGGCAGCAGACTCCGTGTCGGCGTTGGCGTGGCTGGCGCAGATCGAGGTGCTGCGTGCGATTGGCAGAGGCGACTTAGCGCTTCGCGAAGGAGCTCGGCCAGTGCGCTTGGCCGAGCAGTATTTCCCTGCGTCGAATCCGATCTTGGCGAGAATGCGTTGCGCATACGGCGCGATTCTTGCCGAACAGGGTCACCTCGAATCTGCGGAATTGGATCTTGACCACGGCATCGCTGGCCTCGCGAATGTCGTCACCGAAACGACCTCGTACCTCGAATGCCTCGCCGAGCGGGCGACCCTAGACGAGCGGCGCGGCTTTTGGCGCAGGGCGGGCAAGCGGCTGCTGGATCTTGCTGGACTCGCAAAAAACAAGCCAGGCGGCGACATGATCCGCGTGCGAGGTGTGGATGCCTTGGTCAGATCCTCGCAGCGAATCTACGGCAGCGGTGAGCCTCCTGTCAGTCACGCCCTGAAGTACATGGAACTAATTAGTTTATCCCGGTCGAGCGTCGCCTTGCGCATGCTCGCCGAGGCTGCGACAGACCACCACGCCGCAGGGCGGCGAGACCAAGCTGCCTCCGCGTGGCTAGCGTTGATTGTCTCTGCAAGCAAACAAATGGCGGGTGGCCTCAATTGGGTTGCGCTTGCGAATGTCGCTACAGCTGAGACGCTTGCAGACGAAGCTACCTGTTCACACTGGGCGCCGACGCGCATTCCTGCCGGAACCTCACCATGGCTGGCCGACCCGATCGAGGTCGCAGCGCTGAAGCGGCGAACGGGATGCGCGGCCTTTGACCTGCCTTCTGCGTTTGATGACCTCATTGGGCGGTTGCGTGGCCACCGTGTGCCTAGCGACCCGTTATTGCTGGACTTGGAGTTGCTGCGGGCTGCATTCTTGGCGAATACAAACAGGCGTTTGGAGGCGGCCCGCCGGGCCGTGACGGCGATGCACGCGGCCGTTGCCGACAGCATGACGCGCGACACAGAGGCCACCGCGCTCTCAGTTCGCACCCGACTGCAGGAGGCGGTCTGGCTTTTGAACAGTGCACTCGTCCGCGAACGGACTCCGGATGCCGCGGCGGAACTCCTGGCCTCCTCTTTGCGTACGCGCGGCATGGCGCTGGAGCGTATGACCGGCAACCTGCGCCTGCTTCGTCAGGCTGGAACGCAGCGCGACCGGGACATTATCTTGAAGCTGAAGCTAATCCGCCTCTTGACAGGCAGACGGCGGGAGCCCTCGGAGTTGACCGACTGGGAACTCCGGGCGGTTGAGCGAGCAGCGGAACTGGCCAGTGAACGACCACCGGCCGACCTCGCGGCCGCAGTGACGCGCCTAGCCGACGACCTCGCTTACGTCGAGATATCTGCCTGGCGTCCGTTCGACGGGTTCGTCGACGGAGTGCAACAGTGGCAGCGCAGAAGGCTGAGCGCCTTGGTTGCCATGCGTGGCGGTGTCACCCAGGTTGACCTCGGCGAGGCGGACGTGGTTGAACGCGATGTGGTCGCCCTCCGCAATGCCATCGATGAGCGGGCGCCCGAAGTGTTGATTGGCCAAGTCGCGAAGCGCATATCTGACCGGCTGTGGCTGCCACTTGGCGGCCGCGCCCACCAAGCGCGCAGAATTGTTGTGTCTGCAGATGGTCCGCTGGCACATTTGCCTTGGCCAGTTGTTCCCGATCGTGACGGCAAGCCCCTGCTGCTCAGCAGGAGCATTAGCGCCGTGCCCGGGCTTGCTTGGCTGGCAACGCGCGAACCAGTTTCAAAACCGCCGAACGCCGCTCTGCTTATGGCCGATCCCGATTTCGGAGGATGCGAGACCCTGGACTTCGGGCCAACACCGCCGACGCGGACAAGGGTGCCGCTGGAGTCAAGAGGCATCGTGGAAACGCGCCGCGAGATTGAAGCGGCCGCAGCGTGGCTGCCCGGCGCGACGACACTGACCGGCCAAGACGCCCATGTGATTGCACTGTTCGATGTCGCACGCCCGATTGTTTTGCATTTGGCGACACACGGCGTCCGTGTCCGTTCGACTTTGGCCCTGGGAGGCAGCGTGCACGAACGGGGAGCGGCGCCAATTGTCGAACTACCAGGGCCCGCCGACCCACGAATCAACCCCATGGCCTCCACAGGCATAGCGTTTTCAACGGCAAACTGTGCCGACAATCTTGGGATCCTGACGGCGTTGGGCGCAAGCACGCTCAACCTCCTCGGGACCGAATTGGTCGTGCTGTCGGCTTGCGACACAGCCCTTGGCGAGCCAGTTGACGGCGAAGGCGTACTCGGCCTGGCGCGCTCCATGCTCTCAGCTGGCGCGCGGACCGTCATTCAGGCGCATTGGCGCGTCGACGACAGGGCAACGGCCTTCCTCATTTCACGTTTCTTCGCCAGACTGCGACAAGGCGAATCGCGCGATGAAGCACTGCGCCATGCCCAAATTGCAGTCTGGGAACGCGACGAGTGGCACCATCCCGCGTATTGGGCGGCGATGCAGTTGGTCGGTGACATTTCACCCATGCCCGCCGCGACGTGGACAGCGCTGCCTTCTCCCCTGCGAGCGTGGAAGGACGGCAAACAGCGTTAGGTCTGTTTGCCTGGTGCCCGATTCGTGAATTTGAGCGACGCTGGCGCGCATCTTGCCCTCGACGGCGCCAACTCGCGTGCTCGCGACCTCGCGTCGCAGCAGTGGCCGACGTCGCTTATCTGAATGCCCCCGCCCGTTGTGAGCGTTGCACAGGTTTTTGCGTCGTCGCACTGCAGCACCAGTTTGGCTGCCGGCGCAGTGCCTGAATGCCGGCGCGCACGGTGGCGACCGACGACCTCTGCAACGGCCACCGGAATCTACTTCGTCGAATTGTGACCGTGCAAGTCAAGGCGCTGGGCCGGGAATCGCCCATGTTCCTCGACCGGCGGCAGCAGCAGATTACCAACCGGCACTTCCAGGGCGTCGGCGAGCTTCTGGAGCGTCGTCAGCGTCGGGCTTTGCCGCTTGGCCAAGATGTCAGATAGCGCACCGCGGGCAACGCCGGCGGCATCAGCGAGGCGGTTCATGCTGCAACGGCGGCGCCTCGCCAAGCGTTTCAGATTCAGCACCAGGTTGTCGTGTCCGCTGTCCACCTGGACAGGCTAGCCTCGAACCGCTACGCTGATCTTCGGATTTCCGAACGATTGACGCCATGACCAAGGCCTTCTTCCTCAGCCTCGCCGCACTGGTCGCCTGCTCGCCGGCGACCGTCGCCCGTCGGCCGGCTCCAACAGGCCTACCGCCGGCGCAGAAACAGGCCCAGACCGAGCGCGACCTTCAGCAGCGGGCGGCGAGAGAGGCCGCTTTCGCACGAGTTACTCGCTCCCGTGAGGCTCTGCAAGTGCTGAAGTCGCGTTACGGCGCCGACATGGTCGCACTGGACCGCGTTGCAGCCGAGCTCGAATCCGCCGAGAAGGAGGCGGCCGACCCACAGACGTACACGCTCTTCGGAACAGTCACAGGCTACGAGCGCGGCGCAGTGTTCGTGTTTGGCAACGCGGTGCCGGATTCCGGTCGGGGACTGGGACCAGGCGTGCTCATGGATGGGCCGGCGGTGTTGATTGACCCTAAGCAGAGTGAAATCACGATGAACAAGCTTGTTGTGGCCAATCGCCTGTACTTTCGGGGTCATTTCCGCGGCGTCAACGCCTTCGGTATCCCCATGACGGCGTTCGCGTACTCGCACGTCCAGCCAAAGCAGACAGCCAAACAAGCTGCAGCCATTCAGCGTGTTCGCGCGCTACGGTGGCGCAAGGCTGCTTTGGAGGCGCGCGTTCAGCCAGTCCTGGATGAGGCCGAGGAACTTGAGAAAGCAAGGGCGGCGCGAGACGCCGCGATGTAGGTCGACGCTCAGTGGTTTGACGCGGCGGCTGCTGCGGAAAGGGCAGTCGACCCGAACGCCGGAGGTGCACTTGCGCGACCACGCCGCGGACGAGCGCTGGACGCCAACGGCAATTGGCGTGGTACAAGAAGCCTGGGCGACCGCTGTTCCAACCCGGCGCAATGATGCAGAATGGGCACCATGAGCAGGGCAAGTGCCAGACATTCGGCAAGCGGTTCCAACCAGCGCCCGACGAGCGGGACGATACAGAAGTCGCCTCGCCGCGTCGGCCGACCGTCGAAATTGGCCCCTGAAGTGCTCAAGCGCCTCGAAGTCGCCTTTGCGCTGGGAGTCTCGGTCGAAGTCGCGTGCGCAGCGTCGGGCATCGCCAAGTCTACGTTCTTCAACTGGAAGGCGCTCGCGCTCGTTGACCGGGTCAGCGGCAGGCACTCGGAGTTTCTGGACTTTCTGGACCGAATGGAGGCAGCGCGGGCTCGCGGCATCGTCCTGCTGCACAGCAAAGTGTATGAGGCCGCTATGAACGGCCAGTGGCGGGCGGCGGTGTGGCTGTTGTCACTGATGGACCCGCAGGAGTACGGTTCTGCACGGCAATTTGGCAAGGGTCGCGAGTCCGAGCCAGTCGCGAGAATTGCGCCGCAAGCGTTTGTCGTCTTCGCTGACAGGCACGATTCGGGCACACTTGCGCTTCCAGCGCAGGCAGTCGCGCCAGAGCCAGCGCCGTAGCGACAGGAATTGAGCAGCTCACATGCCCGCGCAGTCTCGCTGCGTCGAGCCGTGCCAGAGCCTGTGCCTCGCCGTCCCTGCAAACGTGAACTCGCCGTCCATGGTGGCTCCCGCCGGTCCCGTATGGGCCCGGTTGCAGCCCCGCCTGCATCGGCGTAGCCTCCGCTGGCAGCGGCTGGAGCTCGCTGGCAGCTATAGGAGCGACGTGGACTCGGATTTGATGACGATCCCAGAGGTTGCGGCGCTCCTGCGTTTGGCGGAGCGCACCGTCTACGACATGTGCCGGGGCGGCAAGATCCCAGGCGTCGCCAAGGTCGGCGGCCAGTGGCGGATCCAGCGCAAGCTGCTGCTTGCTTGGCTGGCCGACGGCGGCGAGGTCAAGCGACCAGTAGGCGACCGCTGACGGAAAGGGGCTCTTCGTGACCGAGTTGTTGCCGCAAAACGTGAACTTCGATCGCCTGCTCAAGTTGCGGCTGGTAGTCGCTCGTGCCGGCGAGATGGACCTGCAGGGCTGGTGGAACACCAAGGGTGCCCTCGGGCAGCTCGGTCGCTCGGTCTACCATCGTGGCTTTCCGCGCACGGCGCCGTTCGCTCAGGCGCGCACGGTGTTCGCCGTTGCCCGGGCCCGTACGCGCGAGCTGTGGAATCCGACGGGCTGCGCCACGTTGTGGAACCTGCCGCCCGAGGTCGAAGACGCGTTCGACGACCAGTGGCAGCGGTGGCTGGACGAGCCGGAAGCGTGGACGCCGTTTTTCGAGACGCTCCAAGAACTTCGCGGCGACTTGTTGGTCGAGCTGCAATCGCTGGGCGTCCTGTCCGACGCCGAGACGCAGCGTGTCCGCGAGCTCAAGCGGTCCGTCGATGGCCGGGCGGTGCTGCTGTCCGGAATGCGCCAGATCGACGACGAAACGTTGGGATTGCTTGCTGCCGGGTTCTTCCGCGGCGAACGCGGCTCGCCCGCCGTTCCCTACGCGCGGTTGGAGGGCTGATGGCCGTGACCCGTGCCAGCGTCGTGTCGTCATACACGGTGAAGCAAGCGTTGGTCGAGGAGACCTACCGCGTGCTTCACGACTGGGATCCGTCCAAGAATCAACGCGCCAACCTTTCCCGTCTGCGTCATTCGAACTCCCTCGGGATCCGGAGCGCGAGTTGGCTGAATGACGTAGCCAAGATGCTGAATCGGCGGCTGGACCTCGATGGAGCGGATCGGGTCGTGATGGAGGTGGCCCGAGCTGAAGCGCGCATCGACATCTGGCGGCCGCTTCTGCTTTGGCACATGACCCGCGAGGAGTTCCTGGTCCGCGACTTCTTGGTGAACTGGTTGTTCTCGAAGCACGCATCTGGGACATGGCGCCTGCGCACAGCCGATGTACTGCCGTACCTTGCGCAGCTGCACGGCCGCAAAGACATCGTAATCAAGGAAGTGTGGTCGCCGTCGACGGTAAGTCGCGTGGCTTCGGGCTTGCTGCGCATGGCGGTTGCGTTCGGCCTGATGACCGGCACCGCCACCCGCGAGTTCGTCTCCTACCACTTGCCGGACGAAGCCTTCCTCTACCTGCTGCACGCCATGACCCAGGCCGAGCCGAACGCCCACCGCATGCTCCACTCGCCGGACTGGCGCATGTACCTGATGGCGCCCGACGACGTGCAACGCGAACTGTTCCGCCTGCACCAGCTTGGCCGCCTCCGCTACGAAGTGGCTGGCAGCATTGCAGAACTACGCCTGCCCTATCCAACCGCGGCCGACTTTGCCCGCAAGGAGCTGATGCCATGAACCCATGGAAGCAGCGCCTGACCAAGGACCTGGAGCCCGTGCTCTTGGTGAAGGACCCGCGGCCGGCGATCAGCCGGTATCACGACCTGCCGTTCGGGATCTTCGTCTACCCGCCGGAGGACGAGTTCGCAGTCCGCAAGGAAATCAGTTTATTGCGGACGCGCCTGCAGCAGACCGGCAAACGGGTGTCGACTGTCTCGCTGGCGGAGTGCCTGCATGAAGCGCTGGTGGCCGAGGGACTAGGCGGCCCGGCGCTGGCAGAAGCCGAAGAAGCGTCCGGGCTTGGCCTTGCGGTCGAAACCGTGTTCTCCGTGCTCAGCCAGTACCAGCCGCTCGACCGACTGGTGGCGCGGCGTGTGCCCGACGACGCCGAGCCGACCCGCGACATCGTGTTCATCACCCGCGCCGGGGCGTTGTTCCCGCTGTATCGCACGTCGGCCCTTTTGGAACAGCTCATGGGCCAGGTGCGCGTGCCGGCCGTGCTGTTCTACCCCGGCACGACCGATGGCGCTGCAGGCCTGCACTTCATGGGCGTCCTCGATGCAGACCACAACTACCGCCCCAAGATCTTTTGAAGGTGACCACGATGACGCGCATTGCCCAGCTGTTCGCCCGCGAGATCGACCGGCGCATCGAAGAAGTCATCAAGGTCGACGACTCCGACGAGGCGCGAATCCGCGAGGAGCTGGCTGAATACGTTGTCACCGACTCGCTCAAGAAGCAGCAGGCCGGCATCCTGGACGCGTACCTGGAAGCCTTTCGCAAGCCGCATGAAGGCACAGCGGTGTGGATCTCGGGCTTTTTCGGCTCCGGCAAGTCGAGCTTTGCCAAGATGCTCGGCGTCGCGATCCAGGATAGGCAACTGGAAGGCGTCGGCGCGGCCGGCCTGCTCTGTAACCAACTGCACGACAACAAGACAGAAGTGCTGCTGAAACAGGTAGTCGAACACGTGCCGACCGAGGCGGTCATCTTCGACGTGTCCACGGACCGCGGCATCCGCCAGGGCAACCAGTCGATCACCGAGATCATGTACCGGTTGTTCTTGCAGAATCTCGGCTACGCCCGCGAACTGGATCTGGCCGAGCTGGAGATCACGCTGGAAGGCGACGGCCGTCTGGACGCTTTTCGCGACAAGTACCTGGCGCTGTACGGTCAGGCCTGGGACCACGAGAAGGGCAAGCCCGCCATCGCCATCAACCGCGCCTCGGCGGTGATGCATGCGTTGGAGCCGCAGACGTTCAACGCCCAGGATTCGTGGCTGAAGGGCGCCAAGGGGCGTGGCGACATCACGCCCAACCTGCTGGCGGATCGCTGCCTGGAACTGATGAAGCGGCGGCGGCCGAACAAGCGCAACCTGTTGTTCGTCGTGGACGAAGTCGGCCAATTCGTCGCCCGCGACGCCGGCAAGCTGGAAGATCTGCGGGCTGTCGTCGAACGGCTGGGCCAACGCGGGCTCGGCCGGATCTGGGTCATGGTCACGTCGCAGGAAGCCCTGTCCGAACTGGTCAGCGGCCTCGACTCGACCCGCATCGAACTGCCCAAGGTCAAGGATCGCTTTCCGTTGCAGGTGCACCTGGAGCCGTCCGACATCGCCCAGGTCACCAGCCAGCGCGTGCTCGCCAAAAACGCCGCGGCCGAGACGCGGTTGCGCAAGCTGTTCGACGACAACCGCGCCCGTCTGGAAAGCCACACGCGGATCCACGCGCCGAACCTCGCGCTGCCAGGCCTGACCGCCGACGGATTCATGAGCCTCTACCCGCTGTTGCCCTACCAGGTCGACATGATCATCAGCGTCGTGTCCGGCCTGCGCACCCAAGGTGGCGCGAGCAAGCACGTCGGCGGCGCCAACCGCACCATCATCAAGTTGGCGCAGCAACTGCTGATCCACCCGGATGTCGACCTGCAGAACCAGGCCATCGGCACGCTTGCCACGCTGGACCGCATCTACGACCTGGTGTCCGGCAACATCTCCAGCGAGGTGCGCCAGAAGATCGACGGCATCGGCGCGGGGATGCACCCCAAGGCACGGGCGGTGGCCAAGGCCGTGTGCCTGTTGCAGTTCGAGCGTCGGATCCCGCGGACGGCCGAGAACATCGCTGCCACGCTGCATCCGTCCGTGGAAGCCGATTCGCAACTGGCGGACGTGAAGGCGGCACTGGACGCACTCGTCGCCGCACAGGCGGTCCGGCTCGGTGAAGATGGCTACCGCATCCCGACGCCTGCCGAAGACGACTGGGAAAAGCAGCGGGCCGAACTGAGGCCGAAGCAGGCAGACACGGCCCGCATCCATTCCGAGGTCGTCGCCGGGCTTTGGGCGCCGACGCCGTCGCACACTCTGCTGGGTGTCAAGCCGTTCAAGGCCGGGCTGATCTTCAACAAGAACCTGGTGTTCGTGGGCGACATGCCTGTGCACGTGACGCTGGCCGCCACGGACGACGAATGGTGCAAGCTGCGCGAGGACTGGCGACAGCGCAGCCGGGAAGAGAAGACGGCGCTGTTCTGGATTGCCCGGATGGACGACGCGATCCAGCGTGCCACCGACGAGGTGTTCCGCTCCAACGAGATCCTGGCCCGCAAGGAACGCAACGCGGTGACGCGTGACGAAACCGCTCTGGTTTCCGAGGAGAAGAACACGCGGCGGCCGAAGGCGATGGCCGAACTGCGGCGGTTGCTGCGGGTCGCGCTCCTCGACGGCACGGTGTTCTTCCGCGGCAATGACCGCAGCCCGGACAAGGGTGCCGGAGAGGTCGCCAAGGCTTGTTCGGGCATCCTTGGCAAGGTGCTGCCGGAAGTCTTCGACCGCTTCCAGGATGCAGCAGCTCGCGTGGCGGCCAAGGATCTGGAAGCCCTGCTCAAGACCGAGAGCCTGCACGGACTGCCCGAAGTGTTCGCCACGCTGCACCTGATCCGCGAAGAAAAGGGCAAGCCGGTGTTCCGTACCGACGCGGGCCCGCTGGCCGAGGTGCTCGCCCGCATCGCCAATAAGGCGACGTACGGCGAGACGGCGAGCGGCCGTGCGTTGGCAGATGACCTTGCCAAGGAGCCCTTTGGCTGGGATTTCGACGTGGTGCGCCTGCTGGTCGCCAGCCTGCTGCGCGCCGGCAAGGTCGAGGCGGTGTCGAACGGTCAGGTCATCGAGAACGCCTTGTCACTCGGCGCCCGCGCTGCGCTGTCCGACAACAACCGCTTCAAGCAGGCAACCTTCCGGCCCACGGTCGATATCGACATCGCCGTGCTGAGCTCCGCCGCCGATCACTTCCAGGAGGTGTTCGGCAAGGAAATCAGCGAGCTGGAACGTGGCGTGGTGGCGCGAACCATCAAGGACAAGGTGCAGAGCCACGAAGCGGCGTTACAGGACATCCACACGCTGCTGGTCACGCATGCGCTGCCCGGCGCGCAGGTGCTGGCGCAGGCGCTGGAGCAGGTGCGGTTGATTCGCAGCGGCACCGACGACAACGCCATCCAGACCTTCAACGCCAGCTTTGGCGAAGTGAAGGAGGCCATCAAGCGCGAAGCCGAGTTGCGAGACGCGTTGACGGCACCGGGGCTGCACGACCTTGCGCGCGGACGCGATGCCTCTGGCCGCATGTGGCCGTTCCTCAAGGACGAGGCGGATCTGCCGGCGGGTCTAGCGGCGGAAGCGGCGGACTTGGGCGACCTGCTGCAAAAAGAGACGTTCTTTCGTCACTTGCCGCGCGTCGACCAGTTGGCGCGCAAGGTCGAGACGGTCTACGAGACGCGGTTCCAAGCCGCCGCGGCCGGTCGGCGTGCGGCGTACGAGGCAGCGGTGGCGCAGGTTCACGCTGCTCCGGAATGGTCGCAGCTGAACGTTGAACAGCAGCAGAAGGTCGCTGCGCCGCTGACCGACCCGGTCAAGAGCGATCCACCTGCGAAAACGCCGATTCGGCAGATTCGGGCTGAGACCGACGCCTGCTCGGCACGTCTGGCAGCGGTGATGGCGGAGATGCTGCAGATGGTCGACGGTAACCGCATCGCCCGGGTCAAGTTCAGCAGTTACTTCAACGGGGGTATCGACACGACGGAGCAACTGGACGGGGCGCTGCAGGGACTGCGCGACGAGTGCGAGCGGCTGATCGGCGAAGGCAAGAAGGTGCTGGTGCAATGAGAAGTTGTCGAAGCGACGTTGCCGAACATGGGTATTGGCTATTGCATGGGTCTACAACAAGGGGCGTGCATCATCGTGCTTGTTGCAGGAATTGCCGGTTTTGTGAAATAACGAGGACGGTAGCGTCGCCATGTTACAGCGGACTTCAATAGCGGGTTGCAGATGAGTTCAACGCGTGCAGGCCGATGGATCAAACAACTGGAGGGCTACAAAGCGTTCATTCCCAGCCTGTTGCCGCCGGATCCACCGATTCGGCTCGACACCGCCATGGCCAATCTGCTGTCGGACGCCGACCGGGCACTGGGCCGCTTAGACGGCGTCGCCACCGTGCTGCCTAATCCCGACCTGTTCGTCGCGACGTACGTCAAGCATGAAGCTGTCCTGTCATCGCAGATCGAGGGCACCCAGAGCACGCTCGAAGACGTTCTGGAGTACGAAGCCGACGGGCCGCAAGAGGGATTGTCCAAGGACGTGCAAGAAGTCGTCAACTACGTTGCGGCGATGAACCACGGGTTGCGACGGCTGCCGACCCTACCGCTGTCCAAGCGCCTGCTGCGCGAGATCCACGGCGAGTTGCTGCAGGGCACGCGTGGTGGCGAGAAGACCCCCGGTGAGTTCCGTACTTCACAGAACTGGATTGGGCCAGCCGGCTGCACGCTCAGCACCGCCAGCTTCGTGCCGCCGCCGCCGAGCCAACTCCACGATGCGTTGGACGGGCTGGAGCGCTTCTTGCACAACCGCGAAGCCTTGCCTCCGCTGATTCACGTTGCGCTGGCCCATGCGCAGTTCGAGACGATCCACCCATTTCTCGATGGCAATGGCCGGGTTGGGCGTCTCTTGATCACGCTGCTGCTGTGCGAACGTGGCGTGCTGCGCCAGCCGCTGCTGTACCTGTCGATCTACTTGAAGGCCCATCGCGCCCAGTACTACGACCGACTGACTGCCATCCGCCAGGACGGCGACTGGGAAGGCTGGCTGGCCTTCTTCTTGCGCGGTGTGCGCGAAGTGAGCGACAGCGCCACGCAGACTGCTCAAGATATCTTGAAGTTGCGCGAGACTGCGCGAGAACAGGTGCACAACGCCAACGCGCTGCGGCTGATCGACGGGCTCTTCCAGCATCCGGTGGTCAACGTCCGCAAGGCCGAGCAGGTGCTAGGCTGCTCATTTGCGACCGCCGACAAGACCCTGAGCGAGCTGGAGGGGCTGGGACTGGTCCGCGAGATCACCGGCGGCAAGCGCAACCGGCGCTTTCGCTTTGAGCCCTACCTGCAACTCTTTGAATGCTCGCCGTTCGCTGCGGGTGACGATGACGAGAATGCTGTTGCGATGCTCACCGGCGCTCAGCCCATGGCGGGAGACCGATAGCGCATGGACAAGGACACCCGCAACCGCATCCAACACGCGACCCAGGCGGACGGCTGGCGGCCCAGGCTCGCCCAGCACGAGAATTGGCGTCGCCGCCCGAACACGCATGGGCCCGCCGTCGGCGCAGCATGCCAGCAGAATCTGACGTTTTTCCAGCAGGCTTGCCTGCCCAACGACCGCGCGCTAGCCTGCAAATGGGCCTGCGGCCCAGATGAACATGACGACGAAGTTCTACAACCTGTCGATGTTGTTCACCCATCCGCCGGATATTCCTGCGATCTGGGTCGTGCAGATTCTCGATTTCGACCTGGTGACCCAAGGCGACAGTCTGGCGCAGGCGATGCAGATGGCGCTCGAAGCCACTGCGTTAATCGTGCAGTGGGACGTGGCGGCCGGCAAGGATCCGGCGGACCGTCGGGCACCAGCCGAGGAATGGGATGCGTTCTTGGAAGTCGTCACGCATGGTCAAGCGCTGACGGGCTTGCAGAGCGTCGACGAAAAACACCTGCGGGCCCTGGCTGTGCAGGCGCTTTGCTTGTTCGATATTCCAGCAGCGACGGACGCGGCCACGGCGGTTCGAAAACCAAGGTCAGCAGCGCGCAAAACTGCACCAGCGCCACCGTCCCTCGTCCTGCAGCGCCAGCCGATCGTCTGGCCAACCGCCGCGTAGCATTTCGGCAGCGGCCATGCCCCCACGCTTCCGCGACGTCAAGCGCGCCTTCGAGCAACTTGGAGCGCAACTCTCGCCACCAACAGGCGGCGGTTCGCACTGGAAGCTGGAGAAAGACGGCAAGACGTTCACGATCCCGGCTGGCCACGGCAACGCTACGGAAATCGCCGACATCTACATTCGCAAGGGTTGCCGGGCGCTGGGGCTGGACGAAGCGGAGTTGCGCAAGCGGCTCTAGGATCCACAACGTGCCGCGCAGTTGGGGCGCCTGATGGACAAGGACACCCGCAACCGCATCCAGCACGCAACCCAGGCCGCCCGCCGACTGCTCGAAGTCGAGTTCGCCGCCCAGCTGGAAAGCACCTTCGACATCCGCCCGGACGGCACGGTTGCGATCGCGCCGGGCCGCCATCTGGCCGAAGATCCCGACACACTGCGCGTGCGGGCCAAGCTGGTCGAGGCCATAGCCCACCACCGCGCGCTGGGTGAGAAGCCCGCCGACGCGGTGAAGTTGGTGCTGCGGGCTTCCGCGTTCACGACGCTGAACCGCTTCGTGGCGCTCAAGATGCTCGAAGCCCGCAAGATCGTGCAGGAGTGCGTGTCCAAGGGCCTGGAGTCGTCCGGCTTCAAGAACGAGTTTCTGGCGCTGGCCGATGGCCTGAAGGTCCAGCCCGATGCCGCCTACAAGCTCTACCTGGAGTGCCTGTTCGACGAAATCGGCCGCGAAGTTCGGGTGCTGTTCGACCGGCGTGACCCGGCGAGCCTGCTGTGGCCCCGGCGGACGGCGCTGGACAACTTGCTGGGCATCGTCAACGACCCGGAACTGGCGGCGGTGTGGGACGAGGACGAGACGATTGGCTGGGTGTACCAGTACTTCAACGGCGAGGACGAGCGCCGGCAGATGCGCGCCGAGTCGCAGGCGCCGCGCAACAGCCGCGAGCTGGCGGTGCGCAATCAGTTCTTCACGCCGCGCTATGTGGTCGAGTTCCTGACGGACAACACGCTGGGGCGGACGTGGGTCGAGATGCGCCAAGGCCACACGCGGCTGATGGAGCAGTGCCGGTATCTGGTGCGCCGGCCGAGCGAGGTGTTTCTGCGGCAGGGTGAGGAGGCGCCGGCGGACGATGAGGCCGTGCCCGTCGAGCAGCCGACGGTGTTCGTGCCGTTTCGCGCCAAGAAAGATCCGCGGGAGTTGCGGGTGCTGGATCCGGCGTGTGGATCGGGGCACTTCTTGCTGTACTCGTTTGACCTGCTGCAGGCGATTTACGAGGAAGCCTGGGACGACGTGGACTTCGCGGATCTACGTCGGGATTTCCCCACGGTCGAGGCGTTACGGCTGGCCTTGCCCGGTCTCATCCTCCGCCACAACCTGAACGGTGTGGACATCGACCCGCGTGCCGCCCAGATCGCCGCCCTGGCGCTGTGGATGCGGGCGCAGCGGGCGTGGAACGACTTCGGCGTGCGGCGCGCGGATCGGCCGCTGGTCACGCGAACCAACATCGTGGTGGCGGAGCCGATGCCCGGCGAGGCGGATTTGCGCAAGGAATTCACGGCGTCGCTGGAACCTGCCGCGCTGGGTCATCTGGTCGAGCGGATGTTCGAGGCGATGGAGCTGGCCGGCGAGGCGGGGACGCTGCTGCGCATCGAAGACACGCTGCGCGAGGCCGTCAAGGAGGCCAAGTCGGCGTGGGAGAGCCGGCCGCGGGCGGGCTCGTTGTTCCCGGAGCTGGACCGCCGCAAGGCCGTGCAGATGGGCATGTTCGACGTGCGCGCCGTGCCGGATGCGACGTTCTGGGACGAAGCCGAGACCAAGGTGCTCGCCGCGCTGAAGACCTACGCCGAGCGGGTGCCGGGCGGGGCCGGCTATCGGCGGCGTCTGTTCGCGGAGGATGCGGCAAGAGGGTTTGCGTTCATCGACGTGTGCGGCAAGCGGTATGACGTGGTGTTGATGAATCCGCCGTTTGGGCAAGGCTCAACAAAGGCGAATTCGCTGCTTCGCGTCCAGTACCCAGACACTTGGACGGATATCTACGGCTGCTTCATGGAGCGAGCGACCGGACTGGTACCAGATCGTGGCCGCTGGGGCGCGATTACTTCATCATTGTTTCTGCATACGCGACAGATGCGGACTCTGCGGCAACTACTGCTCACGGAAGCGGGGCTGGAGAGATTCGCGGATCTCGGCGGTGAAGTTCTCGATGGAGCGACGGTGTCCACCGGTCTCTCAATCGTAACGAAGGGCACGAGTTCTGAAACTACGGACTACGCCGATTTTGGCGATCTCGATGACAAGGCAACTGCCCTTCTCAACGCCAGCGCAGGCCTCGCTGGGGGCGGTTGGCAGATATTCTTGAATTCTGCGTTTGCTGCTGTTCCTGGAATGCCGTTCTGCTTCCACGCAGATGCGAAGCTGCTGGCACTTTGGCGGCGCGTCGGCAAGGTCTTTGACCCGGACGTCGGCACCGTAGCAACCGGGAATCACACGTTTGATGACGAACGCTTCCTCCGCCTTCGCTGGGAAGTTGCGCCGTCCACGATTTCGTTCAGTCAATGGAGAACCTACGACAAGGGTGGAAACTTTCAGCCATTTCTCGCGCCAACGCCGCTGCTTGTGCACTGGCTTGGTGACGGACGCAGCCTACGCGCTGTCAATATTGCCCGGTATGGGTCTGACGCTCAGGTGATGCAGAGCCGGCAGAACTGGGGTACTCCGGGCCTGACCTTCATGCACGTCAGCAGCATCGGATTCTCGCCGCGGGTGCTGCAGCGTGAATGTGTATTTTCCTCGGAAAGTATCGCCGTGCTTGTCTCAGACGAAACTGCGAATGCCCTCGGTGGCCGAACTCAAGCCAGTTTGGCGCTCCTCGCCGTCCTTGCAAGCACTCTGGCGCAAGAGCTGGTGTGGGTGTTTGGTCGTTACCGCAAGATTGAAAACCGAGCGGTGTCGGGATTTCCGATCTCCGCGAAGATTCTCGGTGAGCGGGCGGACGAACTGGCACCGATTGCCGTTGCCGGCATTCAGCACATGCGCCAACTGGAGTCGATGTGCCTCTCCAGCCCATTGTTTTTCCTGCCGGATTTCTTGGTGGATGGCGAGCCGAATCTGGCAACACGAATGCGGAGGATTGAAGACCTCAAGCAGGTCTTGGGCCATGCGGACACCGCCGTCGAATCGCTGTTCGATCTCGCAGGATTTCGCCAACATGCCACGCCACGGATGGAGTTAGTGTCTGCAGTCGGCCTGCGCGAAGTCGACACTCCCCGGGCCGTCACCGGCGATCTTATCGAGTACTCGGTAGGTTCGGCCCTCGGCCGCTTCGACCTCCGCCTAGCCACCGGCGAACGCCCCCTGCCACCCGAACCCGACCCCTTCGACGCACTCCCCGCCTGCTCCCCCGGCATGCTCACCGGCGCCGACGGCCTGCCCCTCGCCGCCCCGCCGCCCGACTACCCCATCGCCTTCCCCACCGACGGCATCCTCGTCGACGACCCCGGCCACGACCGCGACCTGCTCGCCCGCATCCACCAGGTCTTCACCATCCTCTTCGCCGACCACGCCGACGACCGCATGCAGGAAGCCGTCAGCATCCTCGACCCCAGTGCCAAGGACCTGCGCCCGTGGCTGCGCCGCACGTTCTTCGAAGAGCACATCCAGCGCTACTCGAAGTCCCGCCGCAAGGCCCCCATCTACTGGCGCGTGGGCACGCCGTCGGGCAGCTACAGCGTCTGGATCTACCTGCACCGTTTCAACAAAGACACCCTGCACCGCGTGCTGAACGACCACGTCGCCCCCAAGCTCCGCTACGAATCCAGCAAGCTCGCCACCCTGCAAAGCGAAGCCGGCCCGTCGCCCTCGCCGTCACAGCGCAAGGCCTTGGATGGACAGGAAACCTTCGTCGACGAACTGCGCGCCCTGCACGACGAGGCCGAGCGCGTGGCGCCGCTGTGGGACCCGGACCTGGACGACGGCGTGGTCATCAACGCCAGCTTCCTGCACCGGCTGTTCGCCCACACGCGCGCCTGGCAGAAGGAGTGCGAGAGCCACTGGCAGAAGCTGCAAAAGGGCGAGTACGACTGGGCGCACCTGGCGATGCGGCTGTGGCCGGAGCGGGTGGTGCCCAAGTGCACCGACGACCGCAGCCTGGCCATCGCCCACGGGCTGGAGGACGTGCTGTGGCTGGAAGGCACGGACGGCAAGTGGCGGCCGCAGCCGGTGACCGACGCGGAGATCGCGGCGCTGGTGCAGGAGCGCACGTCAACGGCGGTGAAGGACGCGCTGCGGCGGATGGGCGAGACGCCGGAGCCGGTGCCGGCCCGCAAACCCCGGCCAGCGGTGCCGGCGGGTGAGCCGAAGCAGCCGAAGAAGGCCAAGGTGGTACACGTTCCCGGTGCGGTGCAGATCAGCTTGGGCCTGCCGGGCGATCCGACGCCGACGGAGCTGGATGCTGTGCGCGCGGCACTGCACTCGGCGGATGAGGGGTTGCCGAAGGCGGAGTTGCTTGCAGCATGCGGCCTCGACGAAGAGGCGGGCGCGGCGGCGCTGGCGGCGCTTGTGAACGCGGGCGAAGTGGCGAAGATCGGGGCGGGACGCGGGACGCGGTATCGGCTGAACGGAGGTGCGCCCGATGCCGATGGATAGCCAGTTGCCCCCCGACTACGCCCAGCTGCTCGCCGACCTGCACGGCCGCATCGCCCAAGAGCGCGTGCGCGTGGTCGTCGCAGCCAACTCGGCGATGGTGCTGCTGTACTGGGACATCGGCCAGGTCATCCTGCAGCGCCAGGCCGCGCAGGGCTGGGGCGCCAAGGTCATCGACCGGCTGGCCGCCGACCTGCAGCGCGCCTTCCCGGAGATGCGTGGCCTGTCGCCACGGAACCTCAAGTATATGCGACTATTTGCCGAATCCTGGCCGGACCGGGCAATTGTGCAACAGGCTGTTGCACAAATACCGTGGTCGCATAATCTGATACTCCTGCAAGGGGTTGCGGACTCCGAGACCCGGCTGTGGTACGCGCGCAAGGTCATCGCCGAGGGCTGGTCGCGGGCGATCCTGACGCACCAGCTGGAGCGCGAACTGCACCTGCGCGAAGGCATGGCGCTGTCGAACTTCACCAGGACGCTTCCGCCGCCCGATTCCGATCTGGCGACCCAGGTATTCAAGGACCCGTACCTGTTCGACTTTCTCGGCACCATCGACGCGCGCCGCGAACGCGAGCTGGAGCAGTCGCTGGTCGACCAGGTGCAGCGGTTCTTGCTCGAACTCGGTGCCGGCTTTGCCTTTGTCGGCCGGCAGGTCCACCTTCAGGTCGGCCCGGACGAGCTCATCGTCGACTTGCTGTTCTATCACCTCAAGTTGCGCTGCTTCGTGGTCGTCGAGCTCAAGGCCGTGCCATTCGACCCGGCGTTCGCCGACACGCTGAACGCCTACCTGGCCGCGGCGGACGCCCAACTGCGCCATCCTACGGACAACCCCACGATCGGGCTCTTGTTGGTCCGCGATCCCGCCAAGAACCGGCTGATGGTCGAGTACGCGCTGCAAGGGCTGAACCGACCGATTGGCGTCGCTAGTTGGACGGCGCAATTGACGCGGTTGCTGCCTGATGAGCTGCGCGCAAGTCTGCCGACCGTCGAGGAATTGGAGCGCGGCCTGACGCTTGCAGATCCCGCCGGCGTGGCGGCCATGCCGGACGAGGAACCCTGATGCACCCCTTCCACAACCACCTCGCCGCGCAGCTCCGCGAGGCCCTGCACCGGGGCGTCGCCGTCGTCTACGACCCGACGCACGCGTTTCAGCCCTTCGTCAACGAGCTCGGCCCTGGCGAGCCGTGGTCCGACGAGCACCCCGACGTACAAAAGATCTCGGTCGGCGGCACGACGGCGCGCCTCGTCACCTGGGAAGGCTCCTGGTTCGCCGTGCGCGACGTGGCCGAAGCCTTCTTTGCCGGCGATCGCCCGCCCGACCCGCCGCTGCTCGTCTACGTGCCGACGCAACGCCCCGATGACACGCTGCATGTGCTGATGGAACTCGAACTCGCGGGAACCGGCATCGTCTGGGCCTTCGGCAAGCTGGCACGCGAATGCATGCGCAAGAAGCTGACCGACGTCGAGATCGACAAGGTGCTCGGCGACGGCAAGGCGGGGTATGAGGACGTCGTCCAGTTCCTCGACCAACCCGGCGCCGTGTCGAAGTTGAAGGCGTTGCTGCCTGGCAAGACCGAGAACGACATCCTCGTGCACTGGCTGGCGGGCGACCAGCTGGACGCGCAGATCGAAGCCAAGGGCGCCGGGCCAGAGCTGTTTCGCCTCGTGCAGGTCAAGACCGGGCTCGCACTTGGTGCCGACGCCAAGGTATCGCAAGCCCGCGGAAGTCTGGCCCGTTACGTCCTGGTCAACGAGTTCCGCCACGACCTGGCTGGCGAGCCGCCGTCGTCGACCGCGGGCTTGCCGCCGCCCGGCACCGAAGCGCAGATGCAGAACGTCCTCGACCTGGCGGCAATGTTCCGCAAGGCCGACGTGCGTGCGTACGTGGAGCGGGCGCGGACGGTCGAGCAGGAATTCCACCTTGGCAAGGCCAAGATCCAGCCGGACCGCCTGGGCCGCATCGACACCTTCGAGTTCGAGGAGAAGTTGCTGTTGCGTTGGTGCGCCGACCTCCTCGCCGACCGGAAGTACCAGAAGGCCCTGGAAGTCATTGCTGAACGCGAATCGAGCTTCTGGGTCGAGCGGACCGACGCCGAGTTCCAGATGCCGCGCAAGGAGCTGTGGGAACTGTGCCGTCGCGTCGGCGAGCTAGGACAGCGCGTCGCGACCGTGCGTGCGGACATCCCCGGAACGACTGCGGGCGCTGAGGAATGGGTCGCCCGCTACACCCACCAGGGCGGCTGGCACCGGATGGACGCCGCACAACGCGAACTCGAAACCTGGCACAGCCGGATCGCAGAGGACGACACCGCCCTGAAGGCCGTCGATGTCGTGCTGCGCGACCATGACGACCTGCTGCATACGCTGGCAGTTGGCTTCACCCATGCCCTCAAACGCGCCGGCTGGACCGTGCCGGGCGTACTGCACCAGACCCGCGTGCATCCGGACATCGTCGCCACCCGCGGCGGGCCGGTGGCCTGGTTCCTGGTCGATGCCTTCCGCTACGAGATGGGCGCCGAGCTGGCCCGCCAAATGGAAGGCGCCGAGGAACTGCAACTGCGGCCAGCGATTGCAGCGCTGCCGAGCATCACGCCCGTCGGTATGGCAGCGCTTCTGCCCGGTGCGTCGTCGGATTTCGCGGTCATTGCGCACAAAGGCGACATCGCGGCGCGCGTCGACGGCAACATCGTGGCGACCTTGGCCGACCGGCAGAAGCACGTGCAAGCCCGCGTGCCAGATTCCGCGGACATGACGCTCGGACGGGTGCTTCAAGACAAGCCCGGCGAGTTGAAGAAGCGTGTCGCCGGCAAGGGTCTTGTGGTCGTCCGCTCGACCGAAATCGACCAGATGGGCGAGTCCAGCGACGACCTGCTGGCCCGCCAGGCCATGGAGACCGTGATCGGCAACTTGGCGCGGGCAGCCAGCCGGTTGGCTCGCGCGGGCATCGAGCAGTTCGTCGTGACCGCGGATCACGGTCACTTGTTTGGCGAGCGCAAGCAGGATGACATGAAAATCGACGCACCTGGCGGCGACACGGTCGACCTGCACCGGCGCTGCTGGATCGGCCGCGGCGGCGCGACACCTGCCGCCACCAAGCGCGTCAAGGCGCCGGAGCTCGGCTACGACAGCGACGTCGACTTCGTGTTTCCCGCCGGCCTCGGCGTCTTCAAGGCCGGTGGCGACCTGAGCTTTCACCACGGCAGCACGAGCTTGCAGGAACTGGTCATCCCGGTATTGTCGTTCCGCCTGCCAGCGGGCAAGGCCGAGGCGACGGCCGGCGGCGTCACGGTCGAGTTCGTCACGCTGCCGGAGAAGGTCACCAACGGCATCTTCATCGTCGGCATCCGCCTGGCGGGCCTCCTGGCGACAGAAGCGCTGGAACTGCGGGTGATCCTGACGTCGGAGAAGGACCAGGTCGGCCAGGTCGGCATGGCCTCGGGCTGTCACTGGGACCGTGACACCAACATGCTCAAGGTCGCGCCGGGCGCGGTGGCGCAGCTCGGCATGAAGCTGGCGGACGACCACGTCGAGTCGCTCAAAGTCGTCGTGCTCGATCCGGCGACGGGCGCCCAGCTCGCATCGTCGGGCGCCATCCCCGTGCAATTGATGAGGTAGCCCGTGACCCAGTCCCAGCAACGCGATGAACTCGACGACAAGGTCAACCGCCTCTTTGCCGGCCGCGTCGTCCGCAAGGACCTGGTGCGCAAGGTCAAGGTCGGCGCCAACGTGCCGGTGTTCGTGCTGGAATACCTGCTCGGCAAGTACTGCGCGTCGTCGGACGAAATGGCGATCCAGATGGGCCTGCAGGTCGTCATGGACACCCTCGCCGACAACTACATCCGGCCCGACGAGTCGATGAAGGCGCAGAGCCGCGTCAAGGAACGGGGCAAGTGGACCTTCATCGACAAGGTCAAGGTGCGGCTGGTCGACTCGGACTACTGGGCGGAGCTGTCGCACTTCGGCCACAAGTTCGTGCGGATCCCAGAGCATTACATCAGCGATTTCGAGCGATTGCTGACCGGCGGCATCTGGGCGCAGATCGACCTGCGCTTTGAGTACGACGAAGAGAACAAGGGCAAGTTCCCGTTCTGGGTCGACAAGTTGACGCCGATCCAGCTGGCGAGCTTTGACCTCGACGACTACCGCCGCATTCGTGCGGACTTCACGACCGACGAGTGGATGGACCTGCTGTTGCGCAGCATGGGCTACGAGCCGTCGGTGATGGAGCGGCGCCTCAAGATGCTGTTCTTGATGCGCTTGGTGCCGCTGTGCGAGCAGAACTACAACCTCGTTGAGCTCGGCCCGCGTGGCACAGGCAAGAGCTATGCGGTGCAGGAACTGTCGCCCTACGCCGCGCTGCTGACCGGGCCCACCACCGTCGCCAACATGTTCGGCCACATGAACTCCCGCCAGAAGGGCATGGTGCAGATCTGGGACGTGGTCGGTTTTGATGAAGTCGCGGACTTGCAGAAGATGCCCAAGGAAGTCATTACGACGCTCAAGACCTTCTGCGAATCTGGGCGTTACCAGCGCGGGCAGGAAGAGGCTTCGGGGTACGCCAGCATCGCGATGTTCGGCAACACGCAGCAGCCGGTGGACGTGATGGTGCAGACCGGCCACCTGTTCGCGCCGATGCCCGACGTCATTCGCGATGACATGGCGTTCATCGACCGCTTGCACTTCTACCTGCCCGGCTGGGAAGTGCCGAAGATGCACAACGACCACTTCACGGACCATTACGGCTTCGTGGTCGACTACCTAGCGGAAGCACTGCGGGATCTGCGCAAGCTCAACTTCACCGAGACGCTGGACCGCCACTTCGGCCTGGGCAGCCACCTGAACGCCCGCGACCGCAAGGCCGTGCGGCGCACCGTGTCCGGCCTCATCAAGATCCTGCATCCGCACGGGCAGTTGACCAAGGACGACCTGGAAGAGCTGGTGCAGATGGCGCTGGAGGGCCGGCGCCGCGTCAAGGAACAGCTCAAGAAGATGGGCTCATTCGAGTACTACCACACCAGCTTCAGCTACTTGGACAACGAGAACGGCGAGGAGCGCTTCGTCGGCGTGCGCGAGCAAGGCGGCCGCGACCTGATTTCGGCAGACCCGCTTCCGCCCGGCACCGTCTACACGGCCTCAGTCAGCGGCGACGGCACGGTGGGCCTGTACCGCGTCGAGGTGTCGCAGTCATCGGGCACGGGCAAGCTCAAGATGGCTGGCGGCGTCGGCGGCAAGATGAAGGAGTCGGTTGTCCGCGCGTACAGCTACCTGCAAGCGCAGAAGACGCCGTTTGGCGTGGCCCGCGACCTGGACACGTCGGACCTGCACGTGGAAGTCATCGATCTGCTGAGCAACCACGTCGAGGCCGAGATCGGCGTGGCGTTCTTTGTCGCCGCGTACTCGATCCTGCGCAAGGCACCGGCGCAACCCGGGCTGCTGGTGCTAGGCGACATGAGCGTGCAGGGCAACATCAAGGCCGTGCGTTCGTTGACGGAGCCGCTGCAGGTCGCGATGGACAACGGCGCGCGCAAGGTCCTGGTGCCGATCGAGAACAAGCGGCAGTTCCTGGACGTGAATCCGGATGTGCTGGAGCGGGTGGACCCGGTGTTTTTTGGCGATGTGCGGCAGGGGGCGTTCAAGGCGTTGGGGTTGAATTGATGTTTGGGCGTGGAACGCCATATGGGCAAGCTGACCAAGGTTCCGGGAAAGTTCGGCCGAGGTTGAAGCCTAGTGTGCGCGACCCGCACGTTGCTGTGCGGCCGGCGAACGATGCTTGATCCATTCCAAGGCGCCTGGGCCGAGCACATGGCCGTGCAGGAGGCCGAAACTCGCGGGTCGCTCGGGCGAAAGACGAATGCGCTCATCAACCGCGCAAGGCGCCTCTCCCAGTCGGGCTTCCACGCGCAGGCGATGCCACTGTTCATGGAGGCAGCGGCGTTGCACGCCGAAAATGCAACGGACGCATGTGCGGCATCGGCATTTCACGCGCTGGCGGTAGCGATCGACGACAGAGCCGGCTGTGGGCGGCGAACGTCCAACCATGAGGCGGACAAGTGGTTTCGAAGGGCGCGCGCGTCGACCGCGCGAAATCGCTCGTCGCTGCGACGCGGCGTAACGCTTTACAGCCACGCGGCCTGCCTGCGTCGTTTGGCCCACGACACTGGCCCCGTCGACAAGAAAAGTCTGGTCGACGAAGCCGAAGCGTGTCTGCGAGAGGCCGCGGATGCGCTGCAATCGTTGGGACCATTGGCCCTCGCAGATTGGGCAGCCGCCGCCTTCAACTTGGCGAACCTGCTTTCGGATGAACGCCGCGACTTTGTGGCAGCGGAACATGCGTATGCAAATGCGCTTCAAATGGCCGAGATGGCACTTGACCTCGTAGCTCACTCTCCGAAGTTGGGAGAAGTCTTGGGCACGACAGCAGCACGAATTCGCCGTGACTCATTGCCTCGAATCGTGGCGATGCTGGCGAAGCGCCGCAGTGCACAGGCGCTCGCTGAGGCAAAGCGGATTGCACACCGCCACATTGAAGACGCCGATCTTGAACTTGCCGACGAAATGGTCTGCGTGCTCGCTGAACTGCTCCTCTCCACAACCCGCAAGAATGACGTTCAGGAAGCGCGCAGGGTGCTCAGGCGGCGGCGCCCGGATCAAACCGCTCAGACATTCGCCAGTCATGCTATCCGACGTGCGACCTTGCTCAAGCGCGCTGGGCTCAAAGCCGAAGCTATGGCGTTCTTGGATGACGCCGTCCGCGCCGCGTGGCATCGACGAGAAACCGCAATCACCGACAACGACAGCGACCACGTTACGGCGGAGGCGCAGGCAATTGGGTACCTGCTTGCAGATATGCAACTCGACAAGGGTGACGCTGTCGCGGCGTTCCTGACGCTGGAAAACAACGCCGGCCTGCGATTCAACGACAATCACATCAGCGGCGGCTACCGGCCCGGCACGCCGCAAGCTAGGTATCTCTATGAGAAATGGCTGGCTATCGCAGAACTGAATCCGTGGCTGGTTCAGATTCTGGAGGCCGCTCGCTGTGGCACCGACGAACTGCTAGCCCAGTTTCTGGACGGAGTCGAGACGCACAAGCCGAGCGAGCTGACCAAGGGCATGACCGCCACAGCGGGCCAGGCGCTTGTCGAATTGCTCCACCAGGTTCCGCGAACTTGCGCAGCGGCCCAAGTCTTCATTGAGGGCAAAATATCCGAAGTCTCGACCTCAATGCCGCGCGCCTTGAACGCGCTACTGCTCCGAGACGAGGCCGCTAGAAGCCTGTGGAGCGTGCAACAATCATTGAACAGCGATGAGTTGGCGGTCATTTTGGCCCAGCACCCAGACACCGTTGCACTTCGCCTCCTTGGCGAGGGCGACCGACTCGTCGCAGTCTGCGCTTGGACCGAAGGCGGAAAGTTGTGTATCCGCTCAGCGCGAACTCCCGTGCCTGCGAATACTCGCAATGCCCTGCTCAGCGCAAATGATGCACGTGACTGCACTGACCTGCGGCGCATGGACGAAGCCGCACGTGCGATCGACATTGGCGTCGCACTTCCGGACCGGCAGATTCGCCGGCTGGTCGTTCTTCCGTCTGGTTGGGCCTGGCACTTACCTGTGGCTGCGCTTTCCAGTCGCAAGGCAACGCTGGTCGACGTCGCCGACGCCATCGTGCAGCTGCCCAACTTGGCGCCTCTGCGTCAGTGTCGCCACCGAGATCCAAAAAGACATGGCGAAGTCGCCGTCATCGGCCCCCAGGTCGCCGTCGGAGATCTTGTGTTCGGGGCGCATCCCGTAGCTGGGCCAATCTTGTCGGGCGCAAGCGCAAATTGGCGCGAAGTTCGCCTCTCTGCCCAAGCAGCGAGGATCACAACCCTCATTGCGCATGGTGAACACCCGCCCTACGAGCACCCTGTCCTACGCCTTGAAGGCGAAGACCGGCTACTGCCTGACGGCGCCTGGAAAGGCACTGAACGGGTCGAGTTGTGGGCCTGCACGTCTGGCCTGTCGATGCCGCACGATATCTTCGCGACGCACGCCGACGAGGGCTTCGGTCTTGACTACGCCTTCGTACACATCGGCGTCCACAGTGCCATCGGGGCGCAGTGGCCTGTGAGTGAGCTGGCGACAGTGATGATTGCCAGGCACCATCGCAGCCAACTCGCGACGGGCGCGGACGCACCGACTGCACTGGTCCTTGCTCAGCGCTGGTGGCGCACCGCCGCGGTGCCCGCAATAGTCTCGGCCGTTAAGGCGGACCCGGACCGTGGCCTTGTTCGCGCGATCGAGAAACTACTTGGTGTGCCGGTGTCCGCCGACTTGGCTGCGCTGCTGGGTCCAAACAACGACAGCGAGCAAGCTGCGAATGCCATTGAGCGGTTGAGGAGTTGCTGGAGTTGGGCCGGATTCCGCTTCGTCGGCTGGGATCAAGGCGTCGATGTGCCATCTGTGGAACTGCCTGGCAAGGACGAATGCGCCGCGATTGACGCTGACCTGGCGCGGCAAACAGCCGAACCTCAGCGACTTGCGGACGCTATTGATGTTGAGATTGCCAGGCGATTTTCGGCGGTTCGCCAGGGCGGCGTTGAGGCCGCGGAGGCGCGCGTAGTCGCATTGTTGTTCTGCATGCGCTGGCGAGACGCCACCGAAAGCAATCTGATTCGCGGGCTTGCATGGTTGCACGAAGCGCTTGCCAGGCCGGCCGACAACGACCGCGACGACGAGCCTCTGCGCATGCTGGGCGCATGGTTGTGGCTTGATGTCGCAGCAAGCGAGGCGCCGGTTCCTGCGGACGTTCCCGCGCCGGTGCCGCTGCGGCGCTGCGACGAATTGCTCGCAATGACCTTTGGGCGCTGCACGGGGCTGAAGTCGCTGGTCCAGGCTCGAAGGCAGTGGCAATCGCTGCCAATGGTCAAGGCGGTCGAAGGACTGGCTGACCTCGCCGACGACATGATGGCGATTCTGGCCGACGAAGTCGCGGAACCGGAAGACGTGGAGCTACTTACGCTCGCCACGGCCTGGTTGAGTTTGAGGGTTGCGGTGTGGCCACCTATCGTAGAGCCGCGCAGGGATCGTCTAGTCGGCTTGCTTGATGCCTGGCTTCAGGTGCTCAGCCGCAAGTCTCTTGGCGGGTACGCCATTGCAGAGACTGCGCAGGTCGCACGGCTGGCCCTGATGGGTGTGGAGCCAGCGGGGGCGATTCCGGACGCGCCAGCGTGGGTGCTGGCGGCCTGGTTGCAGGCTGTCGCAAATGCCACGGGGCAGGCGAGCGGCGGCGCTCCATACGACATGACGCGCAACGTCAGCGCGATCCTGGGTGACATCGAAGCCGCGGTGACCGGCTATGCGTCCGATGCGCCAGGCAACTGGTGGCGTGGCCTTGCAGTGCCAGGCGAGGCGTGCAGGTTCACGGCCGGGGCTTACCTCGAAGCGCACCGGGCTCAACTTGGCGATGTAACTCATGTGCTCGCTTGCTTGCAGCAACAGTCGGATTTGATGCCGATGTGGTGCGGTGCGCTGACTCGCATGTTCGCAAGCGTGCATGGCTACGACGACAACGTCGCCCGGCTGTTTTCCGACTTTCGCCGTCTGCGCCACATTGACGACACGTTGCGTTCCGCGGCGTTGGTCGGTCATCCAGAATCCGATGGGTTCCAACTCGACGGTCCGACTCTGATGCAGCGCTTGGTCGAAACAGGCGATCGCACCGCGTGGGTGCTTGCGGGTACGACCGCGCCAGCCGAGCCATTGCGTGAGACGAGAACGGCTGCGTTCGCTGCGGTTCGGCACCGTCATGAACTTGGCGCGGCGATTGCGGCCAGGTGTGGACCTTTGGCGACGGCACTGGCAACGCGGCCTGAGGGCTACGAAATCGCAAAGCAGTGGCTGCGACCACTGGTCACCCTGGAAGATCAGCAGGCCGGTTTTCGCTCGCTGCAGCCTGGCTACGGCTACATCGGCGTATTCAGCGGCGCGAAGGGCACGATTGGCTTCGTCGCAGCGTGGAATGCCGGCGAGGGCTTGCGACAATCCACGGTTTCCGCAGAGGCAGCCGCCGTCCTTGGGCACCTTGTCCAACTGTTGGCGCCCAATCAGGCTGGCGTCGACAGGGGAGTCGCGTTTTCTGAGCTTAATACCGCGCTACGCGACCCACTCGGCGAGTTGCTTGGCGCTGCACTTGCAGGCCCAAAGCTGCATTGGAACGTGTTTGCACCGGGCCCTGCTCGATCGCTTCCGTGGCTTGGCCTCCACGCAGGTTCTCAGCGTATTGGCGACGGAGTGGCGAGTTGGTCTCACGTGGCGTCGATTTCAATGGGTGCGCCGCTGGGCCCCAACGGCAGACCTCGGGTCGCCTCGCTTCTCACGCGTGAGCCGCCGGAAGGCTCCACGGCGTTCACAGCCCGTGTTGAGGAAACTCTGCGGCGCTGGCGCCCCGTCGATCTCTGCGTCGAGCGCGCCGCGCCGAACGGCCGCAACGTGGACGAAGTCCTGCTGATCGAACCGCAGGCTCCCACCATCGACCTATTCCGCGTGTGCTCGGTTGGGAGTCCGCAGGCGGTCAACGCTGTCACGGCCGGTTTCCTGCTCGACCGATCGCGCACATTCAGCGTCTTCAACCTGATCGACACGACGTGGGCAAGCGGTGCGCGCGTGGAGCTATGGTCGGACCACCACTGCCTCGACGACATGATGCTCGCGCTGGGGCGTGGGCCAGATAGGCTCCCCGGCCTCGTCGGCCCGCTACTCGGTGGTGGCGCGCAGTCGGTTCTCGACCTCGCGTGGCCGATCCACGACCTGGTCAAGGCCCTGGTGCTGGAGCAGTACGCTTGGCAGGGCGGCGGTGTTGTCGCGCTGCGTGGCGCGGTTGAGTCGGTGCGAACGATGTTAAAGGCATGGAGCGACCACGCCGTTCATGCTTCAAATCTGTCGGAAGCAATAACGTTGTTGGAGGCAGGCCGGGCGATGCGGGCAGAGGAGCTTCGCGTTCCGCCGGTCGCTCTGGCTCGGTTCAGTGTGGCGTCGGGCGAAGTGGTAGTATTCGTCCGTGACGTTCTGGACCCAGTTCATCTTGCGGCGTTTCGCTGGTGGGGCATGCCGTGACCAAGTACCCCGTTATCACGGACTGGTCGACGCTCGCACGGGCAGGCCTCATCGCCGCCCATCGCGATGAGTTTAGCGCCCTTCTGCGGCTCGGATTCGATCGCCTTGAAGCAGACTTGCCGGCCTGGCTGTCCGCAGCGCGCTGGAATACTGTCGATAACGGGATTGCCTGGTGCCTCCATGCGTTCGCGACACGCGACCTTCGGGTGGACAAGGCGGCCGATGGTACCTGGCGGTTATTCACGATCCCCTGGTTTTGGCTCAAGCAGAAGCTTGGCCCTGGCTACGGGCCCGCGAAGCGACGCGTGAAGTCGGGCGGCGACAACAAGCACCCAATCGAGGCGTTCGACGAAGAGCGCGCCCGACATTCGGCCGCAAGCAGCGATACGCCGGACACTGAGGATGACGCCGTGGCGCGAATCGACCGGATGGCGCTCCAAAGGCGACTTGGCCGAACGCTCGCTGAACTCCGCCGCCGTACCTGCGCGCAGTTGGTCGGTTGGTGGCTCGAAGCGACGGCGGACCTTCGCATTGCCTTGTTCTTTCCCGAAGAACAGCCCAGCGCCGCGCGATCTCCGAAAGACGCGAGCCAGTTCCGCGCTGACGCCCTTGCTCGCTTCCAAGTCCTGCACCACAAACTGATGGACGACGGCAACGAACTCTTGCGGGCTGTCCAAATGCAGTTTTTCTCGCCGTGCGACGGCCAGCCAAGGTTCCGGTTGTCCGATCATGCGGTTGTGAGGGCAATGCGTCTCGACGGCGTACGGAGGCTGCAAGCGCTGCGTACTGAAGGCTGGTCCCAGCTTCTCCTCAAGTTGATCAACCAGTTGGACGGTGTCGAAGACGGAGAACGGCCGTTTCTTGCCGCGAGCCTGAGCTTGACCACGTTGGACGTGTACGCTCTGGACGAAGGTCGCGACCCCGAATTGCGTGAACGAATTCGCCAAGTACCGCAGGTATCCCGTCAGGGCAGGAGAACCCGATGACCGGTATGAAGCTGGACCGAATCGTACTCGACGCCGCCGTGGCCGGTGTACTCGACGGCGAAGACGATCTGTGGAGCGACCTCATCGCGGCACCAGACGCCCACTCGGCGTGGGAATCGGCAGCAGCGAGGAGGGCGGAAATTGACGCAGCAGCGCTTGCCGTCATCGCGCATCCGGTGCTTGCCCGGTGGTCGGAGGTCTTCCGACGCGCGGTGAAGCAGGCGTGGACGGCACCCGTGGCAATTCGGGAACCACTCGGGGCAACCCTGACTGTGCGTGAATCCGCCACGGCGAAGGCAGGGGAAGTTGCCGTGGTCGCGGTTGAACTCGGCAGCAATGTTATCATTTCGCCCGTGGAAAACACGAAGTGGCTATGGCGCGACGCGCGCGGTAAGGTCGGTGTGCTTAATCGTTCCGGCTGGCGAATGGATTCGGGCGACGCGCCGGTGCTGCTGCTTGCTGTGCCGGGCGATCTGCCTGCAGACGACGTGGACTGGACGGTCGTGGCCGGTGTGGTCGTGGCGGCGGTCGTGCTTGTTGAGGCCTCGTCGTCGATCTCGAAGTGACCTTTCGGGAAACGTTGCACGCGACATCGAGCTAGTGCCTGGTGCGCCCCGCCGAATGGGGCGTTACGAGGCACGGCATGGACCACTTCGATCTTTCAGCAAGTTCGCACGCGTCGTGCCGCAAGCAGCAGCGCGCGATATCCGATTCGCAACTCGACCTCGTCCTCGACTGGGGACGCACCTGGCGACAAGGCGCTGGCCGCACGGTGCACTTCGTCGGCACGCGCGATGTGCGCAGGGCGTCGCGCATCGGCGTTGACCTACACCACGCGCGCAACATCGCAATCGTCGTCGCCGACGATGGCACCGTCATCACCGTCATCAAGTCAGACGACCTCCGGCGCTTACGTCTGGCAGGCGGCAGGCAGCGGCGCATTTGCAGCCGCAACGGGGGCATCGGATGAATCACGACCGCCAACAGCGCCGTGTCATTCTTTGTGACTTCTATTGGACTAGGGACAAGGATCCGCGTGTGCCGCTGGGCCACGCGTCCTTGCTCGCTGCCCTGCGCGCCGCCGCGGTCGCTGACGTGTGCACCGTCGTCGCTCCGGTCAACCTGTCGCCGCTGTCGATCGACAATATCGTCGCGGAGATTCTCGACCATGCAGCTGGTTTTCATGCAAGCGACGTGGATGTCGCCATCGGCGTTTACGTTTGGGCGGAAGACTTGGTGCAGGCGGTTATCCAGCGCCTACGCCTTTTGCGCTTCGCCGGTCGCATCATTCTTGGCGGGCCGCAGGTATCGTACACCGCAGCCGGGGTGGACCTCCTCTACCCCGGTGCGGATGTCTTCGTCCGCGGCTATGGCGAACAAGCACTGGTCGAGCTGGCTCGCGGCCCCGACCGCATCGACATCGGCGGCGTGCACTTCGCGGGTCTGCCCGACCGCGTCGAGCAAGCTGCAGTGGATCTGACGGCGTTGCCATCGCCGTTCCTATCCGGGGCAATTCCCCTGCAAGGTCAGCAGTTCGTTCGCTGGGAGACGCAGCGCGGCTGCCCGTTCCGGTGTGCGTTCTGCCAGCACCGCGAGTCGGGCGCTCGCCTTGTTCGCAGCACGCTGGCAAAGCAGCGGATCTTCAGTGAGATTGACCAGTTCTGCGAAACCGGCGTGGATGACATCGCGGTGCTGGACCCGATCTTCAACGCGGGGCCGCTCGCTGTCCCAGTTCTCGAACGCTTCGCCGAGCGCAACTTCCGCGGTCGGCTCTCGCTGCAGTGCCGCGCGGAAATGATCGCGCCCAAGTTCCTCGACGCTGCCCAGAAATTGAATGTTCAACTGGAGTTCGGGCTGCAGACAATCCACGACCGTGAAGGCGCCGCGATCCGGCGTCACAACAACGTGCCCAAGGTCGACGCTGTCCTGCGCGACGTGCGCCGCCGGGGAATGCGCCACGAGGTGTCGCTCATCTACGGCCTGCCGGAGCAGACGTTCTCGTCGTTCGAGCAATCAGTGGCCTGGTGCCTTGATCGGCAGGTGCCGGTGATCAAGGCGTTTCCTCTATTGCTGCTACGTGGCACGGAACTGGATCGCGATCGTGGCAACTGGGGCCTCATCGAAGACGGCGGACCCATGCCCATGGTTATCGCGTCACGGACATTTGGCCAGGACCAATGGCACGCAATGGCGCGAATGGCTGAGGCCCTTCGGCTAACCGAGGGGCAGCATCCGCGGGACATCCGCTCGCTCCTTGGTGTCGCTGATCAGCTGCTGCCGCAACCTGACCGCTGGCGCCCAACCCACTCACTGGCGCTGACGACAACCGCCGCCCCGCAATGGCCAGGCGAACGCGATTGACAACGGCCCCGCGCGCCTCCCGCGATGACCCTTTGTGTGCCTCTGCGTCCGCTTGCGTCCGCAGCGTTACCACTCAACATACTAATTTTACGGCATTGTCTCCGGTACGAACGCAACGGACGGGCAATTCCCTAGTCTGTCGGATCCCCGTAGAGCCGAATGGTCCGCGCGCGGAGCTTGCCACCCGCTCGTCGCCTCTCGACCTGGATGCCGGCACCACGCAGGACCGGCTGCAGACGTTTCACCGCATCCGACAGGCCGCGCGGTGACTTCGGCAAGGTGCCACGCGAGTCGCCGTTCAGGGCAACAAGTTCCTTCAGCAATGCCTCCGCGGTTCCCTGCCAGCCATCGGCCTGTCGCGCGAGCTTGCATATGCCGGCGGCAACCGGGTCGTCGTCGATGGTCGCCGCGACGAAGCCGCCTTGCATGGCTTCATAGGCTTGGAGGAATGCCCCGGGCTTGCCAAACGCTGGCTCGCAGGCAATCGACCATCGCGCGAAGTCAGCCATCCGCGGCAGGCGCTCAGTCCGAACGTGGGGCTGGTTGCGGAGACCCGTTGCCACCACGTCGAGAAGTGCGCCGAGGATCCGTGGCCGGAGGGCCTCGAAGCACAGCAGGAATTCGCGTTCTGTCTGCCTCTTGTTGTCGGGCATGGCCTCGAGTTCAAGCCTGACTGATCGGTCCGCAAGATCCGGTCGCGTCACAAATTCGCCAATCCCATTGAGAATGATCGGGCGCGCGAAGTCGAATACGGCCTCGCCGCGCGTCGTGAAGAACTCCCGCGTAGTGAACCCGCCGCCGCTGGCGAGGCTGCAAAGCGCGTCAGACTGCCACTGATGCAGGTTGGACAGGTTGCCAAAAGCGACGACATGCGAGTTTTCGGCGGCAACCGCGAGATCGTGGTTGTCCTTGACGGCAGTGCGCTCCCGATAGCTGCGAGGATCCAAAAGGTCGCATAGCACGCGGACGAGGGTGCTCTTGCAGGAGCCTTGCTCGCCTGTCACCACCAGCACCGGATATGGCCCCGACGGGCGCAGCGCGGCCAGTGTCCACGCGACGAGGAGGGTCCAGTCCGACCCGCTAGCGACATTGACGTAGGGGCGCAGTTCCTCGATTGTGCCACCGCGCTCAGGCACCGGAAGCGCGCGCATCGCGCCTGGCCGCCTAAACCGAACCGGCGGCTCCGCCACAATGCGCCAGCCGTCCGCGTCGACCTCGACGGCGCGCCACTCCGGGTCACCAAGGTCGAGATAGAGCTTGTCGCCGTGCTCGGCGATACGCACGGTGACCGCACGCACAGGCCCATCGAATTTTGCCCTGGCTTCAATGGTCGCCAGTGCCGTCTGCATCGCCTCGCCGCCCACGCCACCGGCCGTTTCGTGAAAGTAGGCTTGCTGTAGCCAGGCGCGAAAACCGCCCTTGATTTCCAGCGTCTCACGGTGACCAATGACCCGCACGTCTGCATAGGCGATGCCGTCCGGCGTGTGGAACACGTCTGCGCCTGCGGCAATGCGCAGCAGTACGGTAACCACCCGAACTCCCCGACCTACAACCGTCCGCCCGCCGTGGCAAACTCCAGCCGGAGCGTGCGTCGCTACGAGCCGCGCTGGTTGGCGCGGCGGTCTGGTTGCCTTGTCGAGTTGACGGGATCGGGAGCCAGTATC
>SXGT01571071.1_pt1 | contig 34660 bp, 29 predicted proteins | sample 3176221 | NCBI WGS metagenome assembly SXGT01 (sample SAMN11356862, study PRJNA531348) | freshwater metagenome | isolation source: freshwater sample F1-120 | place: China: Fuxian Lake, Yuxi | collected 2017-12-25 | reverse complement strand
GTGTCATGTGCCTGTCGCCCAGCCGCCGCAAGTCACGCCAATCCGCCGACATTGCCCTGCCTGCCCAGCCCCCCTCCATACGGTCGCTGCCTCCGTTTCTCACCTGCTCCCTCTTTCTCACCTGCTCACCTGTTTCAGCTGGCAGCCTCCGTGTCATGTGCCTGTCGCCCAGCCGCCGCAAGTCACGCCAATCCGCCGACATTGCCCTGCCTGCCCAGCCCCCCTCCATACGGTCGCTGCCTCCGTTTCACTGGCTGCCTCCGTTTCACTTCAATGGCCGCACGCGAAAACTCCCGCCCGCACGGTCGCTGCCTCCGCTGGACGCTCGGTGGACGCTCCGCCTCCCGCGCGGAAGTCGAATCCATCGGCCAGTCGACCGCTGTTTCGCTCGGGAATCGGGCGAACTACTAATTGACAGTTCGGAACCTGTCGATATAATGCAGTATATGGTTGGCAAGAAGAACACCGGTACCAAACGGGGATTGACGAGCCTAGACGACTTGGGACGGGCCGCCGAATGCCTGCGCGTCTTGGCCCACCCGCATCGGCTGCGGATGATTCAGCTGCTGCTGCGGGGAGATCATACGGTGACGGAGCTGGCTGAGGCCTGCGAGTTGCCAACTGCGATGGCCTCGGAGCACCTGCGGCTGATGCAGCGTTGCGGATTCCTCTCCAGTCAAAAGGATGGCCGCCGGGTGTATTACCAGGTGGCCGAACCGCACCTGAAGAGTATCCTCCAGTGCATAGAAGAGCGGTTCGATCGCCCACGGAACTACTAGCGGATTTTTTCGTGCGCTAACAGTTCGACACTTTCCGATATTACACCTTTTTGGTATTGATCGCCACACCTGTTGAAAAGGAGTCCAAGATGAGCGTCACCACCATCACCCCCGCGCGATTGTTCGAGCTCAATCAGTCCGGAGCGCCGGTCGAATTGATCGACGTGCGAACTCCGGTCGAGTACCGCGAAGTTCACGTGGCATTCGCCCGCAATGTGCCTCTCGATCAGTTGGACGCAACGCAAATTGCCACGGGAAGCAACGGCACGACCCAAACGCTGTACGTGATCTGTCGATCCGGCGCTCGCGGACAACAGGCTTGCGAGAAACTTCGTATGGCCGGACTTGCACATGTCGTCAACGTGGAAGGTGGGACGCTGGCCTGGGATCAGGCCGGTTTGCCGGTCGTCCGCGGCCCCAAAGCGATGTCGCTCGAACGCCAGGTGAGGATCGCTGCCGGATCACTGGTCTTGGTGGGATCGGCGCTGAGCGCGTTCGTCAGTCCCTATTGGATTGGCTTGGCAGCGTTCGTCGGCGCCGGACTCGTGTTTGCCGGTATTACGGATACCTGCGGCATGGCAATGCTGCTGGCCCGCATGCCGTGGAACCAAGGGCCGAAAACCCCAGCGTGCGGCGGAAACACCAAGAATCCCAAGGGTTCGCGGCAGTCGTCGACGTCGTGCTGTGGATGACGTGCCCCTGCAACTTCACTCGGGCAACCATTGGCCGAGGTGCGCAAAGTCGGGCGGGCCACATTGAGTTGCGAAACCGGGCCGGGGCACGCATCGTGATGGGGGCCCGGGCACAACCCGAATTCGAGTTTCAGGCCGTAGAGGATGGCGACAAGATTGAATTGGGAGATGTTCGTATCCAGTTCCTGGAAACGCCCGGTCACACGCCCGAGGGAATTTCGTTGCTGGTGTTCGGCTGCACCCAGAATGCCACCGTACCTCATGCGGTCCTGACTGGTGATACGCTGTTCATCGGCGATGTAGGACGCCCCGATCTCTTAGCTTCCATCGGGGTTACGGCGGACGAGTTGGCCGAAATGTTATACCACTCACTTGATAAGCTGCGCGCCCTGCCGGATACCACGCTCGTCTATCCGGCCCATGGCGCGGGATCGATGTGTGGCAAGAGCTTGAGCACGGAAACCGTCTCGACGATCGGCGAGCAAAAGCGATTCAACTACTCGCTACAACCTATGAGTCTCCCTGAATTCAAGCAGCTTGTGACCAGTGACCAGCCGGAGGCACCAGAATATTTCGTATACGACGCCATCAAAAATCGACAAGAACGCCCCGACTTGGAGTTAACGCTCAGCAGGTCGCTGAAAGCGCTGAGCGTCGATGATGTATTGCAGTCGAAGAACCAGCAGGCGCAAGTGGTCGACGTCCGCGAAGCGGTCGATTTCGAGGGTGTGCATTTCGCCGGTGCACTCAACATCGGCTTCAAAGGAAAGTATGCCACTTGGTGCGGGGCGATTCTCGGCCACGACCGGCCGATCGTAGTGATTGCTGAGCCGGGGAGCGAAGAAGAGGCGGTGATGCGGCTGGGTCGCATTGGCTTCGACAATGTCGTGGGCTACCTCGCAGGCGGTATGGCAGCACTTGAAAATCGGCCTGAACTGATCCGGGCAATCGCCAGGATCACCGCACATGCACTAGCGGGACGATTGGCCGAGCAACCGAGTCCGTTCGTAATCGATGTTCGCTCCAAGAAAGAATGGCTATCCGGACATCTGGCTTGTAGCCACAATATTCCCTTGACTGAGTTGCAAGAACGGTTGGCCGAAGTGCCTCGGGACCGCTCGGTCGTGGTTCACTGTGAAGGGGGCTACCGCTCGGCAATTGCTGCGAGCTTGTTGGGCGACGCGGGTTGGACCAACGTCGTTGATCTTGTCGGAGGGATCAAGGCGTGGATTGCTTCCAGCCTACCCACCGAATCAGCTCCGTCCGATGACGTATCCACCACCTGCGGTACGGCCTGTACGAAGTGACGGAGGCCTCCGATGCTGTGGCTCACCATAATCTTTGGCGCGATGGTTGGTCTCGCGCTGGGGCTGACTGGTGGCGGTGGCGCGCTCTTTGCCGTTCCGCTTCTGGTGTATGGACTTGTGGACGAGCCATCGCCCTCGACATCATGGCCGTGGCGGCCTTTGTTGTGGTCAAGAACCTCAACGGTAGAATTCATCTTGACAATCTCGGCCCACCGCACGATAAGACGCCGCGGTGTGGGGACCAAAACTGCTAGCATTTTCTCGAGTTTTGGGGTGCCCGTGGCAGGTTTGAGGCGCTAAAATGTGAGCGACCTCGGACGGCCGACGCCGAGAACTAATGGACGGGATGACTTTTTTCCATAAGGACGGATCGATGACGCTTACGTCGAATCGCATGACAAATTCGCTGCCATGCTTGGTGTTGGGAACGACTATCGCTGGGATGGTGGCATCTCTTGTGGGATGTGGCGATTCCTCGCAACCGGTCAGCTCGCAGAGCAGCCAGTTGGAACCCGAATCCAGCTCGGACCGGGACGCCGAGACGGCCGGCCTTCCGCCGGCGGTTCCTGATGATGCGGATGCCGCAGTACCTGAAGCTGCCGACGAAGGGCGTCCCGATCAGCCGGAATTGCGCGTCGCGCAACGCTCGCCGGCCGGCGTTCAACCGACCGTCACGCCCAGCGGAGACTATCAGGTCCCTGAGGGCACACCCGAGCAGTTGTTGGCATTCATCAATCAACTAGCTCAGCAAAATCCTCGTGGAGCCAACGAGCAAGAACGCATGCAGGATATTGGACGCATCATGCAAGCGCGCTTGTTGGCAGCAGAGAAGATCATTACCGCCAAACCAGAAGAAAAGTACTTGCGCGCGGCCGTGGAGACCAAACTGGAATCGCTGCGTGCCATGGCCATGCTTGAACAGCCCAACGCGGAGGCCAACTGCGAGAAATACGCGCAGTCCCTGTTGAAGAGCAGCACGCCATCGCTGCGGTCATTGGGGCAAGTGGGCTCGTTTCAGTTGCGTCTTGATCGATTCATGAAGAACCCCGGCGAGAATCCGGCCCCGATCGTGGAGGCTGTTCAGACACTGTTGGCCGCACCCGATCGAGGCGAGGAAATTTTGGCGGCCGCAGGCCAAGCGGCTGGTGTACTGGAACAGGCCGGGCATGCTCAACAGTCCATTGACGTCCTAATGAAAACAACCGCCGCATACAAGGACCATCCCGATCCACAATTGGTCGAGAAGTCCCTGACATACGCGGACCATGCCGAATTGATTTCCTATCAGGAAAAATTGGCCGCCGTGCTGCAGGATGAAAAGGATGCGATTCCGACCCTGCTGAAGGAAATACAGCGCATGCTCTCGGGTGCAGCGCCCAGCGGAGACCGTTTGGCAGCCGTGATGGAAGGCGCACAGTTGCTCGAATTCTCGGGCTATCTGGACGCCGCTAAAAAGGTATATGGCATGGCCTCAGCCGCCTATAAGCAGTTGCCGGATGCCCAGCTCAAAAAGGAAGGCGCGGCAGCCATTGCCTCGGCAGCCAAACGAATTGGACTCGTTGGAAAACCGTTTCCCATCGAAGGCGTCATGGCCGACGGAACACCATTCACTTGGAACGACTATCGCGGCAAAGTTGTCCTAGTCGATTTCTGGGCCACTTGGTGCGGCCCCTGTCTTAACGAGTTGCCCAATATTCGGAAGAATTTCGAAAAGTTTCGCGCTCAGGGGTTTGAGGTCGTAGGCATCAATCTGGATGATGATCCCCAGAAGGTCCAGAACTTCTTAAGCTCGCAGCAGTTGCCGTGGGCGACTGTCTTCAGCGCGGGTGATAAGACTGGGTTTGAGAACCCCAATGCAGTGCGCTGCGGCGTGGAGGCGATCCCGTTTATCGTGTTGGTGGATCGGCAAGGAAACGTCGCCGCGCTGCATGTCCGCGGTCCCCAATTAGAGAAAAAGCTCACCGAAATGCTCGGCGCGCCCTCCGATCCGGGGACCGGCGCCCGCACAGGACGGCCGGCGCGGGCCGCCGCGCGTGACGGTGCGAACCCCGTGCGTTGACACGGGACTGGCGGAACGACCCCAGGATCCACCGGAGTCTGCGCACTACGCCAACGGATAAAAACGCCAACGGCCGTTCTTTGCAGAACGGCCGTTGGCTTATGCTAAACGACGTGTATCCGTGTCGCTGACTTAAGCGCCCCAACACCTCAATCGCGAAGGCGTGGAGAACAACAGGGGAAAGATCGCGGACAACGGTCAAAATGCTGTCCATCGGATATTCACCCAATGGATCGTAGGGATCTTGTTGGCATGGATCTCTATTGAATATCTACGTCGAAAATGGCAGCGGGTCAAATGCAGTTCGTTGGGCAGCGATTATGTGGCCCGTCGGCAACGCAGAGAAAGGATCATGTTGCCTGCAGGCAACACGGGGCAAGCGCCGTGCCGTTATTCGGTCTTCGCATCCCAAAGGCGGCGCAGCGGAAAGTGGAATTTCCCCAACTTTCCGCCATAATTGCCGGCAGTCACTGCGACCACACCGGTCCCGGCGGCCGCCTCGACGGCCGCCCGCATGGCACCGCCAACGGCCTTCTCGTCCACACCATCCATCACGACCTCCAACGCGCACTGAGCTCCGTCAACTAAGCGAGTTGGCACGCGACCGCGCAGGGATGGGCAAAACGCGTCGGCCGTGGACGCTTTTAATTTCTTGTATCGCGACCCCACTTTGCTACCGCTCCGGGCCACGCCCCCTGGAAACGGCAGGATCACACCGGGCAACTCTTGCACGCTCGCGACCGCCCGCCTGGCCGCGTCGAGCGCGGCGACCTGGCTGTCGGCTTGAATGATGATGTTACCACCAGCCACCCCCTTGGCAGCCCCGGCATCATCTTCCACTAGGAATTCACCGTCCATGACAGGAATGCGCCAGTACCGACGGCCGCCAACTTGCTTACTCTTCTGATAACCATCGCCAAAGAAACGCAGGTGTTTCCCCAGCGGAATCCGCGTCTCAGCCAGCGGTAGGCCGTCAAAAACGGCCGTGGTCGCGCAGGTCATCACGCATTGGCCAATTCGGTTGGACAACGCGCCTGCAATGGCATCCGCCGAAAATCCGAATGCCAATAAAGCGACCCCAGGACGGCCATCGGGGGACTCCTCGTCCAAGATGCGTCTCTCCACACCGATTTCAAGGTCGCAGGCAATCACGGACGATGCGTACCCGCTGAATTCACGTACGGCCGCCTCAAGCCAGTGGGAATCATGCGCCGTCACCAGAATCCTGGTGTAGCGCATGGAAAATGCCTCCGCAAAACTATCCTCGACAAACGTTGATCCGATATACACCACCGACCTCCTTCGTGCACAACTGTCGCCGGCCCTCCTTCTGCTGGCCGGGACATCCCGCCGACACCGATAGGATATACGATATCATAACAGGCACAATACTTGACTTGCGCACGATTGGCACACAGGATGCATTTCGATGAACACTGGGGGACTGGCCAAACGTCGTGTAGCCGTCGTGGGTGGCGGAATCACGGGCCTATCAGCGGCCCTGCGTCTGGCCGAATGTCCAGCCCCCATCGCCGTGACACTGTGGGAGGCGGACGATCGCACCGGAGGCGTGTTGAGGACAACAAGCCGCGAGGGATATCTGCTTGAGCACGGCCCGGACAATTTTTTGTCCGGGCCTGACAGTCCCTGGGGGCAAGATCTGGCCGTCCACATGGGCTTGGAACAACAGCTGATCGGCACGGCCCAGGAAAACCAGCGGGCATTGGTCGTTCGCGATGGAGTCCTCCACCCCATTCCCGGCGGATTTTACCTGATGGGTGCCACACAATGGTGGCCCGTCTTGCGCAGCCCGCTGCTCACCATCCCAGGCAGGTTACGATTGATGTGCGAGCCGTTTGTGCGGCCACGGCGTGATGGTTGCGAGGAGACACTAGAACAATTTGCGACACGACGCGTCGGCCGGGAAGCCTTCCAATGGCTGGTGGAGCCCCTCGTCGCGGGTATTTACTCGTCCGATCCTCAAAAACTCAGCGTGGCCGCTGCGCTCCCTCAATTTGTGCACTTGGAACAGAAGTACGGCAGTATTGCCCGCGGCTTGCAGCGGCGTGTTGAACCGGCAACCGCTCCACAGGATCGAGAACGATCGGGGGCACGCTATCGATTATTTCTAACTCTCCGTAGCGGCATGCGAACATTATGCGATGCCATCGAAGCCCGCCTTCCAGACAATACGATTCGCGTGAGCCGCCGTGTTCAGCAGATCCGCCGGCTACCCAACGGCCCGTGGCAAATCGGCATGGAGAATGGAACCTGGCACGATTACGACGCTGTGATCCTGGCCCTCCCCGCCCCAGCAGCGGCCAACGTCGTCGACAACATGGACGACCAACTCGCAAATCAACTCCGTGACATTCGTTACACCAGCATCGCCATTGTGGCCATTGGCGCCCAACGCTCCCAATTCACTCATCCTCTGGATGCCTTTGGGCTGGTCATCCCTTCTGCGGAAGGCCTTCCCCTCGTCGCGATTAGTTTCTCCAGCCAGAAATTTCCTGGCCGTGCCCCCCAAGACGATGTGCTCTTGCGAGCGTTTGTCGGCGGTGCTGGGCGTGAACACCTCGTCGAACTGACGGATGAGGAATTGCAACAACTAACCCTGAACCAGCTGCGACCGTTACTCGGCTTCACCGGTTCCCCCCAATTCGCGACTGTGATTCGCTGGCGACAACGGACGCCTCAGTACGAACTGGGACACCAACAGCGAGTGCAAAAAATTCGCGACACGCTGAGCCACCATCCCGGGCTGGAACTGGCCGGCAACGCGTATTCTGGAGTTGGCATCCCCCAATGTATCCACAGTGGCCAAATGGCGGCCGATCGCATCATCGCGGTCCTGGCGAAATGATTCCCTACGTGCGCGCTCTCTCCTCTGCGGCTCTGCGTGCCAAATTTTTCCCTTGCCAATGTGGGCATGTTCGTTATGCGAGGGGGGCCGATTTCACGCAGAGACGCTGAGACGCAGGCGACAGAGCGCGGTGCACAGACGAAAGTGCGCCGTGCAGATGAGGGAACGCCGGAAATAATCAGTGTCCCACGATCACGGTCGCCGCATCGCCTGATAGAAACAACTGAACACCCGCCGGCGAAGATCGCTCCAAGCTCGCCTCGAGGCCGGGGGGAACCGGGCGTCCGGCAGCGGCCGGCATGGTCCGCCGTTGTTGCAGCTGTTGAAAGGTGGACGTCAACTGTGCGAACGCGGCCCGCAATTCTGGGTCGTCTGCGAGAAGGTCATTCAGTGCCGCCGCGCTGCTCGGTCCGCCCGAGGCAACTGGGTCGCCAAATGCGTCCCACTTGATCGAAACCGGTTGACCGTCATCTTCCGGGTGTGTTGACCAGCGTCGCTGCAATAGGTCATGAAACTCTTGCAGTTGCTCGCGGGCCATGCTCGCTAGTTCTGCGGCCGCAGGCGATTGCTCTTGGCTCTCGCTAGCAACCACTCGACCCTGGCGAATTGCAAATGTCCAGCGGTTCACATCGTCACCGAGCGCCGCCGAATCGCTCGTCGGCACCTTGGTCTTCGGTGCCAGCAAGGTCTGCATGAACTCAAGCGACCGCTGCACGCCACCGGCGATCGCTCCGCCCGTCTGTCGAACGGCTTGGGTGGCCAACGGCACGACGGCTGTGATTGCTGTGGCGTCCATGCCAACCTGCTCCGAACCCGAGACCACGACGGACGACTTGTACGGCGCAGCCATTATCGGTCGGAGTGCCCCAGGAACTTGTTAGATTCCAAGAAAAGGGCAACTCTGTAAATCCTCAGCCGTTCCTGCACGGCAATCCGCAACTGCTATCGCTGAACGGACTGCGAGGACGTCACGCGCACGACCGGCTGCTGGCCGTCTGATTTGCCATCTGCGGCAACCAAATGGGAAATGTGCAAACGCACATAGTCCAAGTCGCTGCTGCTGAGCCGCTGCACGGGCACCGTTGAATAACGTTGGTTGGCCTTCAGGAGACGCACGTAGCCGTTCGTCACTCCAACCAAGCGGCCTTCGGTGCGAAACCTGCCCGTGTTATCGGTCCAGGCCCGCATGGCAGGCGCTTGCCCCGCCTTTCCTGGAGTGGCCGAAACCACGTACCAGCGGGCCGGTGTCGAAATGCGTCCAAACGGATTCAGGTCGCCATCAGCCGTCGGCGATTCTTCTCCAGCCGGGAGGGGCGTTTCCGTGCCTGCGGGCAGGGTATCATTGGTGCCAGGTGCGGCCGAATCCGTGCTGGGTTCCGCAGGGGATCCCGCATCGGTGGAATCCGCGTCGTCAAACAACTCATCGCCATCACCAGCGTCGGGGCTACTGTTGTCAGGAGCCGGTGCGGCAGGTTCCGGCAGGGGTGGCACGTCCGCCGCGCCCCCCGAGGGCATTTCTTCTGCGGGTGCAACCGAGTCACCACTATTGTCGTCAAATAGATCGCTTTCTTCAGAAGCGTTGGACTTTGGTTCGGTAAGCGGTGCATCTGCGGCTTCACCCGTGGCCGGTTGAACGGCGGACTTGTCTGTGCTCGGTGTGGGGGCCACCTTGGGGGATTCGGATTCGTGCAGCAGCGGCGCATCGCCTATGGCTTCTTCAACTGCCGGAGCAGCAGGCACTTCGTCCATTGTTGAATGTTCGTGGCTCAACGTGTCTTCCACCACAACGCCGTCCATTACGGTGGCTTCGCTGGCAACACCCTCACTGACTTGGCAATGGGCACAACCGCCACTTACCACCTCGCCCACAACCTCACCCAGGCAGCCGTCGCAGGTCGCGGAACCACAGTTGGCACAACTTGATGTGCAGCCATCACACCAGAAATCTACGGAAGTTACAACGGTTGGTCCGCAGCAGGTCGGCCCGCTGTGCCATGTTGTTGGCGCCGGGCTGCTGTACCAAACGGGTCCGGTGCCGCAGCGGACGTAGGGTGGTGTTATCACGCGTAGCGCGTGATGACGAATGGCCGGCAGGGCGGAGACTGCCAGACCGCCGCCACAGCAATGGGCGGCCATGGTCGGCGTAATACTGACCGAGCACATGGCCGAACTGGTGACCAAGAGTCGCAGCCAACGGCGGGTGGATTGAGCGGGCATGGTATTCTGAAGCTCCCAATTCTAGTTACAATCGCCGCGCCCACGGTCGGGTCGATCGGGGGCAGGCACCTGATCTATCCTAGTTGACCGGTAGGCGCCACGCAATCGGATCCAGTGGCCAGGGGTTGCGATAGGCCCCAGAAAAATAGGTGAAATCGCCCTACTCGTCACCATCGGACGAACGGCCGGATCGGCGATTCGCGGATCTTCGGCTGGTGGACCGCATGGCGGCCGGCGGCCGAAAGAGGACGATGGTCAAATCGTCGGGCTTGGAGGGCTGATTCTGGCTAGGGGTTTCCATGCGTTGTCGTGCTGCGCGGGCCAAGGTCGACACGGCGAGTCGCAACGGTCCCTTGCGAATGGTCTGCACGATCTCATCCAATCGAAGGTTATCGAACAGCCCGTCGCTGGCGAGGAGCACGGTGTCTCGATCCGCCAGATTGAGTGCCGATCCGACTTCGATTCGCATGGAGGGGTTGCCGATATAATTGGACACCAGATGGCGATCTTCGTGGTGCATGGCTTCGGCTTCGTCCAACACGCCCGCTTCAATGGCATAACCAACGGGCGAGTGTGACACCGTTTGTAGCTTGATTTTTCCTCGTTGGCCCACGACCATTACCATGCTGTCGCCAACGTGGTAGGGGCGAATGGTGCGCCCATAGACCTCCACGGCGGCCAAGGTGGTGGCCATACCGGTGCCATGGGATCGCACGGCCTGGTTGGCTTCTTCAATGCCGTTGATAATTGCACTGCGGAGCAGCAACTGGTCGTCCGTGGCGGGGCGCAAAGCCTCCTGGAGCGAGCCGATCGCCACTTTGGCCGCTCGAGCGCCGGCTACCGCGCCTCCCAGCCCGTCGGCCACAACCAGCACCAACGCCTGTTCGTTCACTGGCAATAAGCCTGCCGCATCTTCGTTGGCGCTGCTGCTGCCGGGACAACGCGCACAATAAATCGCGATTTCCCCTTGAGGCAGGGCGAGCACTTGCCCAACATCCATGTCTTCATCGAGATACAATTGCGTCTGTGGCATCCGTTCGCTCGACATGATCCGCCACCACCAGCCCATTCATTGGGCCTAAGTCTGAGTTGTAACTGAGGGTTGTAACTGTAGGATTTCGACTAGGGGGCGGTCCCCCGTTTTCCGCACCATGGGCAATACGTCCAGAACGACTTGAGGAATCCCCAGCTACAGCGTTGGCACCGATCCTTGCATCCTGGAATTTTCCATTTTCGCTGGACCTTCTGGCGACACCAAGGGCAATATTTCATGTAGGGCATCAGGTCTCCGCGGGGGCAACGGGCGTTTTCACAGCGGGCCTGGTAGCGTCGATCTCGGTACTTGCGCTGCTGGTAGGGCTCGTACCCCGGTCCAAAACACCAGGGGCAATACGACCAATCCAATTTCATGCCGCGTCGGCAGCGTCGACATTGTAGGGGAAACGTGGTCTTTCCTTCAGCCACGTGGCGTTTGCGTCCGCACCAGGGGCAGGCATGCATGGTCTCGGAAACCGGGCCGCGGCATTGACGGCAGCGATCGTGCGTGGCCAATTGGCTGCCGAATTGGCGTTGAAACTGGTGATAGCGGATTTCGCGCCAGTCGCGCGTGGTCCTCTTCTCGGCTGGTTTTCGTTTGGCCTGTAAATCGCGGAGCGTTTTGGGCTTGGCCCGCAGGAACGCGCTCAACATCTGCCCGGCGTCGGTAAATCGCTTCTTGGGATCTGGTTCAATCGCACGTTGGATCAATTGAATCAATTCCGCATGCACTTTGTTGCGCAAGCGCTGAAAGCCGGCGGGGGGCCAATCGTAGGGCCATTCGGGCAGATGGCCGGTGAACATTCGGTACAGAATCAATCCCAACGAAAACACATCGGAGCGGAACGATAGGCGTCCCATGGCCTGTTCGGGTGCCATGTATCCCATGGTACCCGATCCCGAGGCACGCACCGTTCGCAACGCGACGCGGGCGATGCCAAAATCAGTCAGCCTGAGTCGCTGATCGGCAAACAGAATCATGTTGCCGGGCTTGATATCACAGTGAATGATTCGGTGCGCATGTGCATAGGCCACGCCGGCGAGCATTTGCTGGGCAAAATCCAAGGCCGTCTCGACCGACATGCGATTGGCCATTCGATCATCGAGCGTTCGATCGCCGAGCGCGAAGGCGACCACAAAATGACCCTCGATCGTGCTGGCATTGCGGAGCGGAAGGATATTGGGGTGATCCATCTTGGCCGCTAAACGCACCTCGTGGCGAAAATCATTCAGCAGCGATTCGTTGACGAGATGCGCATGAGGGACCTTGAGCGCCACGCGCGTCCCCTCAATGGTATCCATCGCGCGAAAGACGGCCGCAAAGCCCCCCTCATCCAACTTGCGCTCGATGCGATACTTGCCTAATTGCTGCCTTGCCCGAAACATGCCGCCAGTATACTCGATCTAAAGCAAAGCCCTGATCGTACCACATAAGTCAGCCGCGTTGCCCGTTGGGCACCGCCGTATCGGTCGTTTCCGGGCCAACGGCCCATCCGTTTGCACAGCCCAGGCAGAATGCCTGGGAAGTTGTTGCCGGTCGATCATCAGGGCCAAGGGCCCGACCGTTTGTAGATTCCCCAAGCAAAGGGCCGGGCCGTTGGCCCTATCGGTTCCCGGATTTCCTCTTACCCAGTCCGATGGACTGGGCTAGGCAAACAGCGGGGCTTTGCCCCTCAGAGTCAATATCGGTGCGTCGTTGACAGTTCAATCGAATTCGATAAGTGGTACAACGAGCCGCAACGGGGAGGGAGCCAGATCGGGTGATTGAGGATGGTGGAGGCGGAGTCGGCCAGTTACCATGGCGGATCAGACACGAGAGGACCGGCCCGCATGTCGACGCTACAAGAAATCAGCCAATTCCTGGGCCAGTTGGCCCCGCTCCACCTGGCGGAAGCTTGGGACAACGTGGGTCTATTGGTCGGCCGGCAGCAGCGAATGGTGGCGTCGGTCATGACCTGCCTCACCTTGACCCCCGCAGCGGTCGCGGAGGCCGTGGACCGGCAGGCTCAGCTAGTGGTGGTCCACCACCCCCTCCCCTTCCGTCCCATCAACCGCATCACCGACGAATCGACCACGGGCCGGCTGCTCTTGGATCTGGCGCAACACGATATAGCCGTCTACAGTTCGCACACGGCCTTTGACTCGGCCGCGCATGGCATCAATCAGCAATTGGCCGAGGGGCTGGGACTCCAGGAAATACAACCGCTGATCCCCTGCGACCGTGATGCCCAGGGATTGGGGAGCGGCCGTTGGGGCACGCTACCGCAGCCGGTCCCTTTTGTTGAATTGGCAAGTCGCCTGAAGAAACGGCTTGGCATCGATCACATGGAAGCCGTGGGGGTGCGTGATCGCTGGGTTCATCGAGTGGCGATCGGCTGTGGCAGTGCCGGGACGCTCCTAACGGCCGCGCGAGACACCAACTGCGACACCATGATTTTGGGCGAAACCAATTTCCACACGTGCCTCGAAGCCATCGCCCTTGGAGTGAATCTGTTGTTATGTGGACACTTCGCCAGCGAGCGGTTTGCCCTAGAGTGGCTAGCAGAGAGGCTGGCCGAGCAATTCTCTGGGTTGAGCGTCTGGTGTAGCGAACAGGAGGCCGACCCACTCTGGCAGGTTTAACCGGGGTGGCCGTATCCATGACAACAAGATACCTCACGGCACTTCCCGTTTACAACGAAGTGAATACGGTCGATGCGGTCTTGGACCAGGTCCGAAGGTACAGCTCCGAGATCCTCGTGGTGGACGACGGATCCGACGACGGCACGAGTTCCCGATTGTCCCGACGCGACGACATACGCCTCATCCAACATGCCACGAATCGAGGATACGGCGCCGCGCTGGCCACCGCGTTTCAATATGCCGTGGACCATTCGCCAGAATTCGATGTCCTGGTAACGATCGATTGCGATGGACAACACGAGCCCCAACTCATCCCGCAATTTGTGGAAGCCTGTCGTCACGTCGACATCGTGTCCGGGAGCCGATATTTGCAGGTGATGCCCGGGGCCAGCCAGCCTCCTGAACAGCGGCGGAAGATCAATCAGCAGATTACCGCCGAGGTGAATGAGCGCCTGGGTCTATCGTTGACGGATACTTTTTGTGGATTCAAAGCCTACCGCGTGTCCTGCCTGCCGCAGCTCATGGCCGTCGAGCCGGGATATGGCATGCCGCTGGAGTTGTGGGTCCGCGCGGCGCACGCGGGTCTGAAAATCCTGGAACTTCCAGTTCCCCTGATCTACCTGGACGAGAAGCGGTCGTTTGGAGGCGCTCTGGACGACGCGAATACACGGCTGGAATATTACCGGCAGGTCATGGACCGCAGCCCGCAGGCCGGCAAGCTAATACCCTCGACACTCTTGCCTGCGAAACCACGGGGAACGCAATCGATCGACGATGTTGCGCAATGAATCACCAGAGCCCGCACGGCGACTACGAGCGCCCACTCGGCACGGCGAAGCGCTTTGTGATCCGCCGTTAGCCACGGCGGTTGACGTTTTACGCACCAACCGGCAATTGCTACAGATTGCCGAATCCCACGACGTGCACGGCCAATCGTTGCACGACCTGCGCCGTGAAGCGCGTGCTGAAATTGCCCGCTTGGCCGGAGCGTACACATCGGCCTATCGCGACGTCAGCGCGCCGTGCGACCTCCATGGTGCATCGCCAATAATCATGAGCGGCCATCAGCCTGAGTTGGTTCATCCAGGCGTGTGGTTCAAGCACTTTGCTCTGCATCAATTGGCGCAGGATCTGCGCGCGGTGCCCATCCATGTGTTGATCGATCATGACATGCAGCGTGAACCGGCACTTCACGTTCCCGCAGGCACACCTGCGCAACCCCAAGTAACGACGGTGCCGTACGATCAAACCGCGCCGGCCCTACCGCACGAAAATCGCCTGATCCTCGACCCGCAGCGGTTCACCGCCTTGGGGGAGCAAGTTCGGAGGGGGGTCCAACCGTGGATTCGTGATCCACTGATCGAGACCATGTGGCCCGCGGCCCAGGCTGCGTGCCAACGTGGGGCTCGTCTGGGACAGGCATTGGCCGAGGCGCGTCATGTGCTTGAGCAGCATTGGGGGCTGCAAACCTATGAAGTTCCGATGAGCCACCTCTGCGATACGGATGCCTTCCGTCGTTTCGCCGCCCACCTGCTGGGACGACTCCCCATTGTCCACCACGAGTACAACGAGGCCCTGCGGTCCTACCGCTCGGCAAACAGCCTGCGCAGTCGCAGTCACCCGGTCCCCGACCTGGCAGAGCAGGATGGTTGGCGGGAAGCACCCTTTTGGATTTGGTCCTCGTCCGACCCACAACGTCGGCCCTTGTTTGTGCAAACGCGGAGTGGACAGGTCCGATTGCGCGCGGGTGGGGCCGAATCTCCGAATGAACACGGGCGAGTCCCAGCTACCGTGTGTGAACAGACCTTATCGCTGAGCGAAACGGGAGATGCATCGAGCGCCGTGGCACAGCTACGCGACTGGCGTGTACGGGATGGTGTGATTTTGCGCCCGCGCGCCATTGTGACCACGATGTATCTTCGTCTCGTGCTCAGCGACCTATTCCTGCATGGTATTGGTGGCGCAAAATACGACGAGATCACCGACCAATTGATGGCTCGACTATTTGGTTGCCCAGGCCCCCGGTTCGTCACGCTTTCCGCGACGTTTCGTCTGCCACTGACTGCGAACCCCGTCGGTCCAGACGAACTGCGCTCCGCTGGCCATCAATTGCGTGATCTGTGGTATCATCCCGAACGCCACCTGGATGGGGTGGCCGTTCCCACGGAGGTTGCCGGCCCGCTCCTGGCACAGAAAAGGGAATGGATCCAGGCGCCAGCGGCAGCCTCGCGAGAAGAAGCCTCGGTGAGGCACGAAGCCATGCAGGCGATCAATAGTCAGCTGCGAGCATGGGTGGCTCCCCAGCGGCAGCAGATGCTCGAGCAACTTCAAGAGCTGACGGATCAGGCCCGCACGGACCGTCAGTTGACGAGCCGGGAGTTTTCGTTCTGCCTATTTTCGAGTCGATTGCTGCCAACCGCCTTGCAGCGTCTGGCCACTGGGTAAGTTTCCGGTGGACTTTGAGGGAGGTTCGGATGAAGCAACGCACGGCCGCATCGCCTGAAACGGCGCCCCCCGTTGCCTGGTCGCAGGCCTTCGCCACTTGGTGCCGCGTGGCGGCCCTGAGCTTTGGAGGTCCCGCCGGACAGATTGCGGTGATGCATCGGATTCTGGTGGACGAAAAGCGTTGGGTGGGCGAGGAACGGTTCTTGCACGCGCTGAATTACTGCATGTTGCTCCCTGGTCCAGAAGCGCAGCAACTGGCCGTGTACATTGGCTGGCTCATGCACGGTACTTGGGGCGGCCTGATGGCTGGCACACTCTTCGTGCTTCCCGGTTTTGTTTCCATGCTGATTTTGAGTTTCGCATACGCGTATTTCCAAGATACCGAGTTGTTACAGGCCCTGTTCTTCGGACTCAAGCCGGCTGTAATGGCTATTGTTTTTGAGGCGGTCTTGCGCATCAGCCGTCGGATTCTAAACCGGCGTCTGTTGATTTGGCTCTCGGTGGCGTCGTTCATCGCCATCTTCTTGCTTCATATTCCGTTTCCCATATTAATCGCGTGCGCTGGATTACTTGGCATTTTCATGGAGCAATACGCTCCGGCCCTGTTGGGGCCCCGGCCAAAGTCCGGCCACCTTGCCGACGGACACGATCGATCGGTATCGTCGGGGTCCCCGATCGCCGACCACCATGCGATTCAACCCTCGCTGATCCGCAGCTTGAAGATAATCGTTGTGGGGGGAGTTCTATGGTTCGGCCCGCTGGTAGTGGCTTCCCTGTGGCTGGGTAGCGACTCGATTTTGGTCCAAGAGGGATTGTTCTTTAGCAAGGCGGCGGTTGTAACGTTTGGTGGTGCGTATTCGGTGCTGGCCTACATCGGCCAGCAGGCGGTGGAGAAATATGGCTGGCTGGATCCCGGCGAAATGCTGGATGGCCTGGGGCTCGCGGAATCAACGCCTGGCCCCCTCATCATGGTGGTGCAATTCGTCGGCTTCTTAGGCGCTTTCCGCCGTCCCGGCCCATTCGATCCGTGGGTTGCCGGTGTGGCCGGCGCCGTGATGACGACCTGGGTCACGTTTGTACCCTGTTTTGTTTGGATTTTTTTGGGTGCACCCTACGTGGAGTGGTGCCGCCAAAATCGTTGGTTCCGCGCGGCACTGGCTACGATCACGGCGACCGTTTTGGGGGTTGTCGCGCATCTGGCGGTCTGGTTCGCGATGCACACCCTGTTTGCCGAGATCCATACCCAACACTGGGGACCTTTGCATTTGAGCGTACCTCAATGGTCGACGCTGCATCTTCGTTCGCTGTCCATTGGCATGTTGGCCTGCCTGTTGACGTTCTACTGGAAACGTGGCATGGTCGTGACCCTGGGGGCCTCGGTAGCCTTGGGCATGCTGCTGTATTTGACGGATCGCTGATGGCTGCCACTTGACCGTAACGGAGCACCTGGATACCTTAACCAGGGGCTCTCTTCATCACAAGCATCGCTGACGCGGCGGCGACAGCGATCAGCGCAATAGGATTCACGGCCATGAAACCTTGCATGGGACTCGCATGGGTGGTGCTAACCTTGTTCGCCCAATTCGGCTGGTGCGACGATTCGCCAACCTTCGTGGATTTGTCGTTGATGGTCAACGAATCGTATCCGTGTACCTGGCCAGAGGATTTCCCGCCCGTACAGATCAAGCACTTTCGGCACATCGGTCGGGCATCCGCCTACAACGTGGATATCTTGACCGTCGATGGCAACACGGGGACGCAGATCGACGTGCCGCCCCATTCGATCCCGCGTCCTGAATCGGGATTGCCCGGCGCGGATCCGTTAGGAGACATGTTCACGGATAAAGTACCCGCGTGGCAATTGTGCGGCGAGGCGTGTGTGATCGATGTTCAAAATCTCTTGAACAAAGCACCCGATGGACATAGTCCCCTGATTGGGACGGACCGCGTTCAGCAATGGGAACAACAGCACCGACGGTTGGGCGCCGGCGATGTCGTCTTGATGCGCAGCGGTTACACCGATCGCTATTATCGGCCCTTTCCGGAGGGGCGGCGATTCCTAGCCGATCCGCTGGCGAACATGGCACCAGCATGGCCAGGTCCCGATCCTCCCTGTATGGATGCACTCGGCAAGCAGGGAGTCAAACACGTGGGGTTGGACAGTCCCTCGATTGGGCCGCGACCGAATTTGGGTGAACCCACGCACTTGGCTGGTCTGAAGCACGGGATGATTTTTACCGAAGGCGCGACGGGCCTGCAGACGCTTCCGCCTACGGGTGCGCTCTATTGTTCCATGGGGCCTCGTTACACTCAGGCACCCTACGGCGAAGCGCGGGCGTTTGCCATCATGCCTGGCCCGCTCTCCCAGCGATTGATCAAGTCGGCGCGCGAACACCACGCGGTCGACCTGTCGGTTGTCCTGTCGCCCGACCTGCCGGTTGTCTCGCCCGGCATCGGGATCGGCAATCATCGACATCCATTTATTAAGGTCGATTTCGCGTATGCGAAGGGCACCGGGGCCTACCACCACACGCACATGATGGATAGCCACGTTGGGACGCATTTGGTACCCCCCGCCTACGCGCTGCCCAGCCCTGGTTTTTCCAACGACGAATATAGCCCCGAAGTGCAGGCGTGGCTCGCTGAATATGAACGCGAATTCGGCCCGCGTGGTACCAGCGACACGACAACGGAACAGGTACCCATTCAGCAGACCTGTGGTCCCGCTCGGGTAATCGACGTGCGACATTTGGTCGGATCGACCCAACCGAAATCTTGGCCGCAATCGCCGGCGATCACCATGGCGGATATTGCCCGGGCAGAGCAGCAACAGGGACCACTCAAGGCGGGCGACGTGGTCATTTTTCACACGGGGCACGTCGACCGTCACTTCCGTCCCCTGCCAGACGGGAGTGGCTGTTGGAAAGATCCGCTCAATGGCCGCGCGGAAGGTTGGCCAGCGCCCGGCCCCGAGGTGATTGCCGGTCTCGCCGCTAAGGGAATTCGCTGCGTGGCCACCGACGCGCCCACGCTGGGGGGCGTGGATCCGCGCCGTGCGCTCATGACCTATTGGATACTGGGAACCAAGGGCATGGTGGGTGTGGAATTTCTTACACAAGTGGGACAAATTCCCAAAAACGCCTATTTTCTGTTTGCCCCCATTAAGATCCAGGGGTGCCACGGTGGCCCTGGCCGGGCCATCGCATTGTTCGATTGACGGTCATTGGGCCACCATCGTCCGAACATCCCGCCAGCGGTCGCCAAGGGGCATTTCGAGCGGGACGGATTCCTGGTACACTCAGAGCCGAATCATTCATCGCACGCATTGTGGACTAAGGGAGAAAGTTTCTCGTGGGAACTAAGAAAACGGGCCGAGGCCGTCGGAAACTGGGCCGAAAAAAACGCCGCATGCGGGCCAGAATCCGCCATCGCAAGAAGTAGTTCGGTAGGTTGTTTAACTCGTTCGTCGCCAGCCGGTCAGGGGCGAATCACGATCTTGCCTTGCAGAGTGGCCGTCCCGTGGATGGTACTGTCCTCTTGTAGACGGTGCGCGACAGCCGTTTGATCCAGCGTAAACGTTCGCCCAATCGTGGTGCTTAGGCGGCCATCAACGAGCCAGCGGTTCATGTCTTCGGCTGCCCGTTGTTGTTCTGCGGCCGTTGCCAAGAACATCACGAACCCCAGCAAGCGGCACTCCTTGACATAGAAGGGGCCGACGGGGAAGGGTGGCTTGGCGTCTCGTCCGGCCATGAGGATGATGCGGCCGCGCCGTTTCAGTGCCGCCACCGCGCCATCCAAGTTTGGATTTCGTGATGTTTCCCACCAGACGTCCACACCGTCCGGGACCTGGGCACGGAGCTGATCGAGGAAATCTTCGGCGTGATAGTTGATGGCCCAATCGGCTCCAGCCTCCAGACAGGCGGCCACTTTCTCATCGGTACCCGCTGTGGCCATCACCTTGGCGCCGACAGCCTTGGCCATCTGCAAAACGCTGTTGCCAACGCCCCCCGTACCACCTTGAACCAAAACAATTTCGCCTGCCTGCAGCCGGGCATCACGAAACAGCCCCAGATGGGCAGTAATGCCGACCAATGCGGCGGCGGCGGCCGCATCGTCCGCGACCTCGTCGGGCGTGGGGTATACCCAACACGGATCGACCGCAATGGTCTCGCAGCAGGTACCTTGTCGGCCCAAGATGCCTTGATTGCTCCCCCAAACGCGTTGTCCAGCGTGAAATGCCGAGTCATTGGGGGCCTCAACGACCACGCCGGCGAAGTCACAACCTACGACAAACGGTTGAGGCAATTCCATCGCTACCGCGCCGCCTCGAATGTAGGTATCGATCGGGTTGACCGCAGCGGCTGTCACTTGAATCAGTAGTTGTTGGGGGGAACGCAGCGGCAGCGGCAGATCACCGTAGACGATGCTCTCAGCCGGACCAGGCTGACGAATAAAAGCAGCTTTCATGTCGACTCCTTAGCGGGACGTGCCACCATGCCAAACGTTTGGGCAAACAGCATCATGGCTGCCACGCCGGCAGCAAAGCCTCCAATATGGGCCCACCAAGCGACCCCCGTTGAGGCTTGAGCAACCGATGAGGCTACGACTCCCTGCACCAGCTGAAAGACAAACCAGATGCCCAAGAAAATCGGCGCCGGTAGCGAAATCACATCGACATAAAAGACGATCGGTATCAGCGTAAGCACCGAGGCCCGCGGGTACAGGTAAAAGTAGGCGCCCATCACTCCCGCGATGGCACCGCTCGCGCCGATGGTGGGCATGTTGGAGGTGGAGTTGGTCGCTAAATGTGCAAAACTGGCGGCCAGGCCACATCCCAAGTAGAACAACAGGTAACCCAGATGGCCCAATCGATCCTCAACGTTATCCCCAAAAATAAATAGGAACCACATATTGCCCAGGAAATGCATCCAACCACCGTGAAGAAACACGCACGTCAGCAGGGTCCAGGGGTCGGGAACCGCAGCGGGCGCGGCCAGCCGCTCGTCCATCTGTTGTTGTAAGCCGAATGGTGTGCGCACGACTTGAACGTCGGGAATCATGACAGGCCGGTCGGGGTGCAGAACGCGCACCGGTATCATGCCGAAGCGTTCCACCAACGATGGTCCCGGACGTTGGGATTCTTGCCACTGCGCTAAGAATACGACCGCACAGATACCAATCACGACCCAATTGACAATGGGGAGACGGCCAGAGGGGATATCGTCGCGAATCGGAAACATGTTGCCCTTGCGGGATGCGGCACCGAGCTACGCGGACGTGGACGGGGCCGAAGTGGTGGACGCCGCATCGGGCCGCGAGAGATTTCCTTGTCGAAAGGCGTCTCCCATCGCCAGCGGAACCTCCGCCTCGGCCAGGACCAGTCGAGCACGATTTTCGGCGACCTTGGCCTTCATCTCTTGCTCCATGGCCACGGCCTCGGCGCGCCGCTGTTCCGCCTGGGCCCGGGCCACGCGTGTATCCGCCTCCGCCTGATCGGCCTGCAATCGCGCCCCAATATTTTCACCGACGTCGATATCCGCGATATCAATCGACACGATCTCGAAGGCCGTGTGGGCATCAAGGCCGCGTTCCAACACGGCACGCGAGATCCGATCGGGGTTCTCCAGCACTTCCAGGTGGCTATCCGCGGAGCCGATGGAGGTGATGATTCCTTCTCCGACTCGCGCGATGATGGTCTCTTCAGTCGCGCCACCGATCAGTTGTTCCAGGTTGGTGCGCACCGTAACCCGGGCCCGAATGCGTAACTCCACGCCGTTGCGTGCGATGGCGCTCAGTGTCGCTTTGCCACTGCGCTGCGGATCCGGGCAATCGATGACCTTAGGATGCACGCTGGTGCGCACGGCGTCCATCACATCACGGCCGGCCAAGTCGATCGCGCAAGCACGATCAAAGTCCAGGTCGATACCCGCGCGATGTGCGGCGATAATCGCATGGATCACTCCCGTGACATTTCCCCCCGCTAAGTAATGGGCCTCCAATCGCGACGTGGAAATGCCTGCCCGCCGTCCAATATCCAGGCCCGCCTGCGCGGCCATAATCTTCGCATTCACAATGACCAGTGGCTTGACCTGCCGAAAGCCCATACCAATCAGACTGACCAGGGCTACCTCGGCTCCGGACATGTAGGCCTGAAACCACAGCTTGCCATAGGCGAGCAATGCGATCAGCAGCACGAATCCGAAAACCGCCACGACAATGACAACGACCAAAGCAATCGCGGCACTCGAACTTTCTCCCATCACGGGTGCGGGCAACAAACGCATGGTTTGGCTCCTATTCCTTCATGGATCGCACGTGTCATCAGGATCAGCAAACGGGGTCGGCCCATCGGGACTCAGCCCCGCCGCTGCCAGCATACTGCAAGCGTACGGAGCATACCAGACGCTGTCACTCGTGTAATGGCAGCGATTCTCCACGTCGCAGCGATTGTGTGAATATCTCCCATTATGCGGCCGATGAAGAGCTTGGCAGAGGTTTTTGTGGGGCGCCAGGCCCACGAGACCGGCCTGCATTTCAGCACCGACAGAAAGGATAGGCCCATCATGCGGGGGGGAACGTTTGCCTTGTTGGCTGCGATATTGTTATCGACTATGGTCGGCTGTTCGTGCTCGGGCGGCGGCTGTGGCCTGCGTGGGGCGTTTTCGGGGGGCCTGCTGGAGGACGTGCGGACGCCGGGCAAATACTACTTGGCAGATAGCGGTTCCGGCTGCCCCGGGGGTCAATGTGCTGGTAGCGACGCGGGTTGCCAGGCCTGCGGAGGTAACTCGGCTGAGGTATGGTCGGGACACGGAGATGAGGGCGTGCCCGCGGACGGATACCAGGCATCCGTAGAGGATTCGGCGTATGCCAGTGGCGGCGCGGGGGACGGCCAATCGCGTCCCGGCTTTTTTCAGCGTCTCGCAGGCCGATCGCGGGCCGATTGCAATCAAGTGGGCGGACTGGCGCCTGGTCCGACGATGGGGGCGGTCCACTATCCGTACTACACCGTGCGTGGACCGCGCGATTTTCTGATGAAGAACCCGCCCAGCATTGGCAACTGAGCGGTCATCAAAGGGGCCCATCGTCGATTAAGTAAGTCGATCTTCAATGGGGCCGGTAGCGACCGACGACCAACGAGACGTTTTGTCCACCGAATCCAAAGCTATTGCTGAGGGCCACGTCGCAGCGGGCTTGCCGGGCGACATTGGGAACGTAATCGAGATCGCAGTCGGGATCCGGATTCTCGAGGTTGATGGTGGGGGGCAGGACACCATCGCGGATGGCCATCAGACAGACGATGAGTTCGGTGGCCCCGGCAGCCGCGATCAGGTGCCCCATCATGCTCTTCGTGCTCGAGATGGGGACCTTAGCGGCCTCGGAACCGAAGACGTGCTTGCAGGCCAACGTTTCCACCTTGTCGTTAACGGTGGTACTAGTGCCATGGGCATTGACGTAGTGGACGTCATGTGGCTGAAGTCCCGCGTCCTGAATGGCCATGCGCATGCACGCGATGGCTCCCCGACCTTCCGGGTGAATATCGGTAATTCGGTAAGCATCCGCGGTGGACCCGTAGCCTAGAATCTCACCCAGGATCGGCGCGTCGCGGCGCAACGCGTGCTCCAGCTCCTCGAGGACCAGGATGGCCGCGCCTTCTCCCAGCACGAAGCCGTCACGTTCCCGGTCGAAGGGGCGCGAGGCGCGGGTCGGTTCGTCATTGCGAGTGGAGATGGCCGTCAGCAGGCTAAATCCCGTCACCCCCAGCGGATGGATCATGCTATGGGTGCCGCCAGTGAGCATCACCTCCGCATCGCCGCGACGAATGGTTTCGGTGGCCTCTCCGATGGCCTGGCTGCTGGCGGCGCAGGCGGTGAGGCAGTTGGCATTAGGCCCCTGTGCGTTGAACATACCGGCCAGATGCCCCGCCGGCATATTGGGCTCCTGCTCCAACTCGGTCATGGGGTGCAACGATTCCATGCCGGCCCGGGTGAAGCGGGCGATATCCAATTGCTCACCATCCATGGCGGCGGCCATCATTTTCGCGAAGGAGTCGAAGTCTTGTCCCCCTTCGCCACTCCCCAGGTAAACCCCCAAGGAGACGGGATCAATGGCCGTATCCAATAGGCCGCTAGCCCGCATGGCCTGTTTGGCTGCACCCGCGGCAAATCGCGAATGGCGTGCACGGAACCGCCACACTTCGGGGTCCTCGCCAACGTCGGCGACGCTCCAATTTTTGACTTCGGCCGAAATACGCGTGGGAAATCGGCTGGCATCAAAGATCGTGATATAGTCCACGCCGGAGCGACCAGCGAGCAGATTCTGCCACACCGTTTCGATATCGTGTCCCATCGGGTTGATACAACCCGCGCCGGTCACCACCACGCGTCGACGCATGCCACCACCCTAGGTCTTTCAGATCCCGAGTCTAAAACTTATCATCGCGGTTCACCGCGCGATCCATCACCGCCTGGCTATTGGAAGCATGTTCCGCTCGCAACAACCGCTCGGGAATGCGCAGCGGCGACCCATCCGCGTTGCGTCCCACCTCAAACAGGCGAAACACCCGCAGCATCCGCAGAAAATCATCCGGCTTGAACAGCTCGCGCGTCTCGTTGCGGTCGTCCAGGAACGCGAGACAAAACTCGCATTCCGCCTGCAATTGATCTCCGAGATGACTGGTCCCGACGATAAAAGCCCCATCGGGTCCAAGGCTGTCGATGGTGGCCTTGTAAGTCAGGGTATCCCCCGGCTGTGCCAGTGCATGAAACCGCACGTTGGACACCTTCGCCAACACAACCCGTTCTTCGAACTCGTTGACCTCGCCGACCAAGGTACCGGCGACCTGGGCCATCCCTTCCAGAATCAGCGAATTGGGCATCACCGGATAGCCTGGAAAGTAGTCATGCAAGTGGTCCTCGGCCAGCGAGACATTCTTGATGGCCGTGGCCGCACGACCACTTTCGAACTCCGTAAAACGATCAAACCAATACCAGTGCATGATCGGCAGGCTCTTTCTCTATCGCGATCCCATTCCTACTTCAACTTGGACTCCACGTAGCGGCACATGTCGCTCACGCTTAACAAGTTGCCAAACTCCTGCACGGCTGGATTCGACTCAAACTTGGTAAGGTCTGCGAAGGGCATGCGTCGTTTCAATTCGGTGAGCCCGTTAGCCGTCACCTTACCGTCTTGCACATACTGAGGATTGGTCAAGATGTCCTCTGGGAACAACTCGGCCCGCGGAATTTCGATATTGAAGGCCTTTTCCAGGCGAAACACGATGTCGAGAAAATCAATCGACTCCGCCCCAAGGTCGCCGACCAGCGTCGCCTCTGGGGTCACATCGTCCTCGTCCACCCCCAGGGCATCAATCAGCGCGGTCTGTACCTTCTTGAAAACTTCTTCCTTCGACGCTGGCATCTGATCCAACCTCCGTTTACGTGAGTAATGCAAATGACCGGCAATGACTTGCCAGCACCGTCCCATTCATGCCCAACACATCCCAACACCCAACCCATCGTCCATGCAATCCTATGAATCCAAACGATACCCTTGGCTGAACGGGTCTACCATGTCAACCGGATCCAGCGGAGCCCCGACTAAGAATCCCAGACTAAGTAACGGAGCCCATCTTGATGCAACTATGATTGAGCAAATCGTATTCTTCGCGCAGCCGACGTATCAAGTACAAGTCCTGCGATCGCAAGGCCGGATTGCCGTCCGCCAAATTGCACTGATCCAAAACCAGTCGTGCGCTGACCGCCACCTGCCCATCTACCGTTCCTTGTGCCTTAAACCAAGTCAGACGCCCATCCCGCTTCTGGATCTCAGCCGTCAGGTGCAAGACCTCGCCCGGCTCAACAAAATCGGCATACTTGACATTTTTTGCCTCTTTCAACGTCACCAGACTGTAGGCAAAGTCATCCGTTTCCCGCAACAGCCAAGCACTCGCCTGGTACATGGCCTCCAGCATCAGCACGCCCGGCATCACCGGAAATAATGGAAAGTGATCCTTGAGGTATTCTTCGGCCAACGACAAGCCTTTTACCGCGTCGATGCTGGCACCCGGCCGCAGGGAAACAATTCGATCAAGTAACGTGAATCGCATGAACCAAGACCCTGTCGGTCCAACCCAGGCCCCCCTAGCGGCTCGATGCGGCCGGGGGTAAAAGGGCACAGTATAACGACTTGCCGCCCACCCCTCAACCGTGGTTCTGGGGCTGTCGCAATGTGGTTTCTCGGTCGTCCCAGCCCGTCGGGGCGACCGGTTGTCCCCACACGGCCGCATGGTACACTGCCGTGATGCGCCGTGGCATCCCTGTATCCCCTGGAGTCGCGGTCGGAACGGCTTATTGCATCCACGAAGTGTTCGTGAATCCGGAAACCAAACGGCTTCGGGACAGCGAGGTCACAGCCGAACTGGCCAAATACGAGGCCGCCTGCGACCAGGCGGCGATCGACCTGCGGGCGCTGCGCACCAAGGTGGAGCGGCAGGTGGGGCATGAGGAAGCGGCCATTTTTGGGGTCCACGAATCGATACTCCGCGATGTGGCCTTCCGCAAAAAAATCCGGGATTGGATTGTCGACGACCGGATGACAGCCGGAGCAGCGCTCCATCGGCTCCTCAACGAATATCAGTCCCAGTTCGCTCGCATGAAGGACGAGTACCTGCGAGAGCGAGTGGCGGACCTGCGGGACGTGGTGGAGCGACTTGGGGTGCGGCTGTCCGACGTCCTTCAACCCCAGGCCACCCCACTAGACGGGCCGCTGATCATCGCGGCCGACGAACTCCTCCCCTCGCAGGCCGTGGCATTGGGACAGATCGACGTACAAGGGATCGTAACGCAATCCGGCAGCCAAACCAGCCACGCGGCGATCATCGCTCGCAGCCGCGGCATTCCGGCTGTCTCCGGTATCAGCGGCCTCCTACGCCACGTCAAGACGGGGGATACCCTGGTGGTGGATGGCCGCGAAGGCCTGGTGCTCATCAATCCCAATGCCGAAACGGTTGCCGCCTACCGCAAGCTCGAGCGAGAGTTTTTCAACCTCAAGGACCACTTGGCCGAGAATCGAGATCAACCGGCACGTACCTCCGAAGGGATTCCACTGGAGCTAGGCGCGAATATCAACGATTTACGCGACACGGACGCCGCCAAGGCCATGGGCGCGTCGTGCGTGGGACTGTATCGCACGGAATATCTCTATCTCACGCATCCCGACGTCCCTGACGAAGGCCAGCAACTGGAGGTCTACCGGCAAATTGTGGAGGCCAGCCCCGGTCAATCGGTCACGATTCGAACGCTGGATATCGGTGGCGACAAGACGGTCCCCTACTTGGGACACACCCATCAAGAGGCCAACCCCTTCATGGGCTGGCGGAGCATTCGCTTATCGTTTGAACATCCCGAATTTTTCGCCGTGCAGGTTCGAGCGATCCTACAAGCTGCGGCCCATGCGGAAAAATTGGGGGGTAAAGTGCGCATTTTGTTCCCCATGATCACCACGTTGGAAGAAATGCGCCGTCTGCGGGGCATCGTCCGCCGCACATGCGAACAACTGCGCCACGAGGGGAAACCCTTCGGCCAAGTCCCCGTCGGCATGATGCTCGAAGTTCCCGCCGCCGCCGTAATGATCGACTATATGCTCGATTTGGTCGACTTCGTATCCATCGGGTCTAATGACCTGGTTCAATATCTGATGGCCGCCGATCGAGATAACCCCAAGGTTAGCCACTTGTGCGAGCCGCTCAGTCCACCTGTGCTACGCGTGTTAACGCAAGTCATTCGATCGTGTAATCGAGCCAACATCCCCGTGACATTGTGCGGCGAAATGGCTGGACAACCACGGTCATTTGCCCTGTTGTTGGGCATGGGGCTGAGGCGGTTTAGTATGAGCCCGGCTTTCATACCCACCATCAAGGAATTGGCCAAGAAGATCGACCGACGCACGGCCGAACGGCTGTTGGAGCGTGCCCTGGAGTTCAAGACCGCGACGCAGATCAAACGCTTCATGACGTCGCAGATCCAGCGCCTGGCCCCCGACCTGGCTCTCTTAGACACGGCATGATCACGAGTGGGAATGATCACGAGTCGGCCACGAGATCAAGCGCCGTGGCATGGATTTGATCGACCGTCAGGCCGAAATGCGCGTAGAGTTCTTCATATGGGGCAGACAAGCCAAACCCCTCCATGCCTAGAAACCGACCACGGGGCCCCAAATACCGATCCCACCCCTGGCGTATGCCCGCCTCCACAGCAATGCGTGCGGTCACACGGGACGGCAACACGGATTCCCGGTAGGCCACATCCTGTTGTTCAAACAGTTCCCAGGATGGCATACTCACCAACCGGGCACGAATACCAGCCGCTACCAAGCGATCGTAAGCCTCGGCGCACAAATGCAATTCACTCCCCGTTCCGATCAAGATGACCTGGGGCACGTCATTCCCCGCTTCGGCCATCACATAGGCACCTCGTGCCAGCCCGGTCGCCGGCGCAAACCGTTGCCGACAGAAGGTGGGAACGTCCTGGCGTGTTAGCACCAGGGCCACCGGTCGATCGGAACCCTGGATGGCCACTCGATAGGACTCGGCAACCTCATTGGCATCGGCCGGCCGCAGCACAACCAATCCCGGGATGGCGCGGCAGGCGGCCAATTGCTCCACCGGTTGATGCGTCGGTCCGTCCTCACCCAGACCGATCGAGTCGTGGGTCAAGATGTACAAAACCGGTTGGTGCATTAAAGCGCTGAGTCGCAGCGCCGGACGCAGATAGTCGCTGAACACGAAGAATGTGGCCACATAGGGACGGAGTCCGCTGAGTGACATGCCGTTGGCGGCCGAGGCCATGGCATGTTCGCGAATGCCGAAATGCAAATTGCGGCCACCGCGCTGCGCGGCGGAAAACTGCCCCGCCCCCTCAAACTCAAGTAGAGTCTTCGTCGATGGGGCCAAATCGGCGGCCCCGCCCACCAGCCAGGGAAGCCGCTTGCCGATGGCGTTCAGGACCTTGCCCGAGGAAACGCGAGTGGCCAGGTGATCCTTCGTGGTGAAAGTGGGAATCGCTGTTTCCCAATCGGCGGGTAACTGATGGTGGATCGCGCTTTGGAACTCGGCGGCTGCATCCGGAAATTTCTGCTGATACTGGGAATAACGAACATCCCAAGCCTGACGTGCCGACTTGCCGCGCGCCCCCAACGTCTCGGCCACATGCCGCCGCGCATCCTCCGGCACCCGAAAGTGCTCATCTTCCGGCCACCCGTACACTTGCTTCGTGCGGCGCACCTCGTCCTCACCCAGTGGTGAGCCGTGGGCTCCGTGCGTATTTGCCTTGCCAGGGGAGCCCCAGGCAATCACACTGCGCAGCACAATCAGTGTGGGTTGGGACTGCTGACCCGACGCCTGCGTCAAAGCCTGGCGTATTGCGGTCAAGTCATTGGCATCCTCGACACTCAGCACGTGCCAACCCTGACCTTGAAATCGTCGCGCCACATCTTCGCTAAACGCCAACTCCGTCTTACCCTCGATCGTGATGCGATTATCGTCATAAATCCAACAGAGATTGCCCAACTTCAGATGGCCGGCCAACGATGCGGCCTCACAGCCAACTCCTTCCATGATGTCGCCGTCGCTGCATAGCGCGTAGACCCGCGAGGCAAAGAGGTCCTCGAAGCCAGGACGGCCGTAGCGGGCCGCAAACCATTGAGCCGCGATCGCCATCCCCACCGAATTGCCAATGCCCTGCCCCAACGGCCCTGTGGTGGTCTCGATGCCAGCTGCATAACCATATTCCGGATGTCCGGCGCAAGGACTGCCAAACTGGCGAAAGTTGCGCAGGTCCTCCCCGCCAATGGCCCATTCGTCCGTGGCCACGATCGTTCCATTCGGTTGCCGCTTCGTCTTTCGCACGCCCGCCAGATGCAGCATGGCGTAGAGCAACATCGAGGCGTGTCCGCATGACAAGACAAATCGGTCGCGCACCGGCCACTGAGGGCGAGTGGGATCGTATTTTAGGAATTCGTTCCACAGGACGTACGTCACTGGGGCCAGGGCCATGGGCGTTCCCGGGTGCCCACTGTTGGCCTGTTGGACCGCATCCATGGCCAGCGTACGAATGGTATCAATGGCCAGCCGATCGACGTCCGCAATGCCAGTGGTATCGGTCATGGACTTTCCTGCCCTTTGTCTAACGTTCCGTGTGCATGATCCCAACCGGGTGCCAATGCCGATTGAACGACGACCTTTCGGTCCTCACTGAGTGCCATGTGCCAGCCACAGGCCCCCCCACTCTACTGAATGCCAGTCGCCCCCGTCAATGATCGTCCCTAGCATGTGGATTCGCGGCTGAGATGTTGGGTCGGCGGCTCGAACGCGTTACAATACCAGACCATGGAACGATCAACGGCTGAATTACGAGACGATGCTGAGGCGATTTGGCGCGCGGGATTGGAGGCGGTAGGCGGGGAGCGGCTTGTTCGCACTCATTTGGCCGTGGAGGGTCCTTGGCTGCGCCTCGGCGACCAGCGACTGCGACTCGATCAGGTGCGACGCGTGGTGGTGGTGGGAGCTGGCAAGGCCGGGGCCAGCATGGCGTCCGGCGTTGAGCAGGCCCTCGGTGAATCACTGCTTCAAGAGAAGCAACTATCGGGATGGGTGAATGTTCCGGCCGATTGTCTACGGCCCTTGCGGCGAATTCATCTGCATCCGGCTCGGCCGGCAGGCTGCAACGAACCAACGGCCGAGGGCATTCACGGATCGGAGCACATGTTGCAGATGGTGGCGGGATTGTCGGCACAGGACGTTTGCCTGTGCCTGATCTCCGGGGGGGGCTCTGCGCTACTCCCCGCTCCAGTGCCCGGCGTAACGCTTGAAGACAAGGTGGCGCTGACTCGATTTCTCAGTGCAGCCGGTGCCGACATTCGCCAATTGAACACCGTGCGCAAGGCCATTAGCCGCATCAAAGGGGGCGGTTTGGCTCGCGCTTGTCGAGCCGGCCACCTGATCACATTCATTATCTCCGATGTCTTGGGGGACCCCTTGGACATGATCGCTTCGGGCCCAACCGTCGATGTACCACCGGACCCACAACAGGCCCTGCGGATCTTGCGTGAGTTTGGCGCCGACTCGGCAGGTATCGCTCCCAACGTTCTGGCTCATTTGCAACGGGCGACTCGCGATCCGGCCCCGGCCGTGACGCGCCGCGCGAGCAGCCACGGCACGCATGTGATCGTGGGCAACACCGCCACGGCCGTGGACGGAGCGGGACAGGAGGCCGAACGGCGCGGCTATTCGCATGTGATGCTGGGGGGGACTCCGTCCGAGGGAACGGCGGAGCAATCCGGACGACATCTGCTGCAAATGGCCCGTCATATGCTGGCGAACCCAGGCCCCGATTGCTTGATCAGCGGAGGTGAGCCCACTGTGCAGCTGATCGAAGCGCAACAACGCGGGAAAGGGGGGCGCAACCAGCAGCTCGTGCTGGCCGCCCTGGCCGAACTGTGGACCGAACCACAACTTGCGGCCCTTGATAACTCCCACGGTCCCTCGTTGGTACTCCTGTCCGGAGGCAGCGACGGCGAGGACGGGCCTACAGATGCAGCCGGCGCCATCCTGACAGCGGAAGTCATAAGTGCCGCCCGACAGCGGGGACTCGATCCAGCCGATTACCTGCGCCGTAACGATGCCTATTCCTTCTTCCAACAGGTTGATGGACTGCTGCAAACCGGCCCCACGCATACCAATGTTTGCGATCTGCGCGTGGTGCTGGTTCGCCGTCCCCAGCCATAACCTTATGGAAGGACTTCCGTATGTGGCGCAAGCAAACCGTCTGGTCACTCTATTGGCGGTACCTGGCATGGTACGCAATCTTGGGAATCGGTTGCGCGTGGCTGGCCGCGAGTCCGTCAGCGTCGACACACCTCACGCGTTGGCTCGTGGTCCATGCGGGCTTGTTCCTGGCCGGAACGATCATGATGACTTGGTATGCCGCCTCCCGCATGCGTCGACCGTTGCTACGGCTGCAAGGAGTCGCCGCCGATTGGCAGCCCGCCGGCGGGCCCCAGCTGAGCCCGTTGCGAATCCCCGACGAATGGGAGGACGTCGCGGAACAGATTGCCAAGGCAGCGCGGGATTGGAGCCACGAGCGCCGACAGTCGCGAGAGGCGCTCGAACGGCTGACCATCGTGATCGATGCCATGTCCGAAGGCGTTCTGGCCGTGGATGTGCACGAACGCATCCTGCTGGCGAACCAGGCAGCTGCCCGCCTGCTGCATTTTACTCAACAGCAAGCAGTCGGTCGCCATTTGTTGGAAGTCGTGCGTACCCATCGCCTACAACAAGCCGTGCGCGTCACACTTGACCGCGACGCGGCAGTTGAGCAACGGCGTCAAGTTTCCGAAATGGAGGTGGGGGGGCCCACGCCGCACCTTCTGCAAGTCCATGCTACACGACTTCCTGGAGACCCCTGCGAAGGCGTGCTGTTGGTTCTACACGACATCACCGAGCTTCGGCGCCTGGAACAGTTGCGCCAACAATTTGTGGCCAATGTCTCCCATGAGTTAAAAACCCCACTCAGTGCCATCAAGGCCTACGCAGAAACCCTGCGTGAAGGCGCCATCGATGATCCCGAGACAAGCCAACGTTTCATCATGCGGATCGAAGAGCAGGCCGATCGTCTGCACGAGCTGATCTTGGACATGCTCAGCTTGGCACGCATCGAATCCGCCCCGTCATCCTTGGAAATCACACCGATCCATTTGACTGCTGCCATGGCCGAGTGCCTGAGACACCATCAAACCGCTGCCCGTGCCAAACAGCTGGATTTAGAATTTGCCGAACGGCCCCCGGACGAGGTGCAGGTACTGGCAGATCGAGAAGGACTACGCCAGGTCTTGGATAATCTGCTGGATAACGCCATCAAGTACACACCCGACGGCGGACGCATCGTCTTTTCGGCCCGGTGCGAGGAGGGACTCGCCGTCATTCAGGTCGTGGATACGGGAATCGGCATCTCGGCCGCTGATCAAGAACGGGTATTCGAACGATTCTATCGGGTCGACCGGGCGAGATCGCGCGAATTGGGCAGCACCGGCCTGGGCCTATCCATCGTTAAACATCTCTTGCAATCGATGGGCGGACAGATCGAACTCGTGAGCCGGCTTGGCCAGGGCAGCACGTTCACCGTGCGACTCCGGTTGGCGGAGCTACCAGCGACTGCGTAAACGAAACCGGAGCGGTTGTACTTCACTCCGCGTGAAACCGCCGGCGCCTACGGCTGGGCGGTAAACGATGGTTACGTGGTCCTGTCCATTGGGGATCAGTCCCACCACCACACATCGTCCCCCAGTTCGCTGAGTTGCACCTGCTGACGAAGTTGGTTCAACTGGCCTTTTTCGTCCGGTTGCACACGTCCCTTATCGATCGCTTGCAGGGGCTGCATGTGCACGCCGCCCCCAATCGGTGTCATCAGTGTCTGCCCCTTCCAAACCACATTGACGGCCGATTCTACCTGGCGCGGAGCCGGGTAGATCTCCGTCGGAAATTGGCGTTCATCCGCAAGTACGCCCAAACGCCAATCGGCCTGCGTGTAATAGTCCTGCTGCTGAATGAAGGCGGCTGAAACCGCCAGCCCAATCACGTTTCTCAACTCCGCATAAACCGGTGACTTCTTGGCAATCTCGCCAAACTTTTGTGTGAAACTGGTCACGAACGCCTTGCTGGCCCGATCCACGCGTCCGCTACGAACTCGCGCCCCCCCCTGCCCCACATGTTCGTCCTCGCTCACCAGCTTCACGCCCGATCCGACCAACTCCATCGCCAGGAAGTCGTCACTGACCTTGACGCAATCGTAATCCGGCTCGAAATACCAACGTTGGAGCGCGTTGCGGGAAACCGATGCGGGACTTGCCTTCTCAATAAAGGTCACCATGGGGACCGGCGGTGGCTCCAGGCCAATGCCGATCAACTTCATGCGGTAATCGGCCTGCGCCATCACCTGGGCAAAGTGCGAACCCGGCGCGATGCCCTTGAGCGTGATGACCTGCGCGCCGAGTGACTCGCGGAGGCCAGCGGCGATCCGTTGGTCATCTGCCGGTGTGATGCGCCCCCCCACGGAGACTAAGAACTTCTGCATACGCTGCAAACCTTCGGCCGTGGGGTCAATCGAGCAGGAGATCACCCGTGTCGGCTTCTCACCAGGGGCAAATGCCCGCAGCGCGACGACCAGGTCCTCCAGATGCAGCACCGCGGCGCCGCTCCACAGTCCAATGGCATGTCCTAACGTGTCATGGCCATACCCCTCCGCAGGCCCCGCCAACACAATGTCCCGAGTCTCCGGGAAGAAAAAGACGTACTGCACGTGGGTTAAGCCGGCCAAGTACCGCATGTCTTCCGTCGCCCCGCGTCCATCGGCCACGCGTCGCGCCAGAGCTCGCTCTAGGCGATTGAGCGACACTTTGCGAAGGGTGCTCGGACGTGCTAGCCGCGGATCCAACGCGGCCCGCATCTGCGTGATGCGTTGCCGACTCAGCTGACCGCTGGAATCGACTTGCGTGCGGGCGTGCAACACGCCTCGCGCATCTACAAAGATCCCAGCGACCTGGCCTCCTCCGCCCGTCGCGTCCTCGTCATCCTCAGCGTCAGACTC
>SXGT01645492.1_pt1 | contig 34668 bp, 32 predicted proteins | sample 3176221 | NCBI WGS metagenome assembly SXGT01 (sample SAMN11356862, study PRJNA531348) | freshwater metagenome | isolation source: freshwater sample F1-120 | place: China: Fuxian Lake, Yuxi | collected 2017-12-25 | reverse complement strand
CCGCGGCAAGTGCGGCAAGCGATCGACGACTTTGTTGAAGTCTACAACGAAAAGGCAGCGCCGTTTGAATGGAAGAAGGCAGTCGTGTTCCCTTCCGGCCCCAAAGCCAAGTACTCTGACTTATGCAACTAGGTACTAGGTGCGCGGTTGGTTTCGAGCGCGTTATAGGATGCTGCTTGGCTGGCCATTTAGACACTCTCTCCTTTCTGTTTCGTTCGTGCGCTTTAGAGCCGTTAGCGGGCGGCGCGCCCTTCCTGGACCCTCAAGTGCGCCGCCAGTTGTGATTCATTGGCGCCCACATCCGTCCACGGCTCGCCATGCAGGATCTCCTGGTTCGCATTCTTGGTGAGCATCAACTGGACATCGCCGATATGACGTTCGCGGAATGCGCCCTCGCAGTAGGCCAAATAGTAGTCCCACATCCGGCAAAACCGTTCATCGAAGCCCAACACGCGGACTGCGTCCATCGATTCGTGGAAGCGCCTTCGCCACTCGGCCAAGGTATACGCGTAGTGCAGACCTATGTCCTCGACGTTGTATAACGAAAGCCGGGTCGAGCGTACCAGCGAATTCAGGATTTCGCGAACCGACGCCAACTGCGCGCCGGGGAAGATCCGCCGTTGAATCCAGTCGCTCTGCTTCTTGTAGGCGTCGAAGCGATGTTCGTTCATCGTAATGGCCTGCATCACCATGGAGCCGTCCGGCGTCAGCAGACGGTCGCAGGCCGAGAAGAAGTCGTCGTAATATTCCAGGCCGACGGCTTCGAACATTTCGATACTCACCAGCTTGTTGAATGAACCCTTCAGATTCCGGTAGTCCTCCAGCAGGAGAGTGATTCGTTCTCCGGCTTCCCCGGCATCGGCGAAAGCCTGGCCGGCCTGCTGGTGCTGCTCGCGGCTGATGGTTGTGGTGGTCACCCGGCATCCGTAGTTGCGCGAGGCGTGCAGCGCGAAGGCGCCCCAGCCGGTGCCGATTTCAAGGACATGATCCGCGGGTCCCAGGCGCAGCTTGCGGCAGATCCGGTCGAGCTTTTCCACCTGAGCCTGTTCCAGCGTATCGCTCTCCCGTTGGTAGATGGCGCTCGAGTAAACCATGTTCCTGTCCAGAAAGAGCCGGAAGAAATCGTTGCTGAGATCGTAGTGCGCCTGAATATTGCGGCGGCTGCCCCCTACGGTGTTGCGTTTCGCCAGATGACCAATCCGATGGAATGTTCGGTTCGCAAACGTGAGCAAGGGACTGCCGCCTTCCAGGCTGGAAAGGTTGCGAGCGGCGATACGCACCACCGCCACCGGGTCGGGCGAAGACCAGTCTCCGTCAACGTAGGAGTCCCCCGCGGCATCGTCGCCGCCCCACAACACTCGTGAAAAGAAGCGCTCGTCGTGGACCGCAATGGAGGCGGCAAGGCTCGCGCCGGCTTCACCAAAGACATGGGTCTGTTTCGGGCAAATCACCTCTAACGACCCATGCCGCAAGTTTTCCAGCATCCGGAAAACAGCTTTCTTCGCATAACTCATACTCATGATCGTTTCGTCGCCTCCTACTCCGGTTGACGGAACACCGGAACTCGTTTCAAGAAAAGCAGTAGAGCCTGCCAGTGAATCGCACCGAGCACCTTGACCGTCATCCACGGATGGCGAAGCAACACGCGGCCGAGATTTCGCGGCGTCCATGGCTGGTGTTCCAGCTTCAAAGTCGCGTCGAAGAATGGTTGGGAATCGCGCTCCAGCGTATTCATGTGCGCCACCAGCTTCCGGCCCGGTTCCGTCAATACAAACTCATAGTCCAGATCCATGCCCATGAAGGGCGACACATGCATCGTCTTCGGACACCGGTAGCGCAACGCATTCGCCGAGGGCTGCCGGTTCTGTCGCGATAGCCAGTAATTGCGGCTCTCCCCAAACGTGCTGTTGACCTCGGCCAGCACCGTATCCAGATGTCCGCTGCCGTCGTAACAGAAATAGAACGAAATCGGATTGAAGCAATAGCCCAGATAGCGCAGATGCGTGAGCAGATAAATCGGACCATCGGGCAGAGTGATTCCGTGTGCCAGGGCGTCTTGACCGACTCGATGCCGCAGTGTCAGGTTTGGATCTCCAAAATGGTCCCGCTGCTCGAAGCTCGCCCAATTGAAACGGTTGTAGCTGGTCCATGGCGATTTTGCCATCAGTTCCGGAATCCGGTCGATATCGAGCCACGCCATGAAGAGTCCGTAGCGGAACTCGTGCTTGCGCGGTTGGAATCTGCGGTGGCGCAGAGTGCCTGTATAGAGTCCTGGCGCGGGAATCATGAGCACCGAACCCCCAGCGTCTCGGCCACACGCATCCCGCTTCTGACGCCGTCTTCGTGAAAGCCGTTGAACCAGTACGCGCCGCAGAAGTGGGTCCGGTTTCGGCCGCTAATCTCGCGCCATCGGTCTTGGGCGCGAATCGCCGCATGCGTGTATAGGGGATGCTCATAGACCATCCGGCGCAACACCTTCCCCATGTCGATGGCGCCACCGGAGTTCAACGTCACGCAGTAATCCGTGCGCGTCTTGAGCGATTGAAGGCGGTTCATGTGATACGTGACGGTCACTTTGCCGGCATCGCCCAACAGGTAATTCCACGAGGCCCTGGCCGCCGCGCGCTTCGGCAGCAGGGCCGTATCTGTGTGCAGACAAGTTTCATTCCGGGTTGTCGTAAAACAACCCAGGATATCGCGTTCCGTCTCCGTTGGCTGCGCAAGCAACGGCAAAACCTGATCCCCATGACAGGCAAACACCACTTCGTCAAACTGTTGGGCCGGCCGATCCCGGAACTGTAGCGTCACGCCCGAATCCGACCGCTCCACGGATAGGATCGAACTGTTCTTCGCGATGCGGTCTCGAAACGACGCGATCAGCGGACCAAAATAAGAATGGCTGCCGCCGCGAATCACTCTCCACTTCGGATGCGTGTTGATGCCGAGCATCCCGTGGTTCTGCATGAAGCGAATCAGCGTCGCCACTGGAAACCGCGGCATCACCTCCGGCGCCATGGACCATACCGCGCCGGCCATCGGAATCAGATAGTGATCCACAAAGATCTGCGCATACCCGCCCGCATTCAAAAATTCCCCCAGCGTCCGCCCTTCCGCCTCAGGATCAAGCAATACCTTGGGAGCTTCGCGATTGAAGCGCAGGATTTCCCGCAGCAGTCTATAGTGGCGAGGCGAAAACAGGTTGCTCTTCTGCGCAAAGAATCCCGCCAGACCATGACTGGCATATTCGAATGCCCCACCCGCCTCAGTCACCGCGAACGACATGTCGCTGGGCTGCGTCTCGACCCCCAACTCGTCCATCAGCCGGCAGAAGTTTGGATACGTGCGGGCGTTGTGCACGATGAAACCCGTATCCACCGGCAGCGGCCCATTTTCCGAGTCCACCATCACCGTGTGCGTGTGCCCTCCAATCCGCGCGTCGCTTTCAAACACGTGAACCTCGTGCTTGCGGTTTAGATAATAGGCGGCTGACAATCCGGAGATGCCCGAGCCAATGATCGCGATCCGCTTCATGACGGCTTCATCTCTATCGGTTGCGCTTTACGTAAGGGCCGCAGGTCTCGCGCAATGCCGATCCAGCTCAGGCAGCGGAGCACCAGATAGGTGATGTCGAGTTCCCACCAGCGTTCTCCCTGGCGGCAACTCCCCGGCGAGTGGTGATGATTGTTGTGCCAGCCTTCTCCCAGCGTGATCAACGCCAACCACCAGTTATTTCGGCTCTCATCGGGAGTATCGAAACGGCGCGTGCCCCACAGATGCGCCAGTGAGTTGATCGCGAACGTGCAGTGGTACAACATCACCGTCGAAACCACGTAACCCCACAGAAATACCGGCCACCCTCCGATCAAGGCCAACACGGCCCCAAAGATCACCGTCGGAACCCAGTGATTCCGGTCCAGCCAACGAATCTCCGGAAACTTCAGAAACTCAGTCACCGCGCGGGAATCGTATTCGTCGAAGTCATTCGACAACACCCAGCCCACATGCGCCCACCAGAACCCCCGGCGGGCGGGGGAGTGAACATCCCGCTCCCGGTCCGACTCGCGGTGATGCAGCCGATGATGCGCCGCCCACCATAGGACTCCCTTTTGGGCGGAACTCTGGGCCAGAAACGCCATGGCGAATTGCGCCACGCGGCCAAGCTTGTAGCTCCTGTGCCCGAAATAGCGGTGGTAGCCTGCTGTGACTCCAAACATGCGGACGGCGTACGTTGCGGTGAACCACATTAGCAGGGGAATGGCCGGCGGCGTCCACCAGATCCCCACCAATCCGGCATGGAGGAGTACGAAGAAAAACACCGCCCCAAACTGATAGCCAACTTTATTCGCGGAAACGTCCACACACCATTCTTAGCCAACATCGCTTCGGTTGTCAATCTTTTGTCCATGACAATTGATTGACATTCACTCCTTGTACCCTTTATACTGAACTCGGATGCAGCCTCGTTACCCGATTCGCGCTGTGGGTAAGATCACCGGCCTTAGCCTGGACACCCTGCGAGCTTGGGAGCGGCGTTACCAAGCCGTTGTTCCCGAACGCTCCGACCGTGGCCGCCAGTATGGCCCGGAGCAAATCGACCGGCTGCTGCTGTTGAGCAAGCTGGTTCAGAAGGGCCATGCCATCGGCGGCATCGCACCGCTCACCGACCAGCAGCTAAAGAACCTGCTTTCGGAGACGCCCGCGGAAACAGCTCCGCCAGCCGCGCAGGCGGATCTCTGCGCCCCGGTGATTTCCGCAGTCGAGGATTTTGATTCCACGCGCGCCGGGGACGAACTCAGCCGTCTGGCCGCGGTGCTGGCGCCTCGGGAGCTGGTCTACCAAGTGGTGGTGCCGCTGATGCGGGAAGTGGGTGCACGGTGGCACGACGGCAGTATTTCGATTGCGCAAGAACACCTGGTCTCGCAGATGTTGCGAAATCTGCTGGGAGGCATGATGCGCCTGCTGCGGCCGTCCAACCCCTCGATGCTGATGGTCCTTGCGACGCCTGCCGGAGAGTCGCACGAATTCGGCATACTGGCAGCGGCCATGCTCGCCTCTGTCAACGGAATCCAGCCGGTGTATCTGGGGCCGGATCTTCCCGCACATGAAATTGCGAAGGCGGCGGAAAAAGTTTCTGCCCGCTTGATCGTCCTGGGCATCTCAGTGATTAACAAGAACACGGCGCGGGAAGTGAAGGCAATCGCTCCCGCCATGCCGGAGGCGGCTGAATTGTGGTTGGGCGGCGCGGACGGCGGTGCTCTGAAACTCTCAGGCCTGGGCAGAAAGACCGTTCTGCTGAAAGACCTGCCGGATTTTGAATCCGAGTGCCGGCGCTGGAAAGGGAACTCATGAAAACGCTCCTCAAGCTTCTATTCGCCGCGATCTTCCTCTGGATGACGGTGCTGACCGTCCGCACCAGTCTCGAAGTCAGTCTTTGGGATGCCTGGGATTCCTTCGCGGCCAACCCATGGGCTGTGGCGACGCTCTACGACGCGTACTTCGGCTTCATCACTTTCTTCGTCTGGGTGGCGTACAAGGAGCGCACTCACTTAAGCCGCCTACTGTGGCTGGTGTTGATTCTCGGGCTAGGCAATATCGCCATGTCGTTATACGTTCTGATCCAGTTGTTCCGGCTGAAACCTGAGCAGCCGGCGGAGGCATTGCTATGGCGTTAGATCTACCCACGCTGCTGGCTATCGGCTCCGTCACGGTGGCGGCGTTAATGCTGGCGCTGTGGTTGATCCATCTCCGCACCGGCAACGCGTCCATTGTGGATGCGGGATGGGCCGGGGGACTGGCGCTGCTTGGAATCCTCTATGCCGCCCTCGCCGGTGGCTATTGGCTGCGCGCCGCACTGCTCGCCGCCATGGCCGGAATTTGGGGCTTCCGCCTCGCTATTTTCCTGGCCCTGCGCATCATCGGTCATCCCGAGGAAGGCCGCTATCAGGAATTGCGGCGGCAATGGAAGACCAATTTACCGCTCAAGTTTCTAGCCTTCTTCGAATTCCAGGCGCTGTTGGCCGTCGTTCTCTCTGTCCCGTTTCTGCTTGCCGCATGCAATCCGAGCCCCGGCATTTCCTTGATCGAATGGTCAGCCGTGGCGCTCTGGATCGTCGCCTTAGGCGGTGAAGCCGCCGCCGACGCGCAACTTAGCAAATTCAAGTCCGACTCAGCCAACAAAGGGCAGACGTGCCAGGCCGGCCTGTGGGGCTACTCACGTCACCCCAACTACTTTTTCGAATGGCTGATTTGGGTAGCCTTCGCCCTCTTTGCACTGGCATCGCCGAACGGGTACTGGGCAATCCTGTCGCCCGCGCTCATGTTGTACTTCGTGCTGCGTGTAACAGGCATCCCCGCCACCGAAGCGCAAGCCATTCGATCACGCGGCGAACAGTATCGTCGCTATCAACGAACCACCAGCGCTTTTGTGCCCTGGTTTCGAAAGGAAGCATGATGGAGACCGCCTGGTATGAACCCTTGGTTGAGCGTGATCTGGTGCCGGATAGAATTCTGCGCGCGGGAATCCGCCGCCTGATCGCGCAGCGCCTCCGCGCCGAGGACAAAGGCGATCCGGAACGCCAGCAGGCGCATTTCAGAAACCATGTAGATCGGCTGAAAGCCAGCCCCATCGCCATCCACACGCCCGCCGCGAATCAACAGCACTATGAGGTCCCGGCGGACTTCTTCGCCGCCGTGCTCGGCGAGCATCGCAAGTACAGTTGCTGCTATTGGCAGCAAGGCGACGCACTCAGTTCCGCGGAACGCCGTATGCTCGACCTCACGGCGGAGCGCGCGCGAATCGAAGACGGACAGTCCGTTCTCGATCTGGGATGCGGATGGGGAGCCTTCTCGCTCTACGCCGCCGAACGATTCCCGAAGAGCGCCATTGTCGGCGTGTCGAACTCCAACTCCCAGCGCGAGTTCATCGAAGCGCAGGCTCGCCAGCGTGGTCTCACCAACCTGCGCATTGTCACCGCAGACATCAACGACTTCGACGCCGGTCAGCGCTTCGATCGCATCGTGTCCGTAGAAATGATGGAGCACGTCCGGAACTATCAACTTTTAGTTCGGAAGGTAGCCTCCTGGATGAATCCGGGAGCGCTCTTCTTCGTCCACATCTTCACCCATAGACGTTACGCCTATCTCTTTGAAGTCAAGGACTCCACCGATTGGATGGCGCAACATTTTTTCACCGGCGGACAGATGCCCAGCGATGACTTGCTGCTCCAGTTCCAGGACGACGTCAAGATTCGCGAGCACTGGGTGGTGAATGGCGGGCACTACCAGAGGACCGCCGAAGCCTGGCTCGTCAATATGGACCAACGGCGCGAAGAACTGCTGAAGCTGTTCTCCGGCGTCTATGGTAAGCCCGAGGCGTTGAAGTGGTTCGTTCGCTGGCGAATCTTCTTCATGGCTTGCGCCGAACTCTGGGGCTACCGTGGCGGCTCCGAGTGGATCGTGTCGCATTACCTGTTCGAGGTGCCGGCGTGAAGTTTCATACGCTGCGACGCGAACAATGGATTCCCAGACCCATCGGCGAAGTATTTGCGTTCTTCGCCGACGCCCGCAACCTTGAGCAAATCACTCCGCCGTGGCTGGGCTTCCGGATTCTCTCGATGGATTCACGCTATATTTCTGAGGGCACCGAAATCCGCTACCGGCTGCGTCTACATGGCATCCCGATATTCTGGCGAACCGAAATCCGCCACTGGGACGCCCCTCATCGCTTCATCGATGTGCAAAGATCGGGGCCCTACAAGCTTTGGCACCACACACATCGCTTTGAAGCCCATGGGGAGCGAACCAAAATGATCGATGTCGTGAGATACGTGCTGCCTTTCGGTTTCCTTGGCCAAATCGCTCATAATTTGAAGGTGCGCGTCGACGTGAGCAAGATCTTCGATTACCGTTACCAACGCATTCAGCAGTTGTTCGAAGAACAGCGGAGCGCGACAACATGAAACCACTCGTCCTTGTTGCAGGCGCGACGGGCTACGTGGGCGGCGAGTTGCTGCGGGCTTTGTTGGCCGCGGGCTATCCGGTGCGCGGTCTGGCGCGCCGGCCGGACTCTCTGCAAGCAAAGGGGTTCGAGGGACTGGAGGTGGTGCGCGGCGACGTTCTGGAAGCAGATTCGCTTCCCGCCGCCATGGCCGGAGTGCATACCGCTTACTACCTGATCCACTCGATGGGTTCGCCGGGTTCCTTCGAAGCGCAAGACCGGGTCGCGGCGCAAAACTTCGCTCAGGCGGCGAGGGCGGCGGGAGTTCAGCGGATCGTGTATCTGGGCGGTCTAGGCGACGATACTCACCAACTCTCCGCCCACCTGCGCAGCCGGCACGAAGTGGGCGAAATCCTCAAGTCGACGGGCGTTCCCGTAATCGAGTTCCGGGCCTCCATCGTCATCGGCTCCGGAAGCTTGTCTTTCGAGATGGTCCGCGTGTTGGTCGATCGGCTTCCCGTCATGATCGCGCCGCGCTGGGTTTCGGTCGCCGCTCAACCGATCGCCATTGCCGATCTGATCGCTTATTTGATCGCCGCCTTGGATCTGCCTGCCGGTGAAAGCAGGATCTTCGAAATCGGCGGCGCGGATCGAGTGTCCTACGGCGGCTTGATGAAGGAGTACGCGAGGCAACGTAGGTTGAAGCGCCTCGTGATCTCGGTCCCCTTCCTGTCCCCGCGTCTATCGAGTCTCTGGCTAGGGCTGGTCACGCCTCTCTATGTCCGCGTGGGGCGCAAGTTAATTGACAGCATTCGCCACCCCACCGTTGTCAATGATCAAGCATCCTTGCGCGAGTTCAAGATCCGCCCTTGCGGGATTCGCGAGGCGATGGAGGCGGCCATCGAGGCCATCGGGCCGTATGCATTGATCGATTCCCGAACCATCCACGTGCAAGTGTCCCCGAAAAACGCCTTCGCCCCAATCCGGCGCATCGGCGGTGACAGGGGCTGGTATTACGCGAACTGGTTGTGGGCATTCCGAGGGCTTCTTGATCAGGCGGCCGGCGGTGTCGGGCTCCGGCGCGGCCGCCGCGATCCCGAATCTCTTCGCGTGGGTGACGCGGTGGACTTCTGGCGGGTGGAGGCAATAAAGCCCGATCGCCTTTTACGGCTGGCGGCGGAAATGAAACTTCCAGGCCGCGCTTGGCTCGAGTTCGAGGTCACCGGTGATTCCACAGGCTCCGTCATTCGGCAGACAGCCACGTTCGATCCCATCGGATTGTTGGGCCGCGCCTATTGGTACTGCGTGTTTCCTCTGCACCAGTTTGTCTTCGGCGGCATGTTGCGCGGTATTGCCGTCCATGCCCGGAAAGGCGGCTAGCGTGCCCGTTTTTCTAAAAAGCATCGTAATCGAAGCGCCCGTGGAGGCCGTGTTCGCCTTCCATGAACGGCCCGGCGCCCTGCGGCTATTGAGTCCCGCATTCCCACCCGTCCGCGTGATTCGAAAAACCGGAGGCCTGGAGCCAGGCTCCCGCGTCGAACTTCGCATTGGTCCATTCCATTGGGACGCGCTGCACACAGCGTACGAAAAGAATCGCTTCTTTGAGGACCGTCAGATACGCGGGCCATTCACCGAATGGACGCATCGCCATGAATTTGAGGCGTTGGGCCATGCAATGCGTTTGACCGATCGCATCCAGTATCAACTGCCCGGCGGCACTTGGACCAATCGATTGTTTGCATGGGCCGTTCAACTCGCTCTGCATCAGATGTTCCACCACCGTCATCAAGTCACCAAACGCTATTTTGGGGAGGCTCCGGCTGATCCGGCGCCTCCCCAGGTTTAGTAACGCAGCGTGTCTCAGGACCCACTTACTTCGGCAGAATGACCGTGTCGATAACGTGGATCACGCCATTGGAAGTGAGGATGTCGGTCTTGGTCACGTGGGCATTGTCCACCATCACGCCGCCGCTCATGCTCTTGATAGTGACGCTCCGCCCTTCCACCGTCTTGGCAGAGTCAATCTTCACTACATCCTTTGCCAACACCTTACCCGATACCACGTGATAGGTGAGAATGCTCTGCAGCTTTGCCTTGTTCTCCGGCAGCAGCAGAGATTCCACTGTCCCCGCCGGCAACTTGGCAAAGGCTTCGTCGGTGGGCGCGAAGACCGTGAACGGGCCGGCGCTCTTGAGCGTATCCACCAGGCCAGCCGCTTTTACAGCTGCCACAAGCGTGTTGAAGTTGCCCGCTCGAATGGCTGTGTCGACGATGTCGGCCGCCTGGGCCGCGACCGACAATCCAACAGCCAGCGCGAAAAGCGAAAAGAAACGTTTCATCTAAAATTCTCCTTAGTGATGGTTCTAACCTTCACACTGGTTAGGATGAGCCCGGCTTTCTTGCCGCTTTATTTATTTGCGAGAGAAAACGGTGGGAGCCGTTGCGGCGACCTGCGACCACACTGGTCCTCCAAATAACGGGCCGATCGCGCGTTGTACGGAAAGGCCAGGTTCGAGCGGGAATAGCGGAGATGAACGCCGAGTTGAAGAAGCTGCCGCAAAGTATGACGCATCTGGGCGCAGGTGCGTTGAATTTGCATGGGCGGAACTTGCATCTCGGCGGAAATCAGCGGCGTTTGATGATGCTCAGCGTTGAACGAGAAACGTTTTTGAGTTCTTGAGTATGCTGTATGGAGCAAGTGCTGCGTTGACATTGAAAACAGGCTGCCGTTCCAGCCAAGCGGCTAGCTTAGCTAATTTAGCTTCCATAGAAACCTTGCGGCGGACTCGGGGGCACTCGGGCCGTGCGTACGCGCTGGTCGGACGCCGCGCGGACGCGGAGAGAATTGCAATCATTCAATGGCGACCTATCCCGCAAGCCGCGATCTTTACGGCCTAGGGGCCTAGGGCGACCGGGACCGGGCTTTTGAAGCGCTGGACCGCGCCATTCCTTTGGGTCCAGTCCGGCTGGGCAGAGCCCTCACGTACCGGGAATTTGCTCCCCTTCGCGGCGATCCGCGATTGAAATCTCTTCGCAAGAAGGTGGGCTTGCCGGAATAGCACCTTTGCGATTTGGCGCCCCAAACGATCCCGGCCCGAGAGAGGCCAGGAGCCAAGCATCCAGATTCCCGCCGAAGGTGGCCGCCGCCAGTCTCTATCCGATCTGACCGTCCAGAAGCCACGATGGTTAGTCGCGCACCAAGGCAGTAAGCAGTGGCTCCAACCAACGCCGGTCCGCAGCCGCTCCGTAGTTGTGCCACGTCTCAATTGCTGCTTTGACTCGACTAATCTCGGTCTCGGTGAAGTCGAAGTCTTTTGCAGGGATCGAGAGCGACGGATTCCACAGCGCCCTCTCATGCCCGTTCGCGAGTTCACGCTTCAGTTCGATGGCACGCTCTTCGGCGGCATCGAGTGCGAGTTTGTCCTGAACCGCCCAGATCGCGCGAATAGAGCCAATGTCTGCCCGCTGCGCGCCCAGGAGCGCGTGGAGGTTCAGGCGCTGGGTGTGGTCCAACGTGAGTTTCATCGGTTTGTCCTTTCGGGAGCTACGGATTGGTGTAGAGCAGGATGTAGCCGAGCGTCGTGCCAGTCGGTGTCTTGACCTTGATCACACCGGACCATCCGGACGGATTGGACGCGTTCGCGAGTTCTGCGAGGCGGTAGCCGTTGCCGGTGCCGCCAGCGATGATCAGTTCGCCTCCTGCGGTGACTTCAAGGAGGCTATGATCCGCGAGGTTCGAACCGGGGCCGTACACTCGCAACGGCGACACCGCGTTGTCCTTTGCGGAGATCACGACCGCGCCGCAGGCGATTCCGGCGGCGACCAGGCTGGTCTGCGACGCCCAGGTCCGGGCGTAACCGTTCCTCGGGTCGTTGCCCTGCTGCAGACACGCGCCCCACAGGTAGATTGAGCCGGTGGTCCAGTCGTCGCCATTCGAGTCGTACTGGCGCACGACGATCCAAAGGCCGGTCTGCCCGCTGGCCAGCGTGCCGGTGATCCGGAACCGCTGCCAAGCCGTCGTGAGAGTGACTTGCGTCGGTCCCGCCAGGTATGAACCATAAGCGTTGTTGACGATAGCGAGAGAGACTTTCTGGGTTCCTGACGCGACCTTCGCCCAGACATAGAAGGTGTACGTGCCGCCGTCCGCGAGTCCCGCGATCTGCTGCTGGATGATCGGCGTCGCCGTGCTCGCAGTCACCGTGTCGGCGGTCGTGTTGCCGTCCGGAGCGGCGGTGCTGTTCGCGGTCACCGAGCAGGAACCGCCGTTCTTGTCCCAGGTCGCGACGCTGAAGTCTTCGGAGTACTTCGCCATGTTCTCGAACGCGCCGCCGACGGTCTGGTATGGCCCGCATTCGACGAAGGCCTGGTCTCCAGCGACATGCAGCGCGCCGGTGAAGGTATCGCCGGCCTTGTTGGCGGGCGTGTAGCCGAGCGCGCCGGTCACGTCTCCCGAAGAGAGTGCGGCGACGGTAACCGCCGCACCCGCCGAAGCTTGGCGCAGAAAGCCAGGGCCTGTTGCGGAGAGATCCGCTCCAGAGCCACCCCGCGCGAGGGCCAAGGAGCCGGAGACGATGTCTGTTGCGGCGTGCGTGTGGGTTCCGAGGGAAATCACGCCTGCGGCCAGCGATAGCCCGGAGCCGACACTCAACTCGCCGAGCGTGTCCTGGGACGGCGAGTAGAGGAGTTTGTTGGCAGCGACGGTGGTCAGGCCGGTTCCACCTCTATTCACGCCGAACGCTCCGCTCACGATGTCACCGGCGACATGACTGTGCGCGGGAAGGTCGGAGGCGGCAAGCGACGCACCGGCTGTGGCGCGGCCCTTGGCGTCCACGGTGACTTTGGGGTACGTGCCGGGCGTGACCGCCGTATTCGCCAGCGACAAAACTCCGGCCGCGACTGCCAGCCCGCCAGCCGCATCGATCTGGACGATGCCCTTGCTGCCGGTCGTGGCATCCGGATACGAGAACGCGCCAAACGTCTGGCCAACCGCGAAGTCGATGATCGCTTCCATGGCGACGTGGTTCGCGGCGTTCAGGCTCATCCCGAGGTCGCCGGAATTGTCTGCCTTGCGCCACCGCAACGCACCGTCATTGGGCAGGCGCACGAGGCCGGTCGCCGCCTTGGCTCCCGCTCCGAACTCCGCGCCGTCCACGAACGTCTTCATGCCCGTGATCGTGACAGCGCCGTCCCTGCGGACGTAGTTCCGCGCGGCCGTCACTCCGATCTCGCTCTCGATGGCGAGGACAGATGACTGGAGTGCGGTCAAAAAGCCGGAGACCATGTTCGCCTTCACCGCGACGCCCGAGGAGTGTTGCGCCGCCGAAGTGCCGAACGCTCCCCGCTGGCATCCAGTGAACTGATTCGCGTTCTTCGCGGCGTAAATGATCAACTCGTCGTCAATCGAGAGGATGCCATACGTGGCGGCGAAGCCATCGGTGGACGCGACGCTAACGGTCGAGTCGCCCGCAAGGATCTGCTGCGTAGCCGTGGTGTCGAGCGGCCTGGTCGAGAACGCATCGGCTGGAGAGTACAGGCTCGAAGCGTCGTCAATCGCGCTGGGGTAGTTAGCCATTGAGCTTGCCCTCGTTCAAATGGAAGCGGTTCATTGCGCCCGATGCGGATGAAACGACCGGCACCGCGATGGTGGCCTCCAGTGCGCGTGCTGCGCGAGGCTTGTGGTACGCGACCGCTGTGGCCCTTGCTTGGGTCCATGCTTCAAGCGGGATCGGTCTGCTGTTCAGGCAGAACTGATCGAAAGCCCAGAAGCACATCGAATAGAGCTTCGCCGCGCGCCACATCCCGTACGCCTGCGCGATGGGCGGGTCCGGTGGGCCGTAGATGCCCGTCAGGTAGATGCACTCCGCAGCGGGCCGGCCAAGGACCTCGTTCGCATACGTGATGGTCTGGCGCATGCGGACAGCGTTCTTCTGCCACACGTCGTAATCGAATCCCTCGCATCGGAGGTACTTGATCCCGTACGAGGAGGTCTTCCACTCGTTCGGCAGGTTGACGTGCATCAAGAGCTTCCGGAATGCAGCATCCGGGGCGGGCTTCCCTTGGTTCGCGTCGAGCGGCCAAAGGCACTCGAACACAGCGGTCGGATGGTAGGAGCGGACATGCGCCATGACATCCGCACAGTACTGCCAGATGCGGTCGCGCAGGAAGTTGGCGGTCTCGTACGGGTGCGCCGGATCGCCCGCAGGATCATCGGTGTTCGCGGTGAACGGCCAGATCTGGTGACCCTTGGCCGCCTGGAAGGCGTCGATGGTTTCCTGATCGTAGAAGCCCATCCCGCCATTCGGGTCCTGCGAGGTGTTCGGGAAGTACCACCATTGCGTCTCACCGAACTGAAGCACCACCGGCGCGCCCGCCGCCGCGATCTCGTCGGCGCACTCCTTATACATCTGGCGCAGGTAGTTCCGGACGCGCTGCCCGAAGTGCATCTGGTGCGACGGGATCTCCAGGAACACATCCGCGCCTGGCTGAACCACGCCGCCGGTGCACAGCAGGTACTTCGCACGCATCGCTGCCGGAGGATTGTAGACCTCCATCGAAAACGCGAACGAGGCCGTGACCCCTGCCAACTGGAACTGACTGGCGAGATCGCGAACCCACTTCCGCGCGCCTTCGGTCATGACCGGCGAAACGGAGTCGATCAACTCCCAATCGCCCTCGTTGCCCGCCGTCCCGAGGTTGTTCGTGAGCGTGAGTATCACGGAGTTCGGCGCACCGACGGAGATCGACGGGAACGTCCACGAGGGGGCCTTCGAATGGATGCGGAGCGTCGCGCTCGTGCCGAAATTGTCATCAACCCAGACGCCGACGAACATGCCGTTGATCGCGGCGCGCATCTGGCTCACGATACTCTCAAGCGTCTCGCCGTATCCGATGGCGTGGTTGATGGTAGTACCGGAGATCGTGATTGACGCAACGTCGCCCGGAACGGGGCTGCCCGAGAACTCGATGGTCGCGTACGGGTACGTCGCGCCCACGCGCCGCCGCTTGTTGTTCCAGAAGACGCCCATGTACACGTCGGCATGACCCTGCAGCCCAAGCTTCTGGAGGTGCCAGAGGTGCCAGGCTGGAGGCTTCTTGTAGCCGTGGTCGGTGTCGAAGTCGATGGCAAGAGACACGTCCGAAAGGATCTCCGGTGCGTCCGGAACATCCTGCGGCACCATGGGCCACAGGTAGTCGAAGTAGAAGTAGTATCCGGTCGAGTCGGCGTTCTTGTCGAACAGTGCAGTGATCTCGACCATGTGCGTTCCGGCCGCGACGTTGCCGCGCACTTTCAGATTCGCCGTCGTCCCGCCGAACTCCGCGAGGTAAAGATCGTGCGTCGTTGCCGCGCCGTCCACCGAAACGTTGACCTTCCCACAGTCGGTGTACAGGAACGTCCCGAGATACAGATCGTGCGTTTCAGACTTCGAGTACGTGATCCGCACCTTGCGAACGTCGAGCGCGGTGGCGGGTGCAGTACGTTTCGCGTGGCCCGTGCTCCACCATTGCGTCGGGAAGCCGCCGGCGTATTTGTAGCTCTCCCAGAAGCCAGTGTACTTGCACCGGCCATCGGACTCTTCGATGCGCGGCGCGGCACCACCAACTTTGAGGGTGCGGTCGCCGGTGACCGTGATGTTCGAGATCGTCGCGCCCCACTCCGCGTCGGAGGCGAAGCCGCTGATGGGCGAGAGCTTCTTTACGCGGGTTCCGGCCGCCCACGTGCCAGGCGTCGAGGACTGGTAGCCCCGCTCAACGGTGATCTGCGTTGGCGAATCCAGCGAAACGAGGCGCACGCGCTCCTCCGCGGTCGAAGTTCCGATGAAGTACCGGCCTCCGGAGAGCTTCGATGAGTCGTCCACCCGCCAGACGGTGTCATTCGGACCCACGCCTGTGGTGAGGAAACAGCCATCTTCCAATTCCTGCTCCGTGATCTCGAAGCGCGGTGCGAAGACCATGTACATCTTGCGGCAGTCGTTCATCGGCACCGTGCGGCCGAGCTTGTCGAGAAGGGGCTGTGTGAAATCGAGGGTGATGTGGTATTTGGTGTCGTTGTCGCCGCCGGAGAATCGTCGCGAAGTGCCGCTGCCATCCGACCAGGCGATCTGCTGCGAGCCGGGCGGGTCGGGAGGCTCAGCGTCGACGTGTCCTGAGGTGACCAGCACCCGGTCGATGTTGCCAAGCTTGCCGTAACGCGCCGTCGGAAGCGCGGGCATCACGAACTGAAGCTGGAGGTTGGCTACTGATGTCGAGAACGCCGTCGCGGTCGCGGCGATCACACCGGATTGGTCGGGACCGAAGCGGCCCGCGACCGGATCGCCCGTCGTGTTGATGATTTGGGCAAGCTTCTGAAGCAGATGCTTCGCGCCCAACTGGAGCGTAACGAAACTCCCGGCTGGGTGATTCATGGTGACGATACAGCGGATGGTGCCCGCGCCGACGGCCTCGACGCGCATCAGTTCCTCGTTCGTGCCGGTGCGCTCGATGAAAACGTAGTCGCCCACACTGATCCCCGTCGTGCTAGCGACTGGGACATTCTGCGCGCTCGTGCTTGCGGCCACGTCCGAAGAAAGGGTCGTCTCGATGATGCAGTCTGTGTGCGCCACCGTGTAGCGGGTATCGCGGAAGTAGAGGTGAAGGTAGTCGATCCCGTAGTACGGCGCGATCCCGCCGGCGTCGAACTGGCAGGATGCCGGGGTCTCGCCGCCGGAGACGACCGTCGCATGGTCGAGAAGGCGCACCTCGTACACGTCGTTCGGACCGCCCATGCCACACACGAAGGTCATCGCGTCCCAAGAGACGGATGGGAACTTCGCCGCATCGAGACGCATCGCGCCGTCGAGAGAGTGATCGTACTCGAGATCGAACTCCAGTTTCAGGCCGGAGAGATCAGTTTTTAGCAGATGCTTGACCCGCAAGTGATTGAAGTAGTCATAGGCGTTCCAGAAGCCCAGCACAGCGAAGTCTTCGGCGGCTTGGAAGATGCCGGAGATGGAGATGCCCGTCGAAGAGGCGTCATGAACGGTGGTTGTCGCAGCGCGGCCGGAGAAGCCTTGGACGTGGAAGTTCCGGCGCGGGTCGAAGATCTGGAGAGGTTCGGTGGGCATGCTACGTCTGAATCACGACCGTCACATCTGAGCCAGGATCGGGCGACGCGACCGCAAGTATATCGAACGCCAAGTCGTCGCCTTCGTTCAGTATGGGCGTCGGCCAGATGGCCGGCCGAACGTTCTCTCCGGCAACGTGGTCACCCGTTACCACCGCGTCAAAGGTTTGGCTGTCCGGATCGACGGCGAGGAGATGCACGTATTCTTCATTCGCGCCGCCGAGGTCGATGTGGATGAACCGCCCGGCCTCCAGACCAAGGCGGTTCGCGCCGTATGATGCCGTCGAGACGGTCTGCTGCGTTCCGGAGCCGGTGATGTCTTGCGCCAACATGATGCCGTAGTCGGCATACGGTAGGCGGCGCGTGGCCGGTAGACCGTATCCCTGGTTGTTCACCATGAAGTCGAACGTATTCTTGTAGGCGGTTGGCAGCGACTGAGCGATGCCCATGTATTCGAGCGGCTCCCAAGTCGTGCCGTCGTCGCGGCTGATCTTGATCAGATAGGCCGACTGGCCATCGGTCGTGCCCTGCTGGACATAGGCGTAGATGCAGCGGATAGACGCGGCATCCTGCACCTTCATCGGGATCGCCACCGTGTCTTGCACTGCGAGCGCACCCGGAATCTGGAACGTGTAAGCGCCGCCGTTGCAGGTCCGGTCGCCAGGCGTGAACGGTTCACTGTGGTGCGAAAGCGGAAAAACCGTGAACGGTCCGAAGCCGAAGTGGTTTGCCACACCCACGAGTGCCGCCACCACACACGCCGAGGGGAGCTTCGCTTCGACCCGTGCCGGAAGGCCGGGCGTCCGGAAGAAACCCTTCTTCACCGAGAACGTGAATGTCTTCTGATCGAGCTTGTAGAAACGGACGCCTTTCAAGTGTGCGCAGCGCAGCGTCCCGAATGTAGCTTGGCCGGTTGGTACGCCAGGGTACTCCCGCTGGAACTGGAAGTTTCCTGACGAAACCACATCACCCTCGTTCCCCGGACCCACGATCTGAGCGCACTCGAATGAGCGCCGCCCGCTGTTATCCGGGTCTTTCGCCTCATCGTTGAACACCACGAAGTCGCCGACCTTGAACTCGCGCGTGGTGTCCGGATTCACCGTACAGGCGACCGTCGCGGGATCGGTGGCCTTGGCGAGCGCGGCGTCCAGGCTGGCCCACAGGTCCGCGGCGAGCTCATCCACGTAATAGAGCGCCAAGGCGACCTGCTGCGCGCCCACGATATTGCTGTTGCCGGAGGCGTCGGGAAGGACCTCCATGTTGTCGACGGCGAACGTGCCGTAGTCGGAGAGCTTGGGAATTCCCGTCACGATCCCCGGAACTCCGGTGTCGATCAGAACTTCCTCCGGTACGTCGTCGGGAGTCACGTCGGCGGGTTTCGGGCCGGTGATCAGGTCGTACATCGAATCCGTGGTCGTGCGGCCCTGAATGTCGATGCTGTAGTCGCTGTTAAGCCGCCAGCCGGTAACGCGGAACTCGCCCGCGCCGCCCGGCATGTCGGGATGCGTCATCGAGCAGACCATCCCCGGCTCCGTGTTGAGCGCGAGAACCGTGGTCCGGAACTGAACGCTCCTCGCCGCCTTCCACTCCGACGCCGTGATGCCGCCCAACTCCTCGCGGAGGCGGATGGCGATGATCCTGCCAGCCTGCGACTTCGAGAACGTCCCGGAGAGATTAACGCTCGACTTGAGGAACTGCGGTCCCGCGCCGCCAGCCAGCAGGAGTGCGTGGTCCACGTCGTAGACTGCGACGCTGTTCGCGACGAACTCGAAATCCTCGTCGGCGAAGTGCGCGGTGATGTGATTGAACGACGGCTTGAGCGGTGCGAGCTTGAGGCTACGGAACAAGATGTTCCCTTCGGTGAAGGCCTCGACCGCCGAGGAGTTCACACGCACGCCAACCTTGAGCTTCCCGAAGGAGAACGTATAGAAGCCCAGGCAGTTGATCAGGACTTCCTGAATCCAGTCGCGGACTGGCTTCTCCTCCTGCACTGATCCTCGGAACTTGAACTGAGTCTCCGTGCCGGTTCCGACGAGCTTTGTCACTTGCTCGTCGCAGATCGTGGCCGCATAAATGGCTGCCTGCACGTCGAAGAACGTCTCAGCGAAGTCCAATTGCTGCGTCGTCGCGCCAGAGCCAAGGCGCAAACCGCGCGCCCGGAACAGCATATTGATTGCGATCCAGACGGGATTGGTGAGCGGCGGACCGTACACGCGCACGCCCGGCGAGGTCCAGACCCAGCCCTTCATCCCGCTTTGGACAATCGCCTCCATCTGGTGTTCGCCGGGCTTCGACAACTGGAGTCCCTTCGCATCGCCGCGCCGCAGCACGAGGAAAGCGGTTCCGGCGGCGAAGTTGTCCTTATATGTGGAGTTGCCGGAGAAGACCTTGCGCCAGTCGCCGCCGGTTTGGTTTCCGGACTGATCGAGCGAGAACCAGTCCTGCGCGCCAGCGGGATCATCGCCGGGAACTGCGCGAAGGCCAAAGGCGCCTGGGTAGCCGTGGTGGAACTGGCCGTCAAGTTTATGGCCGGTGCCGAACGTCACCGGGCCTTCGCAGACGACGCCCAGCCCTTCGTAGAAGTCGCTCTCGTCCCGGCCCGCAGCCATCTTGCCGTTCACCGGCATATCGCTGTCCGTGTAGACTTCCGGCATCACCTGGTCGTAGATCGAGTCCGCGATTAGCGAGACGCTGGTGAGTGGCGACCGCCCGAAGCCCCATGTCCCGGTCGAGTTGTCCTTAATGCGGACGCCCTGCGGTTCCGCGAGGATCGCGCCGTAATACCGCTTCATGCCGTGTGCCAGGCATCCGTTCGGCGTCTCGTATCCCTTGTCGCACTTTGAGGCATCGCCGTCCGGGAAGTGAACCAGGTCGAGAGCGCCAGCGGTCAAGTAGGGGCAGTGGCCGGAATTGAAGTGCTTCCAGCACGTCCGCGAAATCTTGCGAGTCGGGTACGGCAGGTTCAGTTCGTACAGGCCGTCTGCGGCGTTCACCTTGAACTCCGGACTAGCGTCGAGCGACCAATTGACGATGTCGCCCTTCCAGAGATCGAGCTTGATGCCTTGCCCGACGTGGAACAGCGAGAACTCTATCGAAGCGCGGTACAGGTCCACATCGTTCGCGAGGTCGCGCATCACGCGATCCGCGTTTCCGAACGTGAACGAGGCGTCGTCGGATTCGCCGCCCATGCCCTGCTGGATGCCGTCGAACTCCAGAAGCCGCGCCTGGTACAACTGCCCGCCGATGGTGCAACGCCGGTCGGACACGTAGATCGCGGGGTACCCGCTCTGGAGCGGCTGAATCTTGATCAGTGGGACGATGCGCTGGACCTGCGACAACAGCGCGTCCTTCAACGCCTGCGTCGGGAAGCGGGTCACCGTGGAGTTCAGGGTGTAGGTGGGAGGCGCCGCAGGGATCTCAATGAGCGTCAAGCCGACGTTGCAAATGTGGTCCGCGACCATCTCCCACGACAGAGGCTCGTTGGCGAAGCGGCAGGTGTACGCAGTGGTTCCGACGCCATCGTCGTTGGGTGCGTTGTAGGTGAACGCGCCGTACGCTCCGTACTTCGACTCGAAGAAGTTCCGGAGGGCGATTCGGTCGGAGTCGCGTAGCGAGGCGCGGCGTACCGTGAACCGCTTCGCGCCAGTGCCAAGCAGGAAGCGTTGCTCGATTTTCGCATTCCCGCTGCCGAACTGATGGATCGCCACGTCTGGACGCCAGGCGCGGCCGTGCTGATAATCCGGCACGATGGGGAACACGCCACTCGGTGCGATCTCCGGGACGGTGATGTTGCCGATAGTGTCGGGCATTTGCTCAGCGCTCCTCGACTTTCGCGATGAACGAGCGGTCTTCCGTCCGTCCAGCCGAAGTCGTGATGCGATTGGTGACTGTGTACGACTGGCCCGCCGTGCCGCCGGAGAGCCAAACCGTAGCCGAGGAGGCCGTCTTCGAGTCCGCCATCTTCGTGAGCCCTACCGGGACCAGCCATTCGCTCGTTGCGATCTGATCGCTCGCGAGCCAGCGAGTCCAATCGATTGTGTAGTCGAGGACTGCGTTCGGGTCCTTCGTGAAGGTCATGCCTCGATGTCCCGGTTCTCGTGACGAACGGTGAACGTGCGTGATTCTGGTGCCGGCGACACGCAACGACTCTCAGGTCTGATCGACAGCGTGCGCTCCGGTGCTGAAGGCGGCCTGCGGTATGCGGCGAAGCTCGCGGCTCCTTCGATCACTGCTCTTCGTGGCGCGCCGCGGAACCCGGCTACTGCCGAAGCTGAGCCACCGGTGATCTGCGCCTCGCGATACGCCACGAGTGGCGCATACCAGAACCGCTGCCGCTTGGCGAGTAGCACCCATGGTCCCAACGACACCTCGCGGACCTCCTCCGGATACAGCGCTCTCGTCCACGAGGCAAAGCCGAAGATCTCGGCGAACATGCCCGGCGTCGCCGAAGAGAGAGCAAAGACATCGAAGTTTCCGACGGAGCCGCTGCTATTCGGAATTGTGCCCTGGACGGCCAAAACACCGTTGTGGTAAACGCTGGCGGTCTTGTTTGCGTCGCAGGGAAGGATGAAGGCCACGCAGTTGACCTTCCGAAGATCGGCTCCGTAGGAACCCCATTCGAAGGAGCCGTATGGTGCCGCTCCGTTCCGGAAGATCGCTTTGTACGCGCCGGTGGATGTTCGCACGCCCAGCCACCAGGTGCTCGCAAAGCTGTGACCGACGATGGTCGGGTATCCCGACCCGTTCACGCGATTGATTCGGAACCACACGCATACCGAGACGACCTTGTTCGTTCCATCGCCGCTGTATATGGGGAAGTTGCCGAGACCGCCAACCGACAATCCAGCCTGCTCGTTACTGTAGGCGAAGGCCCTGCCGAACGGAGTAGCGACGTTGCCGCCTGCGCCAGGCGCAACCGTCAATCCGGACGGCGCGGCCGCCGACTGGAGACGTCGCCGATAGTACCCAGGCGAGGACTCCCCGGTGGTAGTTTCACGCTTGCCGTTCATGTGAAACGCATTCGCTGACATGCGGGGCTCAAGCCCGCTTGGCAGCCACAGCGAATGCAGGCCGCTCGCCAACGGCGAGGCAAAATCGGGAATCGCATCATACTGGCCGCTGGGGAAGCAGGTTTGCGGCTCGGCGTTGAGTAGCAGATGCCGCATCAGGCAACCTCGAACTCCACACCGCGCCAGAAGCCCAGGTTCTCAGTCGCATCGAGCGCCAAGCCGCAACGGTTGATTGCGAGAACGCCCCACACGGGCGGAAGAACGTTTCCAAAGGCCGGAGCGACGGAGAACGGAGGACTGATCAGGATGCCCGCGCTGGGGACATAGATCGAGCCGATCTGACGGATCGACAGCGTTTCGAGCGTGACCGATACCGGCTCATCCACGCCGGTTACACCAGCCGGGAAAATCGGCGACGTGTCGTCAGCCGCGCCCCAAGCGAAGAAGTAGACGGCATACCGGTCACCAAGGCTTCCCGACGCGGGTTTGATTTTGAACTGGCAGATGGCGTCGATGTAGCGGCTGTTCTGGTTTTCGACCTTGGCAGAACTGCGGGCCGCGCCGGTGGCAAGGCCGTTAAGGCTGACGCTGAAATTGGTGACCGGGCCGAATTGGGTGCGAATTGTGGACACGTGTGCCTCTTAGTCCTGAAGGATCGAAAGGTCGTTCTCGCGAACGATCACGAAGTCGCCGTCGTTGACCGTGGCCGGTGAGGAGAGAGCGCCGCCGCCCAGAAAGTTCCCTGCGCTCTGCGCGTCCCACATGCCGAGGTGGGTGTACGTTCCGGCGGGAACCTGGAAGAACAGTGCGGTAACATTTCGGGTCCGCTTCGCGTTCCCGCTGTCGTCAATCGCGGTGAACTGGGTGACTGCCTTTCGCGCGTATGAGCTGCCGGAGGCTTCGCTCAGTCCGGTCTTGCCGGGATCGGCAGTGTGCAGGCTGCACCAGTATTCGGCGACCTGGAAGTCCTGCCCGAGAAATGCTTTTTCGAGGATCTTCTGGTCCAGGTATGCGGAAAACGACATCGACTTCTCCTGTGGATTCAGGCCAACTCAATCAGTTCGATGGAGACGTCCGAGCGGCCGGGGCCAGCGGTTTGGTTCCACTCACCGTCGAACCGGACGGTGTACCTGCCGGTCGTCGCCGCGCCGGTCGGGTCCCATGAGAACTTCGGGTTGGTCTCGTATGGATCGTAGAAATAGAACGGTTCAGTCGGCCCGCCTCGCGCCTCGAAGAAATCGCGGAGCGCCTGTAGCGGCGTGGGCTGCAGACGCTTCGTCAGCCGCCACCGCTTCCTGCTGTTGTTCACCGGGACCGAGCGCTGCGACTCTCCGTTCCGGTACTCGTTTTCGATGACCGGGTACTCCTGCGAACGCGCGAACGCGCGGGACAGGCTTTGCGGCAGCACCGTGGAAGGCGCCGCATTCTGGACGGAACCGGGCATTTGGGGGAATCGACGAATCGGTTAGTTATGGACACGAAAGTTGCTCACGAATCAGGGTTCCTGGGCCTGTTCGCAAGCACTACGGCGTCAGGCAAGGTTCTCTCGGCCAGATCTTCCCGGAATACGAAGACGACGCCGGGCCGGGCAGCGCGACGACAGCCCCTACTTCCGGGTAGGCGACCATCCAGGAGCTACTCTGGAATCCTAGACGGCTTGCCGACCATGCGAACGGAACGTAAGGCCGGATTTTCGAAAGTCCCCAGGGACGCCGCTCTCGCAGTGCCCGGAGGTCGACTATCAACCAAGCCCTTCCCGTGACCCTGGGTACTTCCGATGAACGGTAACGACGAGTAGGAGTTTCCAGCGACACGGAGGTTTGCGACCTCCCAAAACAGCTCAGAATCAGGCGAGCCTCTACCTTCTGTTGACCTTGCGGGATTCCGCGCCAGCGTCGCGAGGGCCACTGGGGGAATCTAGTAAGATCTTCTCCATATGAACCGAGCAATGGTCGAGAAACAGCTCGATCATGCGGGAAGGATGGCGTCGGGTCAGGTAGTAGGCCGAAAGATCCACTTCGTCGAACCGCCATTCGGGCATCACAGCCACTAATTGGCCCTCGCGCAACTCCCTCCGGCACAGGATCGACGGGATCTCGGCCACTCCCATGCCCGCAACGGCCGCCCGAAGGATACCCGCATAATCGTTCATCCCCAACGATAGTTGCACTGTCGACTGCTGGACCTCGGTTCCGTTGGACAATTTCCAACTCACATCGCCGAACCACTTGGTGAAGCCGAGTAACCGGTGCCGCCCAAGGTCCGCAGGATGCTCCGCCGGGCCCGCGGTTGCAAGATACGCTGGCGCTGCGACCAGAATGTGGCGGTATCGGGTCAATTGCCTAAAGATGAGGCTGCTTTCAGCCTGGCGGCCGACCCGTAGCGAGATATCAACCTCGTCTTCAATCATGTCGAGGTGCCGGTCAGTCACTAGGACCTTTACGGAGACCTTCGGATATCGTGCTAGGAAAGACTGGATCAACGGCGCGAGAATGACGTCCGACAGACTCGGTGGCGCGGCGAGCCGTAGCGTTCCGCTGATCTCGGCTTTGCGCTGCTCGAGAGAAGCCTGTGCCCCTTCAACAGCCTCCATCAGCCGCTGGCAATGCAAGAAAAACTCGCGGCCCGTTTCCGTTGCATTCAGGGATCTCGTGGTACGCTCAAGCAATCGCACTCCCAACTGACGCTCTAGCCCGCTGATCTTCCTGCTCAGGCTGGACACAGGAACACCGGTTCTCCGTGCCGCTTCCGAAAAACTTCCGAGTTGGAGGACTTTGGCGAACAGAACCATGGTATTGAGATCTGCAGGAGTGTCCATCTTTTCACCTATGCAATAGATTGTTCCCTTATTAGCCATTGTGCCACATGCGGAAAGATGAAATCCTTGATGCAGGACACGAAAGAGAGTCCAAACAATGAAAACCAACACCATCCAATCCGTTTTAGAGAGCTACGAAACGGCGCTGAACGGCAACGATATCGAAACGATTGTCGGCCTCTTCGGCACCGAGCCGGTGTTCATGCCGCAGCATGCGCCTGCGTTGATCGGCCGCGAAGCCGTGCGTGCCGGTTATGAACAGGTGTTCAACACGATCAAACTGTCCGTACACTTTGACATCCATGAAGTCCAGGAAGCTGGCGACTGGGCTTGGGCTCGGACGAGTTCAGCGGGGCGAACACGCATCTTGGCCGCAGGCATCGAGGTTCAGGAAGGCAACAACGAACTGTTCATATTCCGCCGCGAAAACTTCGTGTGGAAAATTCACCGCTATCTTTTCGCGACCAACCAGCCACGCGCCTAATGCGCGCGATTTAATGGCGTACTTGATAGCAAAAAATAACCAGATCTCAAGGAGAAACATACTATGACCAAACAAATCATTGCCGTCGTCGGTGGCACAGGCGCTCAAGGAGGTGGCGTCGTAGAGGCCCTGCTCGAAGGCGGCCGATTCGCCGTCCGCGTCCTTACCCGGAACCCCAGCGGGGAGCAAGCCAAAGCCGTGTCTAAACGGGGCGTCGAAGTGGTGCAGGCAGATCTGAACAGCCCAGAGACGCTCAAATCCGCATTCAAGGGAGCCTACGGCGTTTTCGCCGTCACCAACTTCTGGGAGAAAGGCGGCGCCGATGAAGTAGCGCAGGGCGAGGCAGCAGTCCGCGCCGCGCAAGAAGCCGGCGTTAGGCACTTCGTTTGGTCGACCCTTCCGAACGTCGAAATGATCAGCGGCGGCAAGTACGACGTTCCCCACTTCACGGATAAGGCCAGGGTTGACGCGATCGTCAAGAATGCGGGATTTGAGCACCACACCTTCGTCATTGCCTCGTTCTTCTACCAAAACTTCCAAGGCATGTTGGCGTCGCAAGAACAGCAAGACGGATCCCTGGGCTGGACGCTGCCGATCGACCCCAGTGCGCAGTGCATCCACATGGGCGATATCGGCGAACTCGGCAAGGTTGTGGCCGGTGCGTTCGCTCATCCCGAAAAAGCCGGGGACGGCCAGTACTTGCCGCTGGTAGGCGATTTTTTGAGTTTCAACGAAGTTGTCGAGACCCTCAACAAACAGGGGCACAGCTTCACTTTCAATCAGGTCCCACGCGAGGTTTTCGCCAACTTCTTCCCTGGCTCCCGCGAGTTGGCCGAAATGTTTGGTTATTTCCAGGACCACACGTATTTGGGCGCGAATTCAGACGACCAAATCGCTCTCGCCAACGAGGTAGCAGGTAAGCCAGCGACAGATTTTGCGACCTGGGCCCTGTCGAGCATGCCCTCGAAATCGCGATAGAGGCAAGAACTGCCGGAAAGTTCCGGCTACGCCGATTCACGGTGCTAGCGCTCATGCAGCACAAACGCTTGACGAACTTCGGAGCTACCTGGCCGTGCTGCCGTCGGCCAACTCCTGGATGACGCGCCATCCGGAAGGTGGAACTCCGCCGAGACAGCCGCAACCCGCAGCTAGTCTCCCTGCGGTTTACGGACCCCAAGACCTCGATCTGTGAAACGCCCACCGTGCTCGCCCTACGTTACGTGGTCAGCAGACCGGGACTCATCTGGAGCGTGGCCATCTGCCGACGCCCGGAATTGGAGCGCGCGGCACTCATCGTCGCGCCTTGCACAGCGCGCGGATTATCCGCGATGGCCTGCACCGCCTCGCCGCGTAAAAGTGCGGTGGTCGCTGGCCCGTCCAACTGGATCACGACGTTCCCGGCACCGGACGGCACGCCGCCACCGATCCGGTCGAGCGTCGGCAGACCCCCAAAGCCAGGGAGAGCGGTCCCATTTGCGAACCCGGCAGATTGGAAGAGTGAGCCTCCGGACTGCACCAAATCCAAGGGACGCGCCGAGCCAGGCATGCCGGTCGGCTTTTGGCCGGTGCTCATCGCATACAACTCCACGAGGTCACGGATTTGCTGGGCCCGGATCGCTACGTCGAGGTTGCCGCCGAAGCCCTGCTTGGCAATATCGACGATCTGCTTCAGGAGTCCCTTGTCGGAGATATCGACGCCGTAGGTCGCTTTGATCTTCTCGCGCGCCTTCTCCTGCGCGCCCTTCACGAACAAGCGCACGATCCCGGCAGCGAACCCGATCCCCGCGCCGATGGCCGCGCCCAGCGGGCCGCCATACTTGAACCCGATCAGCGCGCCGCCCGCTGTCGTCTCGCCGACTCCGAGCCACCCGCCGCGTCGCAGTCCATCAAACGCGAGCAGAGCGCCTCCCATCAACGCCGCGTTCGACTTGCCGATAGAAGAGAGTTTTTGGCCGAGGGTCGCAGCCTGCCACGTGGTCGCGACGCCCGGAGCTAATTGGACGCTGCCGCCAATCCCGAGGAAGGATTTCAGGTTTGCCAGCGAGCCAGCCAAACCCGCCTTGGAGAACATCCCGCCGGTCCCCGCTGCGGTCGCCACGCCACCGACAGCGCCACTTCCGCCGCTGTTGGGAATGAACGGAGGCGTGCCCCATCCACCAGCCGCGCCGCCGGGAATCGGCCCACCGCCGCCGAATCCGCCTCCACCTGCGCCGAACACGGGGATCGCGCCGACGCCTAGCATTCCGCCGATGCCGCCCAGTACCCCGCCACCAGATCCTCCGGACGCGAAAGACACCTTCTGGCCGGTGAACAGTTGCATCAGCATCGCGGCTACGCGCGAGGAGACGACGTCCTTAATCGCGGTCAACAGTGCGGTCTTGAAAGAGTTCCCAATGGCCGACCAGATGGACTGCGACTTCGTGAGCAGCGCATCGAAGACGCCTTCAGCCTGCCGCTTGAAGGAGTCGAAGACCTGCCGGTTGTGATCCCGGATCATCCCCGCCGTCCGGTTCGCAGCGTTCTGCCGCGCCGCGTCGATGGCTGCGTCGGTACCCTCCTGGTTGGCTTGTCGGATATCCTCGCGCTGCTCACTGAGCTCTCCGATCCGCGCCTTGATTTCGTCGGCGCGATACCCGAGCCGCTTCAGGTTCGCCTCTTCCTCCAAGACCATGCGCGACGTTTCGACATCGAACAGGCGCATCTTGATCTCGTGGACGCGCTCCAGGTAGTCCACCTCGATTGCGGCCTTTCGCTGTTCGACGGCGACCTTCTGTTCGAGGGTCTGGGCGTCTACCGCTTCGACGGCTCTCAGTCGCGTGTCGCGGTCGATTCCAGCGCGCTGCTCTTCCACACTCAGCAACCGTTCGAGGTGTTCGAGATTCCGCCGGGCGATTTCCTCGTTGTACTGAAGCCTTCGTTGGAATACCTCAGTCTCGAACTCCAATCGCTTCCTGGCCGCTTCCTCTTCGTCTTTGAGGTACTCGGCAATATGCTCACGATTGTCCTTGAGCAGCTTCTCTTTGAACGTTGCCCACCGGTTCGACAACTGATCGAGCACGTTCCGCCACGCCTTGCCCGTCAACGCGATTCGCTGCTCGACGCCCCTGTCGTCGGTGAACGTCGTCCACTTCTGGATCTGATCGTTCATCTCGGCGATCTCGCGAGCGAAGCCCGCTTGACCCCTAACGCCGGCCTCGATAGCGGCCTGTCGCGACTCCCTTTCCACCTCGGCCTGCCGCTTGCGGATCTCGGCGGAGCGCTTCAGGGCCTCGAGGTCCGGTTCTTTGTCGGCCTTGCCTGTCTGCGAAAGGGTGATCTTCGGACCACCGAAATCAAACGGTTGCTCGCCGGGAAAGATCTGTTTCCCCATAATGAGTTCCCGGATTTGGTCGTCCGTCATCCCCTGCTTGCGCAGTTCCTCGACACTCGTCTTGCCACTGGCAAGCTGCTTGCGGAGAGCCTGCTGCTGCATCTCGTCGAATCGGGCCTGGAGTTGTTCCTGCGTGTTGTTGAAGTTGTTATAGATGATCGCGCCCGCCGCGACGACGCCAGTGGCGAGTAGCGCGTAGGGGTTCAGGCTGGCGAGCCTCAGCGCCGCGATGGATTTCGCGAGCGCCATGATCTTTTCGGCCAGTGCGTAAGAGGCAAGGATGCCCGAGACCCACAGTGCTATCTCGCCAAACTTTGTGAGGCCATCGGTGTTGTCTTTGAGCCACCCAACCAGGCCGCGCAGATTGACGATCATCCCCTTGAGGTCCGCTTGGAATTTGGCCCCGATGTCTTCTCGAACGTTGTTGAACTCGCGCCGCAGTGCGCCAAGTTGACCTTCGACGGTCTGCGATGCGGCCGCGTGCGCACCCTGAATCTTCGCGCCCTCGCGCATCACCGCGTTGTACCGGATCTGTTTCTCCTCGGTCTCCGTCAAGGCGCGGCCGAGTTGAAGCTCCGCAATCTGGGTCTTCTTCTGGAAGTCGACGAACAGGCCCAACGTGCGTAGGCCGCGCGACGCGCCCGACTCGATGGCGAGGACAATGCCCTCCATCGCCTCGCCCGCAGACACGTTTTGCACCGCCGCCGCGTCCTTGGCGAGTTTGGCGAGACCTTCGGCTTTCGCGAGGTCCATGTCGGCGACTATCAGACGCTGGACGGCATGTGCGGCCTCGGTGAACTCGAACCCAATGTCTTCGATTGCGGCCACCTGCTTCGACGCCGCGGCTGCGCCGATGCCGTGCGCGGTCGCCAGCGCCTTGAGGGAAGCCTCGGCCTTGGCGTTCTCAGCCGCCATCATCACGGAACCAACGGTGAAATCCTTCGCCCAGGCAAGAGCGCTCTTGATGGCGTCGGCGAACAAGCTCCCCGCCGTTGCGCCTTTCACCATGGCAGCCGTCATGCCGTCGATACCCTGAGTAGCGCCCTTCGCGCTCTTGGTGGCGGACGCTTCCATGCTGGACAGACTGGCGTTGACGCTCTTGATGGACTGATTGGCTTTGTCCACCTCGACCGTGACAACCAGTTCGAGCTTGTTATCGGCCATTGGGATTCAATTGCTCGCGGTCCAGCTTTTCGCGTTCGTCTTCGAGGATCAACATCGCGTAGAACTCGTCCGCGCGAATGTCATCGAGGCCGAGGTGTATGCCCAGCTTCAGCGCGGCACGGAGGTCCAAAGCGCGACGGATAAGGAGACCCGGCTCAGACGATTGCGCGCTGTCGAGCCTGTCGAGCGGGCAGTGGTCACACCGGTCACCGTCGTCGGGCGCATCGGGGCACAGCTTCGGGTCGCACAGCTCGTCTCGGCGCAGGGCCCAGTGAACCAGGAATCGCAGGGAGGGCTGCTCAGGCCACTCCTCCCCGCCTACGAGTTTGGGTCGCCGAGCTCCTGGAATCCAGCGTCGAGCGCGTCGATGGCAGCCTTCACTGCAACCGCCTGGTGCATGACCGGCGCGTCTCCGGCGTAGCCCTCGGCGGTCGTGATCAGCTTCTTGTAGAGAGCACCAGCAGCCGCGAGGTTTATGGTGAGTTCCTGGCGGTTGTAGGGCAGGTCGAGAACACGGGCGAAGCCACGGCGGTACTCTGTCACGTCTTTCGCCGAGGCCATCTTCAGCACATGTGTGACGGTCCCGCCAAGGACTCGGAGTGTCACGCGGAAGGCGTCTCCTGCCTGCACCACATCATCCACCTCGGCCTGGCTCAACTGCTCAATGATCCGGCTGGCTTCGAAGGCATCCACCTCGGGCGCGTTTTCTTCGTGTACGCGAATCTTGGCGAGCAGCGCGCCATCAGCCTCCTCACCGTTGGCGATAATCGTCTCCGATACGCCGCGCCCCAACTGTTTGATGATCACTTTCCGCCGACGCTGGCGCTCGGTCCATTCCTCGTCGGATGGAAAGCGGACACGAACGGTCCTTACGCCCGCCGAGGTCCGCAGTTGCAGCGCGATCGGGCGCGCCGCGTCGAATACGGGAATTGTCTGTTCCATCTTCATCTCCTATTGACCGATGTTGTCTACGTTGCACTTCGCTACTGCTGAAACGATGCCGTTCGTGGAGTCGTACATCGGCAGGCATTCGACGGAGACCGTCACGATTCCGTCCGTCTCTCCAACCTCGGCCATCGCGAACGAGACCTTCTGCCAGGTGACCTCCAGCGAGTTGTTCGCGTCGTAGGTAAGCAAAAGGACGGCGGTGCCGGTGGACTGATTCTTGAGCTTGGTCAGTTCCGTGGAGCCATTCTCGAAGCGGGCCACGAACTTCAGCATGCCCTGGCGATTGGCGAATTCCAGGCGGCCGCGGATCGCGCCGCTCGTCGCATCGCCCGGCGTCTGGAAACCGGAGCCAGGGAAAAAGCCGCCATCGAGACGGACGTTGTTCTTCCACGACGTCTCCAGTGAAAAGATGTTCTTGTTCGAGACGTAGTTGCCCCCGTTGATGGTGAGCGCGAGCGACGCGGACGGCAGGAGTTTCTCAAGTGTCGCCGCAGGCATCGTGATGCCAGACGGTTCGGTCGTCTTGCCCGCGCCGACGAACTCGACGGTGATCTTCGAGTTTGCACGTCCCGGTCCGCTGCCGATGGAGATCGTCCAACCTTCGACGACGCAGCCAACAGCCATGCGATCCACAACCACGCCCGCGCCGGGCCGGATCTGCTCGACGAAGGAGAAGTACGGCAGTTCGGCAGCATCGCCGCTCGCCGGGATCAATGGCGTGCACGTGTAAGTGAAGTTCGGCGTGGTGCCCGACTTCACGACCTTCCCAAGGCCAAAGGCCATCGCCCACGCGCCGATCTCCGAGCCGAGATACTTTTCGAGCGTGCCATTGACGTCCCAGGATGTTTGGAATGACTGGGTTGGGAACTCGTGGCCCTTGCCAAACTCCTCGGCGTCGTTTTCGGTGTTGAGTTTCGGGTTGGCGAGCGCGGCGTTGAGTTTGCGCAACTGCCACATCTGCACGCCGGTATTGGCGGTGGCGATGTCGGTCTGTTTCTGTTTGCCGAAGCAGATCAGCACCTCCTGTAGCCTAGTCGTCGACATTCTTCACCTCCGGTTGCGGCGGATCGCATTGCGACCAGCCAGCGATCATCATCGGCACGAGCAGTTCGGGCTTCGCTTCGACTTGCTTCGGCTCGCCCAGCCCATGGGGAGGCCGCAGCCACACCCGTTCGTCAGTCATCGCCAATCTCCGTGAAGGACATGGTGACCTCGAAATAGTCCAGCCCCTCTGCGTCCGTGGCACGCTGAACCGACGGCACGTCCATCGGGTAGCAAGAGGGATGAACGGTAACGTTGATCATGGGCACGCCGGCCGAAGCCGGGCCCCCCTTTGTGATAAGGCGGAACAGCCGGTAGTACGCAGTCGGCTGGTCGCCGTCAAACGTCTCGCGTGCGCGGAGGAATAGCGACGCCTGATGCTTCCAGACGTCATTGCCGCCGAAGTTACCGGGCGCGGTCCCTTGCCACGCGGCCATGATGGAAGGCGAAGGCATCTGATGAATCGCCAACGCCAGGCTCGACTTCTTCGGATACTGATCGTGATATGCGTAGATCCGCTCCGGATCGCCGCCGACTTCCATGACAAGGTCGGGAATGTCGCGCAGCAGCGCCACTAGGGAATCGATGAGAGTCGACGGATCGATCATTGCTGTTTGCCCCCGAGGTTGCGTTCAAGCACCAGACGCTTGGCTGCCTCCGTCATCACGCGCCGTGCTGCCTCTACAACGGCGGCCTTGTTCTTAGGCGAGAAGACCAGCCACTCCTGGATCTTCCGGTTGGCCCAGCCTTTGATCCGGTCCTTGCGCGAGGTAAGGCCGGCCTTCGCTGTTTTCTCACTGACCGTGCGCAGCGACAGGTTGCGCAGCATGTCGCCGGTGAAGCTGAGGTTGCGCCGGTTGCCCTTGCCGAGCTTCGTCTTCTGGATGGCATAACGCTTGGTGAGCGGCTTGGCCGGCTGGTCTTCCGGGCCCAACGCGGCCTGCAGCCGGTTCTTCACTGCGGCCACGCCGACCGTGCCGACCTTGAACATCTGGTGCTGGCGGAAGTTCATCCGATCGATCCGGACCTGCTTCTTGTGAAAAACTCGTACCGACGGCATCAGATCTTCTCTCGAATGGAAAGCCAGCAACCGCCGGCGGAATCGTTCTTTACTTCGAACACGGTGTAAAGTGCGCCGTCGACGGTGACCTCATCACCGCGATCAGGCGGAATCGAAAAACCGGACAGGTTCACGAACAACATCGCGTACACGCCGCCCTGCTGACGCTCCTCGTCGGTCCTTTTGTCCAGGATTCCGATGACCGTGAATGGATCGCCTGCGCCCGGCTGGTAAGAAACCGGCTGGCCGAACGCGGCCAGGAGAGCCGCGTTCGCCGAGCCAGATTGTTGTGACCACGCCGCCATGGGATTACGCCGCAGCGGTGGTGTAGAGCACCCAGACCTCGATGACGCCCGCAGTCAGCGGACCGGTGGCGATCGTGACGTTGATCTTGCCGGCCGCAGTCATCTTGAACGGCGTGGCCACGCACGTCGGAACGATCACCGCATCCAAACTGAGGGACGCCTTGCCGGTGGCCGTCAGAATCGAGGCTGCTCCGGAACCCGCTGCGGTCCCGATCGACACCGTAGCACTCCCCGATGCAGTCACGGCCGTGGTGGAGTTCACCACGCCGCCGAACACCACCGCATTGTCGGGGATGGTGTCGCTGATGGTCGGCGTGCAGGTGGCCCCGCCATCTACGCTGAAGTCATACTTGGCATACGCCACCTTGAGGCTATGCGCCTGCCCCGAAAAGCCGGGCACGCCAAACAGGTTGACCCGCACAACGGCTGCGCCCGTCGCGGCGGCCACCTCGACCGCTCCGATCAGCAGGTTGCTGCCGACTGTGGACGTCACCTTCTTCGCCGAGTCGTCCCAGTAGGCCAGGTCGCCCTGCGCAAAGGTGCTGGCGTCCTTGGCGAGGTCGTAGACACCCTCGACGTCGCATTCGACGTTGGCACCCGAGAGCGTGTCGTTGGCGGCCACACCGAATACGTTGCCCACCTTGAATCCGCCCCCGGACAGCACGTCGTACGGGACAGCGAGTGTGAGATTATCACCGCTCTTTACGAAATTCGTCATGATTCTTTTCTCCTTTTTGTTTGCCCGGAATGTTGACTCAACCGTCCTACGCCGCGGTGTTCTTCTGCAAGCCGCGATGGTCGATCGCCGCGGCAGCAAAATCCAGCCGAGCCTTGATCTCGACGCCGTCCACTTCGAAGCCCTGCCGGGTCTCGATGTAGACGCCCTGCTGCCCTTCGAGATAGCAGTACTCGATCGTGTCAATCGAACTCGGGTCGGCTGCCGTGTACCAGTTGGTGTCGCCAACGCTGGCCACTGCATCAAGGCGCGGCTCCACGATCGGCAACATGGCGCGCACGAACGCCGGCACATCGGCGGAAGACGCGGTTGCCGCCAAGTTAATTGGATTGGTGATCTGGACCGCAATGCCTTCGAGCGCCGCCGGGATGATCAGGAACTTCGGGATCAGGTTCAGGATCGTGCCCTTGGGCGCAGTCTGCTTCCGCATCGCCTTGCGCGCGGCGGTAATGTTGGCTACCGCCGCAAGGGCATTGGTGGCCGTCAGGTTCTTGTGCGTCGCGTGGAACAGAGGCACGCCATCGGCCATGTTCGCGTTCGCCGTGATCACAGCCCACACGGTGTCGCTCTCAAGCGTGGCGGCCGCGATGCCCAAGCCGGCAGGAATCCGCGTCAACGCTTGCAGGTCGTCGTTGATGACCACTTTTCTGGTGATCGGTACGATGCCGCCCCAGGTCGTGAGCGCGTAGGACTCCTT
>SXGT01474293.1_pt1 | contig 34683 bp, 33 predicted proteins | sample 3176221 | NCBI WGS metagenome assembly SXGT01 (sample SAMN11356862, study PRJNA531348) | freshwater metagenome | isolation source: freshwater sample F1-120 | place: China: Fuxian Lake, Yuxi | collected 2017-12-25 | reverse complement strand
TGCTCGGCGCGGTTCCGATCGCGGTGGGATACGGCGCCGGCGGCGATGCCCGGCAGTCGCTAGGGTTGGTCGTGGTCGGCGGCCTGATCTTCTCGCAGATGGTGACGCTGTATCTGACGCCGGTGGTCTACACGTACATGGCGGCGCTGCAGTCCTGGCTGCGCAAGGAGAAGAAAAAGCCGGCGGTCAAGCAGCCGGAGCCGGTCCGGGCATAAGGGCGAGGCGCCCGCAAGACGTCGATCTTTGCGAGGTGCGTATGATTCTCACTGTTCCAGCCGCTATGACATCACGGCGGCGCCCGAGGCCACGGAAGCCGATTCCGCGGCTCGACGACACGGGTCTGATCGGGCGCTACAAGTTGGAGTCGCAATGGGAGCCTGGCGAGAGTGGCGGCTTCATTTCCCGCGCCATGCAAGACCAACTCGGCCTCCGGCTCGAATCGAAAACCGGACCGGCGCCGGTGTACGTCATCGAGCGGATTCAGCGCCCCAGCGAGAGCAGGTAGCCAAATGGGCTCATGAATTCCTCCTGACGGTAACCACGGTGATATCGTCGTTCTGGCCCCATGCCTTGGCGGCGTCGGCGATCTCCTGAGCGGACTTGCCGCTGATGTCGCGAGTCCGGTCGAAACCGAAGAGTTCCCGCTGGGCGTTCTCGGCCTCCACGACGCCGTCCGAGACAAAGGTGAAGTGGCGGCCGGTGGCGGTGGATTCATCGTAGGCGACCCCAGTCACAATGCCGAGCGGCAGTCCGCTGGCGGCTTCGAGTTCTCGGCCGTCGGCGTAGGGGGCGGGGTGGCCGGCGTTGGCAATCGTCACCCGGCCGCCGGCGTCGAAGCGGGCGCAGCAGCAGGTGACGAAGCCTCCGCCGGTATGTCCGGCGAGACCGTTGTTCAGCGCGGCGAGAATCGCCGCCGGTTGCGAGGACTTCTCATTGCGCAAGAAGCCGACCACGAGCGAGACCAGCATCGCCGCCTTCAACCCCTTGCCGCTGACGTCGCCCACCACCACCAGCAGCGATCCGTCCGGCTCCCCCCGGGTCCAGTGGAAGTCGCCGCCGACCTCTTGCGCCGGTTCATAGATCGCGTCGACCGCCGCCATGGCGGACCCTCCCGCTGGCGCGCTCAGGAACAACTGCTGCACCAGGCGCGCCGCTTCCAGTTCGGCTGCCAGGCGCTCTTTCTCCCGGCGGTCCTGGTTCAGCCGCCGCAGGGTGAGGAACATCATCAGGCCGGAGAGGATGGCCATCGCATTCGCAATCCCCAGGCGCAGCGATGTCCAGAAGTGGAAGGTGGCATCCCCGTGGGCGACTACCGCCAGCGCGAGCAAGCCCACCATCAGCCATTCGGCCCAACCGGCGGCGCCACGCGTCCTGTGCCACCAGCCGAAACCGAGGACGGCGAGCGCCAGCAGGTCGAGGTAGCCGCTGGTGGCGCCTGCCCAGCCGAAGGGGTAGATCGCCGCATACACGGTCCAGGGCAGCGAGCATCCAGCACTCCACCTCCACGACCGGAGGCCAATGGTCCAAAGGATCAATTGAGCCAGCGCGGCGCCGTTCGCGGCGTGCGCCACAATCGGCCAGTTCGGCCACAGGGGCGATTGGCCGGGTTCGAACATCATGACGGCGAGCACTTCGAAAGCGCCCCGCGAGGCCGCGAGCAGGGCGAGCCAAAGCAATTGGCGCTCGGCGCGCTGGTAGAGCCAGAGCAGAAGAAAGAGGAGTCCGGACGCCAGAAGCACGGCGCCAACGGCGAAGTTATACGCTCGGAAGAGCTTCCGCTGGGCGAAGAGCAACTCGTTTTCCTGGCGCGGCGCATTGACGGCTTCCGCGATGACGTAGGCTCCCCCGCTGAAGTGACCGAAGCTCGACGCAAAGGCTCGACTGAAGACTCGCTCGACCCGGAGGGCCAGTTGCAGGCGGCCCGCGCCGGCCGCGAGCGCCGCGGGGGGAATCGCGAAGGTACGCGATTGGGCGATCTGGGCGGCGAACCGCTCCTGGAAGACGCCGGCCTGGGCGATCCGGACGCCGTTGAGGAAGACCTCGTAAACCTCGGCGACCGGGCCCAGCGTGATCACGGCCTGCGATGAATCGATCTCTTTCGGCAGCTCGACCGAACGCCGGAGCCAGTAGACGCCCAGAGGCGGGGCCTCGATCCACGGAAGCCGGACGGTCTCCCAGGCGCGGTCGTCGAACTCCACGCGCGCGTAGTCCGGCCGATCGTCGATGCTACGGCGCCAGTCGCCGGCGAGGTCGAGGGATTGGCCTTGGACGGCCGTTTCCAGCAGGATCAGGGTGATGAGGATTCTCCTCATGCGTTCCTCCGCACGGTGACCACGGTGATGTCGTCGTTCTGGCCCCACGCCTTTGCCGCTTCCGCGATCTCGCGGGCGGACTTCGTCGAGATTTCGCGAGTCCGGTCGAAGCCGAAGAGCTCGCGCTGTGTATTCTCGGCCTCCACGACGCCGTCGGAGACGAAGGTGAAGTGGTGGCCGGTGGTGGTGGATTCGTCGTAGGCGACCCCAGTCACAATGCCGAGCGGCAGTCCAGTGGCGACTTCGAGTTCGCGGCCGTCGGCGTAGGGGGCGGGGTGGCCGGCGCTGGCGATCGTTACCGTGCCGTCGAGGTCGAAACGGGCGCAGCAGGCGGTGACGAAGCCCCCGCCGGTGTGTCCGGCAAGGCCGCGATTCAAGGCGGTGAGGATGGCAGCGGGCGAGGACGATCTCTCGTTCCGCAGGATGCCCACGGCGACGGAGACCAGCATGGCGGCGCGAAGGCCCTTGCCGCTGACATCGCCGACGACCACGAGCAGCGCGCCATCAGGCTCGGCACGGGTCCAATAGAAGTCGCCGCCGACCTCGCTGGCGGGTTGGTAGGCGGCTTCGGCGGTGTGCGAAGTGGTAGAGGTTTGCGCGGAAGGAAGGAGAAGTTGCTGGATGCCGCGGGCGGCCTCCAGTTCGCCGGCGAGGCGGAGCTTTTCGTCGCGGTCGCGAAGGAGGCGGCGGGCGATGACGAGGGTCATGCCGATGGCGGCCAGAGGCGTGACGTAGGTCTCGAGAGAAGCGCCGAGCACGGGCGTCAGTATCGGCGCAAGCGTGGTGGTATTGATCAGTTGCGAGACTACCGCCAGGGCCGTGCCCACCAACAGGATGTAGCGCCCCGCACCTTGCCAAACTTCGTGACGATCAGGTGGGCGGAGAGCGACCCGGAGCAAGGCAGCGAAGCCTACGAGGCCGATAGCGACATTGGTTAAAGCCGTGATCGGCTGGGTAAGGGCCAGAAACCCGATCATAACGAAGTACTGCCTCTCTACGTCAGGCGGTAGCCATGCGATCAAGCCCGCGCCGATCAGGGCCAATGGCCAGGCCGTGCGAGAAACCCAAGGCATGCGAAAGGTGGCGGCGATGAACTGCGCTTGCAGCGCGGGCGGCAGCAGCCGCCCGACGACGGTGAGGAGATAGGCAGGCCAACCGAAGGGCTGTGCCTCCGGCGTGATCTCGAGATAGCGGATCAGCCGGCCGGCTGATGCCGCGACGAGGAAGAGGCTCAGCCAGAGCAGTTCGCGCTGACCGCGGGCGTTGAACCAGACCAGCAGGATGACGGTGGCCAGGGAGAGGACCACCAGGGGATTCGCGATATCACCGATCCGGCGCAGCCGCTGGCGCTCGATGGCGGACTGCCCGGCTTGGCGTGGGGCCAGGGCGGGAGAGGTGAGCAGCCAGGGGCCGGCGTCCGGGACGTTCCAAGCCATCGTGCCCCGGAGGGCGACCTCCCAAACGCGAAGGGCGATGACCGCGCGAGGCGCGTCACCGAGTGACGGAAGGTCGAAGACGCGGGGCCTGGCGAGCCTCAGTTCCGAGAGAGAGAAGGGGCCGGTATCGCCCACGAGACGGCCGTTGACGAAGACCTGATAGCCCTCGCGGATGGCGCCCACCGTGAGAGAGAGGCGTTGGCCCCGGGCCTGGGGTGGCAGGTCGACGGCTCGACGGTGCCAGGAGAAGCCTTGTCGCGCGAGGCGGGTTCCGAGGGACCGGCTGGAGTGCGGCAGGCTCTCGGTGGACCAGGCGGAGTCGTCGAACTCGGGCGCGGCGAAACGCGGGTCGTCAGCGGCCGTCCAACGCCAGGGGCCGGAGAGGTCGAGGTAGACGAAGCCGGGGTCCGCGGCGAGGGCGGAAGCGGTGAGCAGGGCGAGTATCAAGAGTGTCTTCATCGGGCGAACCGATCTATTGTGCGGTTTCGAGTCCAGTGCTTTTTTCCGGCCTATTGCCGCCGAAATGGAACTAATTGGATAACTCCGTGGCGCCGAACGGATCGTGAAGGTCATGAGCGCCTTCGTACGGTAACCACGGTGATGTCGTCGTTCTGACCCCACGCCTTCGCCGTCTCCGCGATCTCACCCGCCGGCCGTGTTGAGATCGCGCGCGTCCGCTCGAAGCCGAAGAGCTCACGCTGGGCATTCTCGGCTTCGACGACGCCGTCCGAGACGAACGTGAACCGCTCTCCCCGGGCGATCGTCTCCGGATACTCTCCCTCCGCCGCGATCCCGAGCGGCAGTCCGCCCTCCAACACCAGTTCCCGGCCGTCGCAATAAGGGGCGAGATGCCCCGCGTTGGCGATGACGGTCTCGCCGTCAGGCTGGATCAGCGCCGCGCAGCACGTGGCAAACCCCGATTGCAGATGCGCGGCGGCCGCCCGGTTGAGTTCGGCCAGGAAAGCGCCCGGCCTCCGGGTGCGGATCACCTCCATCGCGCACGTCAACCCGGAGACCGTCATGGCGGCGCGCAGGCCCTTGCCGGATACGTCGCCCACCACCACGAGAATCGCGCCGTCGCCGGCGGGGACGATCCGATAGAAATCCCCGCCCACTTCGGAAGCCGGCAGATAGACCGGCTCGATCTGCCAGGCCTCACCGGCCGCCGGCCGCGACGTCAGCAGGAGCGACTGCACTTCCGCCGCCGACTCCATCTCCCGGCTCAGCCGCTGGCGCTCGCTCAGCAGGCGGACGGAGCGCTGGTTCATCAGAACGGCCATCGCGAAGGCAAACAGCAGCAAGGTGGCGGAGCGCACTAAATTCTGCTGAACGATGATTGTGCCGGTCATCCCGGTCACGGTGATTCCGAGCGCCACACAGCCCGTGATGAGGTACGCCATGATCGCCCCATGGATCGCGAGCACGTTTTCCTGTGAGGGCGCCGTGCGCCACGCGAGTTCGTAATAGACGATGCCCAGGCAAACGAGATTCCCGATCGACCCGATCCCATTGTGGGAGGCCACGTCCTCACCCGCCGTGACGAGGGCCGTGGGAGCGGCAAATAACATGAGCCCGGCGGTGGCGGCCAGCCACGCGATCGGAGTCACCCGGCTCCGGAAAGTTCTCGAGATGAAGCCCACCCACGCCGCGGTGCCCATTGCGGCCGCGAGCACGGTGCTCCATTCGACGGCCAGGGCCGACCGGAACCCCAGGCTTTCGGGGTGGACGTTCAGGGTCCGAATCACCGTGACGTTGAGTAGCCACAGGCCGAACCAGAAATACTCCGGCGCATCGCGGCGCCACAACGGAAGCAACAGGAAGAAAGCGGCCGGGATGATCAGCGAAGCCGTCATCAGCATCTGCGGCAAGGCGCGCCGCAGCCGATCGCCGTCCCAGGCCTCCATCAAGACGCCGATGGTCTGGCGGGTCCCGATCCACGAAGTCCGGCCTGCGCCGCTGGTCGCATAGGTAAAGTGGGCTTGGCGGAGACGAATGGCGACCACGGCCTCGCGAGCGTTCCCAGCCACCGGGAAGACGTGGGCCGCGGGCAGGCGCAAACCCGCGAGCCCACCGTCCGGCTGGCCGGCTCCTCCCACGGGCTGACCATTCCAGAAGACTTCATATGCCCCGCCGCGCCGGAAGTTGGCGCCGATCATCAAAGCCAACGGTTCGGCCGGCCTGTTCTCGGGAAGCCTCACCCGGAACCGGTACCAGGAATATCCATTGATGACTGCGAAGCCTTCGTCTGGCACCCGCGCGCTCGGCCAGCCCGAATCGTCGAAGGCGGGGTCGGCCCAACGCGGATCGTCACCCGCCTGCCGTTTCCACATCCCGGCGAGCGATGCCGGTTGAAAGAGGCTCTCCACCTCGATCGTCTGCGCGCCCGCCGCGGCCACCATCAGCGTCGACAGCAGAAGTTTTCTCATGCATTCCTCCGTACCGTCACCACGGTGATGTCGTCGTTCTGCCCCCAGGCCTTGGCGGCTTCTGCGATCTCTAGCGCGGACTTCGTCGAGATCGCGCGCGTGCGGTCGAAGCCGAAGAGTTCGCGCTGGGCGTTCTCCGCCTCGACGACGCCGTCAGAGACGAACGTGAACCGCTCGCCTCGCACGACGGACTCCTCGTACACCACCTCCCCCATCACGCCCAACGGCAGCCCCGCGGCGACCTCCACCTCGCGGCCGTCGCAATAGGGTGAGGGATGACCGGCGTTGGCGATAGTGACCGTGCCATCGGCATCGAACCGCGCGCAGCAGCAGGTTACAAAGCCTCCGCCGGTGTGTCCGGCCAGCCCGTTGTTGAGCGCGCCGAGAATCGCCGCCGGGCTCGAAGACTTCTCGTTGCGCAGTATCCCGACCGCAACCGACACCAGCATCGCGGCCTTCAGGCCCTTCCCGCTCACGTCGCCCACCAACACCACCCGCGAACCATCCGCCCGCTCGAGCACCTGGTAGAAGTCGCCGCCCACTTCGCTCGCCGGGAGGTAGACGGCGTCCACCCCTTCCGGCATCGGCCGGCTCAACAGGAGCGACTGGACCGACTGCGCCGCGACGAGTTCACCGCGCAATCGCTGCTCTTCGTTGCGGCGGCGATTCGACGTGCTAACGACATGGCCCGTCACCAGCCCGACGAACACGAGATTCGAGAGACTGTCATTGTACTGGACGGCAACGGAGAATCCACTGCCGACGATCGTCCTCAATATCGACAGCCGCGGCAGGAGGATGAGGACCTGGATGGCTATCGCGGTCAGGAGGAGGCGGCGGGGCACGCCGGGCCGCCGCCAAGTGTAGGCCAACAGCCCAACCGAAATGGCCAACCCGAGCAAAGTCGTTACGGGGAAGCCTGCGAACGGAACGAACCAAGGTATCCAACTGGCCGGTTCAGCCAGGTACAGTCCCAGCAGAAGGGGCAGCCGGAGGACGGCCCACGTGAAGAGGCCGGTCGCCAGCCAGATGCCGGGGATTCGCACCTCCGCCAGTTGGAACTGGAAGAGCACCAGGAGAGGGATCACGGTAGCGCCCACGCTCCAGGTCACCGCCGACAAGTCGGCGACCGAGGCCGTTGAATAAACAGCGGCCAAAAAGATCGCGCCGTGGGACAACAAGTACGCGAGAATGAAGGGCAGTTCAGGGACCCGGCGGACTCCGGCGCTCGCCGCTAGCACGCTGCCCAGAGCCAACAGGAAGATGGCGAGCCGGATGTGTGACCGCAACGTGCGGGCATCGCTGATGGCTTGGGCCACCTCAACCGCGCGGCGGCTTTCCGCCACGCGGATGGCCTGCAGGAAATGAAAAGGTATGATGGCTTCGACGCCCGGCGGGTGGTACTGCCGCACGGCCAAAAGGGCTGGACCGGGGGGTATGGAAGCCGGAACGACGAACGAATGGACCCGGGTGGACGCCGCGGGTCGCGGCAGGTCCAGGTCACCCGTGGCGCCGATCCGGACGCCGTTCAGATAGAACTCGCAGGAGCACATAGAGGCCAGAACGACGGCGGGCTCGGCCGGGATCTCCACCCGCATCCGCAGCCAGAGGCGATTCGTCGCCGCGTCCTCGCTGCGGAAAACGACGTCGCGCACCCGGGGCCAGGCGTGATCGTCGAATGCCGGATCCGCCCAGCGCTTGTCGTCGCCGCGCTGCATCCGGGCGTCTTGGACGTCTTGCCCGGCGAGCGACGCGCCCACTGTCAGCAATAAGACGAGAATCCTCATGCTCCGTTCCTCCGCACCGTCACCACCGTGATGTCGTCGTTCTGACCCCAAGCTTTCGCCGCTTCCGCGATCCCCCGCGCGGACTTCGACGAGATCTCACGCGTCCGCTCGAAGCCGAAGAGTTCGCGCGAAGCGTTCTCCGCCTCGACGACGCCGTCGGAGACGAAAGTGAACCGCTCGCCCCGCACTACTGATTCCTCATACGCCACGCCCGCGATTACGCCCAACGGCAGCCCCGCGGCGACCTCCACCTCGCGGCCTAGCCAAGCGAGTTTCATGGATTCCTCCGCACCGTGACCACGGTGATGTCGTCGTTGCTGTCGCCGAAATCAGCGGCGGCCAAGCAAGCGGTGAGCAGCGCGCGCGTCATTCCGTCCTCCTGACCGTGATCTCGAGTCCGGGTCGCGGGAATATAATGGCTACAGAAGCGACCACATGAGAATCAGCACTGTGCGCGAGTTCCGAGACCATGCCACGCGGCTGATGCGGGCGGCCGATCCACTGCTGGTCACCAGGCGCGGGCGCTTGGCGGGAGTGTTCATCCCGTGGACCGACGACACGCTGCCCGCGGATTGGAAGCGGGAGTTGTTTCTGGCCCTGAGCGCCGATATCGGGCGCCAGTTGAAGCGGTCGAAGACTTCCGAGGAGGCCGTCCTGAAGGACTTCGGCGAGTGGCAGCGCAAACGCCGTGCGGCTCGCGGCGGACGCTAACGTCCTGCTCGCCGCAGTGATCGGCGGGCGAGCCCGGCTCGTGCTGACAAGTCCGGGAGTGACCGAAATCTTGACCACCGCCAACGTGCTCTCCGAAGTGCGAGAGTACGTACCTTTGCTGGCCGTGAAGAGGAAGCTCGATCCCGCGAACATGCTGTTGACCGTGGCGGCGCTGCCCGTGACCGTAGTGCCTGCTTTGGAGTACCGGCACAAACTGGCCGAGGCTCGGCGCCGCATCGGTGAGCGCGATCCCGATGATGTGGAATTGCTGGCGCTGGCGCTCCACCTCCGCATCCCCGTGTGGTCGAACGATGACGACTTCTCCTCCGCTCGGGCGCCTTGGTTCACGACGGCGCATCTGTTGGAGCGACTCCTGCTCTGAGTGCTCACTTCGACTGGCTCCTCCGGACCGTCACCACCGTGATGTCGTCGTTCTGACCCCAAGCCTTCGCCGCCTCCGCGATCTCTTGCGCGGACTTCGTCGAGATCTCCCGCGTGCGCTCGAAGCCGAAGAGTTCACGCGAAGCGTTCTCCGCCTCGACGACGCCGTCGGAGACGAAAGTGAACCGCTCGCCCCGGACGACGGTTTCCGCGTACTCGGTCCCTGCCACGATTCCGAGCGGCAAGCCCGCCTCCAATTCCACCTCGCGGCCATCGCAATACGGAGGCAAGTGACCGGCGTTGGCGATCGTCACCGTGCCGTCGCGGTCGAACCGCGCGCAGCAGGCCGTCGCGAAGCCACCGCCGGCCCGTCCCATCAACGCTCGGTTCACCCTTGCCAGCACTGCCGCTGGAGCCGGGGACTTCGTGCTTCCCACCGCTCCCACCACCACGGCCACCAACATCGCCGCCTTCAGTCCTTTGCCGCTGACGTCGCCCACCATCACCAGCCGCGCTCCATCGGCCACCTCCACAACCTGGTAGAAGTCGCCGCCCACTTCGCTCGCTGGCAGGTAGACCGCTTCCACCTCCGCCGGCATCGCCTGGTTCAACAGCAGCGCCTGGACTGTTTGGGCCGATTCCATCTCACTCCGCAGCCGCTCCTGCTCGGCCCGGCGTTCACGTCCTGTGCGGATGATGTAGGCAGCGGCGACGACCGTGAAGGCCAGCGTGATCACAGCTTCGAACCGCCCCGATAGCAGTCCTGGAATCCAGCCTTGCTGCCCCGCTAGGCGCGAGATGACATTGATCGCGAGCGTGGTCACGACCGCCGCCATCAGAAACCGCACCGTCCGGGAACTCGGGCCCCACCCACGAGCCGCGGCGTACGTCGCCATCCCGAGGGCCATGACCCGCGGAACCAAATAAACGCTGACGGCCAACGGCGTCCATGGCTGAGGCTTCTCCAGAAACAGTCCCACCTGCCAGGGAGTCCAGAGAACTAAATAGAGCGCTAGCGCAGCGACGCTCCAGGTCCGCCGGATGGGCGCGCCGGCCAGTTGCCACTGCAGGAAGACCAACGCCGGTAGGACGGGCATGATCGTGAGCCACCCCCACGCGGTGATATCAGCGCTGTTCATCGGCTGGGAAAGAAGGAGGGTCGCGTGGGCCAGTTGCGAGCACACGAAACAAAGCATGCCGAGGATCAGCGGGTCGTTCCGCTGGCCAATGGCGGCGGCCAGGAGTCCACCCAGCGCAAGCAGCAGGATGATGGACCGGATGACATGAGGAAACTCGTAGTCCTCCTGGAGCTGAGCCGCGACCCCGATGTCGCGAACCGGCAGCAACAGGATCCTTGTCCCGGGGATGGGCCCCGATGACGCTTCGCGGCCCGGTGGCAGATACAGGCGCGCGGCCAACACCACGGACCGGCCCGCCAGCGCCGCCGGGACCGGAAAGATAGTGAACTCTTCAGTAGTCCGCGGGCGCGCGGCGTTCAAGTCTCCCGTCGCACCCAGCCGGATGCCATCTAGAAACACTTCGCAGGGGCAACGAAACACCGCCACCACGGCGGGCTCCCCGTCGGGCACGGTGACGCGGATCCGCAGCCAAAAGCGATTCTCTTTCGCATCCTCCATCGGACGCACGCGCCGATGCCCGACGGTCTCCCAGTCGCGATCGTCGAACACCGGATCCGCCCAACGCGGGTCGTCGCCCCGCGCCATCAGCGCGTCGTTCAACGATTGCGCCGGCAGAGCCATTGCCATCAGCGAGAACAAAAGCAGTTTTCTCACGCCTCGTTCCTCCGCACCGTCACCACAGTGATGTCGTCGTTCTGACCCCAGACCTTCGCCGATTCCGCGATCTCGCGGGCCGACTTCGTCGAGATCTCGCACGTTCGGTCAAAGCCGAAGAGCTCGCGCTGGACGTTCTCCGCCTCCACCACGCCGTCGGAGACGAACGTGAACCGCTCGCCGGGCACGACCGATTCCGCATACTCGGTCCCCCTGACCACGCCCAACGGCAGCCCCGCGGCGGCCTCCAGCTCGCGGCCATCGCAGTAGGGTGACGGATGACCGGCGTTGGCGATGGTGACCGTGCCATCGGCGCCGAACCGCGCGCAGACGCAGGTCACGAACCCGCCGCCGGTGTGCCCGGAGAGCGCATCATTCAGTCCGGCCAGGATCGCGCCCGGCGACGACGAATTCTCCCGCCGCAACATGCCGATCGTGGCCGACACCAACATCGCCGCCTTCAGGCCCTTGCCACTGACGTCGCCCACCAGCACCACCCGCGAGCCGTCCGCCCGATCGAGAACCTGGTAGAAGTCGCCGCCCACCTCGCTCGCCGGGAGGTAGACCGCTTCCATCTCCGCCGGCATCGCCTGGTTCAACAGCAGCGCCTGCACCGTCTGTGCCGATTCCATCTCACTCCGCAGCCGCTCCTGCTCGGCCCGGCGCTCGCGTCCGGTGCGGATGATATAGGCAGTGGCGCCGACCGTGAAGACGAAGGCCGTGGCGCTGACGATCACAGCTTCGACCGGCCCCACCAGCAACCCTGCTTGTGCCGCCAAGCGCCCGATGATGTGGATAGCGGACGTGGTCACAACCGTCGCCAGCAAGAACCGCACCGGCCTGGGACTTCTGCCCCACCCGCGAGCCGCGGCGTACGTTGCCATCCCGATGGCTATGACGGACGGAATCAAATAAACGCTGACGGCCAACGGCGTCCACGGCTGAGGCTTCGCCAGGAACAGCCCCATCTGCCAGGGAATCCGGAGAACCAAATAGCCCGCGAGCAGAGCAGCGGCCCAGTTCCGCTGGATGGGCAGCCCGGCCAGTTGCCACTGCACGAAAACCAGCGCGGGAGAGGCGAGGATGGCCGACAGCCACATCCACGCAAAGTCATCAGCGGAGTTCATCGGCGAGAAAAGTATGAGGGCCGCCACGGCCAATTGCGAGCACATGTAGCAAAGCATTCCAAGGATCAGCGGGTCGTTCCGCTGGCCTATGGCGGCGGCCAGGAGTCCACCCAGCGCGAGCAGCAGGAAGATGACCCGGACGACAATCGGAAATTTGTAGTCCTGGATCTGGGCTGCCACGCGTCCCACCTCGCGAACCGGCAGCAGGCGGATGCTTGTTGCGGCGATGAGCCCGGACGCCACTTCGCGACCCGGTGGCTGATACAGGCGCGCGGCCAACACCACGGACCGTCCCGCCAGCGCCGCCGGGACCGGAAAAACTGTCAACTCGTCCGTAGTCAGTGGGCGCGCGGCGTTCAAGTCTCCCGTCGCACCCAGCCGGATGCCATCTAGAAACACTTCGCAGGGGCAACGAAACACCGCCACCGCGGCGGGCTCCCCGGCAGGCACGGTGATGCGCATCCGCAGCCAAAGGCGATTCTCTTTCGCATCCTCCATCGGACGCACGCGCCGATGCCCGACGGTCTCCCAGTCGCGATCGTCGAACACCGGATCCGCCCAACGCGGGTCGTCGCCCCGCGCCATCAGCGCGTCGTTCAGCGACTGCGCCGGCAGAGCCGTTGCCATCAGCGAAAACAAAAGCAGCTTTCTCATGCTTCAGCCCTCCGCACCGTCACCACGGTGATGTCGTCGTTCTGGCCCCAGGCCTTCGCCACTTCCGCGATCTCCCGGGCCGACTTGGTCGAGATCTCACGCGTACGGTCGAAGCCGAAGAGTTCACGCTGCGCGTTCTCTGCCTCGACGACGCCGTCGGAGACGAACGTGAACCGCTCGCCGGGCACGACGGATTCCTCATACTCGGTTCCGCGAACCGGGCCCAACGGCAATCCCGCGACCAGCGTCACCTCCTTTCCGTCGCAATAAGGCGCCGGGTGACCGGCGTTCGCCACCCGCGCCGGCCCGCCGCCCGCCGGAAAGAAGGCGCAACAACAAGTGGTGAACCCGGGGCTCCCCAACAGCACGGCGTTCAACTCCGCCAGCACCGCGGCCGGCTCGTCGGACCGCCGGTTGCGCAACGCGCCCACGATCGCCGAGACGCGCATCGCGGCCTGCAGTCCTTTGCCGGACACGTCGCCCACCACCAGCAGCGTCCCCGCCGGCGTGGCGAAGGCCTGGTAGAAGTCGCCGCCGACTTCGCTCGCCGGGAGGTAGACCGCTTCCATCTCCGCCGGCATCGCCTGGTTCAACAGCAGCGCCTGGACTGTTTGGGCCGATTCCATCTCACTCCGCAGCCGCTCCTGCTCGGCCCGGCGCTCGCGTCCGGTGCGGATAATGTACGCGGTGGCGATGACCGTGAAAGCGAGGGACATTACAGCTTCGGCCTGCCCCACCAGCAACCCTGGGATCCAGCCTTGCTGCGCCAGGCGCCCGATGATATAGAGCGCGAGCGAGGTCACCACAGCCGCCATCAGAAACCGCACCAAACGGGAGCTCCTGCCCCATCCACGAGCCGCGGCGTACGTTGCCATCCCGAAGATCATGACGTGCGGAACCAGAAACAAACTGGCGGCCAGGGGCGTCCATGGAGCAGGCTTCGCCAGGAACAGTCCCGCCACCCACGGAGTCCGGAAAACCAAGTAGCCCGCTAGCGCAGCCGCGCCCCAGGCCCGCCGGAGGGGCAGCCCGGCCAGTTGCCACTGCACGAAAACCAGCGCGGGATTGGCTGGGATTACAACCACATACAACCACGCATAGTTGTCAGCGGCGTTCATCGGCGCAAGTAGGATGATGACCATACCGGCCAGCCCCGGTAACACGTGGCAAAGCATGCCGAGGATCAGCGGATCGTTCCGCTGGCCTAGAGCGGCGGCCAGGAGTCCACCCAGGGCGATCAGCAGAAAGATGGACCGGACGACAAACGGAAACTCGTAGTCCCCCTCGATCTTAGCCGCAACCCCGATCTCGCGAACCGGCAGCAGCCGAATCCTCACCGAACTGAGGGGCCCGGACCCGGCTTCGCGGCCGGGCGGATGATACAACCGAGTGGCCAACACCACGGACCGTCCCGCCAGCGCCGCCGGGACCGGAAAAACCGTCAAATCGTTCGTGGTGTGCGGGCGCGCGGCGTTCAAGTCTCCCGTGGCGCCCAGCCGGACGCCATCCAGAAACACCTCGCAGGGGCAATTAATCACCGCCACCGCGGCGGGCTCCCCGGCGGGCACGGTGACGCGCATCCGCAGCCAGAAACGATTCTCTTTCGCATCCTCCATAGGCCGAATGCGCCGATGCCTGACGGTCTCCCAGTCGCGATCATCGAACACCGGATCCGCCCAACGCGGGTCGTCGCCCCGCGCCATCCGAGCCTCGTCCAGCGACTGCGCCGGCAGCAGGGTCGCCACCATCAAGACAAGCTGAAGTCTCACGCGACTATCCTCCGCACCGTCACCACGGTGATGTCGTCGTTCTGGCCCCACGCCTTCGCCGCCTCGGCGATCTCGTGCGCTTCGACCACGCCGTCGGAGGCGAAGGTCAAGCTGAGCTTTCGAACGTAGTAGTATAGTGTTATGGAAAACGTAGCAACCAGTGTCCGCATCCCGAGCGATGCCATCGGTACGCTCTCCAAGTTGGCCTCGAAATTGGGGCAGTCGAAGGCGCAGGTCATTCGCCGGGCGCTGGAGGAGATGGAGGAAAGGGTTTTCTGGGCCGAAGTGAGCGAGGCCTTCGCCCGCGACGCCGAAGATCCTGCCGCACTGGTACGCGCGCGAGCCGAAATCGAAGTTTGGGAACGCGCATCCGCGACGGACTTCCGGGAGGAAAAATGGTGATCGAACGGGGACAGATCTTTTGGTGCGGCCTTGACCCAGTCCAAGGCCATGACCAGGGAGCCACTCGGCCCGTGGTCATCGTTTCGTCCGACTCCTACAACGCGTCCCGCAGCCCGCTGACCGCCATCGTCCCCTTGACCCGGGCCACGGCCAAGAATCCGATCCATCTGTCTTTTCCCGCCGAGCAAACGGGGCTGGATGCGGTTTCCACGGCCTTGGTCGACCACGCCCGCTTCATCGACCGCGGGCGCCTGCGCGGCGCGGCCATTGGCAAACTGCAGCCGTCGGCCATGGACTTGCTCAACCGGAATCTGTCGCGAGTTTTCGGACTCCCCACGTAGACGGTTCAAACGTTCGCCCTCCGCACCGTGACGACGGTGATGTCGTCGTTCTGGCCCCAAGCCTTCGCCGCTTCCGCGATCTCCCGAGCGGACTTCGTCGAGATCTCCCGCGTCCGCTCGAAGCCGAAGAGCTCACGCTGCGCGTTCTCCGCCTCGACGACGCCGTCCGAGACCAGGGTGAGCTGTTGCCCGTGCGCCAACGGGATACGGCTCTCCTCAAACTCGGCATGGGCGACAATTCCCAGCGGCATCCCGGCGGCGAGCGCCACTTCGCGGCCGTCCAGCCAGGGAGCCGCCAGGGGCGTGGAGTATGATGGTAGTATGCGAGTGAAGACATCTGTCACCCTTCCCAGCGCGCTGCTGGAGCAGATTGACCGGATTGACGGTAACCGCTCCGCTTTCCTGGAGCGCGCCGCGCTCTCGTACCTGGCCAGGAGGGCGAAAACCGAGCGGGATGCCCAGGACGCCGCCATTCTCGACCGCGTCGCCGAAGAACTCAACCAGCAGTCGGATGTGCTCGAGTTCCAGGGGCTCCCCGAGTAAGTGCAGCGCGGCGACTTGTTTCTGGTGACCCGGCCTGGGTCAGCCGATCCGCGCAAGCAACGCGTGTTTGTCGTTGTGAGCCGCCAAGTGCTGATCGATTCGAAGTTCTCCTCCGTCGTTTGCGCCCCGGTGTACTCCCGGTATGATGGCTTGCGGACCCAGGTGACGGTAGGCGTGGAAGAAGGCCTGAAGCACGAGAGCAGCATCCACTGCGATGAGTTGGCCAGTCTGCCGAAGTCCCTGCTGACCCACTTCGTAGGCCACTTGGGCAAGGTTAAGCTTGACCAACTGGATCGCGTGTTGGCGGCGGCGCTCGATCTCGACCTTATGCTGCTTTCGCCCGAAGCGATGCTCCAGTAGGCCATCATCCACCCCTCGTCACAGTGACCACGGTGATGTCGTCGGTCTGGCCCCAGGCTTGGGCGGCGTTGGCGATCTCTTGGGCGGACTTGGTGCTGATGTCGCGGGTGCGGTCGAAGCCGAAGAGTTCGCGCGAAGCGTTCTCCGCCTCGACGACGCCGTCCGAGACCAGGGTGAGCTGTTGCCCGTGCGCCAACGGGATACGGCTCTCCTCGAACTCGGCGTGGGCGACAATTCCCAGCGGCAAACCGGCGGTCAAGGCCACTTCGCGGCCGTCCAGCCAGGGAGCCGGATGGCCGGCGGAGGCCACGGTCACCGTGCCGCCTGGAATGTATTGCACACAGCAGCAGGTGACGAAGCCGCCACCCACGCGGCCGGCGAGTGTTCGATTGAGGCCCATCAGGATTGCCGCGGGCGACGACGAGTCTTCGCGTTGCAGTGAACCGATACAGGCGGAGACCACCATCGCCGCCTTCAATCCCTTCCCGCTGACATCGCCGACCAGCGCGACCTGCGAGCCATCGGCGAAGTCCCGGACGTAATAGAAGTCGCCGCCCACGCCGGAGGCCGGCAGATAGGCGGTTTCGATCTGGAGATGGGGATTGGCCTGATACGGAGAAGCCAGCAGCAGCGACTGCACTTCCTGGGCCGCCGCCAACTCCTCCTGTTGGCGCAGCTCTTGCCGGCGCCGGACCTGCGCTCGCCAGATCACCAGCGCGGCGACGGTCAGCGAGTAGAAGAGTTGCGCAAGGCGGTTCCAACTCAAATTCACCTCGAACACAACGAATTGCCGAGGCAGTTGGAGCGTCGGGGCCAGGCGGGTCAATAGCGAACACAATGGGCCCAAAGCGCAAAACAACAGGAGGGGTCTGGGGATGCCGCCGAGCCGGAGCGCCAAGGTCATCAAAGCCCAGGCGGTGACCACGATCAACAGGGATCCGGCCTCGGAGGCGGGCACCGCGAGCGGCAACCAGGATGGAGGCACGCCATAGTACAGGGCGACGATGGAAGGAACTCTGATCGCCGTGGCGAGTAAGCATGCGGAGAGCCAAAGCCGTCGATTCACACCCGGCACAATCAACACCAGGAGGATGGCCGGCAGAATCGGATTCGGAACGGCAAAACTCAAACCGATCGACCTTATGTTCGATTGGTCGGCGCTCCCAATCGACACAAGGGTGAGCAAAACTTGACTCAGGAGCGCGCATCCTTGCAGCGAAAGCGCCACCCAAAAGGCGGCATCCTTGCGTTGGCCCCACGTGGCCCCCAGCAACGCGGCAAGGGCAAAGAGAACGACCAGGACAAGGAATCGGCTAGGCGCGAGGATAGTCTTCGCAAATTGCTCCAGGGCCTGGTCCGCGCCGCTGGCAGGCGCCAGCAGCGCCGAGGAGCCCCCCCATGAAGAGACGATACTTTCTTGGCCGGGCGGATCGTAGCGGCGAACGGCAAAGACCGCGTCACCCGGCGCAATGCCGGCCGGCAGCGGGAAGATGCGAATCTCCCGAGGCGTGTATGGACGGGGCGGATTCAGGTCACCGATGGCGGCGACGCGAAGGCCGTTCACGTAGAACTCGCAGGGGCAATGCTGGCTCACGATGACGGCGGGCTCGCCGGCGGGAATCGTGACGCGCGCCCGCATCCAGGAGCGATTCTGCAGATAGTCGTCATAGGAGTTGGCGCGGTAATCGCTTTGCTTCACCCACTGGCGGTCATCGAAGCCGGGGTCCGCCCAACGCGGGTCGTCGCCGCGCTGGAAGACCGCCCCGGCGGGGTACTGGGCGGTAAGCGGCAGCGCCAGCAGGCTCAGTAGCAGCAAGCGTTTCATGCGTTTCTCCGAACCGTCACCACGGTGATGTCGTCGGTCTGGCCCCAGGCCTTGGCGGCCTCAGCGATCTCCTGAGCGGACTTCGTGGAGATCTCACGCGTCCGGTCGAAGCCGAGGAACTCGCGCTGGGCGTTCTCCGCCGCGACGATTAGAATCAGCGCTCTCATTCGATTCGTCCTCCGCCCGGCGCGGCTGACCGCGGTAAAATAGAGGGGATGGAAAAGGTGGCGCGAGTCTTTCGTAATTTCGAAGAGGCGGAAGCCGCCGACGTTCTCGAGCGAAGCAAAATGGATCCCCGGGAACGGATCGCCATTTTCTTCGCGCTGCAAGAAAGAGCCCGCCCCAATGCCACTCAGCAAGGACTTGCGCGAGTTTGTCGAGTGCTTGAACTCGAACGGAGTTGAGTACCTAATCGTGGGCGCTTTGGCGGTGGCCAGGCACGGATATCCCCGGTACTCGGCCGATGTCGATTTCTTCCTGAGCGCCAGTCCCGCCAACGCGGACCGCGCGGGAGCCGCGATCCGGCAGTTCGGGTTCGGAAGCTTGGGTCTCACGGTCCAGGAGTTCACCACGCCGGGGCGGGTGATCCAACTGGGCCATGAGCCCAACCGTATCGATTGATTGACTTCGATTTCCGGGGTCAGCTTTGAAGACGCCTGGCAAGGCCGGGTAGCCGGGGACTTGGACGGAGTTCCGGTGTTCTTTATCGGGCGAGAGGCGCTGCTTCGGAACAAGGATGCGGCGGGCCGCGGTAAGGATCGCGTCGACGCCGAAGAGCTTCGGAAGCTGAATCCTGGCGCGTAGTTCATGCTTTCCTCCGCACCGTCACCACAGTAATGTCGTCGGTCTGGCCCCAGGCCTTCGCCGCCTCCGCGATCTCGCGGGCGGACTTCGTCGAGATCTCGCGCGTCCGCTCGAAGCCGAAGAGCTCGCGCCGGGCGTTCTCCGCCTCAACGACGCCGTCGGAGATGAACGTGAACGACGTCCCGTGAACGATCGTCTCCGGGTACTCGGCCTCCGCAACGATCCCGAGCGGCAGGCCCGGCGCGAGTTCCAACTCGCGACCATCGCAGTAGGGCGCCAGATGGCCCGCGTTGGCGATCGTCACCGCGCCGTCGCGGTCGAACCGCGCGCAGCAGCAAGTGACGAATCCACCGCCCGTGTGTCCGGCGAGCCCCTGGTTCAACGCTCGAAGAACCGCGCCGGGCGACGCGGACTTCTCATTGCGGAGAATGCCCACCACCACCGACACCAGCATCGCCGCCTTCAGGCCCTTGCCGCTCACATCGCCCACCAGCACCAGTCGCGAACCGTCCGCCCGCTCGAGGACCTGGTAAAAGTCCCCGCCCACTTCCGAGGCCGGCAGATAGACGGGTTCGATGCGGCAAAAGTCCCCCGCAGTCGGCAACGACGTCAACAAGAGCGACTGGACCTCGGCGGCCGACGCCAGTTCCCCGCTCAGGCGCTGGCGCTCGCCGAGCAGCCGGGCGGAGCGCTGATTCATCAGGATGGTGATCGCGAAAGTGAATAGCAGCAGGCTGACCGTGCGTGCAAGCGCCCCTTGGGTAACCACTGCATCGGTTCGCCAGAAGAGCAGGGCGCCGTAGGTGACGAAGTTTACCGCGAAGTACACCAGGATTGCGATGTGGATGGCGGGCATGCGGTCCACGGCGCGCGACGTTCGCCGGCTGAGTTCGTAATAGCCGAGAATCAGAGCACAGTTAGCCAGTATGGAGAACCCTAACCAAAACGAGGTGGAGACGGTTCCACCCGCCATCTCGAAGGCGCTTATCCCGAGCATCAGCGCGACGAAGGCTGCCAGAACGAGCCACACGACTCGCGTCATTCGGCCGAGGAATAGGGTTCGCATCCAGCCGAACCAGCCCACGAAAATGCCGAGGCTGGCTATGGTCAAGCCCCAATTCACGACCAACGTCCCCTCCAGGCCAATGGCATCCGGGTACGCCTGGAAGACCCGAAGGCCGTTGGCGCTCAGCAGCCAAAGGCCAAACCAGAAGTACTCGGGCGCATCCGGACGCCAAAGGGGAAGCAGCAGGAACAGGAGGCCGGACAGCAGCAGCGAAGCCGCGATCAGGACTTGTGGCAATACGCTCCGCAGCCGTTCGCCCCGCAAAGCCTCGACTCGCTCCCGGATTGCTTCGCTCGAACCGATCGATGACGCTGGGTGGGCCCTAAAGATCAATCTGCTTGAAGCCGTGCGCAGCCGAATCGCCACCACGGCGTCCCGGTCGTGACCCGGCGCCGGGAACGCCTTCGGGACGGGGATCCGTTGCCCCCACATGCCACCATCGAGTTCGCCCATGGTTCCGGCGCGCCGCCCGTTCCAGAACACTTCATAGGCTTGGCTGGCGCCGAATCCGCCGATCAGCAACGCCAGCGGTTCCTTTGGCATGTTCTCCGGCAGCCGGATGCGGACCCGGAACCAGCGAAAGCCGTCAACGAGTTGGGTTGCTCCTTCCGGTATCCGCACGCTCGGCCAAGCAGAGTCGTCGAAAGCGGGGTCCGCCCAGCGCGGGTCGTCCCCGGCGTGGTGCTTCCACAGGCCGGAGAGTGGGGCCGGTTGGAACAGGCTCTCGACTTCAATCGCCTGCGCGCCGCAGACCGGCGCCATCAGCGCCAATAGCAGAGCTGTTCTCATGCGTTCCTCCTCACGGTCACCACCGTGATGTCGTCGTTCTGGCCCCAGGCCTTCGCTACTTCAGCGATCTCCCGCTGGGCGTTCTGCGCTTCGACGAATCCGTCGGAGACAAGGCCCTTAGCCTCGATCGCGGGACTGTCCCGAGTGATTACAATGGAGGAGGCATGACCCGGATCGGACTCGAACTGCCCGACGAACAAGCGGCCCGGCTGGACCGTTTCGCCAGCAGCGTGCGCAAGTCGCGCGGCGAGGCGACCGCGCAGTTGATCGAAGAAGCCTTGCGCCACGAAGAGTTCCCGGCCGTGGAGTTTCGCGACTCCACCCGCGGGCGGCAGGCTTATGTGGTGGGCTCCACGCTGGCGGTTTGGGAAGTTCTGATGGTGGCCGAGACGTACGCGCTGGACGCGGCCAGAACGGCGGCCCATTTGGGATGGCCGCGGCAACGGGCCGAGGGGGTGCTCGCCTATGCCCGTGCTTATTCTCCAGAAGTCGCGGCGGCTCTGGCGGAGAACGATGCGGTGAGCGAAGAAGAACTGCGGCGCCGCCTGCCGAATGCCAACTGGGCCCGCTGAGCCTTGCTCTCCTTCCTGCTGGATGAACATCTCGATCCAACCATCGCGGCGATTGTCGGGAGACACCGCCCGGAAATTGACGTGCTCGCGCTCAGTGTCTGGGAAGACGGCGCCCATCTCGGCGAAGACGATGATCCGCTTTTGCGCGCGGCGCGGGCGGCCGGCTTGACTTTGGTCACCTACGACCAGCGGACCATTCCAGATTTGCTCGAACGCTGGGCGCTGGCTGGAGAGGCCCATGCTGGTGTGGTTTTCGTCAATCGGCGGACGCTCTTTCAGGACGACGTCAGCGGACTGGCGAAGGCTCTGGTTTCGCTGTGGGATGCCCATCACGACCTCGATTGGAGCAACCGGATCGCCTACCTTCGCCGCGCCGAAATCGGGTAGATGGAGTTTCATCTGGACCTCCGGACCGTAACGACTGTGATGTCATCGTTCTGGCCCCAGGCCTTCGCCGCGTCGGCGATCTCCCGCGCGGACTTCGTCGAGATCGCGCGCGTGCGGTCAAAGCCGAAGAGCTCGCGCTGCGCGTTCTCCGCTTCGACGACGCCGTCGGACATCAGCGTGAATTGGCCGTCCAGCCGCAGACTCGACTCCGTATACTCGGCCCCGCCCACCACGCCGAGCGGCAGTCCGGCCTCGACCTCCACTTCGCGCCCGGCTGCGTACGGCGCAAGGTGTCCGGCGTTTGCCACAGTCACCGTGCCATCGGCGTCGAACCTCGCGCAGCAACACGTCACGAATCCACCGCTCACGCGCCCCAGGAGCGACTTGTTCAGATTCGCCAACACTTCAGCAGGTTGGCGCGAGCGCTCGTTGCTGAGCGCGCCGGAGATGTGCCCCACGAGTAGCGCCGCGCGCATGCCCTTGCCGCTCACGTCGCCCACCAGCACCAGCAACGAGCCATCGGGGCCGGCCAGTTCCTGGTAGAAGTCGCCGCCCACTTCGCTCGCCGGCAGGTATGCGGTTTCGACGGCGAAGCCGGGCGCCGCGGCCTCGCGGCCCGTCAGCAGAGACTCCTGCACCAGTCGCGCCTGGGCCAAGTCGCGATGCACTCCGCCCTGCCGCTCCTGTTCGCGGCGGTGCCTCCGGTACAGGACCGTGACTGCGGTCACGGCGAAGATCAGCTGTGCGACTGTCCTGGGGTCGACCACGAAGCCGCCCCAGCGGAGGAACTGGTCGGCGGTTCCCAGCCAATTCACGATCTGAACGGTCCAGATCTGAGCGAAGGTGTGCAGGAGCAGGGTTCCCGCCAGCAAGGCCATCTCCCCGCCGCGCCGTTCGGCAAGCAACTGAATCGCGATCGCGCCCGCTGCCAGTAGGGCGGACCATTGGATCGTGAATATAACCCCGTAGAGTACCTGCCACATTCCCGCGTAGCTCAGCACCATTCCGATCGCAATGAGCCCATTCACCGCCGCGAGCCATCGCAGCGGCCGGGAAAATCGCGGACTGATGCTCGCCAGGAAGCACGGCCAGACTGCCGCTGCCAGAAACTGCAGCCCCACAATCACGATGGCCAGCGGCGCGCGAACGGGCAAGTCACTCTGGGAGACCGTGAACCCGGCCAGCGGCGCGACTGCTTCGCAGATCAGCGCCAGCCCCAGCCACCAATTTTCGTGGCTCCCTTGCCGGGCGACATACAGGGCCAGGCTCAGAAGGCCGGCCAGTAGCGTCAGGGTGTACACCATCAGGCTCACCATATGGGCGTTCAGGCCCGACGCCCGCCGTAACTCCTGCTGGAGACCGATCACATCGGCGGGACCAATCTCGGGAGCGTGCGGCGCTTGCAGGGTGCCGGAAGAATTGAGGCTCCGGTAATTGGTGCGCGTGGAGCCAGTCCAACGCCGAATTGCGATGTGCAGCAGCGGGCCCTTCGCGGCGGTTTCCGGAATCGGGAACCAGCGCGGCGTCGGGAACTTGCCCGCGGGCGTGGGTTCCCAACTCCCGTGAGTCCCGATCCGGACGCCGTCGACGAAGACGTCGTACACCTCGTCCAATGGGCCGACCGCGACCGCCAGGGGCCGCCCGGCGATACTCGCCGGAACGGACGCCGTCGCGCGGTACCACCGAGTCCCCGCGAAGAATGGCTGCGCCGTCGTGTGCCGGCGCGGCCACGACGAGGCTTCCCAGGCCGAGTCGTCGAAATCCGGCGAGGCCCAACGCGGATCGTCGCCCGCTTGGACCCGCCACTTCTCGATGCGCGCGACGTCGCCCTGAGCGACAGCCGACGCCAGGGCGAGAAGTCCCAAGGTTAGAACTCGAATCATGACCCGCTCCTCCGCACCGTGACTACGGTGATGTCGTCGTTCTGCCCCCACGCCTTTGCCGCCTCGGCGATCTCCCGCGCGGACTTCGTCGAGATCTCGCGCGTGCGCTCGAAACCGAACAGTTCGCGCAGGGAGTTCTCGGCTTCGACGACACCATCGGAAAGAAGGGTGAGACAGGCACCCGGCCGCAGCGCCACGACGGTTTCGCCGTATTCGGCTTCGGGATCGAGGCCCAGCGGGAGGTCTGTTTCGACTTCGATGCCCACGCCATCGACGTAAGGCGCAATGTGACCGGCATTGGCGATCGCCACCGATCCGTCTGGATCGAATCGGGCGCAACAACAGGTGACGAAACCGTTGATCTGTCCTGTCACCCCGCGGTTGAGCGCGGCGAGCACAGCGGCTGGACGCCGCTCATGCGTGTCGCGCAGAACGCCGATCAGCAGCGAGACGACCATCGCGGCCCTCAGTCCCTTACCCGATACGTCGCCCAGGACCACGACTCGTTCGTCGAGCACATAGTAGAAATCGCCGCCGACTTCTTGCGCTGGAGTATAGACGGCCTCCAGCGCAAGATCAGGCTCCTGCAACGCCGTTCTGCCGAGCAGCAACTGCTGAATCACGCGGGCGGCCTCGACCTCGCCGGCCAGCCGCTGTTTCTCCCGGCGGTCGGCCGACAGCCGCAGGAACAGTAGCGCCAGAATCGTGGCCGATACGAGCAGCCAGAGCAGGCTTTCATATTCCACTCGAAACGGGCCCAGTTGGAAATGTGGCGTGAGTAGCCCGTAGGTAGCTTCCCGCTCGGCCCCGAGTAGGAATCGGGCATGCATGACCCACTGCGCCGTGACGCTGAGCGAATAGAACAGCAGTACGATCCGGAGGAGGTGCGAGCCGGGAGCGGAGTCGTCACCGTTTCGACGCCACCAATCCCACAGAATCGACGCCAGCCCCACTCCAGCCGACCAAAGAACCGCCGTGTTCGCAGCAGTCCGGACTGACGCGAAGTTATCAGCCAGCAGCGAAAGAGGAGCCATGCACCAACCGAGCCATAGCGCCCAGCGCCACCGCCAGGAGCGCCCGCCTCTCACAGCGAAAACGAATTCGGCAAACAGAGGAATTGACAGATTACCGGGCCCCATAACCCATCCGAGGCCCGCGCGGTTGTACGGATGGGCATCCGCCAACAATTGAACGGCCGAATAGATCGAAGTGATCCCCCAGGAGAACGATACGGATGAAAACCAGAGCAGTTCGCGCCTTTCCCGTTCGCCGAGCCAACCCAGCAAGCTGAGCACTCCCAAGACGCAGGAGATCGCGCCGAGGACGAGCGTGGGAGAGATCGCGATCCACCGTTCCGAGAGTTGTTGCCGGCCAGCGAGGACCGGGGCCTGGGCCCGGTAGCTGAGTACGTATGGACCGGCGTCCGGCAGACTCCATACCGGGGCGTGATAGAGCGCGCCCCTGACCCGCAAGGCAACCAGCAGCGAGCCCCCGTCCCGCACCACGCCGGCTGGAATGTCAAAGGTAAGGGGGCGTGGAATCCGCGCATCGCTGAAGTTTTCAAAAGATCCGGTGGCGCCGACGCGCCGTCCGTTGATGTACACCTCATATACATCCTGGAGAGCGCCCAGCGTTAGAGCGAGTTGACTTCGATCGGCACTTTCTGGAAGGTCGATCCGACGGCGAAGCCAGTACTTCGTCCCGTGCGAATACTGGTAACCGCGAGGCAGGGCTATGGCGGGCCATGAGCGGTCGTCGAATTCAGGTGACGCAAATTCAGGGCGGTCGCCTTCGCCCAGTTTCCAATTGCCGCTTAGATCGATCCACAATGCGTACTGGGCAAGGGCGCAGGCTGCGCCCACGATGAAGACGAGAGGTAGTCTCACGCGGCGGACCTCCTCCGTACCGTTACCACCGTGATGTCGTCGTTCTGGCCCCACGCCTTGGCCGCTGCGGCGATCTCGTGCGCGGACTTCGTCGAGATCTCGCGCGTGCGCTCGAAGCCGAAGAGTTCGCGCCGCGAGTTCTCGGCTTCCACGACCCCGTCGGAGACCAACGTGAAGCTCTCGCCCTGTACGGCGGACTCCTCGTACGCCACGCCAGCCACAACGCCTAACGGCAGCCCAGCTTCCACTGCCACCTCGCGGCCATCACAGTAGGGCGAAGGGTGCCCGGCGTTGGCGATCGTGACCGTGCCATCGGCAGCAAAGCGCGCGCAGCAACAAGTCACGAAACCGCCTCCGGTATGGCCGGCGAGTCCGCCGTTCAGCGCCCCCAGAATCGCGCCGGGCGAAGATGACTTCTCATTTCGCAAGATCCCGATGGCAACGGAAACGAGCATGGCTGCCCGCAGCCCCTTGCCGCTGACGTCGCCAACGACGGCGATCAACGCGCCATCCGGATCGGAACGCGACCAATGGAAGTCGCCGCCGACTTCGGCCGCGGGTTCGTAGACGGCCTCGAGCGTGAAGGCCTGCGTCCGCGCACCGGAGGAGGGCAGGAGAAACTGCTGCACGACGCGGGCGGCCTCCAACTCGCCGGCGAGCCGCTGTTTCTCGGCGCGGTCGGCCAACAGCCCGCGCACCAGCAGCAGCACCATCGCGAGCGTGAAGAACGCGGCGGCCAGCGAGTGCATCGAGCCGGAATAGGGTCCAATCTGAAACTGGGCCGCCGGGAGATGCTCGAATATGGTGCCTCGGCTCGCGTCCACACTAGCTTGCATAACGGCCAACACCGCGGCGCTGCCCACGATCCAATGCCGCGCGGTCCCCGAACTCTGGCGCCAAGCCCACACCAGCACCACGGGGGCGAGCACTTCCAATCCGCGGAAGGGCCATTCGGGCAGGACACGCAACGAGTAGGCCGCCACCAGCGGCCAACCGATCAGCCGGAACCAGGTGGCTGGCAGCGCGAGCGCCGCCACGACGAACTCGAGCAGGACCATCAGGTGGGCGCCTTGGGTGTTGAAGTAGGAAGCCCAAGGCGTCGAATCGACTCCGATCAGCAGTGCGATCTGCAGCCGCCGGACGCCCACCGCGAACGCGTGCAGAGCCAGCCAGAAGTAAGCCCAGCGATCACGTTCCTTCAGAAACATCAGCAAGGGGATGAGACCCAGGCCCACCAGGGCCGTGCCGCCGACGAGGTCGAGGGTGCGCTCGAGGCGAAGGCGGTGGACGAAAGCGGGCCCGGCGTAGCGGGGCGCGTTCTCCACGCCGGTGAGCAAGTACGGACCGGTGTCCGGCTGGTTGGCCCAGGCATTCGAACCCACCATGCCCGGCTGACGGGCGATGCGGCCCCGCACGGCGATGGTCACACGTCCCGCGGGTAAAGGAGGGAGGTCGAAGGTGCGCGGACGGGCCAGGCGCGACTGCGCGGCCGAGTAATCGCCAATCTGGGCGAGGCGCTGGCCTTCGACGAACAGTTCGTAGTTCTCAACCACTTTGCCGAGAGTCAGAGCCAGCTTCGCGCCAGCCAGTGGCGGGGGAAGGTCGATTGTCTTGCGGAGCCAAAAGAACTCAGGCCGGTCGAAGCTGGTTCCCGGGAGGGCGACCGTCGCCCAGCGGGAGTCGTCGAACGCGGACTCGGCATGGCGCGGGTCGTCGCGATGGCTGATCCGCCAGGGTCCGGCGAGATCGATCCAGGGCTGGGTCTGCGCGGGCAGGGCGCTGGCCAACAAGATCCAGCTCCAACTTCTCATGCGTTCCTCCGCACGGTGACGACCGTGATGTCGTCGTTCTGGCCCCAGGCCTTGGCCGCATCTGCAATTGCCCGGGCGGACTTCGGGGAGATCTCGCGTGTGCGGTCGAAGCCGAAGAGTTCGCGCTGCGCGTTCTCCGCTTCCACGACGCCGTCGGAGACGAGGGTGAGGCGGCGGTTGCGGGTGACGAGTTCGTCGTAGTTGGTACCGGCGGCGATGCCGAGCGGCAGTCCGGCGGCGACGGGGAGCTCGTGGCCGTCGGCATACGGTGAAGGGTGACCGGCGCTGGCGATGGTGGCTTGACCGTCAGGGTCGAAGCGGGCGCAGACGCAGGTGACGAAGCCGCCGCCCATGTGGCCGGCGAGTCCGTCGTTCAAGGAGGCCAGGATCGCTCCTGGCGACGAGGTACGTTGCAGCCGCAACATCCCGATCGTCACCGACACCAGCATGGCGGCCTTGAGCCCTTTGCCGCTGACGTCGCCGACGACGACCAGCAAGGCGCCGTCGGGTTCGGCGCGAGTCCAATAGAAGTCGCCGCCGACCTCGGACATCGGGAAGTAAGCGGCTTCGACGCCAAAGCCGGGGACGTTGACGTTGCCGGCGGGCAGCATCAGCTCCTGCATTTCCGCGCCCGCGCGCATTTCCTGGGCCAGGCGCTCCTGTTCGCGTTGCACCCGCGACGAGCGCCGGTTCAACACCATGGCCATCACGCCGGCGAACAGCAGCAGTCCTACGCAGCGCACGATGATTGCGATGTGTTGCACGTCGGCGGCATCCGCCAGCCATCGAGACCCCACTCCGTTCAGCGAGGCGATGTAGATGGAAGTTCCCCCGACAATCAGCGCGGCTGCCGCGTGCATCCAGATCGTTTCCTCTCGCCGGGGGCTGCGCCGCGACAGGTCGACGTAGACCACAGGATAGACCGCTGACACCAGCGCACCCATTGCCGGGTTCATCTGAAAAATCGGGGAGCCCACGAAAGGCGTCAGCAACGCTAGTGTCCCCAGAAAGAGCAGCGCTCCGTGGAGGAACCATCGGGCCCAAGTGGAGAGCTGGGCGCCCAACAAATGGTGGAACATCCGTTCCCAGGTATAGAACGTAAGAGCAAGCAACGCATACATCGGGATCGCCATCTGATTGAACGAAAAGCCCTCCAGCATCCAGGTGCAGGTAGACCATGGCTGAACAAACGCCAATGCCGTTAGATTGAGGCCACACCAGAAGTAGTCCCACGCGCCGCGCCGCCAAAAGGGGAGCACGACGAAGAAGAGCCCGGCCAAAGCGGTGGCGCTCATCATGGAGACAAGGATGACGGTCCGCCAGCGTATCTCCAGTGCCATCTGGCGTTGCTTGGCCGCAATGGCCTGTGACGTACCAATCCAGGCGCCACGGGCGGCCAGGAGCGGGATGTGAACTGGAGTGTCTCTCTGGATGCGGATGGCAACGGTCAAGTTCCGCGCGCCGGAGGGAACGGCGAAGATCTCGGGGGCATCAATGCGAATTTCCGGGTCGCCGAACCGGCCCATCAGCCGGCCGTTGATGAAAAGTCGATAGGAAGTACTGAGCGGCGGCAGAAGAAGCGTCAGCGGCTCGCCGGTGTCCGGCAGTTGGACCGCGAAACGAATCCAGGAAACGCCAAGGGGTCGGGGGATCACCTCGCCGGGCGCGCGGACCGTTCGCCAGGCCGAGTCATCGAAATCCGGCGCGGCGAAGCGGGGATCGTCGCCCGTGCTGAACTTCCAGTTTCCATCGAGCGGCGCGAGTTGCGAGATGCTGTGCACCTTGATGGGTTGGGCCTCGAGCACGGTCAGGGTCAGCGCGAACAGGATGGCGGTTTTCATGGGTTTCTCCGCACCGTCACCACGGTGATGTCATCGTTCTGGCCCCACGCCTTGGCCGCTTCGGCGATCTCCTGCGCGGACTTCGTCGAGATGTCGCGTGTGCGGTCGAAACCGAAGAGTTCGCGTTGGGCGTTCTCCGCTTCGACGACGCCGTCGGAAACGAACGTGAAGCGCTCGCCGGGTACGATTGTCTCCTCGTACGCCGCGTCCCGCATCACGCCCAACGGCAGCCCGGCGGCGACCTCCACCTCGCGCCCCTCGCAATACGGCGAGGGATGACCGGCGTTGGCGATGGTGACGGTGCCATCGCAGCCGAAACGGGCGCAGACGCAAGTGACGAAGCCGCCGCTTACATGACCGGTGAGCCCGTCATTCAATCCCGCCAGGATCGCGCCCGGCGACGACGAGTGCTCTCGCCGCAACATGCCGATCGTAGCCGACACCAGCATCGCGGCCTTCAGCCCCTTGCCACTGACGTCGCCCACCAGGACGACACGCGAACCATCGGCCCGGTCGAGAACCTGGTAGAAGTCGCCACCGACCTCGCTGGCGGGAAGGTACACGCTCTCGACGCCCTCGGCGGAAGCCGCCGGCAGCAGGAGCGCCTGCATTTCCGCGCCGGCGCGCATTTCCTGGGCCAGACGCTGTTGTTCACCCTGCACCAGCGCCGAGCGCCGGTTCAACACCATGGCCATCACGCCGGCGAACAGCAGCGTTCCCGCGCCCCGCGCGATCATTGCGACGTGCTGCAGGTCGGCCCCGTCCGGCAGCCATCCGAATCCCACTCCGCCAACTAACACAAGGTAGGCGCTGGCCCCCCCGAGATTCAGCGCGACCGCGGTGTGCATCCAGATCGCTTCTTCCCGCCGGGGACTCCGCCGCCACAGGTCCACGTAGACCACCAGAAGGACGATCATACACAGCAGGGCCGATGGCGCATTGAACTGAGCAATCGGGGTGCCCACGAAGGGCGTCAGCAACAGCATGGCCATCCAGAGCAGCAACATTCCCTGTTGGCTCCTTCGGGCCCAGGCCGAGAGCTGGGCGCCCAATAGATGGTGGTACAGCCGTTCCCAGCAATGGGCCTGCAGCGCAAGCACCCCATAAATTTGGATCAAAATCAGTTGGCTCGAAACGCCCTCGGAGATCCACTGGGCGGCGGTCGCTGTCCGGATCCACACCGACCCGAGCAGGTAGAGGCCACACCAGAAGTAGTCCCGCGCCTCGCGCCGCCAAAGGGGGAGCAGAACGAAGAAGAGGCCGGCCATCGCCGTGGCGCTCATCATGGCGAGATGAGGGACACTCCGCCAGCGCACTTCGAGTTCCACCTGGCGTTGCTTGACCGCGATAGCCTGCGATGTGCCAATCCAGGCGCCGCGGGCGGCGAGGAGAGGGGAAAGAGCAGCAGTGTCTTTCCGGTTGCGGATGGCGACGGTCAATTTTCGTGAGCCAGAGGGAACGGCGAAGGCCGATGCGACCGGAATGAGAGTGTCCTTGCCGCCGAACCCACCCATCGGCCGGCCATTGACGAACAACTGATAGGAACTGCCAAGCGGCGGTAGAAGGAGCGTGAGCCGCTCCTCCGTGTTTGGCAGTTGAACCTGGAAGCGAATCCAGGAGACGCCGAGGGGGATGGGGATTTCCTCGCCGGGCACGCGGACGGTCCGCCAGGCCGAGTCGTCGAAATCCGGCGCGGCAAAGCGGGGATCGTCGCTGGTCGTGAACTTCCAGATTCCATCGAGCGGCGCGAGTTGCGAGAAGCCGCGCACTTCGATGGGCTGCGCTTCGAGTGCCGTCAGGGTAAGCGCGAATAGGATGGCGATTTTCATGAGTTTCTCCGAACGGGAATCTCGCTGTTCCGGCCCCACGCTGGGGCGATGATGCACAATAGAAGGTGGTGACGCTCGAAACGCTCCAACTCGAAAAGCGGCTCGCCATTCTGGCGCTGGCCCGGCTTCATGGCGCCTCGAACGTGCGAATTTTCGGTTCGGTCGCCAGGCGCGAGGCACTCCCGGGAAGCGATGTCGACTTTCTCGTTGACCTCGAGCCTGGCAAGAATATCTTTGATCTCGGCGCCCTGCTCGAGGACCTTCGCGAGCTTCTGGAATCCCCCGTCGATCTGGTCGATGCCCGTTGCCTGCACCCGATGATCCGGGATCGCGTGCTGGCCGAAGCCTTGCCCCTTTAAGTGGCCATGAAAGATTCCCGCCTCTATCTGGCCCATATGCTCGAGTGTGTCGACCGCATCTTGTCCTACACCCTTGGCCTGGGGAGGGACTGGAGCCAGCAGCAAGTGATTCTGGACGCGGTTTGCCGCAACCTCGAAATCATCGGGGAAGCGGCGAACAGGCTCGGTGAACCGTACCGCTCCGCGCATCCAGAAATTCCTTGGCGGCGAATCATTGGCGCCAGGAAAATTCTGATCCACGCCTACGACCTGGTGCAACCGGACATCTTGGAGGATGTGGTGGAACGTGACCTTCCCCTTCTGCGGCGGCAGGTGACCGCTTTGCTGAATGATGACGTTTCGCCTGTGGATTGACGCGCTCATACGTTCCTCCGGACGGTGACGACGGTGATATCGTCGTTCTGCCCCCAGGCTTTGGCGGCGTCGGCGATTTCGTGCGCGGACTGGCCGCTGATCTCGCGCGTCCTCTCAAACCCAAACAACTCGCGTTGGGCGTTCTCGGCTTCGACGACGCCGTCCGAGACCAGGGTGAAGTGTTCGCCGCGGGTGACGAGTTCGGCGTACTCCACACCGGGCGCGATGCCCAGCGGGAGGCCGGCTTCCATCTCCACTTCGCGGCCGTCGACGTAAGGCGAGGGATGTCCGGCGTTGGCGATGGTCACCGTGCCATCGGCGTCGAAGCGGGCGCAGCAGCAGGTGACGAAGCCGCCGCTGCCCCTGCCGGCGAGCCCTTCGTTCAACCCAGCCAGAATCTCGGCGGGCGGGGAGGAGCGTTCGCGGCGCACCATGCCCACGCAAACCGACACGAGCATAGCGGCCTTGAGACCCTTGCCGCTGACGTCGCCCACCAGCACGACCCGCGAACCGTCCGCCCGCTCCAACACCTGATAGAAATTCCCGCCCACTTCCGAAGCCGGCAGATAGACGGGCTCGATCCGGTAGGAGTCTCCGGCGTCCGGCAACGAGGTCAGCAAGAGCGACTGCACCTCGGCGGCCGACGCCAGCTCCCCGCTCAGGCGCTGGCGCTCGCCGAGCAGCCGGGCGGAGCGCTGACTCATCAGAACGGTGGTCGCGAACGTGAACAGCAGCGCGCTGACCATGCGTGCAAGCGCCCCTTGGAGAAAGATTGCCTCGGTTCGCCAGAAGAGCAGGGCGCCGTAGGTGACGAAGTTTACCGCGAAGTAGGCTAGGATCGCGATGTGGACGGCGGGCATGCGGTCCGCTGCGCGCGACGTTCGCCACCCGAGTTGGTAATAGCCGAAAATCAAGGCACAGTTACCCAGTATGGAGAGCCCTAACAAAAACGAGGTCGAGACGGTTCCACCCGCCATGTTGAAGGCGGTTGTCCCGAGGATCAGCGCGACGAAGGCTGCCAGAACGAGCCACAAAAGTTGCGTGATCCCGCCGAGGAACAGGGTTCGCATCCAGCCGAACCAGCCGGACAAAACGCCGAGGCTGGCTAGCGCCACGCCGCAAATCGCCGCGAAGGTCCCCTCTATGCCAACGGCATCCGGGCAGACCTGGAAGACCCGAAGCCCGTTGGCGCTCAGCAGCCAGAGGCCAAACCAGAAGTACTCGGGCGCATCCGGACGCCAAAGGGGAAGCAGCAGGAACAGCACGCCGGACAACAGGAGCGAAGCCGCGATCAGGAGTTGGGGCAATACGCCAAGCAGCCGTTCGCCGCGCAAAGCCTCGACTCGCTCCCGGATTGCGTCGCTCGAGCCGATCGACGACGCTGGGTGTTTCGGAATGATCAATCGGCTCGAAGCCGTGCACAGCCGAATCGCCACCACGGCGTCCCGGTCGTGACCCGGCGCCGGGAACGCCTTCGGTACGGGGATCCGTTGCCCCCACAGTCCACCATCGGGTTCGCCCATGGCTCCGGCGCGCTGCCCGTTCCAGAAGACTTCATAGGAATGGCTCAAACCGAATCCGCCGATCAGCAGCGCCAGCGGTTCCTTCGGCATGTTCTCCGGGAGCCGGATGCGGACCCGGAACCAGCGAAAGCCGTCAACGAGCTGGACCGCTCCTTCCGGCATCCGCACGCTGGGCCAGGCCGAGTCGTCGAAAGCGGGGTCCGCCCAACGCGGGTGGTCGCCGGCTTGGTGCTTCCACATCCCGGAAAGCGGGGCGGGCTGGAACAGGCTCTCCACTTCAATCGTCTGCGCGGCGCGGAAGCGCGCCATGAGCGCTAGCAGCAAGGCAGTTCTCATGAGTTCCTCCGGACGGTGACGACCGTGATGTCGCCGTATTGCTCACATGGCATATGTAGAAGATATAGATAATCGCTATGCCCCAGGTCCTAGTCCATTTCGATGAGGCGACTTTGCAAGCCATTGACCGGATTGCGCCCGCCGCCAAGCGCCAGCGGGCCGGCTTCATCCGCCGTGCCGTCAAGGATACGCTTTTTCTCCGGGAGACCGAACGAATGCGCGACGCGTATCGGCTACAGCCTGACGTGGCCGAGTCCGCCGAAGTCTGGGAGTTGCCGGAGAAATGGAAGGAATGAAGCAGTTCGAGATGTGGTGGGCGGACTTGCCAGAGCCCGTGGGAAGGCGTCCCTTGCCGCTGCTGAGCCGCAACGACGGTTACGATTATCTTCCCAAGTTCATCGCGGTGGAGGTGACATCGACCGTGCGCGGGATCGCGAGCGAAGTCGCCTTGGGGGAGGACGCAGGCCTGCCCAAGGCCTGCGTGGCCAGTTGCGACAGCCTGCGCATGGTTCCTCGTTCGTCGCTGACTCGGCTGGCCGGCCAGTTGGCGCCGGAGCGTTGGGTGGAGGCCAAGCGCGCGATGGGTGCGGCGTTGGGTTGGCGTGAGTTGACCGGCCTCGATTAGCGGTTTCGCTCCCCTCGCGCGCAAACGAAGCGCACCTTGTTTTTCCCGGGCTAAGGAACGCCTTGCTAAACTACAGCCATGGCGTTCGCAATCGATCAGGAACATCTGCCCGCCGTCCTCACTTCTCATCCGATGACAGATGACGAGTTCGCTGCCTTGTGCTCGGAACATCCGGACTTGTTCTTTGAGATGACCGCTGAGGGGGAACTCATCACTATGGCGGCGACGTTCTCGATACCTGGTCTGCGAAATGCGGAGATCGGCCGGCAGCTTGGCAACTGGGCCATTCGCGATCGCCGAGGCGTGGTTAGCGACTCGTCGACCGGCTTCGTTCTGCCCAACGGAGCGCGCCGTTCGCCCGATGCGGCCTGGACGCTGAAGTCCCGTGTCCAGCGGATCAATCCGGCCGAGCGAGAAGGGTTCTGGCATCTTTGCCCGGATTTCGTCATTGAATTACGTTCTCCCAGTGACCGTCCTCGCGCCCTGAGCGAAAAGATGGAGGAATGGATAGCCAACGGCGCCGCGCTCGCGTGGTTGATCGAGCCGGCGGAGCGCACCATAACGCTCTACCGCCCCGGCCGCGATCCCGAGAAGCTGGTGGGTATTCACTCGCTTCCGGGGGAAGGGCCCGTGGCGGAATTCGTCCTCGAATTGCCCGATGTTTGGGACCCGTTGCGAGATAACTAGCCCGCACTTCTCACAGGGGTTTGAGGCGAATCGCGTGAGAAGGCCGTGAATACGAGGCGCGCGC